>Ga0335083_10000391_pt1 | contig 67847 bp, 62 predicted proteins | sample Lox_Sample_42_FD_206716 | JGI IMG/M metagenome (GOLD analysis project Ga0335083, IMG submission 206716) | Soil microbial communities from Loxahatchee National Wildlife Refuge, Florida, United States - Lox_Sample_4.2 | ecosystem: Environmental > Terrestrial > Soil > Wetlands | place: USA...
AAGCGACGCCGATCGTCGCCGACGGCGTGATGTACGTCAGCGAGTCCTGGAGCAAGGTCGCAGCACTCGACGCGCGCAGCGGCAAGGAGCTTTGGACCTTCGATCCCAAAGTGCCCGGCGCCACCGGCCGCTATGCCTGTTGCGACGTGGTCAACCGTGGTGTGGCGATCTGGAAGGACGGCATTTTCGTCGGCACCCTGGACGGTCGCCTGATCAAGCTCGATCCCAAGACCGGCGCGGTGAAATGGTCGGTCGACACGGTCGAGAACCACAAGCATACCTATACGATCACCGGCGCGCCGCGCGCCTTCGACGGGCTCATCGTCATCGGCAATGGCGGCGCGGAATACGACAGCCGCGGCTATGTCAGCGCATACGACGCCGCGAGCGGGAAACTCAAATGGCGCTTCCACGTGGTGCCGGGCGATCCTTCGAAGCCGCAGGAGAACAGTGCGCTGCAGGCGGCGCTCAAGACCTGGGACACCACCGGCAAGTACAGGTTCTGGAAGATCGGCGGCGGCGGCGCACCGTGGAATTCCTTTGCCTACGATCCCGCGCTCGATCTTGTCTATTTCGGCACAGGCAACGGCAATCCCTGGAACCGGCAATTGCGCTCGCCCAAGGGTGGCGACAATCTCTTTCTCTCCTCGGTTGTGGCGCTGCATGCCCGGACCGGCAGGTTCGCCTGGGCCTATCAGACCACGCCCGGCGATACCTGGGACTTCGATTCCACCGCGGACGTGGTGCTCGCCGATCTCACCATCGACGGCAAGCCTCGCCATGTGCTGATGCACGCGCCCAAGAACGGATTCTTCTACGTCATAGACCGCGCCACCGGAAAGCTGATCAGCGCGCAGAAATTCGCCGCCGTCACCTGGGCCGATCACGTCGACCTCAAGACCGGCCGTCCGGTCGAAAATCCCGGCGCGCGCTACGTCGACAAGATGGCGGTGATCTTTCCCGCCGCGACCGGGGCGCACAACTGGCAGCCGATGACCTACGACCCCGAGACCGGTCTCGTCTACATTCCGGCGATGGACTCGGCCGGCATCTATGTCGGCGAGAAGACGCTCGACTACCATCACGGCGCCTGGAATCTCGGCGTGGATTTCGCCGCGGTGAGCAAGGTCGTGCTCGCGGCGATCCAGTCTGGCAAGCCGCCCGCGCCGTCGGTGGGCTACATCAAGGCCTGGAATCCGGTGACGCAGAAGGAGGCCTGGCAGGTCTCCATGGGCGGCTCGTGGAACTCGGGATTGCTCTCGACCGCCGGAGGGTTGGTGTTCGGCGGCGATGCCTATGGCCAGTTCAGCGCCTATGACGCGCGCTCGGGCAAGAAGCTGTGGGGGATCGATCTCAAGACCGGCATCCTCGCGCCGGCGATGACCTATGAGATCGACGGCACGCAATACATCGCGCTGCTCGCGGGATGGGGCGGCGCAGGCGGGCTGTCTGCGTTCAAGGATCCGAACACAGCGATCGCCAAATATCAGACCAACCAGGGAAGGCTGTTCGTCTTCAAGCTCGGCGGCGCGCAACAGGTCGCCGCGCTGGAACCCGAGGGTACGCCGCCGGAAGAACCGCCGCCGCTCAAGGCGACGCCCGCGCAACTCGCAAAGGGCTTCGACCTTTACCATCGCACGTGTCTGGTCTGTCACGGCTTCTACGCGCAGTCGGAAGGCGAGGTGCCGGACCTGAGGCTCCTGCCCGCCGGCATGTACGACCAGTTCGACGCGGTGGTGCTGGGCGGCGCGCTTTCCCACAACGGCATGGCCTCGTTCAAGGACATCCTGTCCAAGGACGACGTCGCCGACATCAGGGCCTATGTCCTCGAGCAGGCCCATCTCGCCTGGGATCAGTCGCACAAGCCGCCCACGGCGCCGGGGGCCCATCCGGTGCATTAGAGTTTTCTTGAGTCCGCCCCACCCAATCGTCATGGCCGGGCGTCGTGACGCTGTCGCTACGACCCCGGCCACCCATACCCGCGGTGCTAGACCGAGTTTATGGTTGGCCGACACAAGGTCGGCCATGACGGGATAGTATAAGGCGGTGTTTGAATACTGGACGTTCCACGCTACGAGCAGCGCATGACAAGGACTGCACTGACAATTACCGCAGACGGGAAGCTGACCGCAAACGACGTGCTCGATGTGGCGCTGCACGGCCGCGCGATCCGGCTCGCGCCCGAGACGCGGCGCATGCTGAGCGAGCGCCGCCGCCAGATCGAGGATCACATCCGCGCCCATCCGCATGAGCGCGCCTATGGCTTCAACACCGGCTTCGGCCACAACGTGCATCTCTCGGTCAACGAGCTGCCCGAGAAAGATCTCGCCGCGGCACTGCGCGAGCTGCAACGTTCGCTGATCCACTCCCACGCCAGCGGCGTCGGGCCCGATGCGGATATCGAGGTCATCCGTGCCGCGATGGTGTTGCGCGCCAATTCGCTCGCCCGCGGACACAGCGCCATCCGCCCGGTCGTGGTTGAGACGCTGCTTGCGCTGCTCAATGCGGGGATCACGCCGGCGGTGCCGCGCTATGGCTCGGTGTCGGCGAGCGGCGATCTCGCGCCTCTCTCCCATATCGCGCTCGCGCTTCTGGGCGAAGGCTTCGTCTATCGCGGCGGAAAGCGCTTGGCCGCGCGCAAGGCGCTGGCGGCGGCGGGAATCGCGCCGGTGGTGCTGGAGATGAAAGAGGGTCTCGCCCTCAACAACGGCGCGCAATACTCGAATGCGCTCGGCATCCTGGCCGCGGCGAAGTTCGATATCCTGCTCAAGACGGCGGCGATCACGACGTCGCTGACGACGCAGGTGATGCTCGGCGCCGACACGCCGTTCCGCGCCGACCTGCACGCGCTGCGCCCGCACGAGGGCGCACAGCGCGTCGCGTCATGGATCGCCGCCTTGATGAAGGGTTCGCCGCTGCGCGAGGCCCATCGCGGCTTCGACGTCGATGGCGAAGTGCAGGACCCTTACAATATCCGTTGCGCCGCGCAGGTGCTGGGCACCTGTGCCGAACTACTCGCGCGCGCCAACAAGACTTTCGCCATCGAGGCCAACAGCGTCACCGACAATCCCATCCTGCTTCCCGAGAGCGGCCGTTATGTCGACATCGTTTCCGGCGGACATTTCCATGCCATGCCGGTGGCGGTCGATCTCTATGGCTTGATCCAGGCGGCGGCGATGGTCGCGGCGATCGTCAACGTGCGCTGTGCGCGCTATGTCGACGGCAAGCGCAACAAGGGGCTGGGCGACGACCTCAAATGGCCGGGCGATCTCGAGCTCAAATTCCGCGGCGATGCCAAGGCGCACGACAAGCGCACGCTGCAGATTGCACAATCCGTGTCGTCGGCGCTGATGATCCCGGAATACGCCAGCGCCGGGTTGACCAACGCAATCTGGGGTCTCGCCATGCCCAGCCACCTGATGTCGATCTCGACCGATGCCGGCCAGGAAGACCACGTGAGCATGGCGTCGAACGTGGGCCTGCGCCTGCGCGAGGCGCTGGACCGCTTGTCGGAAGCGCTGGCGATCGAGCTTGCCTTCGCCTATCAGGCCGCGGCGATCCGCAAGGCGATGAGGCGGCTGCCCTCGCGCGCGCCGGACAACACCAAGGGCTGGCGGGCGCTGTTGGAGCGCGAGTGCCGCCTGTCGCCGCCGGGCGAGGCACTGCTCGCCGAAATCGGCCGCCACTTCAAGGTGGTCAAGCGCGACCGCTCGCTCGCGCCCGAACTGGCCGCGCTGGCCGGCGCCGTCAGGGCCGGAGACTTCGTCCGCGCGGCGGAAGCGGCGGGGATTGAGTTTGGGGCGGCACAGTTCTGACGAGCTTGAACTCCGATTCCCACCCTCCCCTTGAGGGAGGGTCGAAATTTGCGAGAGCCGAAGCGAGTGCGAGGCCGAAGCAAATTTCGGGGAGGGGCATCGGGTGAAGCAGTGGCCCCTCCCCGAAAAACTCTTCGCCTCGCTCGAATTTTTCGACCCTCCCTCAAGGGGAGGGTGGAAAACCAGGGTTCATTTAGCTCCCGAAACCCTCTAAGACGACGCCACCGGCACAAGATAGAGTTCACGTTTCCATGTCCACCTCCAGCAAACGGCCCAAGGCGCGGCTGCCGCGCGGCTTCCGCGACCGCACCGCGGACGAGGTGGCGGCCGAGCGGCATATGCTCGACATCATCGCGCGCGTCTACGAGTCCTACGGTTTCGCGCCGCTGGAGACGCCGGCCTTCGAATACACCGATGCGCTCGGCAAGTTCCTGCCCGACGTCGACCGCCCGAACGAGGGCGTGTTCTCGCTCAAGGACGACGACGAGCAATGGCTGTCGCTGCGCTACGACCTGACCGCGCCGCTGGCGCGCTATGTCGCCGAGCATTTCCAGGACCTGCCCAAGCCCTTCCGCCGCTATCAGGTCGGCCGGGTGTGGCGCAACGAAAAGCCCGGCCCGGGCCGCTTCCGCGAGTTCACCCAGTTCGACGCCGACACGGTGGGCTCGGCTTCGCCCGCCGCCGACGCCGAACTGCTGATGATGGTCTGCGATGCGCTGGAGGCGCTGGGGCTCAAACGTGATGAGTATGTTGTCAAGATCAACAACCGCAAGCTTCTCGACGGCTTACTTGAGGCGATCGGTTTACCCGTTTCGGAAATTGATGAAATACGACACCGGCGCGGAATTGCGCTTAGGGCAATGGACAAGTTGGATAGGATTGGTCGCGACGGTGTCCGCGCTCTACTCGGACCGGGTCGAAAGGACGAATCAGGAGACTTTACAAAAGGTGCTGGTCTTTCTCCGGATCAAATAGAATGTGTACTCGCTTTCTTGAAGCCGAGTATCACAGCATTGTCTCCGGGATTTCAGCTATCGGGTGACGTCGGAATGGCTGTCTCGAACACCGCCAGCGGGACTGCAGGACAGAAGGAGATACATGCGATTTTCCAAGCCGTGAAGCAGAGTGGACATGAAGGTCCAATTCATGTGGATCGCGGCATCATTCGAGGTCTTGACTATTACACCGGCCCCGTGTTCGAAGCGCAGCTCACATTTCCCGTAAAGAACGAAGAGGGCGAGGATGTCGTCTTCGGTTCGGTTGCGGGCGGCGGGCGCTATGACGATCTGGTCGCGCGGTTCACGGGGCAGCAGGTTCCGGCGACGGGCATTTCCATCGGCGTCAGCCGCCTGCTCACCGCACTGCGCCAGCGTGGGCTGACCGGCGAAGTCAAACCGTTGATCGTCGTGCTGTCGCTGGACGAGCCGGCGCGTGCTTTCGCCACCGCGCGCGAGTTGCGCAATGCGGGGCTTCGCGCCGAGGCCTATGTCGGCACGCGCAAGTTCGGCGACCAGCTCAAATATGCCGACAAGCGCGGCGCGGCGCTCGCCGTCATCGAAGGCGCCGATGAAGTCGCGAACGGCACGATCACGGTCAAGAACCTGGTCGCCGGCGCGCAGCTCTCCAAGTCCATCGAAAGCCGCGAGGAATGGCTGGGCGCGCGCAAGGCGCAGGAAACCGTCGCGCGCGGCAAGCTGGTCGAGACGGTGCGCGCCATGCTCGTGCCGCACAAATAAGATGGCGTTGTTTCCGCATTACGACGCGGCCGGGATCGCCGCCATCGACGCGCTGGCGGCAAAGCTGCTGAGCGTCTTCGCGGCCGGAGGCTGCGCGCGCGTCGATCCGCCGATCGTGCAGCCGATCGCGCGCGTGCTCGACCGCGAGGGCGAGGAGATGCGCGGCCGCACCTTCATCGTCACCGATCCGGCGGGCGAGGAATATTGCCTGCGCACCGACCTGACCATCCCGTCCTGCGCGGCGCATCTGGAGAGCGGCGGCGCGTTCCCGGCGCGGCTGTGCTACCACGGTCCCGTCTTTCGCTATCAGCCGCGCGAGCCTTCGCGTCCGGCGCAGTTCTGGCAGGCAGGAATCGAACTGCTCGGGCTGGACGATCGGCTCGCTGCCGAAATCGAGGCCCTACGGCTCAGCATCGAAGCGCTCCGTGCCGCCGGCCTGACCGCGTTCGAAGTGAAGCTGGGTGACCTGGGTCTCTTTTCGGCGCTGGTCGACGGCCTCGACATTCCCGAGCAATGGCGCGGCCGCCTGAAACGGCATTTCTGGCGCAGCGGCTATTTCGAAGCGCTGCTCGCGCGGCTGACCCAGGGCGACGCGTCGGACCGGCAGCGCCTGCTCGCGCATCTGGGCACGCTCGGCAATTCCGAGGCGCGCCAGGCGATGGAGGGCCTGATCGACCTCGTCGGCCATACGCCGCTCGGTGGGCGGACGCGCCAGGAGATCGTGGAGCGGATGCTGGAACAGGCGGCCGATGCCGCGGCATTGCGCCTCGACCGAGACGTGGCGGCTCTGGTCGCGGACTTCCTCGGCGTCAGCGGTACCGCAAACGATGCGCTGAAGAAAATTCGTACCCTGACGAAGCCGGCGGGCAAGGCGCTGGACAAGCCGCTCGCCGCCATGGAGTCTCGGCTGAAGACGCTGGCCGCGCTCGGAATCGACGCCGCGAACGTGCAGTTCGCCGCGCGCTTCGGCCGCAACATGGAATACTACACCGGCTTCGTCTTCGAGTTGTGGGCGCACGACACGGAAGGCCCGGTGCAGGTCGCAGGCGGCGGACGTTATGACGGACTGCTCGAAGCCTTGGGCGCGCCGCGTCCGATCACCGCGGTGGGCAGTGCCATCCGCACCGAACGCGTGCTTGCCGCGCTGCGCTTCGCGGGGAGCGCGCCATGACCTTGACGCTCGCGATTCCGTCTAAGGGCCGGTTGCAGGAACAGGTCCATAGCTACTTTGCCGATGCGGGGCTGCCCCTGCGCCAGGCTGCCGGCGCGCGCGGCTACCGCGCGACGATGGAGGGCCAGCCGGACGTCGACGTGCGCCTGGTCTCGGCCGGCGAGATCGCGGCGGGGCTTGCGTCCGGCGACTACCATTTGGGTGTGACCGGCGAAGACCTGATCCGCGAGACCGGGCCCGAGGCGTCTTCGCAAATCGCCCTATTGCATCCGCTCGGTTTCGGCTTTGCGAACGTCGTCGTCGCCGTGCCGCGTGCCTGGATCGACGTCTCGAGCATGGCCGATCTCGACGACGTCTGTGCCGCCTTCGCCCAGCGCCATCGCCGCCGGTTGCGTATCGCGACGAAATACGTCCACCTGACGCGGCGCTTCTTCGCCGAGGCCGGAATTTCGGACTACCGCATCGTCGAGAGCGCGGGCGCCACCGAAGGCGCTCCGGCCGCCGGCGCTGCGGAAGCCATCGTCGACATCGCCACCACCGGCGCGACGCTCGCGGCCAACGGGCTGAAGACCTTGAGCGACGGCGCCATCCTGGAAAGTCAGGCGCAGCTCGCGGCGGCCACGGGCGCCAATTGGGATGCGCAGGCGCTCGGCGCGGCGCGCGCGCTGCTCAAGCGCCTTTGGGCGCGGGAACTCGCGAAGGCAAGCCATGTGTTGCGCACCGGCCTGCACAGCGACGAGACGCTGGCGCGCGCCGGGGTGAGCGTGCTGACCCGCGGCGAAGGCGAGATGTCGCTGCTCTGTCCGCGCGCAAAGTTGATGGAGGCGCTAGCCGTGCTGGGCAGCGCCACCGTCGCCGAGGTGGAATACGTCTTCGACGGCGGCGAACCGCTCTACGACAAGCTCGTCCAGGCTATTGCGGAGACACCGGCCCGGCCTTGATGTCCGGATCGTTCAAGTGCTCCTTCTTCCACACCATCATCATGTGGATGCGGTTGCGGCCCGACGGATGGTCGTAGAAGATGAACTCTTCCCAGGGCGACGGATCGAGCTTGCGGTATTCGCTCAAATGCAGCGCGGCTTGCGCGAAGCCATCGGGCTGACGCGCGGCATTGACCCCGAAAATATCCGCCTGCGCTTCCATGTTGCGCGTGATGGTGTTGGTGACCGGCGTGGCGAAGAAAAAGAACACGCTCACCAGCGCCATCAGCACCGGCAGGCCCGCCGGGTCGTCCACGCCGCGCACGTCCCAGATGCCGCCGAAGATGCCGGTGAGGAAGCCGAATCCCCACGCCGCGAAACCGAACCCGGCCAGGATCACCAGTCCGAACTCGATGATGCCCGTGGTGACATGGTTGAGGACATAGTGGCCCATTTCATGGCCGAGCACGGCCAGGATCTCGCGATCGCTGCCGCGATTGAGCAGATTGTCGTTCATCGAAATGCGCGTGGTGCCGAACATGCCCGACACGTTGGCGGACATGCGCTTGGACTGCTTGGAGGCGTCGAACTCATAGATGTTGTCGGCGGGAATGCCTTCCGAGCGCGCCAGCGACAGGATCTGCTGCTTCAGTGGGCTGTCGGGCACCGGCGTGTACTTGTTCAGCAGCGGCGCGATGAAGACCGGTGCGACGGTCGCGCCGATGACGAAGAACACCAGTGTGATCGCCGTGCCCCAGACCCACCAATACTGCCGCGTGCGCCGGATGATCGCATAGATGATCGCGCCCAGCAGCGTGGTGACGATGAAGTTCACGACGAAAAGGATTCCGAAATCGCCCAGCCATTGCATGATCGTCTGGTTCGAGAGGCCGTATTGCTGTTCGCGGATCCAGCCCTCGTAGATCGACCATGGCAATGTCAGCACCGTCGTGAGCACGAGGTACTGCATGATGTAGAGCGGCGCCTGCCAGAAGCGCGAGCGCGTCACGTTCTGCGCCCAGTTGCGCATCTTGGCCGAGATGCGCGTGAACAAGAGGATCGCCGAAACCGCGATCGCATACAGCGCGTCCCACAAGATCAGCCAGTAGCCGCCTTCGAAGTAGGAATCGGACTTTTGACGCGCCTCGCCGGACACCCGGGCGAGATAGGCGTTGGTCGCCTTCTCGGGATCGAACTGCGCCGACGCGGAGTTCGGTGGAGGCAGGGGCTGGACCTCCACTTTCGCGACCGGGGCCCTCGCGGGTCCCGTCGGCTGCGCTTCAGCGGCGGAAAACGTGACCAACATCGTTAACAGCAGCAGACCGGCCCAGGAAAGCACTTTGCCCATTCGAATCCTCCCGATTTGCCCGAAGCTTACAGAGCCGGGCTTGCAATTGCCACGCGGCTTGGTTCACCTCGCCGTCATGGAGGCACGGTTCGTTCTCGCGGTTCTGGCGATGGTCATGGCTTGCGGCGGCGCGCGCGCGCAAGCCGGATTCGACTCTTCCCCTCGCTATGAGCAGTGCGTCTCGCTGATCAAGACCGATGCGCAAGGCGCCTATAACGAGGCTCTGGCTTGGCACAGCGCCGGCGGCGGGTCTTCGGCGGAACATTGCGGCGCGCTCGCGCTGGTGCAACTCGGCCGCTACACCGAGGCGGCGCCGCAGCTCGACAGGCTGGCGCAACAACTCGACCTGAAGCCCGCATTGCGGGCTCAACTCTATGACCAGGAAGGCAATGCCTGGCTCCTTGCGGAGAACGCCGAGCATGCCGAAGTCGCGTTCACCAATGCGCTGGGGCTGAATGCGCACGACGTCGATCTCTTCGCCGACCGCGCGCGCGCGCGGGCGATGAGCAAAGATTGGCTGGGCGCCGACCGCGATCTCAGCTCCGCGCTGGCACTGGACGAAAACCGGGCCGATCTCTTGGTGCTGCGCGCCAGCGCGCGGCACGCCGCCGGCAAGAAGGCGCAGGCGCAGGAGGATATCGAACGTGCATTGGATATCTTTCCGAATTATGGCGACGCGCTGGTCGAGCGGGGCGCCATGCGATTCGAGGACGGCGACATCAAGGGTGCCGACGCGGACTGGCATCTCGTCGTCAAGCTGGCGCCGCAATCGCGCGCCGCGGCACTGGCAGGCGAATATCTCAGTCAGACAGGCGGGAAGTAGACTTCATCGGTTTCACGCGGAGGCGCGGAGTGCACGGAGCGGCTTTCATCCTCCGCGATCTCCGCGTGCCGACCTATTCCGGCCGCCACTCTGCAGGGCAGGTTTCAGCCGCCGGAGCCGAAATCCCACTCCGCCAACACCTCGCGGTCGACTTCCTGTTGCGCATGATATTTCTTGAGAGACGCAAACTCGTCGGTCGTCAGCAAACGCGACAGCGCCCAGACGGCCATGGCGCGGACCAGCGGCGAAGGATCGTCGAGCAGCGCGCGCGCCGCATCGCACAACGCAGCCTCGCCCGAATTGCCGATCGCGATCAGCACGTTGCGCACGAAGCGGTCGCGGCCGATGCGCTTGATGGCAGAGCCGCGAAACAGCTCGCGGAACGAAACATCGTCCAATGCCGCCAGATCGGCGAGCTTGGGCGGGCGCAGTTCGGCACGCGCCCGCAAACGCGTTTCATGCGCGACCCGTGCGAACTTGTTCCAGGGACAGACCGCCAGGCAATCGTCGCAGCCATAGATGCGATTGCCCATGGCCGCACGGAATTCCTGCGGAACATGGCCTTTATGCTCGATGGTCAGGTACGAGATGCAACGCCGCGCATCGAGCTGATAGGGCGCGGGAAACGCATTCGTGGGACAGATGTCCAGGCAGGCATGGCACTGGCCGCAATGATCCGGCTCCGGCCCGTCCGGTTCGAATTCGGCGGTCGTGAAGATCGATCCCAGGAACAGCCACGAACCGAAGTCCCGGCTGACCAAATTGGTGTGCTTGCCCTGCCAGCCCAGCCCGGCCTGCTGCGCCAGCGGCTTCTCGAGCACCGGCGCGGTGTCAACGAAGACCTTGACGTCCGCCCCGAATTTTTCCCCGATGAAGCCCGCGATCCGCTTCAACCTGGTCTTGACGATGTCGTGATAGTCGTCGCCTTGCGCGTAAACCGAAATCGCGCCGGCGTCCTTTTGCGTCAGCGCCGCGAGGGGATCGTGCTCCGGACCATAATTGATGCCCAATACGATGATACTCCGGGCTTCGGGCCAGAGCGCGCGCGGATCGGCTCTGCGTTCGGTGTCGCGAGCCATCCACGCCATGGTGCCGTGGCGCCCTCTACGCAGATAGTCGGCAAGCCTCTCCAGGGCGCCGGCTGGCGCTTCGGCTCTGGCAAAGCGGACGATGTCGAACCCCTCGCCGACGGCGAGCGACCGGACGACCGAGCGCGCTTCGGCGTGGACCGGCTCAGAAATCGAGTTCGGCATAATGGGAAGCCGGCGGCTGTCCGGGCAGGCGGTCGCCCAGCAGCGAGCGGAAAGAGGGCCGCGACTTCATGCGCACGTACCATTCGCTCACGGCGGGGAACTCGGCCCATGGCACCTCGCCGAAATAGTCGAGAGCCGAAAGATGTGCCGCGACGGCGAGATCGGCGAGAAGGCACTCGCGGGCGACCAGGTTGCCGTTCGCTTCCGCCGCCTTGCCGATCCCAGGCAGAACGGCTTTGAGCGCATCGCGCCCTTGGCGCACGACATTCATGTCCGGCGCGCCGACAGAGGGGGCGCCGGTGAAACGCTGCGGCGCCTTCTCGTAAAGGATGCGACGTGTCGCGCGCTCGGCCAGGGGTCCCATCGCCCAATCGAACCAGCGCAAGGTCTCGCCGCGCAGCACCGGATCCTCCGGCACCAGAGGCGGCTGCGTATAGCTGCCTTCGAGATGATCGATCACCGCCCACAGCCCGGTCGCCTGCGTGCCGTCGAGATCCACGAAGACGGGCAGATGCGCGTGGCTGTCCTCCGAAAGCACGGGATCGAATGTCAGCCGCTTTTCGCCCAGCATCAGCCGCGCGACACGCGAAGCCGGCGAAAGGGTCAGGTGGTGAAGGCGGCGCATGGGCGTGATTGCTTGCTCGATCTCTCGACGTCATGGCCGAGCCCGTCCCGGCCATCCATAACCACGGTGTCAAACCGAGATTGTGGGTGGCCACAAGCGCGGCCGTGACGATCATATGGAAAGGCGTTGCAAATGCGAACATCAATGTGATGGCCGTTCGACTGGCAACTCTGCGTCGGATTGACTACCTTCGACGGCGCGCAGGCGGAGGGAATGAATGAAGCTGATGGCAATCACGGCGGGGACGCTGCTGGTGCTTTCGGGCACGGCGATGGCCCAGGAACTTCCCGCGTGGCGCGGTTATGGCGCCAACGCCCAGCATACGGCGCCGGCTCCGGCCAAGGAACAAAAGCTCAGGAAAAAGCACTGGAGCACCAAGATCGATCTCGACCCGGACTATTCGGGCGGCGAATTGCTGATCCACTACGGCTCTCCGATGATCACAGCCTCCGGCACGGTGCTGGTGGGCGTGAAGACGGGTCTGACGGGGGGCTTCCGCATGGAGGCCCACGATGCGGCCGGCGTATTGCTATGGAAAAAGGGCACGGATTTCATCCTCGCGCCGCATGACTGGACCCCCAGTTTCCCGGCGCATCTGACGGCACAGAACCGCCTCTTCTATGCGGGCGCCGGCGGCACGGTCTATTTCCGCGATACGCCCGATCTCAAGACCGGTGCCAAGGGGCAGCTCGCCTTCTTCGGCATCGGCAACTACCGCAAGAACAAATCGACCTACGATCATAGCGTCATGATCGATACCCCGATCACCGCCGACGAAGCGGGAAACATCTATTTCGGATTTCTGGTCACCGGATCGACGCCATTGGGGCTCAAGAGCGGCATCGCGCGCATCGGCGCCGACGGCACGGGCACATGGATCTCGGCTGCCGACGCGGCCAACGACGCCGAGATCGGCGAAGCGGCGCAGAATTGCGCGCCTGCGGTCTCAAGCGACCAATCGACGATCTACATCACGGTCAGCGACGGATCCGCAGGCTATCTCCTCGCGCTCGACAGCACGACCCTGGTGCAGAAAGCGCGTGTACGGCTCAAGGACCCGTTGCTCAACAGCGATGCGTTGATTCTCGACGACTCCTCGGCGGCGCCGACGGTGGGCCCGGACGGCGACGTCTATTACGGCGTGCTCGAGGCCAGCTTCGGCAGCCACAATGGCCGCGGCTGGCTGCTGCATTTTTCCGGCGATCTCTCGCAGGAAAAGACGCCGGGCTCGTTCGGATGGGACGATACGGTATCGGTCGTGCCGGCCGATGCGGTGCCGTCCTATTCGGGAAGCTCGCCCTATCTGCTGATGACCAAATACAACAACTACGACGGAATCGGGAACGGCAACGGCCACAACGAGATCGCCATCCTCTCGCCGGACGAGACGCAGAAGGACCGCTTCAGCAACGCCACCGTGATGAAGGAAGTGATGACGCGCGAGAACCCGACCCAATATCCCGGCGCGCCTCCGGGGGTCGTCTACGAGTGGTGCATCAACTCGGCGGTCGTCGATGCCGGCCGCAAGTCCGTGATCGCCAATGCCGAGGACGGTCATATGTATCGCTGGGACCTGGCGCATGACCGGCTGACCACGGTCAAGCTCAACCCGCCGCGCCCGGAAGCCTATACGCCGACGCTCATCGGTCCCGACGGCACCATCTTCGCAATCAACAACGGCAAGCTCTACGCGCTGGGGGAGTGAGAAGTCGGTCTCGATTTGTGAACCTCGCTTGCCGGACAGAAGAGGGAGGAGATTATGAAATTGTCATTCGTCTGCGGTATCGTCGCAGCAGCGCCGCGGCCGAAATGGCCCTTGGCAGCCGCAAAGTCCGCCGGCCTGCTCGGGCTTTCGCTCGTGAGCATGATGATTTCGGGTAGCGGACAGACGCTGGCTTCGCAGGGCTGCTCGACCGTGAATGCCAAGCCGCTCACCGACAATCTGGCATTGGACAACAGTCAAATACTTGGAAAGGCGTTCGACGCCGGCGATCAGATCACGATCAACAATGTCTACAATCCCAACGGTGAACCGGTCTTCATGTTCAACATTGATTTCAACTATACCGTTGCGGAGGCGGTTCCACCCTTCACGTTTTCCATCCAACCGGGCGAAGCCGGTCAATCCGCCGGTCGGTATCTCATCCTGTTTGGCTACCAGGGTAGCCCGGCTGCCATGGCGTTCGTGACCTGCAAGGCCGCCAGCACACTGACTTTGAAGCAAACCCAGTCTCCCCTCAGACAGGTGGGGCACAGCTATTCGCAGACCAATTTAACCAGCGGAGGGGTCGCACCGATCACGTACTCGGTTTCGGCCGGCATTCTGCCGGCGGGCACGACGTTGAACACCGCGACCGGCGAGGTATCCGGTTCACCGGTCAAGCGCGGACGCTTCGGCTACACGATTCATGCTGCGGACAGCACGACACCAGTTCCGTTGACGGTGGATGGCACATTGACCGGATGGATAAGCCGGGGACCATGACGAGAGTCGCACCAATCCGTTTCGCTGACGAAGCCAACGCGGTCGATACCGCTGGCGGGTTTTTTTGTCCCTCGCGAAGCCCGCGGAAGTGCGCACGGTGCGGACCCAAGCGCCGGCTTGAGTGCCGGTTCTTCCCGAGGCCCTGCGGCGCTGGAAAAAGGCGGATCTCCGCTGCGCGTTGCTGCTGAAAAGCCGGCCGCGCGGAATGGGAATCCGCCTTTGTCTTTTTGCCGGCCCATGCCGGCCGTAGAGTTCCTCTCTCCTTACGGGGAGCGAACCATCAGAACTTCTGTCCCACGCGCAGAGCGATCGTCCTGGGCTGGTTGGTCACGAAGTAGCGAACCGGGCCGCACGTTCCCGCGGTGCATTCGGAGTAGTTGTACAGATCGTCGCGTTCGTCGAAGGCGTTGCTCAAGGTCAGCTCGCCCCACCAATTGTCCTTCTGCACGCCGAAGGAGAAATTGACGTTGGTATAGGCCTTCATCTGTCCCTCGACGCTGCGGTCGAAGGTGCGCAGGTCGGGCCAGGCGCTGCCGTTGTAGACGATCGCGGTCTGGAAGTGCGCGTCCATGCCCATCATGTTCCAGGTGTAGCGCCCGGTGGCGTTGCCCTTGAAGCGCGGCGTGATCGGCAGCTGCTGGCCGTCGGGCGCCTCTTCGGTGGCGGGGCAGTTCGTCGGATCCTTGCAGTAAGGCTGGGTGAGCTGCGCGTCGTCGTACGAGCCGCCGGCCGTCAGCGTGAAGTTGTCGCTTACGCGCCACAGCACGTCGCTTTCCACGCCGACGATGCGCGCCTGTCCGGCGTTGGCGATGATGGTGAGCGAGTTGGGGCCAAGGAAGGAGAACTGGAAGTCCTTCCAGTTTTCCCAATAAACGGCGCCGTTCCAGCGCAAGGTGTCGTCCAGCCAGGACGTTTTCCAGCCCACCTCGTAATTGGTCAGATAGTCGGGCTTGTAGGCGTCGCTGACGGCGGACGCATTGCGGTTGACGCCGCCGGGCCGGAAGCCCGTCGACCAGGTGAAATACAGCATGTCGTCGTCGGTGACCTGCCAATTCAGGTTGACCTTGTGGGTGAAGCCCTTCTCGCTCGTGGTCTTGAAAAGATCGGTACAAGGCGTGTGTTCGACGACCGGTCCCTCGAAGCAGTTCGGCATGCCGGCGCTGAAGCCGACGAGATTGTCCCAGTTTTCGCTGAACCCGAAGAAGCCCTTCAGCGAGTTGTCGGACTCGAACACGCGTCCGCCGAGCGTCGCCGTCAACGAGGGCAGGATCTTGTAGGAAACTTCGGCAAACGCGGCTTCGTCCTGGTCGGTGCGTACCTGCTTGGTCAGCCAGAGCGTATTTGCCCAGCCGGGAACCGAAAGCGCGTCTGCGAAGCCCGGGACGAAATAGCGTTGCTCGATGTCGTGGTTCTGGCGCTGGTAGAACAAGCCAGCGGTGAACTGCAGCGGGCCGTCGAAGGCGGAGACGACACGGACTTCGTGGCTCTGTTTGGTGAAGTGGTCGCGCCCCCTGATGATCTGCGCGGGATCGATGAGATTGCCGTTGTTGTCGGTGAAGAACTGTCCGAGATAGCCCGGCGGCGTGGCATAGGAATCGTAATACGCGTCGTAGAAATAGGAATAGTCGGAGTAGTCGAGCTGCGACTTGATGCGACGGTCCATATAGGCGCCGGCATAGGTCAGGTCGAGATTGCCGACGCGGCCCTGAACGGTCATCGCCGCCTGGTACCAGCTGTCGTCCGAGTACTCAGGCGCGAACTTGACGACTTGCAGGTCGCCCACGGCAGGGTCGTAGGCATAGGAGCCGTGCGCGTTCGTCGACTGCCCCATGAATGTCGGCGTGATCGTCCAGTTGTTGTCCAGGTTGATCTGCAGCGCCGCGCGGCCGCCGACGATGTCGGTGTAGTTCTCGTCCTTCTTGCGGAAGGGCGCGTTGCTGACTTGGATGGGGCCGACCGGGAACGTGCGCACGCCGTCGACGATGCCGCCCGCGGCATCCGTGCCGGCGACGTTGTCGATATAGCCGGCATCGTGCTCGTCCCAAGCCACGATGCGGATCGCGGCGTTCTGCGAAATCGGGATGTTCACATAGCCTTCGCCGAGTCCGCCCACGTCACCGTGATCGACGGCATTGGCCTCGACGTCATAGGCGGCGGAGAACCCGCTGGTGTCCGGCTTGTTGGTGATGATGCGGATCGTGCCGGCTTCGGAGCTTGCGCCGTAGAGCGTGCCTTGCGGGCCGGCCAGCGCCTCGACCCGGGCGATGTCGTACATGTGGATGTCGAGCGAGCCGCCGATGGTCGTGATCGGCTGCTCGTCCAGGTACATGCCCACGCTCGGCTGCGAGCCCGAATGGTTTCCGTCGCCGCCCGACGCCACGCCGCGCATATAGACATTGGCGAAACCGGGGTCGTTCAAGCCGCCGCCCTGCGCATTGGACGCGAACGCGACACTGGGGAGGAACTGCGCATAGTCGTTGAAGCTCTGTATATGCAGTTCCTGGATCTTCTGATTGCCGATCACCTGGATGCTGAGGGGCACGTGCTGGACGTCTTCTGTGCGCTTTTCCGCGGTCACCACCACCGTTTCGATCGACTCGGCCGCGAGCGCCGGCCGCACGGCCGTCAGCGCCGTTGATGCCAGCAATGCCGAAACCAAGACCGTGCCCTTGTGGGCCCGGCCGCCGGACCTGAAACCGCTCATCGCATTCCCCTCAAATCACACTGCCCGTAAGCGATATCGTCCGTCCTCCGTTACAGGACTGTCAAGAAGCAGGATTTGGGGCTGCGCCACGGAAATTATGGCAGGCCGGGGCGCCTCCCGGCCGGCCGCCTCTTGTGACAAGGCTTTGATTCTGCGTCAGAAAACCGGTGGATTTGGGTAGGTCTGGAGCACCGGTCCAAGCGCGTCTTCAAGCGGCGAAAGCCACTGTGCATAGTTGCGCCATTGCTCCACGCCCTCACGATAAATCGGCTGGCGGACCTGTTCCGAACTCGCGGTGCGCACCGCGCGCTCGTTCTGATCAAATTCCAGGCAGCTCTGTTCGAAGGGCACGCCGCAGTAGTCGAGCAGGCGGCGGATCTCGCGTTCGGGATCGGCGACCATGTTCTCGTGCAGGACGCGGTGGATGCGGCCCGGCAGAACCGCATCGTAGTGCGCCATCAGCTCGACATAATCGCGATAGTACCGGCCGATGTCCGCAAGGTCGTAGGCAAAGGCCTGACCGTGTGCGTAGTGCTGCTTGAAGTTCGACAGGCCGCAGCCGATGGGGTGGCGCCGAGCATCGATGACCCTCGCCTTGGGCAGGATCAACTGGATCAATCCGATATGCTGGAAGTTGTTCGGCATCTTGTCGATGAAGAATGGCCGGCCGAGTTTGCGCTGGACGCGCGTGCGCCCGATATATTCCTCGCCCAATTCGCGGCAGGCCGCGGCATCGAGAGCGGGCAGCGCCTCGAGATAGGCGCTCGCATCCTTCTTCCGGCCGCCAAGCCTTCGCGCCAGCATCAACAGATCGGGCAGCTCCATTGTGCCTTCAATCTGCGAATGGCTCGCCAAAATCTGTTCGATCAACGTCGATCCGGCGCGGGGCATACCGACGATGAAGATCGGATCCGCAGCATCGGCGCCGTACGCCGTGCGGGAATCGAAGAAACCCCCGTCCAATAGAACCTTGGACCGGCGGACGAATTCCGTCGTCGCATCGGAATCGTAGGGAAGAGAGTTTCGGCGGCGTGCATTTCCGGCCGCGTAATGTCTGAAGGATTCATCGTAGGCGCCGGCATCCTCCAACGCTTTTCCCAGCGCGAAATCGAGATGGAACCGGTCCTCATCCGTGAGATCCTCGCGCGCCAATTGGCCTCGCATCGCATCGAGGTCTTGCTGCGTGAAGCGAAACGTTTTCAGATTGGCGAGGCTCCACCATGCCTCCCCCAGGCCGGGCAGCAGGGCGATGCTCCTCCTATAGGCATCGATGCTCTCCCGAGACCGCCCAAGCGTCTTGAGTGCGTGGCCGTAGCTCATCCAGGCTTTGGGGACGTGCGGCAGGTCCTTTAGAAGCTGTTGATAGGTCACAACCGCCTCTTGGTATTCGCCCACACGCACCAGGATCGCTGCGCGTAATGTCCGGTAGGCAGCATTCTTGGGGTCCCGTGCCAGCAGCGCTTCCGCTTGCGCCAGCGCCTCCTGCGACTTCATCTGCCGGTGAAGAATGAGGGCATAATTGTACCGCGCAGCGGTAAAGCTCGGTGAAAGCTCCATTGCGCGCGCGAGCAGCTTTTCCGCATCCTCATATTGGCCGATGCGCGCCCCGGTTTCGGCCAGCATGCGGATCGCAGCGACATCGGTGGGATGTTGCTTGAGGAAGGCGCGCAGCAGGCGTTCGGCGACGGCGAGTTTGTTGTGGCAAAGCGCGTTTGCCGCTTCCATCAACTGCGGATCGTGCACCGATGCGCGGATGTTGTTGGCATAGGCCCTGTCGGCGCCGTCGCTGTCGCCCGCGAGCATGAGCTGATCGCCGAGCGCTCGCCAGGCCGGCGCGTTGTTCTGGTCGAGGCTGACAGAGCGGTTCAGTGCCGCGATCGCGGCAGGTCCGTCGCCAAGGCCGGCGCACACTTCGCCAAGCTCGAAGAGGACGGCGCTATCGGCGTCCTTCGCCGTCAATTGTTCGAGCGCCGCGCGCGCGCCTTGCTGATTGTCTTGCGCTCTGCGCGCGTGCGCCAGAAGGACCAGTGCCTGACGGTTGCCCGGCACGACTTTCAGAATCTCGTCCGCCTGCTGCTCCGCCAGTGCCGGCTTGGCGGCCAGCAACCTCGCCGCATGTGCAAGTGCCGTCGCGAGCGTGCCTGTCTTCTCCATTTTAGTACGGCCTGCGGCGGTCTTTCAGGATTTCGCGGGCGGCGTTGTAACCCGGCGCGCCGCTGACGCCGCCGCCGGGATGCGTGCCCGAACCGCACATATACAGTCCGGGAATCGGGCTTCGATAGTTGCCATGGCCCAGCACCGGGCGTGCGCTATAGAGCTGATCGAGGCTCAATGCGCCGTGCATGATATCGCCGCCGACCAGACCGAAGGTCCGTTCCAGGTCGAGGGGCGACAACACCTGGCGCCCAACAACCAGCGATCTGAACCCCGGCGCAAAGCGGTTGACCGTGTCGATCATCAGATCCGCGACTTGATCGCGGCAATCGTCCCAGGAGCGGCCATCGGGAAGCACCGGCGCGACATGCTGACAGAACAGGCTCGCGACATGGCGGCCGTCAGGTGCGAGGCCGTCGTCCAGCGTCGAAGGGATCAGCATCTCCACGATCGGTTCTTCCGACCAGCCGCGCTGGCGCGCGGTGGTGTAGGCGCGGTCCATGTAATCGAGGCTCGGGGCCATGATGATGCCCGCCGTCATGTGGTCGCCGTTCTCGGGTTTGCACGCGAAACGCGGCAGGGCGCTGAGCGCCACGTTCATGCGGAACGTGCCCGAGCCGCAGCGGTAATGCTCGATCCGCTCGCGGAAATCTCTTGGAAGAAGCCCTTTGTCGACCAGGCTGCGGAACAACAGCTTGGGATTGAGATTCGAGGCGACGATGCGCGCGCGAAGCGCTTCGCCCGCTGCCGTCACCACGCCGCAAGCGTGCTCGCCTTCGACAATGACTTCCTGGACGGCCGCATTCACCCGGATGTCGACACCGAGCGTTGCGCAGGACTTCGCCATCGCCTGGGTGATCGCGCCCATGCCGCCGATGGCATGACCCCAAGCGCCTTTCTTGCCGTTCACCTCGCCCAGCACATGATGCAGCAGCACATAGCCCGAACCGGGGGTGTAGGGGCTCGCATAATTGCCGACGACTCCGTCGAAACCATAGACCGCCTTGATCGGCGCGCTTTCGAACCAGCCGTCGAGATAATCCCCGGCCGACTGCGCGAACAGCGCGAGCAGGTCGCGACGCGCCGGCATGCTCAAACGCGCGAAAGGGCTAGCCTGTCCTGCAGCGCGCAACAATTCTGGCACGGCGGCAAGCCATCCGCCCTCGGCCACGTTGGGCGGCGTCTCGAGCATCAAGCCACGCACGATGCCGGCGATTTCTTCGAGGCGCTCGCTGTAGGAGTCGAGGGTTTCGGCATCCTTGCGGGAGAACTGGGCAACGCTTTCTTTTGTCCGGCCAGCGCCCGTTTCCAGGTAGTCGCGCTCGTTGATCGGCAGGAAGTTCTGCACGCGACGCTCCACCACGCGAAGTCCATGGCCGGGCAGATCCATGTCGGCGATGATACGCGGGTTGAGCAGCGATACGGTGTAGCTCGCAACGGAATTGCGATAGCCGGGATGAAATTCCTCCGTCACTGCAGCGCCGCCGACCACACCGCGACGCTCGAGCACCGTCACCTTCAAGCCCGCCCGCGCCAGATAGAAAGCGCAAACCAGACCGTTGTGGCCCGCCCCGATGATGATGGCGTCGGTGTTGTTCATACCATTCCTATTTCACGCACCAATCGAGGCCGCTTTCGCTAACGTTGAGCGCCTGACCGCGCAAATGCTTTGAGCGCTTGGCAACGTAGCGTCCCGGCCGGTCGGCGCGCCAGTGCTCGGGATTGGGCAGGATCGCCGCTAGCCGCGTCGCCTGGGCGCGTGAAATATGCGCGGCATCTGTCCCGAAATAGGCTTCTGATGCCGCTTGCGCGCCGTAATTGCCATGGCCCCAGTCGACCAGATTGAGATAGGCAGTGAGAATGCGCTTCTTCGGCCATAAAGCCTCGATCAACACGGTGAGATAGGCCTCCAGGCCCTTTCTAATCCAGCTCCGCGTCGACACGAGGAACAACGTGCGCGCCGTCTGCTGGCTGATGGTGCTGGCCCCGCGCAGCGGCTTGTTCGGGTGGCGGCGGTGTTCCTCGAGTGCGAGGTTGATATCCTTCCAGTCGAAGCCATGATGGGTGCAGAAGTCCTGATCTTCGGCCGCGATCACGGCACGCGGCAGCTCGGGTGAAATCTCGTCATACGCGCGCCAGGAATAATGAACCGGCTCAAGCGTTACGACGCGCAAGAGCATCTCCGGAGTCCCCGGCAGCGGAACGAAGCGGAAGAACAGAAGTAGCAGCACGGGCATCGGCGCCAGCAAGAAGACGAGGATTGCGAGCGCCCGCTTCGGCCACCGCGTGCGGCCCTTCCCAAACCATACCCGGCGCCATGCCCTCGCGAGTGTGCTCGCCGCTTTTTCGAACCGCTGGCCCATCGGGCGCCAATCTTGAACCGGAATTCTCCTTGTCCACAATCGGCTTGATCGATTCTGCGAATCACCGAAATACTCTCTATTCGTTTTTAGATAGAATCTCTAGAATGTCCCAGAATTCGGACAAAGGGGAAGGGCATGTGCGATTCGAATGATCATGGTTTGACCCGCCGCGGGATGGCGGGGCTTGCATTGGCGGGCGCAGCATCTTTGGTGCTGCCTCGCGCGGCGCGCGCAGCAGGGATAGCGCGCGCGAAGGATACGCAACTCGATGCACTCTGCCTGATGTGCATCGACTATCGGCTGCCGACGGCGAGCGTGAGTGCGTTCGACAACGTCGCCCGCGGCTATCCCGGACCGGGGCCGCGCAACTACGACCTCGTCGCACTGGCGGGCGCATCGCTTGCAGCCAGCTCGGAGACGACATTCTTGCCTACCGCTGCCGGATTCTGGCAGCAGTTCGGCGCCGCCTGGGCACTGCACAAGGTCCAGAAGCTCATCGTGCTGGATCACATGGAATGCGGAGCATTCAACGTTCAGTTCAACAACGGCAACAAGTTGCCATACGACCGGGAACTCGAACTGCACAAGCAACAGATGAGGCGGCTCAAGCAGATCTTGCCCGTGCATGCGCGTGCCGTTGGCGCCCCTGCCGCGATGCCGGTCGAGTTCTGGATATATCTCACGCCCGACGATACCACCCACCCGCCGACGCACCTCGACGACATCTGATTTGCGCTTTGTTAACCCGCGGCGCGCGAAAGTCCGGACCATCGCCGCCGCGGGATGGCCCATGCTGCACGCCCTATCCGCCCCGAGAGCCGAGGCGCGTTCGCGCAATGCGATCACGCTGGAAGAGATCGAACACCCTCTCGTGCGCAAGGCGCTCGAGATCTGGCACACCGCGCGCGGCAAGCGCGCCATGCCCGCAAAGACGGATTTGGGGCCACGAGCGCTTCTTCCGCTGCTCAAGAACATCGCGCTTCTAAAGGTGCTGGGCGGCGGCGAGGAGTTCGTGTTCCGCGTTGTCGGCGACCAGATCCGGCTTCAGCAGGGCGCAGATATGCAGGGCAAGACGATGGCCGAGATCGATGCCATGCTTCCCGGGCATGGAAGCGTCTTGCGCCGGATCTACAAGAACGCCGTCGCCGCACGTGCGCCGCTCGCGTTTCGCGGCTGGTACTTGAGGCCCGCCGACCAGCACCCGTTCTGCCACGAGGTCGTGATCTTGCCCGTAGCGGACGATGACGAGACCGTTGATCATCTCTTCGTCGTCGCCGCGTAATTGGTGTCATCTTTTCGCGCCGCTTTCAGCGATGTAGGTTTGTCTCAAGGGAGGCGCACCATGCGGGGCATTCTGCTGACGATTTCGATTTTGGTGCCTTGCGCCGCCTGGGCGAACGACAATGCGAAGCCGATCCGCGAGTTCGATCTGGCCACCACCGAAAAGCTCGGCCGTGCCATTTACAAACAAGATAGTGAAGCGTGGCAGGCATCGGACAGCCTGACCGAGAAATATTCCCGCGACGAGCTCGTCAAACAGGGTGTGCATGGCTGGATCGTCGATGAGCTGCCGGACCGCGACATCGTACGATTCGTCCGAATCAAAGGGGGCGCGCCCGAAGTTTTCTACGACGTGGCTTATCCGGAGTCGGGGCCTCCAACGATGAGCGAACCAACCGACCGCAGGCTGAACCCCGAGGAGCGCGCCCAGTACGACGCGCGTATGCTGGCCCTGAAGAATGTCGACAGGATGTGTACCGACGCGCTCAACACGGTTGCCCTCAGAGATCCAGAAGGCGATGGCTGGCTCGTCTGGGCGATGGCCGCGACGACACAGTCCCACGACGTCATCATCGGTGGCCACTACCGCTTTACCATCTCAAAGGACGGAAACTCGGTGCTTCGAAAGGACGCCTTGTCCCGCGGTTGCTTGACCCTGCCCAAACCTCAGCCAAAGGAGGGTGAGCAGTATATTGGAAATTTCGTTACGCATTTGGTCTCCCTGACGCCGATCGAGACCTACGTCTTCGATAGCCTCTCCTACAAAGAGACATTCGACATCGGAACTTTGGATGGCAAGGCGTGGAAAATCGAAGCCGGTCATATCAATCCTCTCAGCATGGACGCCCCCGGCACCGACGGGATCATGGCGAGAGAGATCTTCGGAGTGGACGAGAGCTGCAGCAGCATCGTGAAAACGACGATTGACGGCCAGACCAAGTATGTGATCGATGCCGCCGCCAAAGTCATTGAATCGACCGAACATCCCGACAAATATCCGGCGCAGAAGTCGCAAAAGGGGGATGTCGTCGCTATCAGCTGTGGCCGAAACGACATTGTGCCTGCGCCCAACGACTACAAGGTGCTGCTCGCTGGCTACGTACTCTACATTACAGACTTGGGCGTCGGCCATGCCAAGCGGACGGGCGCGCTCGAGATTTCGAACGGCCAACTGGGCTTCAATATGAAAGAAGGCGATCTGGACGGGGAGACAGCCAAACGTCTCCAACCGCGGATAGACGCGATGCAAACAGCCATGCAGAAGAAGCCTTGAGCGCAGTCATGCGGTGAAACTTTGCTAAGGCTGCGTTTTCCGTCTCGCAAGGGGCACGATGATATGCTTCTCCTGGGCGCGGCGATTGAGTCGAAGGGCCTTGTCCGATGCACGATTTCCTGAACGCGGTGCTGCTCGGCATTGTCGAGGGACTGACCGAGTTCATCCCGGTCTCCTCGACCGCGCATCTCCTGGTGGCGGAAAAGCTGTTGGGGCTGCCCGGAGAGCGCTGGGATGCCTTTACCGTGGTGATCCAGCTCGGCGCCATTCTGGCTGTGGTCGCGATCTATTGGCGCAAATTTTGGGAAGTGCTCGTGAACTTCTTCGGCTCTGCCGATGCGCGGCATTTCGTGTATTCCGTCCTGATCGCGTTCATCCCTTCAGCAGTGGCAGGCGTGCTGCTCAAGAAGTGGATCGACAGGATGCTGCTCGATCCCGCCTACGCGCTGCCGGTGATTGCCGCCTCATGGATCGCGGGTGGCATTCTCATATTGGTGCTGGAACGGTTGGCCCCCAAGCCGCGCCACCTCGATGGCGACAGGCTGCCCCTCTGGACCGCGTTCCTGATCGGCGTGTTCCAGATCGTCTCAGTCCTTTTTCCGGGCACGTCGCGTTCGGGAGCCACCATTCTGGGTGGCGAGCTGATCGGAGTCGACCGCAAGGCGGCGACCGTCTTCACCTTCTATCTGGCTGTGCCCACGATGATCGGCGCGACCGCCTATGAACTCTACAAAAAGGCTGCCCTTCTCTCCACGCACGATGAAAGCAACATCGCGGTGGGCTTCGTGGTTTCCTTTCTGGTCGCCTATGTGGTGATCCGGGCTTTTCTGGCGGTCGTTGCGCGATATGGCCTCACGCCGTTCGGCTGGTACCGCGTAGCCTCCGGCGTCGCCCTGGCGGCCTATTTGTACCTGAGCCTGTGAGTCTGCCTAACCGGCAGCAATCACCTCATACTGCCCCTTGGGCCGATAGCGCCACAGATAGCCCGGCACGATGGCCTCCATTGCCACCGGAGCGATGCCGAGATCGGCAATCGTTGGAGTTCCTTCATGGACGACATTGTCGGTGCGCAAGAGCCGGACCTGATCGACAGTGAGCAGCGGCTCGATACCCAATATCGATGAAAGCTGAAGGAAAAATGCCTTGATCGAGGCGAGAAAGAACGGCACGGGCACCAACAGCCGCTTCCGCCGCGTCTCGCGCAGGATGTATTCGATCAGCTGCCTGAAGTTGTAAATCGTCGGACCGCCCAGCTCATAGATCTTGCCTCGGGTTTCCGGTTTTTCGATGCAGGCTAGAATCGCCCTCGCGGCGTCGCCCACGAAGAGCGGCTGGAACTGCGTGATGCCCCCACCGATCAGCGGCAACGCGGGCACGAAGCGCGCCAGCGACGCAAATTTGTTGAAGAAGCGGTCTTCCGGACCGAACAGCAGCGAAGGCCTCAGGATTGTCGCGTTGGGGAAGGTTTCGAGGACGCGCCTTTCGCCTTCGCCCTTGGTGGAAGCGTAATGCGATTCCGAACCGGGGTCGGCACCGATCGAGGAGATATGCACCAGGCTTGTGACGCCCGCTTGTTGCGCTGCGCGCGCGATGGTCTGCGCGGCTTCGACATGGACGCCTTCGAAGCTGTGACCGCCATGGGGATAGAGGATGCCGGCAAGATTGATCGCGGCATGTGCGCCGGCGAGCGCAGCGGCGACCTGTTCGGCGTCGGTCGCGTCGCAGCGCACCGCCTGGATCTGGCCGACATGTCCCATCGGCATCAGGAAATAGGCGCTGTTCGGACGCCTGACGGCGACGCGGACCCGATAGCCTGCCCGTGCAAGGGCGCGCACAGTGTGACGGCCGAGAAAGCCTGCGCCGCCGAAGACGGTGACGATGGTCCTGGAAGGGACGGGAACGTTATCCATGCCTGCCCGATGCGCAAATCCGCGCGGCCCTCATAGCCTTTGAGGACGTCCGCCGGAAAGTGGAATTTTCGGCGCGCTCAGTCCGCCACGTAGCGGCGCTCGCCGGTAGCGGGCTCGGTCCAGACGCGGACGGGCTTTCCGGTATTCTCGTCAATGAAGCGCTCGTCGGTCGCGACCCAGCCGGCACCGGGCCGGTCCCGCTCGACTTTCTTGTAGTGCACCCGTTCCCAGACCGTTCCGAGCAGCAGCAAAGCGCCAAAAATCACAGGACCGATGCCCGCGCCGGAGCCCCACAGCAGCAGTCCGGCGCCGCAAAGCACCAGCACCGCGCCCAAGCCGATGAGAAGGTTACGCAGCATTGTCGGGCTCGACGATGACCGCGGTTCCGTAGGCCACGATCTCGCTCATGTACTGGCCGATCTCGGACGAATCGAAGCGCATCATCACCACGGCATTCGCGCCCATGGCCGTGGCGTTCTTGACGAGACGGTCCACGGCCTGGCGGCGCGCTTCTTCAAGAAGCTGGGTGTACTCGTGGATTTCTCCGCCCACGATCGAGCGCAGGCCCGCAACGATATTGCCGCCAAGCCCTCGCGAGCGCACGACCACGCCGTAGACATGTCCCAGCGTCTGCCTACGGCGCATGCCAGGAATATTCTCGGTGGTAACGACCAGCATCGCTGACACTCCAACTATCCCGGCTTCAATATGGGCCTGGAAGCGCCTCCTGATAAGGGGTGTTTGACAGGGTTTGCGCCCGCCCCTAAACATCCCTCCCCGTGCCCAGATGGCGGAATTGGTAGACGCACTAGTTTCAGGTACTAGCGCTTCACGGCGTGGAGGTTCGAGTCCTCTTCTGGGCACCACGCTTCGGCGTCAGCTTCTCGCGGCGCAGCGCGCGGCAGGCGAAGGGGTTGCGAACTCGAACGAGCGACTGCTCCTAATATTCCGGCAGTTTGAATCGGTCCGCGATCATGCTTCGCACCAGCATTCGGGCGACGACTGGAATGTGGGCGAGATGCAGAACCAAGTCGCGCACGGCCAGGCCGAACTCGGTCGCGGGCGTGAAGCTGGACGCAAAGCCGCGCGCCGATTTCTGTTTGCGCAAGATAAACGGCCTGAAACGCCGCTCATATTCCTTGAATGCGTGGAGGTGGTTGCATTCGGCACGCGTGAGCTCGGCGGCGAGGATATAGGCGCCGGCGATGGCGAACGCGGAACCCTCACCGGCAAGCAAGGAGGGGCAATAGGCGGCATCGCCCACTAGTCCGACTCGGCCGGCGGACCATTTTGGCAATTCGATCTGGCTGACGGCATCGAAATAAAGTTCCTGTGCCGTATCCAGGTGACGCTCGATCTCGGGCCACTCGACCCAGGGCCGCACGGAAAATTTTTCCTTCAACACTTGTTTCTGAGCCGACAGTTCGCGCGGCGGCTCGCGTTCCTTCGTCGCGAACACGAATAAAAAGCCGGTGTGATCGTCGCGCAAAGCGAACCGGCTGACCTGCCGTCCAGGCACGGCATAGCTCAGATAGGTGCTTTCGTCGCGCGCGCTGTAGCCTTTGGCGATGAAGACGGCGGCATGGTAACCGAGAAAACGCTCGGGCTCGCCGCGTGACGGCACCATCTTCTTGCGAACCGCCGAGTGCAAGCCGTCGGCACCGATCACCAGATCGAACGTCCTGTGCGCGCCTGAGTTCAGCGTCACATCGACGGCGCGCTTATCCTGGCTGAGCGAGGCGATCTCGTCGCCGAAAATGAATTCTGCATCGTGGCGCACCGTTTCGTAGATCAGGCCAGCCAGCTCGCCGCGCTGAATGCTCAGGAATCGGCCGTCCAGCGCGCGCCGCAGCGTATCGCCGCCGAAAGAACTGCGGACGCGTCCATTGGCCCGCACGAATACGGCACGGTCGTTGATGTAACCGACCTGCCGCAGTGCCGGAATGAGGCCCATGCGCTCGGCGATGTCGTAGCCGATCCCCCAGAAGTCGATGATGTAGCCGCCAGTGCGAAACGCGGGAGCGCGCTCGACGACGACCGGGGTGTACCCGGCGCGAACCAGCCAATAGGCGAGCGCCGGGCCGGCAATTCCCGCTCCCGAGATCAGTACGGATTTCCGCGGAATGCTCATGTCGGATGGTCCGCAACCGCATAGACTTTGACGCTTTCAGCGACGCTGTCGGCGACGTGTTCCTTGCTGATCACCCCCATGACGTTGTCGGCGCGGGGCATCCCGTCCCTCTCGGTCACAATCGCCATGGTCGCCTTTCGGCGCCACATCCGTCCTATGACGTTGAACATGACGTCGCCGCGGCGGGCCAAGGTGAAATCACGGCTTGCGACATCGCCGAGCGAGACATCCGCATGCGCGCCGCCGAGACCCCGCCGCAATGCGGTGTTCACCCGCAGCACGCCCACGATCTTGGACCCTTTGACGACCACGATGTGCCGCAAGCCCAAACGCTCCGGACGCTTCAGGAATTCGTCGAATCCCATGGTGTCCGGCAACACGAGGATATCGCGGTCCATGACGTCTTCCGCGCGGCGCACAAGGAACATGTTGGCATGCAGTGCCTTGGGGATGAAGTGGCGCCGGCTCACGAGCTTGATGGTATAGATGTTTTCGCGCGACAGGATTCTACGGCAGCCGATGCTGATCGCGACCGCGATGATCATCGGCAGGACGATGGCATAATCGAGTGTCATCTCGAAGATCATGGTGACGGCGGTCATGGCGGCACCGGTGCCTCCGCCGACCATCGCCGCCATGCCGACCATGGCGAAAGCCGGGACATTGATGTCGCCGGCAGGAAAAAAGGGCTGGATCGCCGCGCCGAACGCGCCGCCCAGCGTCGCTCCCATGTACAGGGAGGGCGAAAAGATTCCGCCGGAGGACCCTGAACCCAGACTGAGCGAGGTGGCGGCGAGTTTCGAGACGAATAGCAGCGCGAGAAACGGCGCGGCGGACAAGCCGCCGAGCATGATGTCTTCGATGGTGGCATAGCCCACGCCGCTGATCTGATAATGGCCGGAATAGCGCAGGAACAGCACCATCATCAGCCCGACCATGCCCATTCCGATCGCATGACGCAGATAGGAATTGTGAATCCGCTCGAAGGTGTCCTCGGCGAAGTGCAAACCGCGGATGAAACCCGCGGCGCCGACGCCGGCGAGCACGCCCAGCATGGCGTAGAGTACGAGCACATAGGCCGCGGTCGCATGATCGGGGATGGATCCGACCGGCGGCACGTGAAAGGCCGGGTTCGGTCCGAAGAACAAGCGGCCGATGAAAGTCGCGGTACCCGTGGACAAGGCTACGGGCAGGAACGTCCGCGTGCTGAACTCGGGCATCATTAACTCGATCGCGAAGATGACGCCGCCGATCGGCGTATTGAAAGTCGCCGCGATTCCGGCGCCTGCGCCGGCGGCGACGAGCGTGATGCGCTGCCAGGCTTCCAATCTCAGAAGCTGCGCGAAATTCGACCCGAGCGCGGAGCCGATCTGGATGATTGGCCCCTCCCGCCCCACAGACGAGCCGCTGCCGATGGCAAGCGCCGAGGCGAGCGATTTTACCACTACGACGGCGGGACGAATGCGGCCCTCTTTGTAAAATATAGCGTCCATCACTTCCGGTACGCCGTGGCCGCGCGCTTCCGGAGCGAAATTGTTCACCAGGAACACGACCCCAAGGCCGCCTACGACCGGAACCAGAATGACGAACCAGCCCCAGGGCGAGGCCGGCGTGTAGATATTGGCGTCAAAGACGGACGAGAAATGCCCGAAAAACAGGACGTTATGGACCTCGGAGATCAGAATGCGGAACACAATGGCGCCGAAGCCTGTAATCACTCCTACGATCACAGAGATCAGCGAAAACAGGACTAGGTTGACGGATCGCTCCTGGGCCGCGCCATTCATGCTGTTGTCAGAATCACCGGAATCCTCTGCTTAAGAGCACATGAGGTTCGCGGTGGCAACGGCGTTGTCCGAGGCTGGAAGTCCGCCCGGGATGGCGCTCCGCTGCAGTTCAAGACCCAATTGCCACCGATCGTTTCAACAGCGCGCGCGTATTCGCAAGTGCGACTCGCGTGTTGTCGAACTCGTCCTGCAGCTCCTGACGAAGCCTGCTGCAATTCTGAATCCGGAGCCTGACCTGGGCATGCAGTTCGCGGTGCGACATATCCCGTTCCCGCACCGTTTCGATAAACGGCAACTCTGCCAGCGTACACCCTTCGCCGTCGGTAATGACAAAGCGGTACCTATTGGGGTCTGCCTGCTGGCGCAGGAGTTCGGCGCTCATGTCTGCGGCGGCGCTGTGAGCATCCAAAAACGCATCGTAAAAAGTCGGGAATTCGGTGCCGGTATCGTCACGGGAAAATTCCGATGGCGAGACGAGATGGAAGAAGAATTTCGTCATGTGCGTCTCCCTGCGCGGGCCTGGCAAAGAGACCGGCACGCCCTTCACAATAGCGCGCCTTGCATGCCCTTCGTAGCGGTTTGGCCGATTGTCAAATGATGGAACGGGGCCCGGCCTCCTGCGGCCATCCATGCGCTTCGAACACGTGGCGCAGGCCCCGTCGCAAATCGGCTTGAGATATGGGCTTCGCGAGCACGGATTGGCTGTCGAAGCCGACCGGTAACTCCATCTTGGTGCAGCCGGTCGCATAAACGAATGGTACGCCGCGCCTGCGCAGTTCCTCGGCAACTGCAAGGCTGGTTTCTCCATCCAGCCGCACATCGAGTATGGCGCCGTCGGGGCTGGCTTCGGACAGGTATTGCAGTGCACCGGCGACACTCAACGCCGGCCCCATGACCCTGCATCCCATTTCTCGCAGAGTTTCGCCGATGAACTCGCCGATCAGCCATTCGTCCTCGACCACAAGAATGAGCGGGGACATGCTTTCAGAACGCGCCATTTCGCCCATCCTTCTTGAATTGCAATGTGATTTCGAGTCCTTTCGGTTTGAATGCGGCCTCGAAACTGCCTCGCAGCGAATGGCGAGACTCCTCCCGGATCAGCTTCAACCCGAAACCGTCTTTTTCCGGTTCCTTGGGGCGCGGTCCATCGCGCTCCAACCAATGGAGAACGACGCTGGCGGCATTGCTCTTGCCGTTCTTGGTTTCCCAACTCACGTCGACCCGGCCATTCGAGTCGCTCAGAGCGCCATATTTCGCGGCATTCGTCACGAGTTCGTGCAGGATCATGCCCAAAGATAGCGCCTGACGGGGCGCGAGCCTGACATCCGGCCCCTTCATCACGACCCGGTCCATGCCGAAGGGTTCGATGTGCTGGCGGACCAGATCGGCGAGTTGGGCGGGTTCCCAATTCTCGCGCGACAGCAGTTCGAACGACCGCGCCATGCCCTGAATGCGCTCGACGAGCCGCGACTTGAACGACTTGGGATCGCTGCTGCTGCGATAGGTCTGTTCGGCGATGCCGATGACAATGGCGAGCATGTTCTTGACCCGGTGGTTCAATTCCGCGATCAGCTGTTGTTGCTGCGCTTCCGCGTGGGCAAGCGAGGTCACGTCAACGAAGGTCATGACAACGCCGGTGATGCGATCTCCCTGGTCGCGATAGGGAATGAGACGCAGCAGGAATTGCATCCCGCTTTTTTCCGGCGCCACTCTGCGTTCCAGTGCTTCTCCCGTGGTGAAGACTTGGCGGAGATCTTCGCCGAGCGTGGGAAGGCTGAAACGGCTGGCGAGGTCGGTGAGCGGCCTGCCGCGGTCGCTCGGCCGGATATTGAAGATCTGCGACATCGCCGGAGTGTAGATTCGAATCACCAGATCGCGGTCCAGGAAGACGGTCGCGACACGCGTGCTTTCGAATAGGTTGGTGAGGTCGCTGTTTGTGCGGTCGAGCATTTCGATCTTTCCGCTCAATTCCGCATTGACGCTGTGCAGCTCCTCGTTGACGGATTGGAGCTCTTCCTTCGACGCTTCCAGTTCCTCGTTGGTGGATTGCAATTCTTCGTTCACCGAAACCAGTTCTTCATTCGAGGATTTGAGTTCCTCCAGAGCCGTCTCGTACTGCTCGACCATCGACTGGAGCCGCTCTCGTGTTTCCGCGAGCTCGCGCTCCAATTGTTGGACGCTTTCATCGGAGGCGCCATGCTTGCCGGATTCGGGCGCTGTCGAGATCTTTGCGGCGATTTCCTTGCTATGCAGACGCCCCGCATCGGCGAAAACCACCAGAAACAAACATTCGCCTTCCGACTTGTTTGCGAGCGGCTCGACGTAGAGGTCGATGTTCTGAATTCGGCCGTCCTCGGTTTCGACGCTTACGCCTTCGCGGTCCACGGGCGCGTCGTTCGCAATCGCTTCGCGAAGAGCACCGCGAAGCTCCTGGCGGAGACCCTTGCGGGCCATGCTGAGCAGCTGCCTGGAAGGCGCACCGACGGGCGCTTCGAGATATTTGCCGGTCCGGGGCGAATAGAACATCACGTCGCCTTCGCGATTGACAAGAACGTGGGCCGGCGCGAAGCGTTCGAGCACATGCGCCTCCACCGCCTGGCGCAATGCGATTGTCCCAACACCGCGTGCCGGATGGTTCTGCTGCACAATGGATGGCGGCTTGAGGGTGTTGCCAAAACGCGGAATGCGGATATGCGAAACGCCATCCTCGTTGCGACGGAACAATCGGAACTTCTTGTCCAGCGGCGTGAACATGCCGCCGAATTGCGTCACATTCTCCGAGGCGCCCAGGAACAGATATCCACCGGGACGCAGCGCGTAATGAAGGGTGGGGATGACCTGCTTCTGCGCCTCGGGGCCCAGATAAATCAGCAGATTTCGGCATGAAATCAGGTCAATGCGCGAAAACGGCGGGTCGCGGATCAGACTGTGCGACGAAAATATGCACAGCTCTCTCACTTCCTTGGAAACGACATAGCTGCCGTCCTCCGCATAGAAAAAGCGTTTGCGGCGCTCCGGGGACACGTTCTCAAGCAGCGGTTCGGGGTAACGGGCGGCCCGGGCGACGGTGAGCGCGGCCTCGTCGATGTCGGTCGCAAAGATCTGCGCGCGAGGAACGCGCTCCAAAGTCTGCGCCTGCTCGCGGATCAGTATCGCGATCGAATAGACTTCTTCACCAGTGGCACAGGCGGGGACCCAAATCCGAATGGTGTCCTTGACGCCGCGCCCTTCGAAGAGCTTCGGAATCACGTCCTTTTGCAGGACTTCGAAGGCATCAACGTCGCGGAAGAAATTCGTCACCTTGATCAACAGATCGCGGAACAGCGCATCCACTTCCTTAGCGTCGCGGCGCAACAGCTCGAGATACGGGCTGATCTTATCCATGCGGTTGACCTGCAAGCGCCGTTGCACGCGGCGCCAGAAGGTCTTGTCCTTGTAGCCGAGAAAATCGTGCCCGACCCGTTCCTTGAGGATCGCACAGATCTCGCTCCTTGCCGACGATCTATTCGCTCTGCCCTCGGAGGTCCCATCGGAACCGTCGATCGGCACCATCGCGCTGAAGCTGCGCGCATATTCCGCGATCCGAGGTCCCATTTGTTCCGCCGGCAAGGCGGCATCGATCAACCCTGTCTCGATGGCGCTCTCGGGCATGTCGGGATACTGCGGATCGCTGCCGTTGCCGGTCTGCGCGAGCGTGAAGCCGCCATTCTCCTTGATGGCCTTGACGCCGAGTGTACCGTCGCCGTCTCCACCGGAGAGGACGACGCCCATGGCGTACTCGCCCACGTCTTGCGACAGGGAGGCAAAGAAGAGGTCGATGGGCTTGCGGCGGTTCGATCTGCGATCGGCCTCGCGCACCGTGAAGCGCCGTTTCTCGATTCCCAGGATCGCATTGACGGGCATGACATAGACATTGTTCGGCTCTGCCGGCATGCCGTCCGTCACGGAATGCACCGGCAATTCGGTGAACCGCGCCACGATGTCGGGCAATAGACTGACGCGATCGGAGCCCAGATGCGTGACGATGACGAAGGCACAACCGGAGTCTCCGGGAAGGCCGCTGAAGAAGTGCTTCAGCGCATTGATGCCGCCGGCCGAAGCGCCGATGCCGACGATGGGATAAGTGGACGCATCGTCCATTCGGATCCCTTGCCCTTCTGATGAAGAAAACGCCGCCGGCGACCTTAACACGGTTAACGGTCCCGGCGACAATTTGTTCAGACGACGGAACGATTTCCGCGTCGCGCGTTCACTGCGCAGACCCAAGCCAGCGAGGCTGAAATGAAACAAAAGCGACTTAACGGCCCTTTTATCGGGAAAGCCGGAAGCGGAATGGACCGAGATTTTCCCGCGCGCGATGAAGCCGAGCGCGAAATCGAACGGACAATGGCGGGTCCGAAGTCGGACTATCCGTCCGTCGCATCCGATGACACCGCGCTTAAAAATCCCGACGATGAATTCGCCGAGCCCGGGTCGAGTGCGGAATTGCACAAACGATGTTCCTCGGGAAGCGGTTCAGCGCCGAATGACGGCGCACGCCACTCGGTAGACGTGCAGGCCCAGCAGAGCGGCACGACGCCGGCGGAGCGAAGCAGCAAATGACGATCATCCGGCCGGTATCGTCTCGGCCGTCATGCTGGGAGGCGTGACGCGCAACGCGGTGATCTGATTGCGCTGGCGGCGCAGGATCTCGAACTTGAAGCCGAAAAACGCGAACCTCTGACCCACTTCTGGAATTGTGCGTGCCTCGTGGATGACCAGGCCTGCGATCGTCGTGGCTTCTTCGTCCGGCAGATTCCAGTCGAGTTCCCGGTTCAATTCGCGTACCGGGACCTTGCCGTCGATCAGATAGCTGCCGTCCGCCTGCCGGCGCACATCGGGCCGGCTCGGCGCTTCCATCTCGTCGGGGATGTCACCGAAAATCTCGTCGAAGATGTCTTCGACCGTGACGAGCCCCTGCAGCGCTCCATATTCGTCCACCACCAGCGCGAATCGCGTTCTCTTTTCGCGAAATGCTTCAAGCTGCTCCTCCGCTGTCATGGTTTCGGGCACGAACCAGGCCGGGCTCGCCAGCGCCGAGACATCCAGACCATCATAGGACCAGCCGTTTCGCATCGCGGCTTGCACGATTGCCTTGATGTGGAGCACGCCGATGATGTTCTCGGGCTGGCCGCGCCAGAGGGGCACGCGCGAATGTCCCGAATTCATCACCTCTTCCAACAGCGCATGGGCAGGCAAATCGGCGTCGGCTGTGACGATGTTCTTGCGGTGCACCATCACGTCCCCGACCGTGAGCTCGCGCAGATCGAGAATCCCCCCGATCATGTCGCGGTGTTCGCGTTCCACTCCGCCTTCGCGGTGGTGCAGCTCGACCGTGCCCCGGATCTCATCATGCGCGGGAAGCACGTGTTCATGTTCCTGCTGTTCGACGCCAAACAGCCCCAGGACTTTCCATACCAGGAATTGAACTGCTCCGACGATGGGGCCGAGCACGGCAATTGCCTTCCGCACCGGCCAGGCGACGGCGAGCGCGAAGCGGTCGGTTCGCGCAATTGCAAGCGTCTTGGGCAGCACTTCGCCGAAGACCAGCACGACCACCGTCATGATCGCAGTCGCAGCCGCCACGGCGCGATCGCCCAGCGTCTCGGTCAAGAGCATCGTGGCTAATGACGACGCCAGGATGTTGACAAAGGTGTTGCCGAGGAGAAGCGCGCCGATAAGCCGCTCTCGGTCACCGACCAGCGCGTTGACGTGACGGGCAGGTTGGGAGCCTTCGCGCTCGAGCTGCAGCATCTTGCCGCGCGATACCGCGGTGAGCGCCGTCTCGGAGCCTGCGAAAAAGGCCGAAATGGCAAGCAGGATCGCAATGGAGCCAATCCAGAAGACAATCGAGGAGGCGGACATGGGAATCCTCAAAGCGGGGATAGCGGGAATATAACGGATGGCTGTCCATAGGCGAATTGTGTAGGGTGACGGCTGCGAAAGGTTTGATCATGCGCGTATCGGTGGCCGTTTCGGCGCTTGCCGCATTGCTCGTTTGCGGCGGATTTGCCGAGCCCGAACATTCCTTTAATGCGGCCGATTTCGTCGTGCCCGCCGACGAGCTCGATGCCGCCGCGGTCGGCGACGCTGCGGCGCATGCGGGGTTTCTGCCGCTTTCCGAATCCGATCCGGGTTTGGTGGCTGCACGGGCAGCGCACGATTCGACCTATGAGATCTGGGATCTTCCTTCGCATAGAGTGGCACGCATCACGCTCACTCGCATCGCCAAGACGGGAAAATTCGTGGTGCTGTTCGTCGCGAAGGATAACTCAAGGGCGCGCGATTCCCTCGTGGGAGAGGCATGCAAGAGATGGCTCAAGTTTTCCAACGCTATGCGCATCGAGTTCGCGCACCAGCCGAATAGGTTCCGCTTCCGCAATCCGCAGTGTACGCCTTGAAGCCTAACCGGCTCGAAGAACGTCCAATATCGCCTGTTCGGGCACATCGGCAGAAACGAATGCACTGCCGATGCCGCGGACCAGCACGAAGGCGATTCGGCCGTCGCTGACCTTTTTGTCGTGCCGCATGTGGGCAAGCAGAGCTTCGGCGTTTGGCCGGTCGCCGGAAACGTTTGAAATGGAAGTGGGCAGGCCCGCGGCTTCGAGATGCCGTACAAGCCGGTCCCGATCCTGCTTTGCACAAAGACCGAGCTGCACGGAAAGTGAAAACGCCAGCGCCATGCCGATGGCCACGCCCTCGCCGTGAAGCAGGCGCCCGCCAAATCCTGTCGCCGCCTCGAGCGCATGGCCGAATGTGTGCCCGAGGTTGAGGAGCGCGCGCTCCCCCTTTTCCAACGGGTCGCGTTCCACAATGGCTTTTTTTATGCGGCAGGACTGCGCAACCGCGTGCGCCAGTAACGCGCGGTCGCCGGCAATCGCCGCCTTACCGTTGGATTCGAGCCATTCAAAAAATTCGCGATCGCCGAGCGCTCCGTACTTCACGATCTCCGCATAGCCGGCCCGCAGTTCGCGTTTCGGAAGCGTCTGGAGCACATCTGTGTCGGCGATGACGATACGGGGCTGATGGAACAGGCCAACGAGGTTCTTACCCTCCGGAACATTGATGGCCGTCTTGCCGCCGATGGAGGAGTCGACCTGGGCCAGCAGGGTCGTCGGGATCTGCGCGAACGCGACGCCGCGCTTGAGAATGCCCGCAGCGCAGCCCGTGATGTCGCCGATCACGCCGCCGCCGAACGCCACGATCAAACCGTCGCGTCCGATCTCGCGGCGCAACAGTTCGCGCACGAGACTTTCCAATCCGGAGAAGCTTTTCGATCCTTCGCCGGGTTCAAGTATGACGGGGTGGGCGTCCAGCTTCGCGATCGCCGCACCGTGGAGTCTCGCGACATTCGCGTCCGTCACGACCGTCATCCGGCTACATCCCAACGCGGAGAGAAGTGCCGGGGCATCGGCAAGTGCGCCGGGCCCGATATGAATGTCGTAACCTTCTGCGCCCAGCCGGACAGGAACGACGGTTTTCATAGGAGGTTTCGCGCCTTCAACGCGGAGACGATTTTGCCCACCGTATTCGCATGCGGACCATCGTCGCTTTCCACGGTGATGTCGGCTCCGGCGTAGATGGGCTCGCGCTCACGCAGCAACCTTTCCAGTGTTTCCTGCGGATCGCCGGTCCGCAGAAGCGGACGATGATCCCGGCGCTTTACGCGCTCGAGCAGTACCGCGACCGGAACCTTGATCCAAACGGTGACCGCACTTTGCTTCAGGCTTTCGCGAGTCGCCGGCTGCGCGAAGGCGCCTCCACCGGTCGCAAGTACGTGCGGGGGCTCACTGAGCAGGCGGTCGATCACACGGCGTTCTCCGTCGCGGAATGCCTGCTCCCCGTAGCGATTGAAAATCTCCGGAATGGGACAGCCTGCGGCGGCTTCGATCTCGCTGTCGGCGTCCCTGAAATCGACATGGAGCCGGTTCGCGAGCCGTCGCCCAACAGAGCTCTTGCCCGCGCCCATCATGCCCACCAATGCCACTGTGCGCCTCAGTTCGCCCATCGCAACCTCGCCTTATACATCTTGTCGCGGTGCCGTCAGTCATCCCCTTGTTTTTTTGCCCATTTCCGCCACAAAGCACGAGAAGAATCGCACCATGCGCGGCAGACAGAAGATGGGTCAGGATTCGATGGGCTGGGGCACTTGGCTCGGCATCATTGTGGCGGGGGCCATTGTCGCCGCCGCAGTGGGGCTTGGCATCTATGGCGGCAGGGTTCAGCCGTCCACCCGGCATTACGAACAGGTGGTGCCGAATGACCGTTTCGCGCATTAGGCGCATCGTCCTCGCGGCCGCGTTTGTTGCCGCTTCCGGTACGACCGCGCTGGCCGGAGACCAGGCCACGGCACCCCCACGGGCTTTGGGCGACACGGTTGCAGCCACGGCCCAGTCGACGGCTTCCAAGTCCGCCAAGGGCGGTGCCAAGGACGATTCCGGCATTTGGGGTAACGACCAGCCGCCCGATGTCGACACGAGCGACCTGAAGTCGGACGTTCCGGAACCGCTGCAAGGTGTCCCGGAGGCGCCCGCCACTTCACCCATGCTGCCGCCCAAGCCCCCGACGAAAGAGGTCGAAGAGGAGTCCCTTGGGGCCTTGGAAGGACCGGTTGCTGGTCTTCTGGGCCCCGGCGATGGCGGGTTTGACGAGAATATCTGGTCCGGTTCCAAGCGCGCCGACATCGAATTCCTGCTGCCGCACATCCCGCTTGTGGCGCAAGACAGTGCTGTGCACGCACTTGCGAAGCGCCTGATCCTCACCAAGGCCGAAGCACCGATGGGAAACATCGTGCGGCCGATTATCGCCATCCGCGTGGAAAAGCTGCTCGAAGCCGGGCTGGCAGACGACGCGGCTGCCTTGTCGCTCCAGGCGACCCTGCATGGCAACGCCGACTTCGAGCGACTGAAGGCCGATGCAATTCTCATGGCTGGCGGTTCCGACGACGCCTGTGGTCCCGGGACCGCTTCAAGGCAGACCGCGAACGGACAGTTTTGGCTTCAGCTTCGCACCTATTGCGCGGCGGTGTCGGGCGACAGCGCGACCGCCGATATCACGCGCGGCGTGCTCGATGCGCAAATGCTTGGCGATCCGGCGTTCGACGCATTGCTCGATGATGTCTTGAACAAGACGAAGAAACCGCCTGGTCCGATCGCCAGGCCGACGGCCATGCATTTCTTTCTGATCCGGCGCGCGGGATTGCTGGTAAATCTGGATGTCGCCAAGCACCTGGGCATGGCGGCCGATTTGGCCGCCTTGCGCGACCCGCATCAGACCCCTGCTGCGCGCCTTGCCGCGGCAGAGCGTTCTGCCAAGTCCGGTGCGGCCGGCGTCGCCGAACTTCGCGCGGTCCTCGATGCGCAGAAATTCCCGTCCGAAAAATTGGCCAGAGCGGATGAAGTCTCCGGCAAGCTGTCCTTTCTTGGAGGTCAGGGGCTTCTCAGGCGTGCCGCACAACTTGAATCGCGGCAAGCTGGGAAGGGGACCCTCGTGCACCGGGCACTGACGGAAGCCGACAAGGTTGGGATGTTCGAGGTGGCCGCGCGGCTGCAAGCCGATCTTGCCGAGAAGCTGGATGCTGCTGCGGTCGCGCCCGCTGACGCGCCGCTGATCGGCTGGGCTCTCTTGATGGCGGGGAAGCCAGACGCCGCAGCAAAATTCCTTGGTGACGGCGATGCTGCGCGCGCCGTGCTTGCGCTCGCCTCAGGCAAGGATGATGCACCGGCTCTCGCCGCGGTCGCGAAGCAATTCTCCGCCGATCCCAAAGCGCCGAACCGCGTGCGTGGTTTCGAAGCCCTGGTGCTCGGCATCGCCGATGTTCTCGACCTGCCGATGCCTCCGGACGCCGGAGCGGCCGCCAAGAGTGCCGAGGGCACGCATTGGCCGGGGCGCCGTCTGGATTCCCAACAGATGGAAACAATCGTCGCCACGTCGGCGGCACCGGGACGCAAAGGCGAAGCGATCCTTCGCATTCTCGAAGCGATCGGGCCCGAAGGTCCGCGCGATCTCGCGCCCGATGTAACCATCGAGCTCGTACGCGCGCTCGCGGACATGGGAGTCAAGGACGCCGCGCGAGCGATCGGGATGCATGCGATCCTTCTGTACCGGCCGGGAACGTCGTGAAACGCGGCGCCGCGCTGCTCGAATCGTTCCTCGACATGATGAGCGCCGAGCGCGGCGCAAGCGCAAACACCATCGCTGCGTACCGGCGCGATCTGATCGATTTCTGTGCGCGCAACGATCCCAGGAGCGCCGATCGCGATGCGGTGAAGAAGTATCTCTCAAGCCTTGCGCGCTCCGGCATCGCGCCGTCCTCGCAGGCACGCAAACTTTCCGCGTTGCGGCAGTTCTTTGGCTTTCTCTTCAGCGAGGGGGCACGCAAGGACGATCCAACGGCGGCGATCGATGCGCCGAAACGGCGCCGCCCGTTGCCCAAGGTGCTCACTGCAGACGACATCCAGGTTCTGATCGACACGGCAGCAAAGGCTGAGGGCGCTGACGGCGCGCGTCTGCTCTGTCTGGTGGAGATGTTCTACGCTTCGGGTTTGCGCGTCAGCGAACTTGTGGCGTTGCCGCTGGCTGCGGTGCGAAACAGGAATGGATTTCTGCTCGTGAGAGGCAAGGGGGGAAAGGAACGTCTTGTCCCCGTCAATCCAAAGGCCCGCGCAGCCATCACGCGCTATCTTGCGGCGAGGCAAGAGTTCGTAAGCGGCGGTGCAAGCGAAAAATTCCTCTTCCCCTCGCGCTCTGCAGAGGGCCATTTGACGCGAAGACGCTGCCACCAGATGCTGAAAGCGCTGGCGCTGAAAGCCGGTATCGACCCCGGAAAACTCTCCCCCCACGTGATGCGGCACGCTTTTGCGACGCACCTGGTGGAGGGCGGCGCGGACTTGCGCAGCGTACAAATGATGCTGGGTCATGCCGACATCGCGACCACACAAATCTATACGCATGTCGCGCATGATCGGCTAACATCCGTCATGGAGAAGGCGCATCCTCTGGCCCGAAGGAAGGCGGCGAAATGAGCTTCACTACGATCCAGCCGAACGCGCCGGTGCGTCTCTATCGCTCCAAGCTGTTCGTGCCGGGGTCGCGCCCGGCGCTGTTCGAGAAGGCGGCTGCGAGCCCGGCCGACGTCGTCTGTCTCGATCTCGAGGATGCGGTGGCGCCGTCGGACAAAGATACCGCCCGCGACAACATCGTGGCTGCGCTCAACGATGTCGACTGGCGCGGCAAGACGATGACGGTGCGCATCAACGGACTCGATACCGATTTTTGCTATCGGGACGTGATCGCGCTGGTGGAAAAAGGCGGTGAGCGCCTAGATGCGGTCATGATTCCGAAGGTCGGCACTGCCGCCGACGTCTATGCCATCGATATGCTGGTCACGCAGGCGTCCAGCTTCTCTGGCCGCAAGAAGCGAATCGGGCTGGAAGTGATCATCGAGACGGTGCTGGGGTTGACCAATATCGACGCGATAGCCGGAAGTTCGAACCGGCTGGAAAGCCTGCACTTCGGATCCGCCGACTACGCCGCATCGCAGCGCATGCGCACCACCAATATCGGCGGCGGCAATACGGACTACGTCATGCTGACCGACAAACATCCCGGACAGGCGCGCGAGCGCCATTGGAACGATCTTTGGCACTATCCGCTGTTCCGCATGGTGCAGGCGGCGCGCGCGCATGGTCTGATGGCGATCGATGGTCCCTTCGGCGACTATGGCGACGCCGACGGTTTCAACGCGCAGGCGATGCGAACCGCGATCCTGGGCTGCGAAGGCAAATGGGCGATCCATCCGAGCCAAGTCGCGCTCGCCAACGCGATCTATACGCCGCCGGCAAAGGAGGTCGAGCGTGCGCAAGCGATCCTGGCGGCGATGAAAGACGCGCAGGCGAAGGGCCTGGGCGCGGTCTCCCTGAATGACGTGCTCATCGATGCGGCCTCGATCCGACAGGCGCAGACGATCGTTGCGCAGACGGCAATGATCCGGGAACGGACGAAATAGCTATCGTCCCAATGCCCGCCAGCCGATGTCGCGGCGGCAGAAACCTTCCGGCCAGTCAATGAGGTCAACGGCGCGATAGGCGCGCGCCTGTGCTTCGGCGACGTCCTTGCCCAAAGCGGTCACGCTGAGCACGCGTCCGCCGTTGGCGACGATGTCGCCGTCCACGCGCTTGGTGCCGGCGTGAAAGATTTGCACGCCATCGAGCCCGGACGCCCGATCGAGACCGCGAATGATCGAGCCTTTGGTGTAGGGCCCGGGATAGCCTTTGGTCGCCATCACGACTGTCAGTGCCGTCTCTTCGCGCCATCGCAAGTCCAGGTGGCCGAGCTGCTTGTCGCGCAACGCCAGAAGCGCTGTGAGCAGGTCGCTCTTCAGCCGCATCATCAGCACCTGGCATTCGGGATCGCCGAAGCGGCAATTGTATTCAACGAGTCTCGGGCCGTTCTTCGTGATCATCAGTCCGAGATAGAGCACGCCGCAATAGGGCATGCCGCGTGCGGCCATTGCGGCAACGGTGGGCAGAATGAACCGCGTCATCGCTTGTTCGGCGAGCGCCGGGGGCAGAACCGGCGCTGGCGAGTAAGCGCCCATGCCGCCCGTGTTCGGCCCTTTGTCGCCATCGAAAGCGCGTTTGTGGTCCTGCGCGGCGGCAAGCGGAACGGCGTTCTCGCCGTCGCATAGGGCGAAGAAGCTCGCCTCTTCGCCCTCCATGAATTCCTCCACAACGATCTGCCTGCCGCTGGCTCCGAAACCGCCTTCGAGAATGAAGTCGATGGCCTTCGCTGCGTCGGCCTCGGTCTCGGCGATGATCACGCCTTTGCCCAGTGCAAGTCCGTCGGCCTTGATGACGACGGGAAGTCCCAACGTGCCGGCAAAGCGCTTGGCGGCCGACCCATTGTCGAAGCGCCGGTAAGCAGCAGTCGGAATCCCCGAGTCGCGGCACAGGTCCTTGACGAATCCCTTGGAGCCTTCCAGCACGGCCGCCGCTCTGCTTGGCCCTGTCGCGCGAATACCTTCGCTTTCGAGCCGGTCCCACAATCCCCCCACAAGCGGATCGTCCGGCCCGATGACGACAAAATCGATCTTTTTCTGTTTTGCGAACGCAACCAAGCCATCGAAATCCATGGCCGCGATCGGTGCGCATTCGGCCAGGTCTTCGATGCCCGCGTTCCCCGGCGCGCAATAAAGCCTGGTCAGCAGGGGGCTGGCGGAGAGCGCCCAGGCGAGCGCGTGCTCACGCCCGCCGGAACCGATGAGGAGGACGTTCATGGGACGAATCCTATATCATCGGCGAACCATGTCCGAAGCCGCTTCGAAACCCAACCTCCCCGAATACAGCGTCAGCGAGATCGCGGCAGCGCTGAAGCGCACCGTCGAGGACAGCTTCCCCTTCGTCCGCGTGCGCGGCGAGATTTCGGGGCTCAAGGTTGCAGCTTCCGGCCATGTCTATTTCGACCTCAAGGACGACAAGGCAGTCCTCAATGCCATCATCTGGAAGCAGAGCGCGCGGTTGATCCGACTCAAGCCCGAACCGGGGTTGGAAGTCGTCGCAACTGGCCGCATTACGACCTATCCCGGCTCGTCGCGCTACCAGATCATCGTCGAGCAATTGGAACTGGCTGGCCGTGGCGCGCTGATGGCGATGCTGGAGGAGCGCCGCAAGCGCTTGGCCGCGGAAGGTTTGTTCGACGCCGCGCGTAAGAGGGCTCTACCGTTCCTGCCGGAGATTGTTGGGGTCGTGACCTCTCCGACCGGGGCGGTGATCCGCGACATCATGCATCGCCTGAACGACCGCTTTCCGCGGCGCGCGCTGCTTTGGCCCGTGGTCGTGCAGGGGGAGAAGGCGGCAGCCGAGATTGCCGCAGCTATCGCGGGCTTCAACGCGATGACGACCGGGCGCCCCGACGTGCTGATCGTGGCGCGCGGCGGCGGCTCGCTGGAAGATCTGATGGCCTTCAACGAGGAAATCGTTGTACGCGCGGCCGCCGCGAGCATCATTCCGCTGATATCGGCCGTAGGCCACGAAACCGACACGACCTTGATCGATTTCGCAGCCGACCGCCGGGCGCCCACGCCGACGGCCGCCGCTGAAATGGCTGTGCCGGTGCGCAGCGAGCTATTGGCGCAGACTATCGACCTCGAGCGGCGCACGCTACGCTGTTTCGCCAAGGCCATGGAGGATCGGCGACGGCATTTGATCCAGCTTGCGCGCGTGTTGCCGCGCGCAGACCAGCTCTTTGCCGTGCCGAGGCAACGCTTCGACCGTGCCGCCGAGAGGCTTGGCCATGCCTTGCGGCGCAATCTGCAGGAGCACCGCCGCGAATTCACCGAGGCTGCTGCGCTGCTGCGCCCGCAGCCGATCCGGCGGCACATCCGCCAATGTGGCGACCGCGCCGAGGCTTTGGGGGGGCGGCTGAAGCAGGCTCGGACGGTCACGCTGGCCGAGGCGCGGCGGCGCGTCGAAGGGCTTGGCCGCGTTCTTGAAGGCATCAGCTACCGCAGCGCATTGGCGCGAGGTTTCGCGTTGGTCAGAGGCGCGGATGGGGCGATCCGACGCCGCTCTGGGGAGGTGGTTGGCGGCGAAGCGCTGACACTGACCTTCGTCGATGGCGAGGCGGCGGCGGTCGCGACCGGACGCGCCACGACGGCGAAAACAAAGGCCAAACCGCAAGGTGGACAAGGGAGTTTATTCTGATACGCCCTGCCTGATAGAGTTCGGGTCATGAACAAGATGGAACGCGATCTCAGGCCTCTCGGGTTGGCGGAACTCGAATACCTTGACGGCGAATACCACGTGATCCGGCCCGGGTCTTACGTGGTTTGCGCCGTAACCGGCATGCACATCCCGCTCGAGGCGTTGCGCTATTGGAGCGTCGATTTCCAGGAGGCTTATGCCACGCCTGCGGCCGCTCTGAAGCGATTTCAGGAGCGCGGACTCACTCCGAAATGATTGCACGGCGTGCATTTTTGCGCACAGGCGCATCGTTTGTCTTGCTGGCGAAGGCCGCGCGCGCGCAGTCAGGCCGACTTTCGTTTTCCGGCTCACTCGAGCAAGGCAGCCTTGTCGTCGGCCATGCGCCCGGCGCCCGAATTGCCATAGATGGTGTCGCGGTGTCGGTGTCGCAATCCGGCACCTTCGCCTTCGGATTTGGCTACGATCAGACAAAATCGACGGAAGTGCTGGCATCGTTCGCCGACGGCACGAGCGAGAAGCGCGATCTCGTGCCAGATCTGCGCCACTATGAAATCCAAAAGGTGAACGGCTTGCCGAAAAGCACGGTCACGCCGCCGCCCGACATCCTGGCGCGCATCGTCCGCGAGAATGCGATGATCGCTCAGGCACGCAAGCGCGACAGCGCCCGGACCGACTTCGACTCGCCCTTCGATTGGCCGATCAGGGGAATTGTCAGCGGTCTCTGGGGCAGTCGGCGCATCGACAATGGCAAGCCGATGTCACCACACTTCGGCATCGACATTGCGGCGCCGGCGAATACGCCCATCCACGCTCCTGCCGATGGGATCGTTTCGCTGGCGGAACCGGATTTCTATCTGACCGGCGGCACCACGTTGCTCGATCACGGACATGGCGTTTCGACCGTCTACATTCACCAAAACGAACTGAAGGTGAAGCTGGGCGATGCAGTAAAACGCAGCGATGTCATTGGTCTCGTCGGCATGAAAGGCAGGGCGACGGGACCGCATCTCCATTGGGGCCTGAACTGGTTCGCGATGCCGCTGGATCCCGCACTTTCTGCGGTCACGCCCATGCCGGAAAAAAGCTGAATTCTAAGCGCGTTTGAGTTTCTTGAGGGCATCGCGGGGTGTTGTCCAGCGCCGATGGATCCAGAGCCATTGCGAGGGTCGCGCCCGCACACAGTCTTCCATCGCGGCGTTGATCTTGGCGGTGAGCGCCGCAATATCTGCATTGTGATTGCCACTGGGCGCAAAGTCGATCGGGGGATGAATCGTCATCCGGAAGCGCGCGCCCTTGAGCCTTTCGTTCGAGGCCGGCAGCAGGGCCGAACCCAGCTTCAGGGCCAAGGCGGCTGGTGCGGGGGTCGTCATCGCGTCCCGCCCGAAGAAGGGCGCGGCCACGCCCTGGTCGGTCTTCTGATCGACGAGCATCAGGATCGCCAATCCGCGCCGCAGCAGCGTGAAGATCTTGCGCGTGCCTTGCGCGCTCTTTGTGATCTGGATCTTGGGACCCGCGCTGGCGCGCATGCGCGAGATGTAGCGATCCACATAGGGATTGTTCGGGGGACGGTAGACCAGGCCGCCTTCATAGCCCAGCTCCGTCGCCATGACTGGCATCGCCTCCCAATTGGCGAAGTGACCGGAGATGAACATCAGGCCCTTGCCGGCGGCAATCGCAGCCTCGGCATGTTCGGTGCCGGCGATCTCGAGGCGGGAGCCTGGGCCATGGAGCTTGAGTTTGCCGAGGTGAGGATATTCGGCAACCGTCCGCCCGAGATTTTCGCACATCTCGCGGATGATGATCTCGCGCTCAGTCACACTGAGTTCGGGATAGGCAGCTTGGAGATTGTCACGCGCGCGGTCGACCACGGGTCGAATGCGATAGAACACGTTGCGGCCGATCCATCCGCCGAAAGCCGACGCCGCATCGATGCCGAGCAGTTTGAACAACCCCATGAACAGGAAGAACGGCACAGCCTCGGCCGCATAGCGCAGCCGCTGGCCGAACCCGAGCCCGTCCTCGCCCTCGACGTCCGTCATGGCTGCGCGCTAACCCGCCCTCGGCAGACTGTCAAGCAAGCGCAATAACTCATCCGGCGCATCGAACTCTGCACGCACAGGAAGTGCAGTGATTCCATCTCGTTCTGCTTGAGTCAGCCGCACGAAGTCTTTTTCGGTTGTAACGAGTCGGGCATCGAGTGCGCGTGCCTTGGATTTCAGCCTGGCAATCTCGGCCTGCGAATAGACATGATGGTCGGCAAAGCGCCGCGCAAACGCGATCTCTGCTCCCTGCTGCGAAAGAGCATGGAAAAACTTGTCCGGCCGGCCGATGCCGGCAAAGGCGACGATGCGCTGTCCCGCGATGGCTCCGCCGACCTGTGTCAGGCGCGCGCGCAGGGTCGGCCGCTGGTATCCTTCCAGGGGCACTTCGCCTTCGCCGGTGACAATGACAGCATCGGCGCGGCTCAGACCTTGCGCCACCGGCTCGCGCAGGGGCCCCGCGGGCACGGCTTCGCCGTTTCCGAAGCCGGTCTCGCCGTCGACGACCACAAGCGACAGATCTTTGGCGATCGTGAAATTCTGGTGGCCGTCGTCCATAACGATGGTATCGCCAAGCGTTTCGGCCAGGCGAGCCCCTGCCGCGCGATCGCGCGCCACGACCGCCGGGGCGGCCTGGGCCAGAAGCAGCGCTTCGTCTCCCACATCCGCGGCCGAATTGAGCTCGTGCACCTGCAACGGCCCTTTGAGCCGTCCGCCATAGCCGCGTGACAGGAACACCGGACGCCGCCCCCGACATCGGAGCAGACGCACGATCTCGATCGCGACCGGCGTCTTGCCGCTGCCGCCGACCGTCAGATTCCCGACGCAAACCACCGCTACGCGCGCTTTGTAGGGGCATGCACGGTCCCTCTTCCAAGCCACGCTTGCACCATAGAGCCTGCCTGCCGGCGCGAGCACGCGCGCAAGCCATCCCTTGTGGTTCCAGAATTCAGGCGCGCGCATGGTTCTTGAGAAGTGCTTCGATGGCCGCCACCGTCTTGGCGACGGCGCCTCCCAAATGCTCTGCCGCGGATTGCGCCGCCTGTCCCATCTGCTTTGCGTCGTTCTTATTCGTGAGCAGGCGCAGCGCGAAGGCGGCAATCTCTGCGCTCGAGTGCACAAGACCCGAGCCCTGCGCCTGGAAGATCGCGGCATAGGCGCTTTCGAAATTGAAGGTATGAGGGCCGGCCATCACTGCGGCACCGAGGCGCGCGGGCTCAAGCGGATTCTGCCCTCCGTGCCGGATCAGGCTGCCGCCGACGAACGCGAATGGCGCCAGGCGATAGAACAGTCCAAGTTCTCCCATCGTGTCGGCAATGTAGATTTGCGTGGATTCTTCCGGCAGCTCGCCGAGCGATCGCCGCCGCGCCTGACGCGTTGCGCTCAGCATGACGAGCTCGGCCCCTCGCGCGACCTGGCGGGGTACCAGAATGGTGAGCAGAGCCGGGAGCGTGCGCCGTACGATGTCGCTCGCCGGAAGTATGGTTTCGTCTTCGCCGGGATGCGTTTGGGCCGCGAGCAGCACCGGCCGCGCTCCGATTGCCTTTTCGAGAGCTGCGAGTGCTGGCGGCTCCGCCGGCAAAGGTGGCGCGTCGGCCTTCAAACTGCCGATTGTCTCGACATGAGGCGCTCCGAGCGTGCGGAAGCGCTGCGCGATTGCCTCGTCCTGGGCGAGACACAGATCGAATGCGGACAGCAGGGCCGCGGCCGTCTTCGGCGCCCATTGCCATCCTGCAAAGGACCGTTCGGACATGCGCGCATTGATGAGAGCCAATCCGATTCCGCGACCTTGCGCTTCGAAAACGAGGTTGGGCCAGATGTCGGAGTCGACGAATAGTCCGACATCGGGTTTCCAATGATCGAGGAATCGTGCGACCGCTGTCGGAAGGTCGATGGGCACAAACTGATGGATGGCTCGCTTTGGCAAACGCTCTGCCATGAGCCTGGCGGAGGTGAGGGTGCCGCTGGTTACGAGCACGTTGCGCGACTGGTCAACGAGCAATGCGTCGATCAGCGGCAACGCAGCCAGACATTCCCCAACGCTCGCCCCATGTACCCATATCAACACGCCTTCCGGACGGGGACCGAGTTTTCGCGCAAGCCTTTCGTTGCCCCGAGAATGATCTTCCTTGCCCTGACGTGCCCGGCGCCGCAGCAGGGCCGGAACGACCGGCGTGAGCGCGACGGTCGCGGCGCGATAGGCACGGTAGCCGGGCGGTTTGCTGGCCATCGGCTAGACCGCGACAGCCGCCGGCGTCTGCAGATCCGGGATGCTTTGAAAATCATGCTGGTAAAGGCGCGCATAAAGACCGCCGCGCGCCATCAACTCGGCATGCGTGCCGAATTCCACGGCGCGTCCGCGATCAAGCACATAGATTCGGTCGGCATCGAGCACTGTACTGAGCCGATGCGCAATCACAATCGTCGTGCGGCCCTTCATCAACCGGTTGAGCGCCTCCTGAACCTGGCGCTCGCTTTCGGTATCGAGGGCGGAGGTCGCCTCATCGAGCAAAAGGATGGGGGCATTGCGCAGCATTGCCCGCGCGATGGCAATGCGTTGGCGCTGGCCGCCCGAAAGCTTCAGGCCGCCTTCTCCGACGCGGGCGTCGTAGCCTTGCGGCAATTCCGCGATGAAATCGTGCGCTGCGGCGTCACGAGCTGCGGCCTCGATTTCCGCACGGGATGCGCCAAGCCGGCCCAGTGCAATGTTGTCTGCAATGCTTTCATCGAACAGGATCGGGTCCTGGGTCACCAACGCGATATTCGAGCGCAAAGACACGATCGTCACATCGCGAATATCACGGCCGTCTATCCGGATTGCACCGGCGTCGACGTCGTAAAAGCGCAGAAGCAGATTAAAGATGGTGGACTTGCCGGCGCCGGACGGGCCCACCAGAGCAACCTTTTGGCCGGGCGCGACTTCGAGATCGACTCCTGAAATTGCGTCGGAACCCTCATGATAGGTAAACCTCACGCCATCGAAGCATACCGCGCCGCCGTTTCGCGCAATCGCAAGCCGCGCGGCATTCGCCCGATCGAGGATGTGCGGGTGCGCGTCGATCACCGCGAAGACCCGCGCCGCTGCTGCCGTGCCACCCGACAGTAAGGGCCAAAACTGGCTGAGGTTGCGCACGGGGTCGAGCGCCAGAAGCATCGCCGCAATGAAGGCCGCGAAGCGGTTGATGTCGAGTTGGCCGTGCAAGGTCTGATAACCCGCGATGAAGATCGTGGCTGCAAGCACGAAACCGACAAACACATCCGTGGTCGGTACCGCCGACGCGCGGCGCCGGATCACTTTCAACAGGGTCTTCAGCCGCTGCGCAATGCGCGCGTGCGCTCGCTCGGACGCATGGGCTTCCAGGCCATAGGCCTTGATGATGCGCCTGCCATCCAGCGATTCCGCGAGTGCGATCGTCAGATCGCCGGTGTCTTCCATTCCTCGTTTGATGGCGCGGCGCATGGAACTTCCGATCCGTTCCATCGCCCAGGCAGCGCCCGGCAGGGCGACGATGGAGATCACCGTCAGCTGCCAGTCCTGATACAGCATCACCACGAGCAAACCCACGAGCATCATCCCGTGCAGCAGGACCGCCGAGACGCCCTGGCCCATGGCGTCGCGCATCAGATTGGCGTCGAACAGAAATCCGGAAATGTACTGTGCCGAATGCACCGCATTGAGCGAAGCCAGGTCCCGCGCCATCAGGCTGTCGAACATGTCACCCTGGGCTTTGGCGATGGCGCGCTCGCCGACGGAATCGATCAAGACCTTCTGCCCGAACCACGATGCCGCCCGCACCACCATCAGCACCAGCACTGCCAATGTGATCGGTACAAGGAGATCTGCTCGTCTTAGTTCGAACAGGTAGTGAACGGTCAATTTGATCAGAAGCGGTATCGCGCTGGTCGCCGCTGCCGTCACCATCATGCATAGCGCGGCTGCGACCAGCAGCCGCCATTGGCCCGCGATATAGTTGCGGAACAAGCGCTTTGCGATATCGAAACTGCTGGTGCCGGTCATTTTTGTCGTGTAGCACGCCTCTCCGCGGACGGCGAGGCTAGGAGATCGCTTCCGGCTCCATGAGGCGGTGAATATGGACCACGAAATAGCGCATCTGGGCATTGTCGACGGTTGCCTGGGCCTTGCCGCGCCAAGCCTTCAATGCGGATTTGTAATCGGGATAGATACCGACAATGTCGAGTTTCGAGAGATCCTTGAACGTCAGGGAGCCGGGTTCGGTCAATTCGCCGCCGAACACCAGGTGAAGAAGCTGGTTGGGTATGTGGTCGGTCATGGTCGGTCCTATTTTCGGGGCAGTTCGATGTGTTCAACGCGCGCGAGGATTTCGGCGTGCAGTGCCGGACCCGCTGCGATCACCGAAGGCTGCATTGCGGACGGTCCATTGTAGCGCATCAATTTGCCGTCATGTGTGCTGGCGAGGCCTCCGGCCTCGGTCACGATGATGTCCGCGGCGGCCAAGTCCCAGTCGCGCTTTGCCGAGAGGGCCATCATCGCGTCGAAAGCGCTGCTCGCGACAAGCGCAAGCCGGTAAGCGATGGAACTGCGATTTTCAATATCCATGGAAGGCCATGGCCGGTTGGGCGGCGTCTTCCATGCCGGATGTTCGAAGAGTTCTCGCGACCCAAGCACGCGGGCTCCTTCCAGATGCGTGCGCTCGCTCACGTGAATGATCGCTCCGTTCAGCGTCGCGCCTCCGCAGACGCGGGCAGCGTACATCTCATCTAGGATCGGGTTGTAGACGGCACCGGCTATCGGACGTCCTTCGTGAACCACCGCCGCACATATGGTGAAGTGCGGCCGAGCCTTGAGAAAGGCGACCGTACCGTCGATGGGATCGACGATGAACACCGTTTCATGCGCCAGCCGTTTCTTGTCGTCCTCACTCTCTTCGGAAAGCCAGCCATAACTCGGCCTTGCCGAACAAAGCTGCTCTCGAAGGCATTTGTCGATGGCCAGATCAGCCTCAGTAACGGGGCTTCCCTGTGCCTTGCTCCAGCGTTTGAACGTTCCGCCAAAGAGGTCGCGCGCGATGTGGGAAGACTCACGCACCGCCCGGCGCAGAAGATCCAGATCCGCTGCTGCGTCAGGCGCCGGCAACGGTCATGCCTTCGACGCGCAAGGTCGGTGCATTGGTGCCGTAGCGAAAAACGAGGTCATTCGCCGGCGTCAGATGCGCAAACATCTCTTTGAGATTTCCGGCGATTGTGACCTCGGCGACCGAATATGCGCGCTTGCCATTCTCGATCCAGAAGCCGGAGGCTCCCCGGCTGTAGTCGCCGGTCACCTGATTGACGCCCATTCCCATCAGGTCCGTGACATAGAACCCTTCCTTGATGTCCGCCATCAGCGCATCAGGCGGAAGCGCGCCGGGCTCCATGTAAAGATTGGTTGTTGAAGGTGCGGGCGGACCTCCGGTGCCTCGCGCCGCGTGGCCGGTCGTTTGCAGGTTCAATTGCTTCGCGCTGGCGCAATCCAGTATCCAGGTGGTCAGTACGCCGTCATCGATCAGCGACCAGCGCCGGTTGGCGACGCCTTCGGCATCGAAGGGTTTGGAACGCAGGCCGCGGACGCGGTGAGGGTCGTCGACGATATTGATGCTCCGCGCGAAGACCGGCTTGCCAAGCTCGTCCTTCAGGAAACTCACGCCGCGGGCGATGGAGGATCCCGAGATTGCGCCGGCAAAGTGTCCGAGCAGTCCTCCTGCCACGCGCGGATCGTAGATGATCGGCACACGCTGCGACTTGACCTTGCGAGGGTTGAGCCGCGAAACTGCACGCTCACCGGCACGCTGTCCAACTTTGTCCGCGCCTTCGAGATCGGAGCGATGCCGCGCGCTTGCGCTGTCATGATCGACCTGCATGTCCATGCCCTCGCCGGCAATTACGGCGACACCGATGCCGTGATGCGTGCCGCCATATCCGCCGCGAAAGCCATCGCTTGTTGCGAACGCGATCTTGGTGCGATCGAAATTTGCGCCGCCGCCTTCGGAATTGGTGACGCCCTCGACGGCCATCGCGGCCGCTTCGACGTCGCGCGCGCGGGCGATCAACATTTCCGCGGAGGGTTCCTCAGGGTCCTCCAGATCCAGCGCGGGAATATTCTTCGCGAGACGATCATGCGGAGCCAGGCAAGCGTATCTGTCCTCCGGGGCCAACCTCGCCATCGCTACAGCGCGCGGCGCCAGCGCGTCGAGCGCGTCGGCCGAAAAGTCTGTCGATGAAATGAACGCGACTCGCTGACCGACAAACACGCGCAAGCCGAGATCGGCCGACTCGGCGCGCTCGATTTCTTCAAGGTTGCCCAGCCGATATGCGACTTGGGCGGAAACGCTTTCCACATAGAGCGCGTCGGCCGCATCGGCACCGGCCTTTTTGGCGCCGGCAAGAATGCGCTCGAGAATGTCCTGGCAATTGGGCTGGTTCATGCGAGAGGTTTTGGACCGTGGAAGGCTGCAATTCAAGCGGACTATTTCCAGATCGCCGCACCTTCGCCCGGCAACCCCAGCCGGGACCACTTCTCGGTGACAGTGCGGATGATGTCTTCGTCCATGCGGATCAGCCGGCCCCATTCGCGCGTGGTTTCGGGCGGCAGTTTGTTAGTGGCGTCGAGCCCGATCTTCGAACCGAGACCGCTCTGCGGCGAGGCGAAATCGAGATAGTCGATCGGCGAATTTTCGACGATGGTCACGTCCCGAGCCGGATCCATGCGCGTTGCGATGGCCCACATCACGTCCTTCCAGTTGCGGGCGTCGATGTCGTCATCCACCACAATGACCCACTTCGTGTACATGAACTGGCGCAGATAGGACCACACTGCCATCATCACGCGCTTGGCGTGCCCGGGGTAGGCTTTTTTCATCGCCACCACCGCGATGCGATAGGAACAACCTTCCGGCGGCAGCCAGAAATCGACAATTTCGGGGAACTGCTGGCGCAGCAGGGGCACGAATACCTCGTTCAATGCTTCGCCCAGGACTGACGGCTCATCCGGCGGCCGCCCCGTATATGTCGACAGATAGATCGGGCTCGACCGCATGGTGATCGCTGTGGCGGTGAAGACGGGAAACCGTTCCACGGCGTTGTAGTAGCCGGTATGGTCCCCATAGGGGCCTTCGTCGCGATAATCGGTCAGGGAAACCTCGCCCTCGATCACGATTTCGGCCTCGGCAGGAACTTTGAGAGGCTGGGTGAGGCAGTCGACCAATTCCACCCGCCGGCCCCGCAGCAGCCCGGCGAATTGATATTCGGACAACGTATCGGGCACCGGCGTCACGGCGGCGAGGATGATGCCGGGATCGGCACCCAGCACTACGGCGGCCGGCAGCGGCGCGGCTTTCTCCTTTGCCCAACGGGCATGATGCTGTGCGCCGCCACGATGGCGCAGCCAGCGCATGATGGTCTGGTTTCTCCCCAGAACCTGCATGCGGTAGATGCCGAGATTGAAATTGTCCTCCCGCTTGTCGGAAGGACCCTTTGTCACCACCAGCGGCCAAGTGATGAGCGGCGCCGGCTCTCCCGGCCAGCAGGTCTGGATGGGAAGCGTGTCCAGATCGATATCGTCGCCTTTGAGCACGATTTCCTGGCAGGCCGCGCGCGAGACCGTCTTCGGCTTCATCGCCATCACGGTTTTGGCGAGCGGCAATAGTTCGACAGCCTCGCCAAAGCTGCGCGGCGGTTCGGGTTGGCGCAAGGTTGCGAGCATTTCGCCGACCTCGCGCAATGATGCCGCCGTCATGCGTTCGATGCCCCCCATCGTGACGCCCATCGCCACGCGCTTCACGGTGCCGAACAAGTTGGCCAGCACCGGGATATCCGACGGCTTGCCATCGGCCTTAATCGGCGTCTCGAACATGACCGCGGGACCTTGGCTCGCGATCAGCCGAGTGTGAATCTCCGTCATCTCGAGCACGGTCGAGACCGGCTCACGCACGCGTGCGAGTTCACCTTTGGATTCGAGGCGGGCGATAAAGTCGCGAAGCGAACGATAGCTCATCCGGAAATGATATCAGCCTTCGTTCGCGACTTTCCACTTCGAAGGAGCGGCGTGCCTGATGCCATAAGAGAAGAAGATGACGACGCCGATGACGGTCCAGATGATGAGCCGGGTCCATGTCGCCCATCCCAGGCTGAGCATCATCACGCTGCAGATGACGATGCCGGCCGGAGCCGTGAGCCAGACATAAGGCGTGCGGAACTGGCGCCGTGCCCGCGGCGCCTGCACGCGCAGCACGAGGATGCCGATACAAACCGAGATGAACGCGGCCAGGGTTCCGATCGACACGAGGTCGGCCAGAATGTCGAAGGGAAAGAGCGCCGCCAGCACGATGGCAAAGGCGCCGACGATGATGGTCCCGCGGTGCGGCGTCTTGAAGGTCTTGTGCACGGTCGAGAAAGCCGGCGGCATGAAGCCGTCGCGCGCCATCGAAAAGAATACGCGCGATTGTCCGTAAAGCGAAATGAACACCACGGATGCGAGGCCGATAACGGCACCGATGTCGATCGGGATAACCAGCCATTTCAGACCCTCGATCTTCGACACCGCAAAGGAAACCGGACTGGGCACGTCGAGCGTATGCCAATCGGTGATGCCGGTCAGCACCAGCGACATCAGCATGTAGAGCGCGGTGCAGATGCCGAGCGAACCCAGGATGCCGATCGGTAGATCCCGACGCGGATTGCGCGACTCCTGCGCCGCGACGGAGACCGCCTCGAATCCGATATAGGCGAAGAAGGCGATACCCGACGCCGCCAGGATACCGGTGATGCCGTAATGGCCGAAATTGCTGAACTCAGCGCGGAACGCATCGAGGCCTTGCTTGCCCGCCGCCGCCGGATTGGGCGGAATGAACGGGGTCAGGTGCACGGGGTTCACATAGGAAATCCCGAACGCGATGACCGCGATCACGATCGCGACCTTGATGAGCACCATCAGGCCGTTGAAGCGCGCGGACTCCTTCACGCCGATGACCAGAAACGTCGTGAGTACCACGATCAGGGCCACGGCCGGCAGATTGATCAGCGCGCCGGTCCAGTGCATGTCGCTGAACCCCGTGCCGGCGACAGGGGCACTGGCAAAAGCGACCGGAAGATGAATATTGAAATCATTGAGCAGACTCACCAGATAGCCCGACCAGCCAGCGCTCACGCCCGCGGCCGAAACACCGTATTCGAGGACCATGTTCCAGCCGATGAACCATGCCATGAAGCGGCCCATCGTGGCGTAGGCATAGGTGTAAGCGCTGCCCGACTCCGGGATCATCGACGCGAACTCGGCATAGCAGAAGCCCGCGAACAGGCAGCCGAATCCGGCGATGACGAACGACAGCATCACGGCGGGTCCGGCATGCTGCGCCGCCGCCGTGCCGGTGTAGACAAAGATGCCCGAGCCGATGATGCCGCCGATGCCGATCAGAATGAGGCTGACCGGCCCCAGCGTGCGCTTGAGTTGATGCGCCTCGGCAATGACTGGATCGGGTTGTTCCAGCGTCGCGTCCGACATTGCGTCGCTCCTATTCTGCCGGTGCAGGCGCGTCTTCGAGCTTCCAGCGCGGCGGCTTGGCGTGGCGGACGCTGTAGACGATGAAGATCACAACTCCGATCACTGTCCACACGAGCAAGCGCAACCAAGTGTCGATCGGGAGCCACGCCATCATCGCTCCGCACATGATCATACCGAGCGGCGCGACGAGCCAAACGAAGGGGGTGCGGAACGGACGCCTTACCTTCGGGCGCCGCACGCGCAGCACCATCACGCCGAAACAGACGATGACGAACGCGAGCAGTGTTCCGATGGAAACGAGTTCCCCGAGAATGTCGAGGGGCAGGAACCCGGCGAGCAACGCGGCAAAAGCGCCGGTGATGAGTGTGCCCTTCCATGGCGTACGAAAGCGCGGGTGCACGTCGCTGAACAAGGGCGGAATCATCCCGTCCTTCGCCATTGCATAGAAGATGCGCGATTGCCCGAGGATCAGCACCAGCACGACCGAGGCCAGCCCCACGATGGCGCCGACATTGATGTAGGGCGCGAGCCACGCGGTGGCGGGCAGCGATTCCGCCGCCATCGAGACGGGATGTGCCACATTCAACGTCGTATACGATGCGAGGCCGGTCAGCACATACGACATCAGCATGTAGAGAACCGTGCAGATCAGGAGCGAACCGAGGATGCCGATGGGCACGTCGCGCTGGGGATTACGCGCCTCCTGCGCCGCCACGCTCACCGCATCGAAGCCGATATAGGCGAAGAAGATCACGCCCGTGGCGCGCAGCACGCCGCTCCAGCCGAAGTTGCCCCAAGCTCCGGTGTTGGCCGGTATGAACGGCGTTTGGTTCGCGGGCACCACATGGGGAAGGCCGGCTGCGATCACGAGCACCACGATGCAGAGCTTGATCGCCACCATCATATTGTTGAAGTTCGCGGACATGTGCACGCCCACGATCAGAACAATGGTGACGAGCGCGATCAGCGCGACCGCGGGCAGATTGAAGAAGGCACCTGTCGCCACGAAATTGTGAAAGCCCTGAACTGCGAACGGTGCGCCGGAGAACTGTGCCGGAATGGATACGCCGACTTGCTTCGTCATGAAATCCACGAAGTATCCGGACCAACCCACGGCGACGGTCGAGGACGCCGCGAGGTATTCGAGCACCAGGTTCCAGCCAATGAACCAGGCCATGAACTTGCCCAACGTGGCGAAGGTGTAGGTATACGCGCTGCCCGCCACCGGGATCATGGCGGCATATTCGGCATAGCACAGGCCGGCGAAAAGACAGCCAAGGCCCGCAATCGCGAACGACATCACGACGCCGGGGCCTGCATAGGTGGCGGCAGCATGGCCCGTGATGACGAAGATGCCTGCACCGATGATGGCGCCGATACCCAGGGCGATCAGATGGACCGGTCCCAGGGCCCGCTTCAGATCATTGTCGATTTCAGCATTCGGATCTTCCGGGATTCCGGCCATGCAACTCCCCTTCGATGTCCGGCTGAACCGGATTCTTCAAAGGCGAGCATTGCATGGCCTGGTATGAGCCCGCAAACCGGCGAAGACGCCGGCGTCGCTCATCCCGCTTTCGTCCACACCGCGATTTCATTGCCGTTGGGATCGCGAAAGTGGAAGCGGCGGCCGCCGTCAAAAATCTCGCGCGCAATGATCTCGGCCCCGGCGGCGATAACCTTGGCTTCCATGGTGTCGAGATCGGCCGCGTACAGCACCACCAGCGGCCCGCCCTGGGCGACCACCTTGCGCTCGGCATTGAAGCCGCCTTGGCGCCCCGCGCTGTCGAAGGCGGCGTAATCGGGCCCATAATCCGTGAAGCTCCAGCCGAATACGCTGCCGTAGAACTTCTTCGTCGCCGGAATATCGGTCCCCGGCAGCTCGATGTAGTCCAGATATCCGTCGGCCGGCATTCCGTTGTTCCCTCTTTGTTCGGATCAAACAGCGTCTCGGGCTGCAGGTCAAGAGGGTCGGACGAACCGGTAGACGCCTGTCTCGCGAATTTCGCGGTCTTCGAGTTCGCGCGTCGTCGCCACGTGATATGTTGCGAGCCTCTCGACCTGCGATTTGGGAAAATAGGACCGTCCGGGGTCGCCGAGCAGCACGGTTGCGCCGGCATCGCGGCAGTTGTCGAGCCATGCCAGCAAGCGGTCGGCGAGCGGCCGCTCATAGCACATGTCGCCGACCAGGATTGCTTGCCACGCGGGCTTGCTGCCGATGACGTCTCCGCGCGTGATTTGCACTGCCACGTTGTTTGCATCGACATTGAGCGCGATTGCGGCGGCCGCGAATGCGTCGATGTCGGCGGCGAGAACGCTCGCCGCACCGGATTTCGCCGCGGCGATCGCCACCAATCCCGATCCCGACCCGAAGTCGAGCACGCTTTTTCCGCGCACCATTTCCGGATGATCGAGGACATAGCGCGCCAGCGCCTGCCCACCAGCCCAAGCGAACGCCCAATAGGGTGGCGGCACGCCTTCGGCCTCAAGTTCCTCTTCGGTCTTGCGCCAGAGCGGCACGACCTCGCTCGCCAGGTAGAGCCTGATTTCCGGCACGAGCGGCGGCGCAAGGAGCGCCGTGTTCCCGAGGATGAAGGTCCGTTCCTGCACTTCCACGGTTTTCGCCCTCGTGCCGATGCAATTCCGCCGCTTTCCATCCTATAGTTCCGAAAAGGCCGCGGGGTGAGGGGGCTAGCATGGTCAAGCGATTTACGGGAATCCAGCTTCTTCTGGTTTTCGTCGCGGTCAACACGGTGATGTTCCTGATGCTCGTCACGTCGATGACGAGCGAGCATCCGTGGCTTGCGCGCGTTTTGCCGGGACAGTTTGGCTCGGGCGTGAACTCATCGGGATATTGGGTATTCTTCGCGCTGGTGTTGCTGGTCAACGCGATCACGGTATTGATCGCCGGCTTCGTGCTGGTTCTTCCGGCGCTGCGCGACGGCGCACACACCGACGAAAAGCGGCTCGCCAAGCATTTGGCCGATCGCGCAGGGCTGTCCGACGAAGCGAAGGAATCCGTTCTGGCGGCATTGCGCGACGAGGTGCTTTCGGCCCGCGACCAGATTGCGCTGGGACGTCTCATCCTGTGCGGCGGCGTCATATTCTTCGTTTTGGCGTTCTCTTCGGTGTCGCTCAGCTTTGCGCGCGCCGTTCCTGCAAGCGCGATGTTCGTCGCGCGTAACGCCGCTTCGAAAGCCAGTGCAGAAATCACCATGAACGATATCGAGCTCTATACCGCCGACCAGCTCGCAGGCGCGCTGCTGCTCGATGCGCCGGAATTGTATGACTGGCGGGTCAGCCCGCTCGCGAACAATCCAGGCAATTTGCTGTTCACGAATTTCGTCTTCGCCTTCCGCAGCGTCCTCGGCTTCGTGGCTCTGCTGCTGGCTGCGACGATCCTCCGCCGCAGGATTTCTAAGCCGGCTGAAGCTCCGGCTTCGACAGAGCCAGCGTGAGCACCTCGCGATAGTCCTTGCGGATTTCCATGCGCGGTCCGAAGCCCTTGGCCAGCAGCATCGCGTGCAGCGCGGGCAGGTTGTAGCACGGCACGTAGAACAGCAGGTGATGGTCGACGTGATAGTTGACCCAATAGGGGGCGATCAGCGCGCGCACCCACCATGAGGCATAGGTCGTGCGCGCATTGCGGAAGACGTCGTCGTTGTCCGGGACGACCGCGTGCTCGGCGATATTGCGGATCCGGGTGATGACCATCTGCCAGGTGAAATTTGGGAGTAGCCAGAACATCAGGTAGTAATGCGGCTTGCCGAATGCCGTGAGGATCGCGAGCAGCAGAAAATTTGCGCTCAACTGACCGCCCAGTTTGTTCCAAAAACTCTTCAGATGCTGCGAGAAGCTCAATTCCTTGCCGCCCCAGGCGCGGCGGAACTGCTCGCGGCGCTGTTTGAATCCGGTCTGCCCGGTGATATCGCGGATGAATTTTCGCCTGTAGCTCGCACGCGTGATCGGAAACGGTGCCGAAAGGCCGAGATCGGGATCGTCCGGCTGTTGCGTCGAGCGATGATGTTTGAGGTGATAGTGCCGATAGGAAACCATGTCGGCGCCGACGGGATAGCCGCAAAGCCACTGGCCCATCCACTCATTGAGCCCGTGCGTGCGCATGAGCACGCCATGGGCCGCATCATGCATCAGGATCGCGAGGCCGAGCTGGCGGCTGCCGATCAGGATCACGGCCGCGAATAAGGTCAGCGGATCGGGCCAAAGGGCATAGACCGCCATCGACGCGCCGATCACGATCCAGGCGTGGGCCACACATAGAGCACCGGTGAGATCCGAGCGGTGACGCACCGCCGCCATCTCTGCAGGCGTGAATACATCCGTCGGATCGAAACGGGCGACGTTCATGTCGCGATTATAACGCGGCCGGCGTCCTTGCGGAACATGGGTGCCGTTACGACAGCCAGCCCGCCAAAAGGAACGCAAGCGCCATGAGGGCGCCTGTGTCGCGATTGGCCCGGAAAAGCCTGAGACAGATTTCAGAGCGCGTGATGTCGAGCCGCCGGACCTGCCAGAGCATATGGCCTGCGGCCAGCAGCATCAGGAACGCAAAGGGCCAGCCGGCATGTTCCGTGAAGCCTGCCGCCAGAACGAGCGTAAATGCCATCGCGTAAAAGATCAGGATCCACTTCGAGGAGCGCTCGCCCAAGAGCCGCGCCGTCGACTTCACGCCGATCAAAGCATCGTCGTCCTTGTCCTGGTGGGCGTAGATCGTATCGTAGCCGAGCGTCCAGAAGAACAAGCCCACATAGAGCATGGCGTCAGCCACATCGAGCGTGGCGGTGACGGCGGCGAAGGCCACCAGCGCGCCCCAGTTGAACGTGAGGCCGAGCCAGGCTTGCGGCCACCAGGTGATGCGCTTCATGAAGGGATAGGCTGCAATGAGCGCCAGTGAGCCGAGCCCCAGCTCGATGGTCAGGGCATTGAACTGCACGAGGATCGCGAAGCCGAGGACGCACTGCGCCACAAGAAACATCCAGGCGTCGCGCAAGCTGACCGCACCGGACGGCAAAGGCCGCCCCTGCGTGCGCGCCACCCGGGCGTCGACATTGCGATCGACGATGTCGTTGTAGGTGCATCCCGCACCGCGCATCACGATGCTGCCCAGCGCAAACAGCGCGGTGAGCCTGGCATCGTGCCAGCCTCCGAACGGCCGGTCGCCTTCGGCGGCGCCGAGCAGCAGGCCCAGCATGCAGGGCCAAAACAGCAACCATGTCCCGATGGGCCTGTCGAGGCGCATCAGGCGCAAATAGGGCTGGATCGGCGGAGGCAGCCGTCCGACCCAGTCCCTGTCCACGGTATCGAGAGGCTTGAGGGCTTGCGGTGATGCGGTCATGTGGATCAGTTGTGCCATGGTCGGAGCCCTGACGGAACCCGGCGGAGCCGTGCGTTTGTTCGTCGACGCATCATTGAGCGAGCACGTGCGAATCGCGCTCCCGCGGCCGCAAACGCACTACCTCGTGCATGTGATGCGGGCGCGTGTCGGCGACAATTTGTTTCTGTTCAATGGCCGTGACGGCGAGTGGCGCGCCGTGATCGCTGAAATCCGCAAGCACGCTTGCGTGGTCTCGTGCGCGGAGAAAATTGGGCCGCAGGTCGCGGTTCCGGATGTCTGGCTCGTCTTCGCGCCGATCAAGAAAACGCCGGCGGACTATGTTGTCCAAAAGGCCACCGAACTCGGCGCACGCGTACTGCAACCAGTTCTCACGCGACGAACCATCGTCAGAAGAGTCAATCTGGACCGGATGCGCGCGAACGCGATCGAGGCATCCGAGCAATCGGGACGAACCGATGTTCCCGAAATCCGCGACGCCGCCGAATTCGGCCGCCTTATCGAGGGCTGGCCGGCCGAGCGGAAGCTGCTGTTCTGCGATGAGGCCGGAGATGCGCCGCCCATTCTCGATGCGCTGCGACAAGCGCCTGCGGGTCCCTGGGCGATCCTGGCGGGCCCCGAAGGCGGCTTCGATCCGGCCGAACGATCGCGATTGCGCGCGCTGCCTCACGTCGTGCCGGCGACGCTGGGAGCGCGCATCCTGCGCGCGGATACGGCTGCGCTCGCAGCCCTCGCGATCTGGCAAGCCGCGCTAGGCGACTTCCGCCGTTCCACCTAATGCGCAGGCTTCGTCTGCGCTGCTGCTTGAATCGGATTCACGGGCTTCTCGTAATGGATCCTGATCGTCGTCCATGAAGTCGCCGTGTCCCCGTTGATGACGGCTGGCACGTAGTGCCAGTTGAAAGCCGTCTGCACCGCGGCCGTGTCGAGATCCTGGAAACCGCTCGAACCCTTGACGCGCACATTTGTGGCCCGGCCGGAAGCACTCACCTGAACGTCCAGCACGACATCGCCCTGTTCCCCCGTATATTGTGCACTGCTGGGATACGCCGGGGGCTCGTTGAAAGACGCAGTGTCGATTTTCGCCGCCGAGTCGGCAAAACACGCGGCCGATCCGGCAACCAAGGCTGCGACCAGCACCCCCGCCCCCAGTACCGCCTTTTCCTGATTGCGCCTTGAAAATCGCATGGGTCTTCTCCCGAACTGGACTAGCGACTATAAGACCAAGCTCCGCCGGACGCGATAATATCTGCGTTACCTCGGACCAGCTTGTCGCTGTCTGGACCGGCGATTACATAGTCGCGGCTGAATGGTCATTTCAGAATTTAGGCATGCCCACTGCGAGGGCTTGCATGAGAGGCGCTTCGCATGTCCATCCCGCAGTCGGCCGGCGGCCCGATAGGCTCCCGCGACGACCTGGTGCGCTACCTGGCCGAAGGGGGCAAGCCCAAGGCCGAATGGCGCATCGGCACCGAGCACGAAAAATTCGTGTACGACCTGAAGACCCACAAGCCGCTCGCCTATGAGGGCCGGCCCGGAATCAAGGTTTTGCTCGAGGGCATGCGCCGGTTCGGCTGGGAGGACGTCGCCGAGGGCGGCAACATCATCGGCCTGTCGCAGAGCGGCGCCTCGCTTAGCCTGGAGCCCGGCGGTCAGTTTGAGCTCTCGGGCGCTCCCCTCAAGACCGTCCACGAAACCTGCGCCGAGGTGAACACCCATCTCGATCAGGTGCGCGAGGTGGCAGGCGAGATTGAAGCAGGGGTGATCGGCCTCGGCTTTGCCCCGACCTGGTCGTTGGACGAAACCCACCAGATGCCCAAGGGGCGCTACCGCATCATGCGCCGCTACATGCCGACGGTCGGGGGATACGGCCTCGAAATGATGTTTCGCACCTGTACCATACAGGTAAATCTCGACTTCTCCGACGAAGCCGACATGGTGAAGAAATTCCGTGTCGGTTTGGCCCTGCAGCCGGTGGCAACGGCGCTGTTCGCGAATTCTCCCTTTCGCCAGGGAAGGCCAAGCGGCTTCCTTTCCTATCGCAGCCAGGTATGGACCGATGTCGACAATGCGCGCGCCGGGATGCTGCCTTGGGTATTCGAGGACGGCATGTCCTTCGAACGCTACGTCGACTACGCGCTCGACGTGCCGATGTATTTCGTGTTTCGCGACGGCCGCTACATAGACGTGGCGGGCAAGAGCTTTCGTGACTTCCTCGCGCGCAGGATCCCCGAAGTCCGCGACATCGAACCGACAATGGCCGATTGGGCCGACCATCTGACCACGATCTTTCCCGAAGTCAGACTCAAAAAATTCCTGGAGATGCGCGGCGCGGATGGCGGAAGCTGGCGGCGGATCTGCGGCCTGCCGGCGCTCTGGGTCGGTATCTTGTACGATTCCGCGGCGCTGGATGCGGCGTGGGATCTGGTCAAGGACTGGACGGGCGAAGAGCGCCAGTCGATGCGCAGCGCGGTGCCGGCGCTTGGATTCCGGACCCCGCTCAGAGGAACAACGGTCGGCGCCTTGGCGAAGCAGGTATTGGATATCGCCTCAGCCGGCCTAAGGCGCCGTGCCGCCGAAGACCCGGCCGGCATGACCGAGGATGGCTTCCTCAACCCGCTTCGCGAGCTGGTCGATCGCGGCTACACGCGCGCGGAGGAACTGTTGAGGCGCTATCACGGGGAGTGGAAGGGCGATCTCGCGCCTTTGTTCAGGGAATATAACTTTCTGTGAACTCGCGGCTCTCTAATGTAGGGGGTATGACACGGCGGGATTTCCAGGTGCGGTTGGCGGCGACGAAGGATCGCCGCGGAATTTCGGCGTGCGATCCGTCCCTGGCGCGTAAGCTTCATCGTCGCGAACTGATCGACGCCGCGATCGCGTCGCGCCATTGCTGGGTTGCCGATCGTGCCGGGACCGTGGCGGGCTACGGCGTGCTGACGACGAACTTTTTCGGCCGGGACTTTGTCGAACTCGTCTACGTCGCGGAGGCTCAGCGCCGTAACGGCATCGGCAACGCGATTTTCGACGCCATCGAGCAGGCGCAGCGCGCCGATAGGCTGTTTACGTCCACAAGCGAGTCCAATGCGGCGATGCGCGCCCTATTGGAGAAGCGCGGCTATCAGCCGAGCGGCACCATTTTGAACCTCGATCCCGGCGACACCGAGCTCGTGTTCGTGAAATTTCTGCGCTAGCGGCTGCGCACGAGGTAGATCTGCAGCAAGCCGAAATTGGCGGTCAGAATGCCGTAAAGAATCCACTGCTTCTGCTGAAGCATGAAGCTGCTGGCGGGCCACATCACGATTCCCGCGCCCTGCAGGGCCCAGAGTATGCCCGAAAGAAAAACCAGCACGCCGACGATCGTCAGCACGATCCGGATTAGTGAATAAACGCCGTCCATGATTGCCTCCCCTGCCCAAAACATGCGTGCATCATAGCACGGAATCAGGCTCCGTGCCGGGCTCCGGCAGAGCGCGAGATTCACGGTTTTGCCTGGGCGAACCGGGTAGGGGGAGTGGCTTCGATGTCGATCGTAATGCTCACCGGCATGGTGGCGGCGAGCCTCACCACCGTCGCCTTCCTGCCTCAGGTCCTGAGGACGTGGCGCACGCGCTCGACAAGCGACATTTCGCTCGGCATGTTCATTACCTATGTCGTGGGCATCTTCCTGTGGCTGGTGTACGGATTGTTTCTGCGCGACATACCGCTGATTGCATCCAATGCCGTGACGCTCGTTCTCTCGGGCGCCATCCTCGCTCTGAAATTGCGTCACGGGTGAGCCGGCGGCGCCGTCACGCCTCGCCACGCTTGGACGCCAAATTGAGCGGACCGCGGCCGCCTATAAAGTGGCGTACCGCAGCGAAGTTGTCATCGGCCAGACTTTGATAGAACGCGATCAATGTTGCTCGTGCCGTCTCTGTCGGGAGAGGGCCATAGAGATGAGGAAACAGGTCGCCCTTTCTCGATGGTTCCCACTTCAGGGCATCGCCCAGTGCATCGGGTTCGACGGCCACCAGCGCAAGCGCGCATGCGACATCGCTGTAGTGCAGCTTGAGCGTCTCGATCAGCTGATGGGCTGCGGAGAAATGAATGAACCCGTCTTCCTTGTCCTTGGCCGAACCGGCGAATGCACCGCGGCGCATGGCTTGCGACCAATCGTCGGCCAGCGCGATCTTGTAGATCATCCTCTATGCCGTCGTTCCGCCGACCGTCAGACCGTCGAGACGAAGCGTCGGCTGGCCGACGCCGACCGGCACAGACTGTCCGTTCTTGCCGCAGACGCCGATGCCGGTATCGAGCTTCATGTCGTTGCCGATCATGGAGACGCGGGTCAGCGCGTCGGGCCCGTTGCCGATCAGCGTCGCGCCTTTGATGGCCGGGCCGAGTTTTCCGTCTTCGATCAGATAGGCTTCGGTACAGGAGAACACGAACTTGCCGTTGGTGATATCGACCTGGCCGCCGCCGAAATTGGTGGCGTAGATGCCCTTCGTCACGCTCGCCAGGATTTCGCCCGGGTCCTTGTCGCCCCCCAGCATGTAGGTGTTGGTCATCCGAGGCATCACGGAATTGGCAAAGGACTGCCGGCGGCCGTTGCCCGTAGGCACGACACCCATGAGTCGCGCATTTTGGCGGTCCTGCATGTAGCCCTTGAGGATGCCATCCTCGATCAGCACGGTGCGAGAGGAGGGTGTTCCTTCGTCGTCGATCGTCAGCGATCCGCGGCGTCCGCCGATTGTGCCATCGTCGACGACCGTCACGCCCGGCGCCGCGACACGCTGGCCGAGCAGGCCGGCAAAGGCGCTCGTCTTCTTGCGATTGAAATCGCCTTCCAGGCCGTGGCCGATGGCCTCGTGAAGCAGGATGCCGGGCCAGCCGGGTCCCAGCACGACGCTCATCTCGCCGGCGGGTGCCGGCACCGAAGTGAGATTGACCAGCGCCTGGCGCAACGCTTCGTCGACGGCGCCCTGCCAATAGCCGGTGGCAAGATAGGTCTCGTAGGTGCCGCGGCCCCCGCCGCCATAACTGCCCGATTCCTGGCGTCCGTTTTCTTCGACCACGATGGACACGCCGATGCGCACCAAAGGCCGCACGTCACGGTACGTCTCGCCTCCAGCGCGAACGATTTCGACGTTCTGCCACTCGCCGGTCAGCGAACAGGAGACCTGCTTCACGCGTGGATCGCGGCCACGTGCATAGGCGTTGATCTCCTCCAGCAGTTTCACCTTGGCTTCAAACTGTGCGCTGCCGAGCGGATCGACCTCTGTATAGAGGTGGCGGTTGGTGCGGGCCGGTTCGAGTGCAGCCGTGCCCCCGTGTCCGTGCGCCACGGCCTTTACGGTCGCCGCGGCACGCTTGATCGCGTCCTCGGAAAGTTCGGAGGCGTGGGCATAGCCGGTGGCTTCGCCGCTCACCGCGCGCAGCCCGAAGCCCTGCATCGTGTCGAAGGTGGCGGCCTTGAGCCGGCCGTCGTCGAAGGCGAATGATTCGCTTTGGCGGTACTCCAGGAACAGCTCACCGTCGTCCGCCCCGACCAGCGCGTCGTCGACGACCGCTTGTACGCGGTCGCGGTCCATCCCGGTGCGAGAGAAGAAAAGATCGCTGGACTGGCTCATGAAAACCTCCGGTACGGGCTGGCCTTGTCCCAGATATAGGCGATCCCAAGCCCCGTGCCATAAGGTCGCAATGACTTTGGCTGCTTCCCCCCTCTAAAAACGGCGGATTCCTGCGAGGCGGCCAATTCCGGCGCCGCCCGTTATAAGACGCGAGGTCGCCTCCATGATCACGGCCAACAAGGCCATCGCCGCGGGTTTGGCAGGAGCGTCGACGCTCTGGGCGCACAGAGCGCTTGCCTTGCCCCATGACTGGGGAACGAATTTCCAGCCCGCGGCCTCGCCAGTGATGGAGAACATCGAAGATTTCCATCGCCTGCTGCTCTACATCATCGTCGCGATCAGCTTGTTCGTCCTGGTGCTGCTGCTCTGGGTGATGGTGCGCTACAACCAGCGCGCCAATCCGACGCCCAGCAAGGTCCACCACAACACCTTTCTGGAAGTCATGTGGACGGGCATTCCCGTCATCATCCTGGTGTTGATCGCGATTCCTTCGTTCCGTCTGCTGTATTTCGAAGCGTCGATTCCAAAGCCCGACGTGACGATCAAGGCGATCGGCAAGCAGTGGTCCTGGAGCTATGAATATCCGGGTGCGAAATTCGCCTTCGACTCCTTCCCGCTCAGCGATGCCGACGCGAAGAAGGCGAACGAGCCCAGGCTGCTGGGTGTCGACAATGCCGTCGTCGTGCCGGTGAACAAGGTCGTCGAGATTCAGACTACAGGAGCGGACGTGATCCATTCCTGGGCGCTGCCGCAGATGGGCGTGAAGATGGATGCCGTGCCGGGACGCATCAACACGACCTGGTTCAAGGCGA
>Ga0335083_10000393_pt1 | contig 67797 bp, 72 predicted proteins | sample Lox_Sample_42_FD_206716 | JGI IMG/M metagenome (GOLD analysis project Ga0335083, IMG submission 206716) | Soil microbial communities from Loxahatchee National Wildlife Refuge, Florida, United States - Lox_Sample_4.2 | ecosystem: Environmental > Terrestrial > Soil > Wetlands | place: USA...
AAACGTGGAGCAGCGCCGCGCCGCGGTCAATGCCGCGGGGCTCACTGCACGCATCGTCGACGTGGAGGCCTTCGCGCTGGAGAATGCCTGCCGGCTGATGACCCACCAGATGCCTGACGGCGGCATCGATCGTTCCGTCGCCGTGGTCGACTTCGGCGCCAGCACCACCACCTTCAGCGTGCTGCGCAACCTCAAGGTGGTCTACACGCGCGATTTCGCCTTCGGTGGCCAGCAGCTCACCGAGGAGATCATGCGCACCTACGGCCTTTCTCTGGAGGAAGCCGGACGGGCCAAGAAGGAAGGCGGCCTGCCGGCGAACTACCAGACCGACGTGCTCGATCCGTTCATCGACGACATGACGCAGCAGATCAGCCGCTCGCTGCAGTTCTACCTGGCCTCCGGCTCGGGACGCGAACAGCCCGAGAAGGTGCTGATCTGCGGCGGCTGCGCCAACATCCTCGGCGTGGCCGAGGTGGTGCAGAGCCGCATCGGCATGCAGGCCGAGAAGGGCGATCCGCTCGGCCAGATGAAGATTTCCTCGCGGGCGCGCGCCCAGGCCGTGCAGCGCGACGCCACCTCCCTGCTGACCGCCTGCGGCCTCGCGCTGCGGAGTTTCGACTGATGCCTCGCATAAACCTGCTGCCGTGGCGCGAACAACAGCGCACCGAACGCAAGAAATCCTTTGCCGTCGGCATGATCGCCGCAGCGATCGCCGCGGGCGTGGTCACGTTCGCCGGCTGGCTGCTGATGAGCGGGCTGATCGACGCGCAAGGCAGGCGCAACCAGCGCCTGACCGACGAGATCAGGATCCTCGACAAGAAGATCGAGGAGATCAACAGCCTCGAGCAGCAGAAGCAGCAGTTCATCGCGCGCATGCAGATCATCGAGATGCTGCAGCGCTCGCGACCCGAGATCGTGCATGTGTTCGATACCTTCGTGAAGACCATTCCCGACGGCACGTACCTCACCTCCTTCGTGCAGAGCGGCCAGCACTTCAGGATCCAGGGCGTGGCGCAGTCCGCCACCCGCGTGTCCTCGTTCATGCGCGCGCTCGACGCCTCGCAGTGGCTGCGCAAACCCGAGCTGGGCCCGTTGACGGCCTCCCGGGGCGGCGCGGGCGGCCAGGATTTCACCCTCGATGCGACCCAGGTGACCTCGCTGACTGACAAGCCGGCGCCCGGACCCAAGAAGAAGCCGGGGGCGAAATAACCATGGCAATCAGTCTCGACGACTTGAAGCAGGTCGACTGGCGCGATCCGGGCCGCTGGCCGCTGGCCGTGCGGCTGGGCGGGATTGCGCTGTTCTTCGTGCTGGCCACCGCCGCGCTGCTGTATTTCGCCGTGTGGGAATCACGCAAGGACGAGCTCGTCACGCTGGAAAACAAGGAGCTGAGCCTGCGCGATGAATTCCGCACCAAGCACGGCAAGGCGGTGAACCTCGATCTCTACAAGCAGCAGCTCGCGGACATCGAGAAATCCTTCGGTGCGATGCTGCGCCAGCTGCCCAGCAGGACCGAGATGGACAACCTGCTGGTCGACATCTCGCAGTCGGGCACCGCCTCCGGCCTGCAGCAGCTGCAGTTCGATCCGCAGCCCGAGCAGAACCACGATTTCTACGCCGAAAAGCCGATCAAGATCCGCCTCTCCGGCACCTACCACCAGATGGGCGAATTCGTCAGCGCCATCGCCGCGCTGCCGCGCATCGTCACGCTGCACGACGTCAGCATCCGCAACGCCGGGGTCAAGGGCGAATACGACCAGCTCATCATGGACGTGACCGCCAAGACCTACCGTTACCTCGACGATGACGAGATTGCCGCGGCCAATGGCGCGCGCAAGAAGGGTGCGGCCAAGAAATGATCAAGCGAGTCGTGCCAATGCTGGCGCTGGCGCTCGTGGCCGGGTGCTCCTCGAAGGATGCCGACCTGGAGCGCTTCATCGCGCAGACCAAGCAGGAACAGCCCGGCGGCGTCGAGCCGCTGCCCGAGGTAAGGCCCTACGAGACTTACACCTACCAGGACGAGTCGCTGCGCTCGCCCTTCATGCCGGGCGGCTCCAGCGGCGCCAACGCGGCAAACGTGCGTCCAGATCCGAAGCGCAACAAGGAATTCCTCGAGGCCTTCGCGCTCGATACGCTGAAGATGGTCGGCACGATGAAGATCGGCGGCAAGTATTACGGCCTGGTGAAGGCCAGCGACGGCCTGATACACCGGGTGCTGCCCGGCAATTACCTTGGACAGAACGAAGGGCGCATCACGAGCATCGAGCCCTCGAAGATCACCCTCATCGAGATCATTCCGGACGGTCTCGGCGGCTTCATGGAGCGGCCCGCGGGGCTTGCTCTCGACGAATGACGGCAGGAGATCATGCGAATGAACCCTAGTATCGCTTTCCCCACCAAACTGCGCGGCCTGCTGCTGCTGGCGCTGGCCGCGATGGCTGGGTCCGCCGCGCTGGCGGCGGAGTCTCCTGCGAACAAGCTGCAGTCGGTGGACGTGCAGGCCGGCGGACAGGGGCTGCAGCTGGTGCTGACCACCAGCGGCCCGGCGCCACAGCCGGTGAGCTTCACCATCGACAACCCCGCGCGCATTTCGCTGGATCTGCCGGCCACCGGCCTGGCGCTGGCGCAGCGCCGCATCGATGTGCACAGCGGCGGACTCGACAGCGTGGTGGCCGCTGAATCCCCGGATGGGCGCTCTCGCCTGGTGCTGAATCTTGATCACATGGTCCCGTACCAGACCCGTGTTGATGGCAATCGCATCTACGTGATGCTGGGCAGTGCCGCTGCCGCCACCGCGGCGGCCGCACCTGCCACGGCGGCTGCGCCCGCGACCACGGTGGCCTCGGTGCGCTCCGGACGGGGCATCCGCAGCATCGACTTCCGCCGTGCCAGCGACGGTTCGGCCACTGGCCGGCTGATCGTGAAGCTGGGGGATCCGCGCACGCAGGTGAACCTGCGCCAGCAGGGCAACCAGGTGCTGGTGGATTTCGTCGGCGCCGATCTGCCCGCGAATCTGCAGCAGCGCCACCTCGACTTCGCCGATTTCGCCACACCAGTCACCAGCGTCGATACGTTGCGCACCGACAACGGTTCGCAGCTCGTGATCTCGGCCTCGGGCGATTTCGAACAGCTCGCCTACCAGACCGACGACCAGTACGTGGTGGAGATCCAGCCGCGCCGGCAGGCGCGGGTGCAGGCCGATGAGAAGCCGACCTACACCGGCGAGAAGATGACCGCGAACTTCCAGAACATCGACACCCGCACGCTGTTGCAGCTGATTGCCGAGACCGGCGGCCGCAACATCGTGGTCACCGACTCGGTGACCGGCGCCGTCACGCTGGGCCTGACCAATGTGCCCTGGGATGAAGTGCTGGACATTGTGCTGCGCACCAAGGGCCTGGGCAAGCGGGTGCAGGACAACGTGATCATCGTCGGCCCCGCGCAGGAGCTGGCCAACCAGGACAAGCAGGAGGCAACCGCGCGCAACGAGCTGCAGGAGCTGGCGCCGGTGCGCACCGAGTACCTGCAGATCAACTACGCCAAGGCCGATGACATCGCCGCGCTGATCCAGGCGCAGAGCCGCAATGGCGGTGGTGGTGGCGGGACGGAGCATTCGCTGCTCTCCGCGCGCGGGCGCCTGACCGTGGACCCGCGCACCAACACGCTGCTGGTGCAGGACACGGCCGACAGCATCAACAACATCCGGCAGCTGGTATCGATTCTCGACATCCCGACCAAGATGGTGCGCATCGAGGCACGCATCGTGGTCGTCAACGAGGACTTCGAGCGTGACCTGGGTGCGCGCTTCGGCGTGACCGGCACGCACTCCAACGGCAACAACGGCCTGTTCGCCACCACCGGCACGGCGGCGGGCACCGACACGATGCTGGGTTCGGCGCTCACCAATGCTGCCGCCGGTGGCGGCCCGCTCAGTGCGCCGATCACTGCGCCGACCGGCGCCGGCCGCTACAACGTGAACCTGCCGGTGTCCGGCGCTGCCGGCAGCCTCGCGCTGATGATGCTCGGCTCCGACTACATCGTGGACCTGGAGCTTTCGGCGGCCCAGCGCGAAGGCAAGGGCGAGGTGATTTCCTCGCCGCACATCACGGCCGCCAACCAGCAGGAAGCGGTGATCTCGCAGGGCACCGAGATTCCGTACCAGGAAGCGGCCTCCAGCGGCGCCGCCACCATCCAGTTCAAGAAGGCGGTGCTGGAGCTGCGCGTGACGCCGCTGATCACCCCGGACAACCGGCTGCAGCTCGACATCGACGTGAAGAAGGACAGCGTCGGCACCGTGGTCGTGACCACCGGCGGCGTGAACGTGCCGTCGATCGATACCAGCGAGATCAATACCACCGTGTTCCTGGGCGATGGCGAGACCGTGGTGCTCGGCGGCATCCTGCAGACCGAGAAGCGCCAGGCGGTGACCAAGGTGCCCGGCCTGGGCGACATTCCGATCCTGGGCAATGTCTTCAAGACCACCACGAAGGTCAACAACCGGAACGAGCTGCTGATCTTCGTGACACCCAAGATCGTGCGCGAAGGCACCCTGGTCAAGTAGCCCGCCACAGGGCCGAAAGAAGTGCATACGGCCGCCTGCGGGCGGCCGTATGCTTCAGGCCGCATGCTGGGCAAGCGCAACGTCTACCTGATCGGTCCGATGGGTACCGGCAAGACCGCGGTCGGCAAGTCGCTGGCAAGGCTCATCGGCGTGCCGTTCCTGGACAGTGACGCCGAGATTGAAAAGCATGCCGGCGTGGATATTCCCTACATTTTCGAGCAGGAAGGCGAGGCCGGTTTCCGCCGCCGCGAGCGCGAAGTGCTCGCCGAGTTGTGCCGGCGCGAACCGCTGGTGCTGGCCACGGGCGGCGGCGCGGTGCTGGCTGCCGAGAACCGCGAGCTGCTGAAGAGCACCGGTGTGGTGGTATTCCTGGAGACCTCCGTGGCGCAGCAGCTGCAGCGCGTCGGCACCGGCCGCGGCCGGCCGATGCTGCGGGGACCGGACCTGGTGCAGCGATTGCACGAACTGGGGCGGACGCGTGATCCCCTCTACCGTGAAACCGCCGACATCACCTTGCGCACGGATGGGCGGCGCGTGCACAAGGTCGCCGATCTCATCGTGCAGGCGCTGGGTCTCGGGGGCGACGCGCGATAACCAGCCGCCGCGCCCGTATACTGGCAAGGTGCTGACACTTCAGGTTTCCCTGGCGGAACGCTCCTATCCGATCCTGGTCGGTCCCTCGCTGCTGGCGCAGGAAGGGTTGCTGGCCGGCCATCTGCCGGCGCGCGACCTGCTGCTGGTCAGCAACACGACCGTTGCACCGCTGTATGCCGAACGCGTGCACGCCGGACTGCGGGATCGCCGCGTGGTCGATGTTCTGCTGCCGGATGGCGAGCGGTACAAGACACTGGAGTACCTGTCGCGGGTGCTCGATGTGCTGGTGGCCAACCGCTACGGCCGCGACGCCATGGTCCTGGCGCTGGGCGGCGGCGTGATCGGCGATCTGGCCGGCTTCGCGGCCGCCTGCTACCAGCGGGGCGTGCCGTTCGCGCAGCTGCCCACCACGTTGCTGGCGCAGGTGGATTCATCGGTGGGCGGCAAGACCGGCGTGAATCATCCCGGCGGCAAGAACCTGATCGGTGCCTTCCACCAGCCCAGCGTCGTGTTCGCCGACACCGCGACGCTGCGGACGCTGCCGCCGCGCGAGCTGCGCGCCGGCCTTGCCGAAGTGGTCAAGTACGGCCTGGTTTTCGACCTTTCCTTCCTCGACTGGATCGAGGCGAACCTGGAGCGCCTGCTGGCGCTGGAGGATGCGGCGCTCGCCCACGCCATCCATCGCTCCTGCGAACTGAAGGCCGACGTCGTGCGGCGTGACGAACGCGAAACCGGCGAGCGCGCGCTGCTGAACCTCGGCCACACCTTCGGGCATGCCATCGAGACCGCCACCGGCTATACCGAATGGCTGCACGGCGAGGCGGTGGCCGCCGGCATGCTGATCGCCGCCGACATGTCCTCGCGCCTGGGGCTGCTGCCGCTTGCCGACGTGCAGCGGGTGAGGGATCTGCTGCAGCGGATCGGCCTGCCGGTGGAGGCCCCGAAGTTCGGCGCCGGGCGTGCGCTCGACTACATGCGCGTGGACAAGAAGGTGCAGGCCGGGCGCGTCCGCCTGGTGCTGCTCGAGAAGCTGGGCAAGGCACGCGTCGCGGCCGACTACGCCGACGAGGTGCTGCACAACACGTTGCGGACGCACTTCGGCTGAGCTCATGCTCGCCACGTACGCCGCACACGACCAGAAGACACGGGGCCGTCGGCACCCGGAGGAGCGGCCGCAGTACCGCGGCGAATTCCAGCGCGACCGCGACCGCATCGTGCACTCGGGCGCGTTCCGCCGCCTGGTCTACAAGACCCAGGTCTTCGTCAATCACGAAGGCGACATGTACCGCACGCGGCTCACCCACTCCATGGAAGTGGCGCAGATCGGCCGCTCCATCGCGCTGGCGCTGGACCTGAACGAGGCGCTGACCGAGGCCATCTGCCTCGCCCACGATCTGGGCCATACGCCCTTCGGGCACGCCGGCCAGGATGCGCTCAACGAATGCATGCGCGACTACGGCGGATTCGAGCACAACCTGCAGTCGCTGCGCGTGGTCGATGAGCTCGAGGATCGATACGCCGAGTTCATGGGCCTGAATCTCACCTTCGAATGCCGCGAGGGAATCCTCAAGCATTGCTCGCTCGCCAATGCCCGGCAGCTGGGCGAGCTGGGCACGCGCTTCATCGAAAGGCAGCAACCCGGCCTGGAGGCGCAGATCGCCAACCTGGCCGATGAAATCGCCTACAACAACCATGATGTCGACGACGGCCTGCGCGCCGGGTTGCTGGAGGTTTCCGACCTGCGCGACGTGCCGGTGTTCGCGCGGCAGTTGCGTGCGGTCGAGGAGAAATACCCGGCCCTGGCCGGTCGGCGACTGATCCATGAGGTCGTGCGCCGCATGATCAATGGCGTTGTCGTGGACCTGATCGAGCGCAGCGCCGCGCTGCTCCGGGAAGCCGAACCCGCCGACATCGATGCCGTGCGCGCGCATTCCTCACCGCTGATCCAGTTGAGCGCCGGCGTGCACGCCGAGCTCGTCGAACTGAAACGCTTCCTGCGCGACCGCCTGTACAGGCACTATCGCGTGCAGCGCATGACCCGCAAGGCCCGTGCGGTCGTCACCGACCTGTTCAGCGCGTTCATGGAAGACCCGCTGTTGTTGCCCGACGAACACCGTGCCGGCGTGCAGCGGCTGTCCGCCGAGCATGGCGAGGCCGGACGCGCCAGGGCGGTGGCCGACTACGTGGCCGGCATGACGGATCGCTACGCGATCAGCGAGCACGAGCGCATATTCGTGCCCTCGGAGAGGAGTTGAAGATGCGCCTGCGTGAGGCTGCCAGAGCCCAGCTCATATTCTCGTTCCGCAAGATCCTGAAGCCGATGATCCGGATCCTGCTGCGCGCCGGCATTCCTTACCTCGAATTCCGCGAGGTGGTGAAGGGCGCTTACGTCGAAGCGGCGGTGCGCGATGGCATCCGCGGCCATAACGGCCCGCTGACGCGCGCGATCCTGGCTGACAACACCGGCGTGCCGCTCGCCGATGTGAACCGGTTCATCGATGATCCGAGTTTGCTTGCGCCGCCGGAGTCGACCAACGAGGCAATCATTACAGAAGTTCTGCATATCTGGTGCACCGATCCTCACTACATAGGACCGTATGGATTGCCGCTTGAATTGGACTTGGATCAGACGCCTGGCAGGAATTTGACGACCTTAATCTACAAGGCAGACCCCACGGCAAACCCCCAAGCGGTACTTAACGACATGGTTGAGTACGGGATAGTAAAGCCGGTGGGGTCTCATCACTTTCGAGCAGCCGCGAGAATTAATTTCTCCAACGACATTATGAGTCCCCAAGCACTCGAGTACTTTGGGAGGACGATAACGGACTTGGCCAACACTCTTGTTCACAACATCGGGGCAACCGGGCCGCGGCGGCTCCAGCGATCAGTAGTGGCGGATGGGGGATTGCCAGAGTACGCGTTACCGGAGTTCGAAACGCTCATTCGAGACAAGGTTCAAAAGCTTCTTGTCGATATTGATGATTGGCTAAGCGCTAACCGCCCTTTATGGGTTGAGCCAGCAAAGATGGTCGAGACCGGTCTTACCGCATATCACTACGTTCGCGAACCCCACGACAGCACCCCGCTATCTGACCTGCAACCGCCGGAAACTCGACCATTTGGGTTCGCTCCATGGAGCGAGCCGGCGCTTGGCGGCAAGCGTTTACCGCAGCAGTAAACTGCTTAGACAGTTACTGTATAATCTCCTCCCTGATTAAGGAAAACGAAGCACCTTTTTGATTTGACATCTTCTTTTGGCATCACATAATCACCCAGCGAGTCGACATAAGATCGCCCCGTTGTGAGCCCTGTCACAGCGATAGGAGTAATTCGAAGTTTGCTGGGAGTAATACGGCATGTCGCAGAAGAAAATTGTTAAGTACGCTCCGCTGCTCGCAGCTGCGGTCGTCGCATTGGCAGCATCCGCCAGCGAGAAAAAGGAACTTTCGAATAACCCGCAGGATTTGGGCACGGCGCAGACCCAGAGGTCGATCGACTTGGGATCGGGTATCAACGGCACCGGCAAGACTGGTGGGTTGGATCTCTCGGGTGGGATCAACGGCACCGGCAAGACTGGTGGGCTGGGTCTCTCGGGCGGGATCAACGGCACCGGCAAGACTGGTGGGCTGGGTCTCTCGGGTGGGATCAACGGCACCGGCAAGACTGGTGGGCTGGATCTCTCGGGTGGGATCAACGGCACCGGCAAGACTGGTGGGCTGGGTCTCTCGGGTGGGATCAACGGCACCGGCAAGACTGGTGGGCTGGGTCTCTCGGGTGGGATCAACGGCACCGGCAAGACTGGTGGTCTTTAACACCGGAATAAACGGTACCGATAGAAAGTAACTCTATTGGTAGGCCGTCAATGACGCATACGAACGCCGCCTTCGGGCGGCGTTCGTATGTAGGCACCCGAATATTTCGTTGAATTCACTAGAAATGGACGTTGCAGGTAACTACGCCTCCAACAGGAGAATAGAACCGTACCGATAGTTGATCCGAATCGGCGAAGCACAAAATGGGAAGAGACTCAGCTCCGCTGATAAATACCCAACATTGCGAAGTAACAGAGTTCGTATCGGAGTTCGCTCGATATCTTCTCGCAGCGGGTATCGGCATTTCTCAGTTTACGGCAATTGCCCGATACGCCTTCTTTAAGGCAGCGGCGATCGATGCGAAATTCGGCAATAGGCGGCTAAATCAATCGGCCGTTGCAGCGATGACTGGCCTCACTAGGTTGCAGGTAAGGCACTTTGCTAGGCGCAACAAGATGGCGTCCCTGGGACGGCGGGATCGTATTCGAAGAGTTATCGAGGGTTGGACCACCGATCCTGCCTACCTGACGACCAGCTACGCGCCAAGACGTCTAAGTCTAGGTAGCGACGGGACATTTGCAGCTCTCGTGCGTAAATATGGTGGTGACGTTCCCACCAAATCAGTGCTGCGGGAGATGATACGGATCCATGCCGTAACCGTGACAGGGCAACTGGTCCGGCTCCAATCAAAGATGCGTCGCACCGTTGCACAACGGCGTCTCTATTGTCTATCTAGGTCTCTTGCCGAGCTTCTTAAGGAAGCTGGCGAGCGGCCCGAGGCTGTAAACCCACTCCGGATATTAGGGTGCGAGACCACGTATCCAGCCACCTCTCGCAAAGGCCGCATTCTGCTCCAGAAGCGTCTAGTAACGAGTTTGAATTCGCTCATGGGCGACTTGAAAGCCGCGGGAAGCGCTGCTTCACTTGAGGCGCCTCCCAGCCCTAAGCAGAAGAGTTGGCAAACGCGCACCCGATTCGTCGTAATAACTGAAGAACTGCGAGCTACGCGCGGCGACAAGTCCAGGGTCTAAGGAGATTCGCTGTGGCGGAGAGAGATGTCCTTCCTACGCATCTACGTTCGAAATTGCTTGAAGCAGTGCTGGAGTTTATGTGTCGATGCGGTCTAAGCGAAGCCGCGCTGCGGGCCGCATTTGAATCGGCATTGACCAGTTTACTTAATCGACAGCGCGGGACTCAACCTAGCGCAGGCGATGACTTGTACATTAGAACCCAAAACCTGCCTGCACAGGTCCTTCGCGTCTGGCACAGGGACGCGCGCTACACAGATCCAGAAGCGAAGCCGCGTCCTTTATCGCTAACCCGAGGGCGCAACAGTCTGCTCTCCATCGTCCGACGTCTTGATCCCGCTGCAGACGCAGCAAAAGTAGTAGGAGGCATGAAGACAGCCAATCTCATTCGCCAAACTTCCACTGGTAGCTATCTCCCTACTTCCGAAGCAGCGATCGTTGATCGGCTCCACCCCCTGCTTGTAGAACATGTGACAAAACTGATCAGCAGATTGGTGAGTACGGTAAGTCGCAACACTGATCCGACCGGAAAATCTTTGACGCTAATTGATAGACACGCCTATGCCGCAGACTTGGATCCAGGTCAGAGAGCGGCGTTCGCTGAATTCGCGCGGTCGCAAGGCATGACCTATTTGGAATCCGTCGATGATTGGCTAGAGCATAGAAGAACAACTCATGTTTCACGTGGCTCTATCCGCAATAGAGTCAGAGGCGTAGCTGCAGGGGTATATTTATTCGCGTATTTGGGCGACGATGAAGCGGAATCGCCCCTTAGGAGAAAGGGGGTACTTCCTCGTACGTCGAATCGCAAGAAGCGCTAAACCGATTAGCCCTACCGCTTCTCGCGCAACGCCCGCCTGAGTATCTTCCCCACATTAGTCTTCGGCAGCTCGGCCCTGAAGTAGATGTGCCGCGGAACCTTGTACGACGTGACATGCTGGCGCATGAAGGCGGTCAACTCCTCCGCGGTCAGATTCGGGTCCTTGCGCACCACGTAAAGCGTGACGACTTCGCCCGACTTCTCGTCCGGTTCGCCGATGGCCGCGCTCTCGAATACCCCGGGGTGCCTTGCGGCCAGGTCTTCGATCTCGTTGGGGAAGACCTTGAATCCAGACACTGAAATCATGTCCTTCTTGCGGTCTTCGAGGAACACGAATCCCCGGTCGTCGATCCGGCCGATGTCGCCGGTGCGGATCCAGCCATCGGGCAACATCACCTTGGCGGTTTCATCGGGCCGGTTCCAGTAACCCTGCATCACCTGCGGACCGCGCACGCAGATCTCCCCGGAGGCATTCAGCCCGAGGTCATCGCCGTCGTCATTGCGCGAGGTGACATCCGTGGATGGAACCGGCAGCCCGACTGCGCCGCTGAAATTCCGGTCGGTGAGGTTGCAGACGGCAACCACCGGCGAGGTCTCGGTAAGACCCCAACCCTGGCTCAGGGGTTTGCCGGTGAGTTGCAGCCACCGGGCGGCGACCGCGGCCTGCACGGCCATGCCGCCACCGACGGTGGCCACCAGCTTGCTGAAATCGATCCGTTCGAAACCGGGGGTATTCATCAATGCATTGAACAGCGTGTTCACGCCGAGGAACACGGCGGGCGGATATTCGCGCAGCAGCTTCACGAACCCCGGAAAGTCGCGCGGATCGGGCACCATGACGCCGGTGCCGCCGGCGCGCATGAACAGCAGGCAGTTCGCGGTGAGCGAGAAGATGTGATACAGCGGCAACGCGATGTAGTACGTGCCGAACGTGATCGGCACCTGGCTGAACCAGGCATGCGCCTGCAGCACGTTGGCCACCATGTTGCCGTGAGAAAGCATGGCGCCCTTGGCAACGCCCGTGGTGCCGCCGGTATATTGCAGGAACGCGAGGTCGGTGTGAGTCAGCGTGACGGGGACGGGTGAACGTCCGGCGGACTCCTGGATCACCTCCTTGAACCGTCGCGCCCCGGAGATGCTCCACCTGGGAACCTTTCTCTTCAGGTAGCGCAGCGCGAAATTGACCATCGCGCCCTTGAATACGGGCAGCAGGTCGCCGATACCGGTGACGATCACTCCTCGAAGGGCAGTGTCGCGCATCACTTCGCCAACCACGTGCGCGAAGTTCTCGAGCACGAGTATCGCTACCGCGCCGGAATCCTGCAGCTGGTGGCGCAGCTCGTCACCGGTGTACAGGGGATTGGTGTTGACGACGATGAGCCCGGCGCGCAGCGCGCCGAGCATGGCGATGGGATACTGCGGCACGTTGGGCAGCATCAGTGCGATGCGGTCGCCCTTGCCGAATCCCTGTGCCTGCAGCCACGCGGCGAAGGCGGTGGCCATGCGGTCGACTTCCGCATAGGTGATGGCATGGCCCAGCAGCACGTAGGCGTCATGCGTCGCGTGCTTCGCCAGCGCCTCCGAAGTGAGTTCCACCAGCGAGGCATACTGCCCCGGGTCGATGTCGGGTGGCACCCCCGGCGGGTAGTTCTTCAGCCAGATCCGGTCGGTCATTGGCTCAGCGCTCCAGCAGTGGACGCAGATGCTGCCACACATTCTCCAGCACGCGCGGTTCGCCTTCGGCACGCGGATGCAGGCCATCCTGCTGCATCAGGTCCGGATCGAGGGCAATGCCATCGAGGAGGAAGGGCACGAATGCCACCTTCCGCTCGCCGGCGAGCTGCTGGAACATCTGCGCGAAGCTGCTGGAATACTTGGGACCGTAGTTGGGCGGGATGAGGATGCCGACCAGCAGCACCTGCGCACCGGCGTGCTGGATGGCCGCGATCATCGCGCCAAGGTTGCCCTGCGCGTCCGGCACGGGCAGGCCGCGCAGGCCGTCATTGGCGCCCAGTTCAAGCACCACGATGGCCGGATGATGCTGCTGCAGGGCACGTGGCAGGCGCGCCCGTCCGCCGGCAGTGGTCTCGCCGCTGATGCTGGCGTTCACCACCGTGTACCCGTAACCTTCATCGTGCAGGCGATGCTGCAGCAGGGCCACCCAGCCCTGCTCGGCTCGCAATCCGTAGGCTGCGCTGAGGCTGTCCCCGAAGACCAGCAGCGTCCGCTGCGGAGTCGAGGCATGGGCCTCGCAGGTCAACAGCAGCGCACAGAGCAGTATCCGGATGGATCGCAAGATCGTTCTCGAAGCCCGTGACCTGACGCGAAAGGTTAGCAGTCCGGAGGGCGAACTGACCATCGTCGACGATGTTTCGCTGGCCATCGGCGCGGGCGAGACCGTTGCGCTGGTGGGCGCCTCCGGTGCGGGCAAGTCCACCTTGCTGGCGATGCTGGCCGGTCTCGACCTGCCGACCTCCGGACAGGTGCTGCTCGATGGCCATGACCTCACGCGGCTGGACGAGGATGCGCGCGCGCGGCTGCGCGCGAACAGCGTGGGTTTCGTGTTCCAGGCCTTCCACCTGCTGCCGGCGCTGACGGCGCTGGAGAACGTGATGCTGCCGCTGGAGCTCGCTGGACGCCACGATGCTGTGCAGGCTGCGCGCGCGATGCTGGCCCGCGTCGGCCTGGCGGACCGGACGGGCCATTACCCGCGACAGCTCTCGGGCGGTGAGCAGCAGCGCGTCGCGCTGGCGCGTGCCTCGGTGACGCGACCCGCGGTGCTGTTCGCCGATGAACCCACCGGCAACCTGGATACGGCCACCGGCGGCCACATCTGCGACCTGCTGTTCGAGCTGAACCGTGAGGCCGGCACCACCTTGCTGCTGGTGACGCACGATGCCGCGCTCGCGGCGCGTTGCGGCCGGCGCCTCACCATGGCGGCCGGCAGGCTGCTCTGAGATGCGCGCCGCGCTGCTGCTCGCACTGCGCACGCTGGCCCGCGAGAGCCGCTCCGGCGATCTGGCGGTGCTGTTCGTGGCGCTGTTCGTGGCGGTGGCGGCGCTCACGGGGGTGGGCTTTCTGGTCGGCAGGGTCGACCGCGCCATGCATCTGCAGGCCAGCGAAGTGCTCGGCGCGGATCTGCGCCTGCAGTCGCAGCAGGCCATCGACGCCAGCTACGCCATGGAAGCCGCGCGCCGCGCCCTCGGCACCGCACGCGTCACCTCCATGCTGTCGGTGATCCTGAAGGGCGATCGCACCCAGCTCGCCGAGGTGAATGCCGTGTCGCCGGGTTACCCGCTGCGTGGCGCCGTGCAGGTCGCCAGTGAGCCGTTTGGGGCCGCGGTGTCCAGCCGGTCGATTCCCGCGCCGGGGGAGATCTGGCCCGACTCGCGCCTGCTGGCCGCGCTGGGTGCGCGCGTGGGCGACAGGCTGTCGGTGGGGGCTGCGGAGCTGCGTGTGACGCGCGTGCTGATCGCGCGCCCCGACCAGGGATCCGGCTTCGTGGACCTGGCCCCGTCACTGCTGATGAACGAGGCGGATCTGGCGGCGACGCAGCTGATCCAGCCCGGCAGCCGCGTCAGCTACGCCGTGCTGTTTGCCGGCAGCCGCAATGCCACGGCCCAGTTCGGTGCCTGGCTGGCGCGTGCCCGCAAGCCGGGCGAGCGCCTGCGCGACATCGCGGAGGCCAGTCCCGAAATCGGCAACGCGGCCACGCGCGCCGGCCGCTTCCTGTCGCTGGCCGGCCTGACGGGAGTATTGCTGTGCGCGGTGGCCATCGCGATGACCGCGCGCCGCTATGTGAAGCGTCATCTCGACCTTGCCGCGCTGCTGAAGACGCTGGGTGCAACGCGTGCCACCGTGCTCACGGTGAGCCTGGTGCAGCTCGCCTGCATTGCGCTCATCGCCGCGGCCAGCGGCTCGCTGGCGGGCTTCCTGACGCAACAAGGCCTGCTGTCGCTGCTCAAGGGCCTGCTCGCCACTGAGCTGCCACCGCCGGACTGGCATCCGCTGCTGCTGGGGTTCGTGGCCGCATTGCTGCTGCTCACCGGCTGCGCGCTGCCACCGATCCTGCAGCTGGCGCGCGTGCCGGCCATCCGGGTGCTGCGGCGGGACATCGGCCCGCCGCCGCTGTCCGCGGCTGTTGCCTATGGTCCGGCTGCGCTGGTGGTAGTGGTGTTGATCCGCTGGATGTCGGGGGATACGGGCCTTGCCGTGGCCTTTGTGGCCGGCCTTGCGGTGGCGATGGGCGTGCTGGCTCTCGCGGGATGGTTGCTCGTGACGCTGGTGGGACGGCTGCGGCGCGGCGCAGGCATCGCGTGGCGATATGGCGCCGCCAATCTGGCGCGCCGGCGCGGCGAGAGCATCCTGCAGATCGTGGCGCTGGGGCTGGGCCTGGCGGCGCTGCTGCTGCTGACCATCGTGCGCGGCGACCTGATCAAGGACTGGCAGGCGCGCCTGCCGCAGGATCCGCCCAACTACTTCTTCGTGAACATTCCCGGCGAGCAGCGCGACGCCTTCCGCGAGCTGCTGGCCGGCCAGGGCGCACGGCTTTCCCGCATGCTGCCGATGATTCGCGGCCGGCTGCTCGCCATCAACGGCGCGCCGGTAACGGGGCGGCGCTTCACCACGGGGCGCGGCGAGGGCTTTGCCATGCGCGAGCAGAACCTCTCCTGGTCCGACGACATCGGGGAGGGCAACCGGGTCGTCGCGGGGCACTGGTTCACCGCGCAGGAGCATGGCCAGCCACTGGTGTCGGTGGCCACGGACTTCGGGGAATCGCTGGGCCTGAAGCTCGGCGACCGCCTGACCTTCGACATCGCCGGCGAGAGCGTGGAGGCTTCCATCTCGAGCTTCCGCAACGTGCAATGGGACAGCCTGCAACCGAACTTCTTCCTGATGTTCGCGCCGGGCCTGCTCGATGGCATGGCCGGAACCTGGCTCGCCAGCGCGGTGTACCGGCCCGACAATCCCGCCCGCATCGCCGAGGTGGTGCGCCGCTTCCCCGGCGTGTCGATCTTCGATGTCGAGCAGCTCATCGCGCAGGTGCGCGCCATCTTCGACAAGGCGGTGCTGGCGGTGCAGAGCGTGTTCCTGTTCACGCTGCTGGCCGGCATCGTGGTGCTGCTGGCGGCAGTGCAGGCCACGCGCGACGAGCGCCGCTACGAAAGCGCGATGCTGCGCACGCTGGGCGCGTCGCGCCGCGTGGTGCTGGCCGGGGTGCTGCTGGAGTTCGCGCTGCTCGGGCTGGCGGCCGGTGTCATCGCCGCGGCGGCGGCCGCCACCGCGGGTGGACTGCTCGCCACGCACGTGCTGGATATTCCGTACCGCGCCGACCCGCTGCTGTGGAGCACCGGCGGCCTGGTCGGTGCCGCGCTGGTCTGCGTGGCGGGGTGGCTGGCCACGCGCACGGCGCTGGATCCGCCGCCGATGCAGATCCTGCGCCAGGATTGACTCGGCGTCCGCGCGCCGCGACGACCTCTCAGCGTATGGAACTGATGCGAGTCCAGGCCTGCGGCACGGTCCTGCCCCACTGGTCGATGCCGTCGATCGTCAGGGCGTAGTCGCCGGGCCCCAGCGCCGAGCTGTTCAGCGCCAGCCGCAGCTGGCCATTGGAGTCCCGCCCCAGGTTGCCCAGCACCGCGAAGCGGCCCTGGTCCACGCGGTCGATGGTAATGCGGAAATTCGCGAAGGCGGACCAGGACATGTCGAGCTTGAGGTCGGCGAGCTCGGTGGCGCCGCCGCCGATGCTGGCGGCACTGCGCGCGGGCGGGCCCTCGCGCGCAGGCTTGATGGTGATCGACCGTGTGCTCTGCGCAGGCAGCAGCGGCTGTTGCTGCAGCTCCTGGTTGCGTGCGACCAGCGCCGCGCTGCTGCTGCGTGCGGACGTGCCCAGCAGGATCACCGCCACCAGCAATACCGCGGCCAGCGCGGCCAGACCGATCACGATTTCAGGGCGCTGCCAGCGCGGCCGTGGCGGCGGCGCCCAAGGTTCGGGCTGGCCCGACGCGTCCAGTAATCGCAGCGCCGCGTTGATGCGGTCCTGCAGGCCGAGCTGGCTGACGATCCCGGGATTCTCGCGGCAGAAACGCTCGAAGTCCTGGGCACCCTTCAGCGGCAGGCGTCCCATGAGGTACCGTTCGATGATCTGGTTCTGCTGGATGAATGCGGCGTCCATTTCCCTGTATCGTGCATCCGGCCCGGCCGCGGAGCGCGCTGTGTCTCACATTTTTCCATGTTCAGGACGCAACCATGCTGAAACATAGGCCCACATCACTGGCACTGCTGGCCTGCGCCATGGCCACCGCGGCGCTGGCGGCAGCCCCGGCGGCCGACGACACCGCGGTAACGATCTACAGCTCGGCACAGCCGGGCGCAATCTCTCCCGAGTACTACCGGCCCCTGCCCGGTCAGGCAATCCCCAACGCGATGGGCGTGCCCGGCTACGCACTGGTGCGCAGCCAGCGCGACGTGCAGCTCGGCACCGGCCGCTCGCAGCTGCGTTTCACCGATGTCGCGGCGCTGATCGATCCGACGACGGTCACCTTCACGTCGCTGACCGATCCGGCCGCACGCGTGCTGGAGCAGAATTTCCAGTTCGACCTGGTGAGCACCGACAAGCTGCTGCAGAAGTACATCGACCGGCCGCTGACCGTGGAGCGCAACGTGGCGGGTGGTGGTGCCACGAGCGTCAGCGGCACCTTGCTGTCCTCGGTCGACGGGCTGGTGCTGCGGGGCAGCGATGGCACGCTCACCGCGCTGCGCGATTACTCGGCGCTGCGCTTCGGCGAGCTGCCCGGCGGCCTCATCACCCGCCCCACATTGCTGTGGGACATCAATTCGCCGCGCGGCGGCACACAGCGCGCGCGGGTCACCTACCAGACCGGCGGCATCACCTGGTGGGCCGACTACAACCTGATCTTCAACGCCGGCAAGGATCCCAACAGCGGCCTGGTGGATCTGTCCGCCTGGGTCAGCATCATCAACCAGTCCGGCGCCAGCTACCCGGACGCGAAGCTCAAGCTCATCGCCGGCGACGTGCATCGCGCGCCGGCGGCGGCGCCGGCCCCGGTCCTCATGCGCAGCATGGAGCTGGCGGAAGCCAAGGTGGGCGGTGCTGGTTTTGCGGAGCAGGCGTTCGACGAATTCCATCTGTACACCCTGGGCCGCCCCACGACTTTGCCCAACAACTCCACCAAGCAGCTCGAGTTGTTCGACCAGGCCAGGCAGGTGCCGGCGAAGCGGCTGCTGGTGCTGTCGAACAACCTGGGCAACTTCGGCGCCGGCCGCTACGTGGACCGCAACTTTCCCGACTCGGCCGAGCACAAGGTGGATGCCTACCTGGAATTCACCAACGACAGGGCCTCGGGCCTCGGCGTGCCGCTGCCGGCCGGCCGCATCCGCGTCTCGCGGCTGGATGCGGCGGACAACTCGCTGGAGTTCATCGGCGAGGACGTGATCGACCATACCCCGCGCGACGAGAAGGTGCGCGTGAAGCTCGGCTCCGCCTTCGACGTGGTCGGCCAGCGCCGGCAGGTGGATTTCCGCATCGACACCGCCGCGCGCTGGATGGAAGAGGAGATCGAAGTGCAGCTGCGCAACCACAAGGACGAGGACGTGCAGGTGCAGGTGCGCGAGCTGCTGTTCCGCTGGAGCAACTGGAGCCTGCTGAGCAACAGCCAGCCGTACACGAAGGAGGATGCGCGCACCATCGCCTTCGCGGTGAAGGTGCCGAAGAACGGCAGCAGCACGGTGCGCTACCGCGTGCGCTACACCTGGTGATCAGCGCCGGGCGACCGGCTCGGTCAGGCGCAGCGCCGCCAGCTCGGTGATCGGCAGCGGGCCTTCCAGCAGGAAGCCCTGCGCGAAGTCCACGCCGATGGCTGTCAGCCACTGGCGCACCAGCGGCGATTCGATGCGCTTGGCGACGCTGTGCATGCCCAGCATGCGCGAGGCGTGCGAGATGGCGGCGATCTGTGCCTGCGCGATCTTGTCCTGCAGCGATTTCACCGTCAGCGAGGCGTCGATCTTCAGCATGCGCACCGCACGCTGGCGCAGCAGCTCCAGCACGTCGGAATGGAAGGTGAAGTCATCGATGATCACGTGGCAGCCGGCGCGGTCGCAGGTTTCCACGAAACGCGCCACCTCGGCCGGATGCCGGCGGCACTGCAGCTCGCGGATCTCGAAGCCGAGCTGGCGCGGGTTGATGCGCACCTCGCGCAGCGCCTGCTCGATGAATTCCGCGAAACCCGGGTCCAGCAGTGCGCCGGTGGAGAGGTTCACGGAAAACCAGGCCGGGTCCACCTCCAGCTGTGGATGGTTGTGCGACAGCCAGCCGCACAGCTCGGTCACCACCATGCGGTCCAGCGCACCGCCGCTGGCCGGATCCTCGGCGCGCGCCAGCAGGTCGCGCGGGGCCTCGGCCGTGTCGGACTCGGCGGCATCGCCGCGCAGCAGCACCTCGTAGCGGCGCGTGCGGCCGGATTTGCGCAGCGACAGCAGCTGCTGCACGTACAGCGTGACCGGCATGCCTTCGAGCTCCGCCGCCGGGGCCAGTGGCTTGGGCTGTTCCCCCGCCAGGTGCAGCGCCAGCTGCTGCAGCAGGCGCGCCAGCGGCACGGGCGTCATGCGTTCGGCGATGCGGCCGGGCAGGGTGCGGCGGTCGGCATCGAGCAGCAGCGCGCCGTGCAGCGCGCCGCGCGGATCGCGGGCGGCATAGGCCACCCGGGCGCGCGGCGAATCCTCATTCCGCTCGAAGCTCTGGCGGCCCGGCTCGAGCGCAAAGTTGTCGAGGGCGTCGAGCATGAAGGAGCGGTCGGCTTCGTCCAGGCCTTCGGGCGAGTTCCAGACCACCACGCCGGTGGCGTCGTGGATGGCGGATCGGAATACCGTCGAACCGGCCAGCGCCGCACCGATTTCCAGCGCCATTTCCTCGATCTTCGTGGGCAGCGACTTGATCGTGGTGGCGTCATCGAGAGGCATGGGCGCAGTGTGCCCGGCGAGGCCACAACCCACCGTGATGGACCGCCCAGCGCCGGGAACTTGGGGCAACCGTGCGCGCGGTTCGCTTGCAACGGATTCTCTGGCTACAATACCCGCGAGGATCCGCCTAATTGGAGCACTTATGGATCAATCAAGAATGATCGCCGATGAAATGGCGGTGTTCGCGCAGGTGGTCGAGCAGAACGGTTTCACCGCCGCTGCACGGCGCCTGAAGGTGCCCAAGGTGCGAGTCAGCCGTGCAGTGGCCGCGCTGGAGCGCGCGCTGGGTGCGCGCCTGCTGGAACGCACCACGCGGCGCATCGCACTGACCGCCTCCGGCAAGTCGATCCTCGCGCATTGCCAGCGCGTCGCCCTGGAGGTCGAGGCCGCCCGCGCGGCACTGCAGCCCGTGGCGGCCGGCGCATCGTTGCAGGTCGCCATCGACCAGGGTTTCGGGCGGCTGCTGGTGGCGCCGCTGGTGCCGCGCTTCCTGGAGCGTTTTCCGCAGGTCACCCTGCGGCTGATCCAGGCCGAGGATGTGGCCGCCGGCGCGCAATTCGACGTCGAACTGCGCAGCGACGGGCGGGTGGGCGCGGGCGAGGTGGCCAGTTCGCTGGGCACCCCGCCGATGATCCTCTGTGCCGCCCCCGGCTACCTCGCCGGCAAGCCCCTGCCGCAGTCCCCCAGTGAACTGGCGCAGCACGCGCTGCTGTGGGCGGGCGCGGCCGGTGCGGCCGCGACGCCACGGCTGTCGAAGGACGGCGGCACCGTGGCACTGCCCGGTACGCCGCGCCTGGTGACCGAGGATCTCGCCGCGCTGCATGCGGCGGTGGCCGCCGGGCTGGGCATCGGCGCGCTGCCGGAATTCATGTGCCGCAATGGCCTCGCCATGAAGCGCCTGGTGCGGCTGCTGCCTGACTGGTCGGTGGCCGACCCGATCGAGCTCACCGCCGTCAGCCCGGCAACGCGCGCCGCCGAACCGGCGGTACGCAGCTTCGTGGACTTCCTCGCGGCCAACATCGTGCCCGCGCTGGCGGGCATGCCCGAGTCTGCCGAACCGCGGATCGCCTCCCGCAAGGCGGCCGGCTGATGTTCCATTCGCCGCTGCGGGAAATCCGTTTCGTGATGCGCGAGCTGCTGGCCAGCGCGGGCCTGGACGCGCTGTACGCCGACAGCGGCTATTCCGCTGAACTGGCCGAAGGGGTGCTCGAGGAAGCCGGCCGGTTCGCCGAGAGCGTGCTGGAACCGCTCAACCAGGCCGGCGACCGCGAGGGCGCGCGCTGGACACCCGACGGGGTGGTCATGCCCAGGGGCTTCAAGGAGGCCTATGCCGCCTACGTGCAGGCGGGCTGGGCGCAGCTCTCCATCGCTCGGGAGATGGGCGGACAGGGCCTGCCACAGCTGCTGAACACCGCGGTGGAGGAGCTGATGTTCGCCGCCAACATGGGCTTCTTCCTCGGCACCTCGCTGGCGCGCGGCGCGGTCGAGGCCATCGCCGCCTCGGGCAGCGCGGCGCAGAAGGCGCAGGTGCTGCCGAAGCTGGTCAGCGGCGAGTGGATGGGCACCATGAACCTCACCGAGCCGCAGGCCGGCTCGGACCTGGCGCTGCTGCGCACCCGCGCGGTGCCGGAGGGTGACCACTACCGCCTGTTTGGGCAGAAGATCTTCATCACCTACGGCGAGCACGACCTGGCCGACAACATCATCCACCTGGTGCTGGCGCGCATCGACGGCGCGCCGGAAGGCGTGAAGGGCATCTCGCTGTTCTGCGTGCCGAAATTCCTGATCAACGCGGATGGCACACCGGGTGCGCGCAACGACCTGCGCTGCATTTCCATCGAGCACAAGCTCGGCATCCATGCGAGCCCGACCTGCGTGATGGCTTTCGGCGAGAAGGAAGGCGCCATCGGCTACCTGCTGGGCCCGGCGAACGCCGGCCTGTCGTTCATGTTCATCATGATGAACGCGGCGCGGCTGTCGGTGGGCGTGCAGGGGCTGGCGCAGTCCGAGCGGGCGCTGCAGCTGGCGCTGGAATGGGCGCGCAACCGCCTGCAGGGTCGCGTGGAAGGCAGGCCCGCGCCCGTGCCCATCGTCGAGCATCCGGACGTGCGGCGCATGCTGCTGTCCATGAAGGCACGCACCGAGGGCATGCGCGCGCTGTGCTACTACGCGGCGCTGGCGCTGGACGATGGCCATCGCCTGCCGGATCCGGCGGCGCGCCAGGCAGCATTGCGGCGCGCCGAGCTGCTGATCCCCGTCGTGAAAGGCTGGTGTACCGAGACTGCCATCGAGGTGTGCTCCACCGGCGTGCAGGTGCACGGCGGCATGGGTTACGTGGAGGAGACCGGCGCCGCGCAGTTCCTGCGGGACGTGCGCATCGCCGCCATCTACGAAGGCACCACCGGCATCCAGGCGAACGATCTCATCGGACGCAAGCTGGCGCGTGACCGCGGTGCCACCATGGCCGCGCTGATCCAGGAGCTGCTGGGCCAGCTCGACAGCGCACGCACGCTGCTGCCGGCGACCCGCAGCGCGCGCAATGCCGCCATCGAGGCGCTGATCGCGCTGCGCGATGTCACCGAGCAGCTGGTGCGCGCGCAGCCGGAGGTGCCGGCCTCGGCGCTGGCCGTCGCGGTGCCATACCTGGAGCTCTGCGGGCTCACCATCACCGGTGCGCTGCTGGCGCGCGCGGCGGCGGTAGCCGAAGCCGCGCTTGACACCGGTGCGGGGGATGCGGCGTTCTACGAGGCGAAGCTGCAGACCTGCCGGTTCTACGCGGAGCAGGTGCTGCCGGAGGCCGCCGGCCTGGTGCGGGTGGTGAAGAACGGTTCGGCGAGCGTGACGGAGGCGCGGCCGGAGCTGGTCTAGGCGCCACCCGCGCCGCGCGCAAGCCAGCGTGCCGGCGCGATGCGGTAATAGATGAAATCGACCATCTCGCCGTTCTGCGGCCGCTGGCCCTCGAAGGCGGCCTCGGCGCCCAGCTTTTCCATCGCGCGGCGCGAGCGCAGGTTCTGGCTGCCCACATGGAACCAGATGGCATCCGCGTGCGGCGCGGCGTGCTCGATCAGCAGGCGCTTCATCTCCCGGTTCGCGCGCCCACCCCAGAATTCACGCGCCAGGAAGGTGTAGCCCACCGCCACCTCGCGGCGCTGCGCATCCCGTTCGTAGTAACGCGTGGAACCGATGACGCGCCCGCTGCGCCGGTCCACCACCGCGAGCGCGCCGCCCGCCAGCGCGGCGGCGAAGAAGCGCTCGAAACCCTCGCGCGTGTGGCGCGTCTGGTCGGGATGCTGCGCCCACAGCAGCGGATCGCGCGCCACGGCCCACAATGCCTCCAGGTCATCGGGACGCAGTGGCCGCAGGATCAGGCTTTCGCCGGTGAGCGTGGGTTGCAGGTCGAATTCCATTGGGGCGCGTAGAATGCCACAGCATGAGCACCACCACGAACAGCGCCATCGACGCGCTGCTCACGCGCATGTCGCATCCGGGTTCGCTGATGACCGGACCGTCGCCCAGCGACGCGGAACTGCGGCAGATCCTCGGCGCCGCGCAGCGCGCGGCCGACCATGGCCGGCTGCGGCCGTGGCGTTTCATCGTCGTGCGGCCCGAGCACTACCAGGAATTCTTCGACCGCCTGGCCGCCGCCGCCACCCGCGTGCAGGGCGACCCGAACCGCTACCAGATCAACCGCGACAAGTACGAACTGACCCAGCGCGCGCCGCTGGTGGTGGTGGCGGCCGCGAAGATCGAGCTGAACCACAAGATCGCGCCCATCGAGCAGGCGTTCGCCGCGGCCGCCGCCACGCAGCTGGTGCTCACCGCGGCGCATGCGCTGAAATACAAGGCCTTCCTCTTTTCGGGCGCCGGCGTGTACGACCGCGAGTTCAAGGCCGCGCTCGGCCTGGGCGAGCATGACCACCTGATCGGCTTCATCTGCCTGGGCAAGGCGGCGGGCAGCGAGAAGGGCGGTCCACCGGCGGAGGAAATGATCCGCGAAGGGCTGGAGAAGACGGTGCGCGAATGGCGACCGTGATCGCCGCGCCGCGTATCTTCTCCGCCAATCACCCGCCGCGTGCCGATAGAATCGGTCGATGGCGGACCTGAAGCTCAAGGACCTGCGCTACCTGGTGGCCGTGGCCGACACGCGGCATTTCGGCCAGGCGGCCGCGCGCTGCCATGTGAGCCAGCCGACCCTGTCGGCACAATTGAAGAAGCTCGAGGATTACCTCGGGGTGCAGCTGGTCGAACGCCATCCGCGCCGCATCGCGCTCACCGAAGCCGGCGCCGAGGTCGTGGCGCGCGCACGGCGCATCATCCAGGCCAGCGACGAGATCGTCGCGCTGGCCGACACCCGCCGCGATCCGCTGGCCGGACGGCTGCGCGTGGCGCTGCTGCCCACCATCGGGCCCTACCTGCTGCCCATCGCCGCGCCGCGGCTGCGGCGCAAGCTGCCGCGCCTGGAGCTGCTGCTGTACGAGTACCAGACCGCGCCCATGCTCGAGCACTTGCAGGCGGGCGACATCGATCTGGGCATCCTCGCGCTGCCGGTGCAGGCCGAGGGGCTGGCCGAACGCACGCTGTTCGATGAGCCCTTCATGGTGGCGCTGCCCGAGCACAACCCGCTTGCCAGCCGCCGCTCGCTGAAGGTGGCGGACCTCAATGGCGAGACGCTGCTGCTGCTGGAAGACGGCCACTGCCTGCGTGACCAGGCGCTGGATGTGTGCGCACGTTCCAGCGTCCACGAGAAGCAGGATTTCCGCGCCACCTCGCTGGAGACGCTGCGCCAGATGGTGGCCTCCGGCAGCGGCATCACGCTGCTGCCGCAGCTTGCCACCACCGGCGCGTGGGCCAATGCGCGCGGTGTGGTGACGGTGCCATTCGCGCGGCCCGAGCCGGTGCGCCACATCGGCGCGCTGTGGCGGCGCACCTCGGCGCGCGGTGCGGCCATCGCCGCGGTGTGCGATGTCATCGCCGGCTCCGCCGGCCGGCAGGTGGCCGCATGAGCGCCGAAGTGTCCGCCTATGACCGCATGGTATGGCCCGAAGGCCAGCTCGAAGGCTGGCTCGCCACGGGCGAGCATCGTCGCGAGCTGACCGCGTGGTTCGGCGAGGCCGAGTACGGCTACCTGCAGCAGCTGGCGGTGGCCGCCGCAGCCGTGGCGCAGGATCCGCAGCGCTGCGTCTACTACGTGCCGGGCCTGATGGGCTCGCAGCTCAGCCTGGCGCGCCCGCGGCCGCTGCCGGACAACCTGCTGTGGCTGGATCCCGGCGATGTGCAGCAGGGCAACCTGTCGCTGCTGGCCGTGCCGGGCCAGGCGCTGGCGGTGGCGGGGCCGATCACCTACGGTTACCTGCCGCTCAAATTCGCGCTGCAGGCCGCCGGCTACACGGTGCGCTGCTTCGCCTACGACTGGCGGCTCGGCATCGGCGAGATGGGCGCGGCGCTGGCCGCGAAGCTCACCGGCGAGCCGGCCCGCGAAGTGAGCATCGTGGCGCACAGCATGGGCGGGCTGGTGGCGCGTGTCGCGCTGCGCAGCGAATCCGGCCGGCGCGTGCGGCACCTGGTGACGCTGGGCACGCCGCATGGCGGTTCCTTCGCGCCGGTGCAGGCCGTGCGCGGCACCTATCCGCTGCTGCGGCGCCTGGCGCAGATCGACCCCGGGCACGATGCCGAGATGCTGGCGCGCGAGGTGTTTTCCAGCTTCCACAGCCTGTACCAGATGCTGCCGCGCGACCACGTTCCCGACCTCATGAACCAGCGCAACTGGCCGCTCACGGGGCCGCAGCCCAATGCCACGCTGCTGGACCGCGTGCGCTTCCTCGAGCTGGGCGGGGCGGACCGGCGCATCGCCGCAATCGCCGGCCATGGCTACCAGACGGCCGATCACCTCACGCAGGTGGAGGGCGAGTTCTATTACCGCTTCACTTACGGCGGCGACGGCACGGTGCCGCTTGCACGGGCGGTGCTGCCGGGCTGTCCGGCCTGGTATTGCAATGTCGCGCACGGCGAGCTGAGCCGCAGCGCGGCAGTGCAGGCGGCCGTGGTGGCGCTGCTGGCGGGCGACGTGCCACGCCTGGCCGCGACGGCCCCGGCGTCGCCGGGTGATCCGGTGAGCGCTTCAGATACGGAGCTGCGCCGCACCTTCAACGAGAAGATCGACTGGGCGCGCCTGGATTCGCAGCAGCGCCGCGCGTTCCTGGATTCCCTGAATCGTGCGCCGCCGGCCGCACCGACGCTATAGTGAAGCCATGAGACTCAAGGGATTCCGCTTCTGCATGCTGGTGGGCGCGCTGGCGCTGATTGGCGTGGCGCTCTTCTACCTGGTGAACTACGTGGTGGTGCTGAAGATCGCACTGGGCAACAGCGGCGTGCAGCCGTTCATCCAGCATTCGATCCAGGCGATGTGGCTGTCATTTGCCTGCCAGGGGCTGCTGATTGGCCTGCTGTATGTGCTGGTTGCGTACCGGCCGCATGCGGTGTCGCGCGAAGTCATCGTGCTGCTCGGGTTGATCCAGCTCGTGGAAGCCGTATTGCTGTTCGCGCTGGCCGTCGGCAAGGTGCTGGCGATGCTGCTGGTAGTGGCGGCGGCGTTCGTGCTGCTGGGCGCACTGCTGTGGCCGCGGAGGCTGCCGGCCGGGCCGCCGGCCAGTGTCGCCGCGCCCCACCAGCCCGTCGGCGAAGCCTAGCCAGCAAGTCCCACGGCCCCGCCTGCGCCGCGCAGCTCGCGCGCCACGCGGCCATGCTCCAGCACCAGCACGCGGTCGCAACTGGCGATGGTCTCGGGGCGATGCGCCACCACGATGCGCGTCAGGCGCAATGCCGCCACGGCACCGCTGACCAGACGTTCGTTGGCCACGTCCAGGTGACTGGTCGCCTCGTCGAGAATCAGCAGCCGTGGCTGCCGGTACAGCGCACGCGCCAGCAGCAGGCGTTGCCGCTGGCCGCCGGACAGCGAGCTGCCCATGTCGCCGACCAGGCTGTGGTACGCCATCGGCATGGCGAGGATCTCCTCGTGCAGTGCCGCCAGTTGCGCCGCCGCTTCGACGCGCGCCGCGTCCGGGTGCGGATCGAAAAAGGCGATGTTCTCCGCCAGTGTGCCGGCGAAGAGCTGATCCTCCTGCAGCACGCAGCCGGCGATGTCGCGCAGCCTCGCCGCGCCGATCCGCTGCAGGTCGTGGCCGCCGATGCGCACCGTGCCGGCTTCGGGCTGCAGCAGGCCGAGCAGCAGCTTCAGCAGCGTGCTCTTGCCGCAACCCGAGGGCCCGACGATGGCCAGCGACTCGCCCGGTTCCACCACGAAGCTGCAGTGCTGCAGCAGCCATGGACCGCCGGCGTCGAAGCGGAAGCACAGGGCATCGACCTCGATGCGCGGCTGCGCGGCCAGCGGCAGATCGCTGCCGGACGGGGCTGCTTCCGGCGGCGTCAGCACGATGTCGGCGAGGCGCTCGGCATGCAGCCGCAGCATGCGCAGGTCGATGTAACGGTCGATCAGCACCGCGCTGCGCTGCGCGAACTGGTCCTTGTAGGCCAGGTAGGCGATCAGCATGCCCACGGAGAACACATTCTCCATGGCGAGCAGCGCGCCGATCCAGATCACCGCGATGCGCTCGGCGCCGAACACGAGCTGGCTGGCGGAGCCGAACCACAGGCCCATGCGCGCCAGGCGCACCTCCTGGTTGGCGGTGTCGACCAGCAGGTTGTCGTACGCGGCGCGGCGAATGGCCTCGCGTCCCGCGACCTTCAGGCTCTGCATTCCCCGCAGGGATTCCAGCAGGTGCGTCTGCTGCCGGGCCGCCGCCACCAGCTGCTGCTCGCTGCGGTCGCGCAGGGGCCGGTATGCCAGCACGCGGATCGCCAGGTACAGGGCCACGGCCAGCAGCGTCAGCAGCGCCAGCGTCCGGCTGTAAGCCAGCATCAGCGCGAACGTGACCAGCGCCATCAGGCCATCGACGAGCGACTCGATGAATCCCGTGGTGAGGGTCTTCTGGATCGCCTGCACCGAACCCAGCCGCGAGCTGATGTCGCCCAGGTGGCGCCTGCCGAAGAATTCCAGCGGCAGGCGCAGCAGGTGCGCGAACACATTGCCCATCCACTGCAGGCCCAGGCGCGCGGACAGGTGCGCGATGATCCAGCCGCGCAGCAGGCCGATGCCTGACTGCAACGCAAGGGCCAGGCTGAAGCCCAGTCCGAGCACCAGCAGCAGGCCGCGGTCGGCGGCGACCAGCACCTGGTCGGCAACCCATTGCAGCAGGAAGGGCGATAGCACCACGAAGCCCTGCAGCGCCAGCGACAGCGCCAGCAGCTGCGCCAGCGCCGGCCACAGCCCGGCGATGCGCCCGGTGAGCTGGCGCAGCCGGATATCCGGCCGCGCACGTCGCGGGCGGAAACCCGGCGCCGGCGACAGCTCCAGCGCCACGCCGGTGAAATGCCGCGCGAGCTCCGCGCGCGGCATGCGGCGTGCACCGGTGGCTGGATCGCACAGCGTGACGTGCCTGCCGCCGACCGCGGTCAACACCACGAAATGATCCAGATCCCAGTGCAGGATGCACGGCAGCGCCAGCCGCTCGAGATCCTGCATCTCCAGCCGCAGCGCGCGGCAGCGCAGCTGCAACTGCTGGGCGATGCGCATCAGCTCGTCCAGCCGCGTGCCGCGCAATGATGCCGGATAGCGATGGCGCAGTTCCGCGAGGGTGAGGTGCAGGCCATGGGCGCTGGCCACCATGGCGAGCGCCGCGAGACCGCATTCGGTGGCCTCGGATTGCAGCACGGGCCGCATCATCGGCTGCCGCGGCGTCGCCTCAGCGCAGCGCCACCCAGCTGATGACAGCCGCCGCCAGGCAGAAATACGCGGCGATGTCGCACAGCTTGCCCAGGGTCGAGATGCGCGCGCGCCCGGCCAGCAGCGTGCCCAGCGAGCGGCGATCGAGGCGGGTGGTGAAGTCGATGTCGCTTTCGGCCACGGCGATGACCGACAGCGCGAGGAAGGCCAGCATGAAGCCGGCCGCCGTCTGCCGGCGCTGGAACAGGAGGATGACCGCCAGCAGTGCGCCGATGCCGGCGGCGCGGCTGATCAGGCGAAAGGTGGATAACCTGGAATGTGTCATGCCATTGCTCCTCATCCGCGGGGGGCATCGCCATTCCCGAACCCGTCGGGAATGGCGATGGCCCTTGCGCTGCTTCAGTAGATCGCGTCCACGATCCTCGTCGACAGGTCGAACTTGTTGTTCAGGTAGGTGCCGACCGACCAGCCCGCGCTGAAGGCGGCGGTGACGTAGCGGCCCACGCCGCTCAGCGTCGAGATGTCGTTCAGCATGCCCAGCGTCAGCGGTGTGGTGAAGGTCACGCCTGCCCCGCGCACCGCCATGATTTCCGTCGCATCGAGTTCGCGCATGTCATCTCTCCTCAGGTTGTCTGGCGCATGCCCCGCGCCGATGGGTCCGGGATGCACCCGGAGATCCGGCAAGCCGGCGGCTCAGCCGCTGGCGATGGTCCTGTGCAGCGAATACAGCGGTTCGAACAGCCATTCGCACAGGCGCCGCCGCTCGCCGAGGATGTCCGCTTCCACTGCCATGCCGGGCTTCAGCGCCTCGGGCCGGCCATATGCGGCGACGCTTTGCCGCTCCAGCGCCACGGCGACGCGGTACAGCGGCTGCCCTGTTCCGGCGTTGCCGGTGAGCGCGCCCAGCTCCGCCGGGCCGAGCGCGCTGCGGCTGACGGCGCTGACCCTTCCATGCTGCTGGCCGAACTTCTGCCACGGATAAGCCTGGTAACGCAGCAGCACGCGATCCCCCGGCGCGATGAAGCCGATGGCGCGGCTGGGCACGAGCAATTCCGCCTCCAGCCGCCCATCGCCGGGCAGCAAGGTGAGCAGCGGCTGGCCGTTCTGCACTGCCTGGCCGGGCTTGACGATCTGCGCGGCCACGATGCCGCTGACCGGCGCGGCGATCGTGACGCTGCCGGGGGCCTTCTTTTCGGCATCTTCCTGCGTCAGCGCGGCGAGCTCGCGTTGGGTGCCCGCCTCGAGCGCGGTGCGCTGGCCCGGCAGCTCGGCCAGCGACTGCTGCAGCTGCAGGATGCTGCGGCGGGTCGCGCTGGCCTGCCGTCGCAGCTCCTGCACCGCGCCGAGCTGATCGAGCGCCGCCGATTCCTGCTGCCGCAGCTGCAGCTCGCTGATGTACTGCCGCGCGCGCAGCTCGCGCATGCGCGCCAGCGTTTCATCGTCCAGACGCCGCTGCTGTTCGCGCGTGCCGATCTCGGCTTCGAGCTGCGCCAGCTCGGCGCGTGCCGCGGCAAGCTGTGCCGCGAGGCCGTCGGCCTGCGCGTGGATGGTGCGCAGCTCGCCGGCGTGCGCGGCCTGCAGCCCCTCGCGCCGCCCGCGCAACCCGTCATCCACCTGCGGCGAGAGCGGCCCGCCGACGGCGACACGCGGTACTTCCACCAGCGCCAGCATCTGCCCCGCTTCGACGTGCTGACCCTCCGCCACGTGCAGTTCGCTGACCACGCCCGCGGCCGGCGCCAGCACTGTGGCCAACCCCAGCGCCGGCACCAGGTTGCCGGTGACGGTGGAGCGCCGCGTGTAAGTGGCGCCGGCGAGGAACACCGCGACCAGCAGCACCGCCGTGCACGCCGTCATGGCCAGCCACCGCCACCGCAGCGGCTGGGCCAGTGAGACCTCGCCCAGCCACAGGCCGCGCCGTGCAGCGAGAACTTCGGTGCGAAACAGTTGCTGTGTCATGCGCGCCACCTCGACTCCGTGGAGCGATTGTGGCCGTCGCCATCGCCGGCAGGCGGGGACGAATGTGCGCGGAATCGCGAGAAACACCGCGTCGCGCAATGACAACGAGAGGGGGGATTCTCCTACACCGCCTGCATGCGGGTCCCTACAGCAGCCCTGCAAGGGGCTGCGCGATGCTCTGTCCTACATCGGCAACCAAGCCAAACCGGAGAAGCCAGATGCTGTACTACGCTGTTGTTTTCCTGGTGATTGCCCTGATCGCCGGCCTGCTGGGCTTTACGGGTATCGCGGCCAGTGCCGCGGGCATCGCGAAGATCCTGTTCGGGGTGTTCCTGATCATCGCCATCCTGGCATTCATTTTCGGCAACCGGCGGAGGGTCTGACATGACTACCACTGCAGAGACGATCAATGGCGCAGCCGCGGGGGCGGAAGACGCAATCCGCCGCAAGGCCAGTCAGCTGCAGAAGTTCTTCGATGACGTCGAGGAATTGCTGGAACGCGTGTCGGGACTGGACGAGCCCGAAGTGGAGCGGTTGCGCAGCCGCATGGGCGCGTCCATCCGCCGCATCACCATGAACACCCGCGACAGCATGCGCGCGGCGGTCGAGGGCACCCGCAAGGCGGCCCTCGCCACCGACCAGTACGTGCGCGCCAAGCCGTGGGTGGTGATCGGTGCCACGGCACTGGCGGGGGTGCTGGTCGGCGCCCTGCTGCGCGGTAGCAGGAAGGACTAGATGGGCCGGCTGCATGCGCTGCTGCTCGAGCTGCTCCGGCACCTGAGTTCCTACCGCGAACTGGGAGCGGGGGCGGCGGCCGAGTATCGCAGGGCATGGGCCCGCCGCATCGTGCTGGCGTTACTGGCAACGGCTACCTGCGTGGCCGGCATCGGCGCATTGTGGGGCGCCGGCCTGGTGGCCGTGTGGGGCACTCCGTGGCGTCTGGCCTACGTGGTGATGAGCGCGGCGGTGTTGCTGGCGGTATCCGCCGCCGCGCTGTACGGGGCCCTCTCGCCCCCTGCTTCCGGTCGGGTCACGCGCGTGCTCAAGTCGGAACTCCACAAGGATCTGGAACTCTTCGAGCAATGGAAGAGCACGCTCTAGTGGCGAGCCTGGAACAAAGCCGCGCGCGGCTGCGCGTGCTGCTGCTGCCGGATCCGGTTACCGGCAAAGTCGAGGCGGATGTCTTTCCGCGCAGCGCCATCACCCGTGCGCTGCTCGGTATGCTGGGCGCGCTGTTCACGCTGCTGCTGCGCCGGCGGCGGCGCGGTGCCGGCACGCTGCTGCCGGGGCTGGTGCACGGGCTGCTGGAATCATTCGGGACGCAACGATGAAGACCGAAGGGGAGACGGCCGACACCGACCGCGTGGCGCGTCTGGTCAGAAGCTGCGTGCTGCTGCTGCTGACGGCCGTGATCGTCTTCAGCCGTACCATTGCCGTGCCGGCGCTGGGCGCCGTGCTGGTTTCCATCGCGCTGTTCCCGGTTGTGAACCGCGCCGCGCGGGCCGGCGTGCCACGCGCGCTGGCCTCGGTGTTCATGCTGCTGACGCTGGTGGCAACCAGCGGCGCCGTGCTGTATGCGGTGCGTGCGCCGCTGGCGCAGCTCGGTGCCCGCGGTCCGGAGCTGATGGCCACCGGCCAGCAGCTGCTGATGCATGCCGCCGGCCGCCATGCCGCGAGCGCGCAGGAGTCCCCGGCCGTGCTCGTGGACGCGCTGGCACCGGTGGTGGCCAGCTTTACCGCCTCGCTCATCGCCATCGGCACCAGCCTCATCTTCAGCCACTTCATCCTCACTTCCGGCACTGGCGTCGGCCGCGCGCTGCTGGCCGCCATGCGCCAGCGCAGCGAACGCCGCAACTGGCTGCGCGTGTGCAGCTCCATCCGCCGCGAGGCGGCGCACTACCTGCAGCTGGTGACCGCCATCAACGTCGCCTTCGGGGTTGCCACCGGCGTGATGCTGTCGCTGCTGCACGTGAAGGATGCCGCGGCGTATGGCGTGATCGCCGGGCTGATGAACTTCATTCCCATCGTCGGCGCACTGGTCACGCTGGGCGTGATCGTCGCCGGCGGCATCGCCGAGCACGGCGTATCGAGCATGGTGCTGCTGCCCGGCGCGGTATTCCTGCTGCTGCATATCCTGGAGTCGCAGTTCGTGACGCCGCAGCTGCTGGGCCGGCGCCTGCTGCTGAATCCGCTGATCGTGATCGCGGGGGTGCTCGCCGGCGCGGCGGCCTGGGGGCGGGGCGGGGCATTCCTCGCCGTGCCCATCCTGACCTCCGTCAAGATCGCACTCGATGCCCACCCGCGCTTCCGCCGGTGGGGACAGGTCCTCGGCCGCGGGGCCGTGGTGGACTGCTGGGGCAGCGAGGCGCGCCGCGCCCGGTTGCGACGCAGCGCGCGGGGCCGGCCGGCCCTGTCGAAGTCCTGAACGTATTTTTGTAGGAATCCTCTGACAGAGGCGGGGTTCGGTACTCTTATGGATTGTCTCCCACCACAGACGATAATTCCCGGCACTCATGGCTGGAGGGCTCGGATGGCCAAGGTTCTCATCGCCGACGACCACGCACTGGTCCGGGCGGGTTTGCGGCAATACCTGCAGGAAAGCAGCCGCTTCTCGGATATTTCCGAGGCGGGCAGCGGCATGCAGGTGCTCGACATGCTGCGCGCCGAGCGCTTCGACCTGCTGATACTCGACATCAACATGCCGGACCGGGGCGGCCTCGACATCCTGAAGCACGTGCGAGTCAGCCATCCCGACGTGAAGGTGCTGGTGCTCAGCGGCTTCCCGGAACGCCAGTACGCGGTGAACGTGCTGAAGGCCGGCGCCGGCGGCTACCTGTCCAAGGACAGCTCTCCCGACGAGCTGCTGAAAGCCATCACGCAGGTTCTGGCCGGGCGGCGCTATGTCAGCGGCAGCCTTGCCGAACTGCTGGCGGCGGACCTGGACCACGACCACGAGCGCCCGCTGCATGCGGGCCTGTCGGAGCGCGAGTTCCAGATCTTCTGCAAGCTGGCCGCCGGCCAATCGGTTTCCGAGATCGCGAACGAACTGTCGCTGAGCGTGAAGACGGTCAGCACATATCGCACCCGGGTTCTGGAGAAGATGTGCTTCAAATCCAACGCCGACATCACTTCGTACGCCCTCCGCAACGGACTGATGATCTGATGGAGGATGAGTCCGGGAGCCGCGCGCTGCGCGTGCTGCTGGTGGAGGACTCGCCGCGGATCGCCGAGAGACTGCGCGAGTTGCTGCTGCAGGAAGGCCTGCGCGTGCTGGCCACGGTGCAGGATGAGCCGGCTGCCATCCGCGCCGTGCACGAAATGCCGGTGGACCTGCTGATCCTCGACCTGCAGCTGAAGGTCGGAACGGGTTTCGGCGTGCTGGAAACACTCGGCGCGGACCGGCCCACGACCATCGTGATGACCAATTACGCGCTGCCGCAGTACCGTGAACGTGCGCTGCAGCTTGGCGTGGACCACTTCCTCAACAAGGACAAGGACCTGGAGCGCCTGCCGGAGATCCTCGCCGACATCCGCACCAGCCGCTGCTGAGCCTTACTCCGCCGCGGTCAGCGGCACCGCCAGCAGGATGGACGTGCCGCGCGGCTGGCGCGCGCGGATCTGCAGCTCCCCGCCCACGGCCTCCATGCGGAAGCGCATCTGGCGCAGCCCATGCGACCCGCTCCTGCGGTCGGCGTCCGCCGGTATGCCGCTGCCGTCGTCGGCGACCTCCAGTTCGAGCTGTTCGCCAACCGCCGCCTTCACTTCCAGCGTGGCCGCGCCCGCATGGCGGATGACGTTCGCGATGGCTTCCTGCACCGTGCGAAACACCGCGATCGCGGTCTCCGGCGGCAGCTGGACGTCCTCGTCCAGCCCCTGCATCTGCAGGCGCAGCTGCGCCTGCTCGGCGCGCTGCGACGCGAGCCAGCGCAAGGCGGTGAACAGGCCCATGTTGTCCAGCAGCGTGGGCCGCAGGTCCTCGATGACGCGCCGCTTGAGCTCCATGCCCTGGGTGAGCGCATGCTCGATGCGGTCCCAGCGCACCGCATCGGCATCCCCGGGCTGCGCCAGGCGCTTGCGCAGCTGCGCGATGTCCATGCGCATCGCCACCAGCAACCCGCCGAGCTCATCGTGCAGCTCGCGCGCCAGCGCATGTTTCTCCGCTTCGGCCACGTGGCTCATGTGCAGTCCCAGGTCGCGCAGCTCGGCCGTGCGCAGGTCGATCTGCGCCGCCAGCTGCGTGGCGAAGATGTTGCGCCGGCGGATGTCGCGCGTGACCAGCAGGCCCAGCACCAGCAGCAGCAGGATGGTGAACACCAGGCTGCAGGTATTGATGACGGTGTTCATGTGCGTTGCACGCCGCCATTCCGCCAGTCCGGCGAGCACGTTGGCCCGTTCCTCCACGCGCAGCGAATCCAGCGCCTGGGTGATGGCGGACATCTTGTACAGGCCCAGGTCCGACTTCAGCAGCGCCAGCGCATCCTGCGGCCTGCCCTGCTTCTGCAGCGCGACCGATTCGCGCATCTCGCCTTCCCTGGCCTGCAGGTCGCGGTCGATGCCGTCCAGCGCCGGCAGATGCCCGGGATCGAGCTGCGCGTACCGCGCCTGCAGTTCGGCCAGCCGTTGCGTCGCGCTCGCGAGACCGGATTCGAACGGCCCCAGGTACTTGTCGTCCCCGGTCAGCAGGAAGCCGCGCTGCGCGCTCTCGGCCTCCATCACCCGGTAGGAGGCTTCGGTCAGCAGGCGGATCACGTCCTGGCGCTCGGCCACCACCTCGGTGAGTTCCATCGAGCGCCCGCGGCGGCTTTCCGTGATCCAGTATCCCAGCGCCACCAGCGCAATCGACAGCAGCATGGGCACCAGCACGTAGCGACGATTGAATCCCTCCTCGATCAGCCGCTTGTGCATGGCCGTGGACGGCTGCCGCCGTCAGTCCCGGAAGTTCTCGAACTGCAGCGGCACGCCGGGCCCGGCCTGGCGCAGCAGCGCGATCGCCGCCTGCAGGTCGTCGCGCTTCTTGCCGGTGACGCGCACCTTGTCGCCCTGCACCTGCGCCTGCACTTTCAGCCCCGAGTCCTTCAGCTGTTTCACGATCTTCCTGCCGGTGTCCTGGTCGATGCCATGCTTCAACACGACATTCTGCCGCGCCCCGCCGAGGTTCTTGTCGATGTCCTTGACGTCCAGACAGCTCACGTCGATGCCGCGCTTCGCCAGCCGCAGGCGCAGGATGTCCAGCATCTGCTTGAGCTGGTACTCGGCCTGGGCCTTCATCAGGATGGTGAAGGGCTCCTTGTCCTCGCGCGTATAGACCGCACCGGTGCCGCGGAAATCGAAACGCTGCTCCAGCTCGCGGTTGGCCTGGTCCACGGCGTTGGTGACTTCGTGGCCATTGAGCTCGGAAACGGCGTCGAAGGAGGGCATCGGGCAAGCATAGCGTTTGTCCGATGGGGCTGGTATCGGGACGGATTTGCGTCTGTTCCGTCCAGTTGCGGATGTGGCACGATGGAACCGCCAGCTTTACCGTGGAGGCATGGGAATCGTGACCGCCAGGCTGCAGCTCAACCTGCAGGTGCTGGAACATCGCGCAGTCACCCTGGCGGATGGTTCGCGCGGCAGTGTTCCGTACGTCGGGCCGGTGCAACTGCGGTTCAAGACCCGCGCGGGTTATGTCGGTGCACTGGTGATGGGCGAGCAGGTGCTGCTCGGCGCCATTCCAATGGAAGACATGGATCTCATCGTGAGGCCTGGCACCCGCACCGTCGACGTGAATCCGGAAAATCCGGACATCGCCAGCGGCATCTGCATGCGCGCCGCGCAGGCACGGCGTGCGCGGTGTTACGGGGCGCGCGTTTCCGACAAGCTCAGTTGAAGTAGAATTCCATGAGGGGTCAATCCATGAAACAGACGTCCATATTCAGCGCACTGATGGCGGTCTGCGTACTCGGTGGCACGGCCAGTGCCGCAAAGCCTTCCACGGCCTGCGACCGCGAATGCCTGCGCGGCAAGGTCAGCGAGCTGCTGTACGCGTTCGTGAAGCACGACGTAAGCAAGCTGCAGGTTGCGCCGACGCTGCGCGTCACCGAGGACGCCATCGTGAAGCCGCTCGCCGAGGTCGGGCTGGTCAAGAGCGTGACCGGACTCGCCGGCTATCGCCAGGACATCATCGACGAGCGCGCAGGCGTCGCCGGTGCGCACGTCATCGTCAACGAAGGGGATGCGCGCGTGCTGCTGGTGGCGCGCGTGAAGGTCATGAACAACGCGCTCACCGAAGTGGAGCTGGTCGCCTCGCGCGGCGGCGGCATGGGCGGCGGCGCCCCGCGGCCGGCGGGTGCTGGCCCTGGCGGCGGTGCTGTTCCCGCAGCGGCTCCTGGTCCCGTCACTGGCGCTGGTCCCGGTCCAGGTCCGGGTCCTGCGAGCGGCCCTGGCCCTGGGTTTGGTGGTGGCCCGAATCACCTTGCTGCTCCCAGCGAGGCCTTGAGTTATGCGCCGCGGCCCGAGCAACTGAACAGCCGCGCGGACATGATCCGGATCGCGCTGAAATACCCCGAAGGCCTTGGCAACGCCAGGAACTTCGCCGCCGTCAACGCGCCGTTCGCGGCCGACGCCTACCGCTTCGAGAACGGCACGCAGACGGCCGGCCCGGACTGCACGCTGAATCCCGGCTGCAAGGACATCACCACCCAGTCGCTGCAGGTGTTCGAGCGCCTCGGCAAGCCGATGACCCGTGTGGTCGCCGTCGATGAGCGCATGGGCATCGTGTGGCTGCGCATGGCCTGGGGCGTGCAGAAGGAAGGCGGCGACCAGCTGTGCGTCTGGGAGACGTTCAAGATCTACGACGGCAAGATCCACGCCGTCGAGGCGTTCATGCGGACCTTCCCGATCGAGCTCAGGAACGGCGGCTGGGAGTAGGGCGCACGTGGGGGCGCATTCCCTGCCCTGGTGGCTTGACGGCCTCGGCAGCGGCTGTCCATACTTGCTCCCACAATGAAGACGACCCGCACCGCAAATCGCTGGTGGTGGCTCCACTCCTGACGGAGAGGGGTACTGGTCGTCGGCGCTCGCGCCTACAAGCTCAGAACGAAAGAACACCAGAACCCATCTCCGGCACACCGGTGATGGGTTTTTTGTTGTCTGCAGGGAACTGGTAACGGGGTAGCTTTCTGAAACCGCCATTCGACATCGCCGGGGACCTGGATACCCCGGTCTCGGCCTACGCCAAGCTGGCCTCGTTCCGGCCGCGCTTCCTGCTGGAAAGCGTGGAGGGCGGCGAGCGGCTGGGGCGCTACTCCTTCATCGGCTTCGGCGAAGGGCTGGAAGTGCGGCTGGATTCGCGCAGCCTGACCATCGGTCCGCACGTGTACCCGGTGCCGGAGTCGAAGGAGGGCTTGCTGCAGCGGCTGCGCGAGGCGCTGGCGCGCGCGCCGCGGCCGCAGCCGGAACTGCCGGGCATGCCGCTGGCCGGCGGCCTGGTCGGCTTCACCGCCTACGATGTGGTGCGCTTCTTCGAGAAGCTGCCGCTGCGTCACTCGCGCCGGCCCACCGCGCCCATCCTGCATTACGTGGCGCCGGAGTCGCTGCTGGTGTTCGATCACCTGACGCGCGGCATCGCGCTGCTGCATGCGGGCACCGAGGGGCAGCGGCGCGTGCTGCGCGATGAAGTAATCGCGGCGCTGCGTGGCCGCATCGCGCTGCCGCGCGGCGTCGCCTCGTTCGGCGAGCCCACGGTGTCGCTGGGCAGGGAGGAGTACATGGCCGGCGTGCGCGCCGCGCAGGATTACATCGCCGCGGGCGATGTGTACCAGCTGGTGCTGTCGGCGAAGTTCTCGGGCAGGCACCAGCTCGATCCCTTCCAGGTGTATCGCGCGTTGCGGCTGATCAATCCCTCGCCGTACATGTACCACTGCTCGCTGGGCAACCTGACGGTGGTGGGCTCCTCGCCCGAGGCGCTGGTGAAGCTCCACAAAGGCGTGGCCGAGCTCAGGCCCATCGCCGGCACGCTGCCGCGCATGGCCGATCCGGAAGCGGACCTCGCCAACGAGCAGCGCCTGCTGGCCGATCCGAAGGAGAATGCCGAGCACGTGATGCTGGTGGACCTGGCGCGCAACGATCTCGGCCGCGTCGCGGCCGCCGGCTCGGTGCACGTGAACCCCTACCGCTGCATCGAGCGCTACAGCCATGTGATGCACATCGTCAGCGGCGTGCGCGGCAAGCTGGCGCCGGACATGGACGCCTTCGACCTGTTCGCCGCGACCTTTCCCGCCGGCACGCTGGTGGGCGCGCCGAAGGTGCGCGCCATGCAGCTCATCGAGGAGCTGGAGCCCGAGGACCGCGGCCTGTACGGCGGCACCATCGGCTACTTCGGCGCGCAGGGCGACATGGACCAGGCCATCACCATCCGCACGCTGGTGTTCGAGGGCGACCAGTACAGCTACCAGGCCGGCGCGGGCATCGTGGCGGACAGCAACCCCGAGGCCGAGTACAACGAGGTCTATGCCAAGAGCGCCGCGCTGCGCAGCGCGCTGTCCCTCGCCCAGGAGGGCCTGTGAACAAGCCCGCAGCGCCGAAACTGCTGCTGATCGACAACTACGATTCCTTCACCTACAACCTGGTGCAGGCCTTCCTGGTGCTGGGCGCCGAGGTGCGCGTGCTGCGCAACGACGAGGTGACGGTGGAGGAGGCGCTGCGCATGGCCGAGCTCACCCACCTGTGCATTTCGCCTGGGCCGGGCACGCCACGCGATGCCGGTATATCCATGGCGATGATCCGTGCGTTTGCCGGCCGCCTGCCGATCTTCGGCGTCTGCCTCGGCCACCAGTCGATCACCGAGGTGTTCGGCGGCCACGTGGTGCGCGCACCGCGGCTGATGCACGGCAAGACATCCACCATCAAGCATGACGGGCGCACGCTGTTCGAGGGACTGCCGCAGCCGATGGAAGTAGGCCGTTACCATTCGCTGATCGCCGAGCCCATCTCGGTGCCGGCGGAGCTGGAAGTCAGCGCGATCACGCCGGAAGGCGAGATCATGGGCATCCGCCATCGCAAGTACACCATCGAGGGGGTGCAGTTCCATCCGGAAAGCGTGCTGACGCCGCAGGGACCGCAGCTGATGGGCAATTTCCTCAAGCTCACCGCCCCGCTGCGCGACACGTGAGCGCGGATCTTCCACGGCTGCGCGGCTGGCTCGACGGGCTGCTCGAGAAGCGCTCGCTCGTCGTGGACGAGGCGCGCGCGTTGCTGGTGGCGCTGACCGATGCGCAGCTGCCGCCGGCGCTGGCGGGCGCGCTGCTGGCCGCGATCCGCGCCAAGGGCGTGACCGCGGAGGAACTGCGCGGTTTCGCGCTCGGCATGCGCTCGCTGGCGCGGCGCCCGGCGTTCGCGCCCGCAGAGCTGGCCGGCGCGGTGGACATCGTGGGTACCGGCGGTGACAAGTCCGGCAGTTTCAATCTCTCCACTGGCGCGTCGCTGCTCGCAGCCGCGGCCGGCCTCACCGTCGTGAAGCACGGCAACCGCTCGGTTTCCAGCAAGGCGGGCAGCGCGGATGTGCTCGAGGCGCTGGGCCTGGCGCTGCCGCTGGACGAGCAGCGCGCCGCCGCCTGCCTCGCGGCCACCGGTTTCACCTTCCTGTTCGCGCCGCACTACCACCCGGCGATGAAGGCCATCGGGCCGGTGCGCCATGCGCTGGGCGTGCGCACGGTGTTCAACATCCTCGGGCCGCTCACCAATCCGGCCGAGCCGCCGTTCCACGTGATCGGCGCGTACAACGACGCCACCGCGCGGCTGATGGCCGAGGCGCTCGCCGGTCTGCCGCTGACGCGCGCCTTCGTGATCCATGGCGCCGCAGGCTGGGACGAGCCCTCGCCACTTGGGCCCTTCCTGCTGCTCGACGTGCGGCCCGGCCAGGTGCGCGAGTCGCAGCGCGCGCCCGCCGATTACGGCATCGCGGTGTGCCAGGAAGAGCATCTGCAGGGCGGTGATGCGGCGTACAACGCCACGGCACTGACACAGGTGCTGCGCGGTGAGGACCATGGCCCGCACCGCGATGCGCTGCTGCTGGGCGCGGCACTGGCGCTGGAGGTGACCGGCCGCGCGGCCTCGCCACGCGAGGCCATCGCCCTGGCACGTGCCGCCATCGATGATGGCCGCGCCAGCGCACAGCTGGCGAAGCTGGCGGCGTTCTCGCGCCGGGCTGGCGCCGCATGAGCGCGGATTTCCTGGCCACCATGGCCGCCGGCAGCCGCGCGCGCGTGGCGCAGGCGCGGCGCCTGCATGCCGACGCCGAGATCTGGCGCTGGGCCGAGAGCTCGCCGCCACCGCCGCGGCTGCTGCTGTCGCCGAAAGGCTTCGATGTCATCGCCGAGGTGAAGCTGCATTCGCCCGCGGTGGGCAGGCTGGGTGACAGCGGCGAGGACATTGCCGCGCGCGTCGCCAGCTACGCCCGCGCCGGTGCCGCCGCCGTCTCCGTGCTCACCGAGCCGGAGCGCTTCGAGGGCTCGCTGGATCACCTGGAGCGGGCGGCGCGCGCACTGGAAACTGCCGGCGGCGTGCCGGCCATGCGCAAGGATTTCCTCGTGGACCCGTACCAGGTGGCCGAGGCGCGGCTGGCGGGCGCGGGCGGCATCCTGGTCATCGTGCGCATGCTCACGCGCGCCGAGCTGGAGGCGCTGATCGCCGCCGCGCAGCGCCTGTCGCTGTTCGTGCTGATCGAGACCTTCGACGCGGCCGACATCCGCGTGGCGCGCGAGCTGCTCGATGCGCACGTAGGCGGTCGCGCGCGGCTGCTGATCGGCGTGAACAGCCGCGACCTGGTGAGCCTGCAGGTGGTGCCGGGGCGCCTCGAGGAGCTGGTGGAGCAGTTGCCACGCGGCGCGCCGCGTGTGGCCGAGAGCGGCGTGGCAACGGCCGGCGACGCGGCGCGGCTGGCGCGCGCGGGCTACGACATGGCGCTGATCGGCAGTGCGCTGATGACCAGCGAGGATCCACCCGGATTGCTGGCCGCGATGCTCGCGGCGGGGCGCGGGGCGCGATGAGCGCCGCGGCGCCAGCGCGCGGGCGGGACGCGGCAGCCGTCCCGAACGGCGGCTTCGTGAAGATCTGCGGCATGAACGACACGCGCGCGGTCGAGGCGGCGCTGGCCGCCGGGGTGGACGCCATCGGCTTCGTGTTCGCCGACTCCGTGCGCCGTGTCACGCCGCAGCAGGCCGCCGAGCTGGCGCGGCCGGCGCGCGGCCACGTGCTGTGCGTGGCGGTGATGCGGCATCCCTCGCCGGAACTGCTGGAGCTGGTGTTCGAGATCTTCCGCCCGGATGTGCTGCAGACCGACCGCGAGGATTTCGCGCGCATCGCGCTGCCGACGGGCGTCGCGGGCTGGCCGGTGCTGCGCGGGGCGCAGCCGGAGGAGGTGGTGGCCACGCTGCACGCCGGGCAGCGCGCGCTGTTCGAAGGACCGCGCAGCGGCAGCGGCAACGTGGCCGACTGGAGTGTGGCGCGCTCGCTGGCGCAGCGCTGCGCGCTGATCCTGGCCGGCGGACTGGCGCCGGCCAACGTGGAGCGCGCCATTGCCGGCGTGCATCCCTTCGGCGTGGACGTCTCCAGCGGCGTGGAAGAGGCGCCGGGCCGCAAGAGCCCGGCGCTGATCGAGGAATTCGTCTCCCGGGCGCGGCTGGCATTCGCCGGCGCGCGCACGGGACATTGAGGATGAACGCAATGATCGACAAACCTTCGGCGACCGGGCTGCTGGCCCAGTTGCTGGCCGGCCAGCTGCCCGACGCGCATGGGCGTTTCGGACCGTATGGCGGCAGCTACATTCCCGAAACGCTGGTGCCGGCCTTCGAGCGGCTCACCGCGGCGGTGTACCAGATCCTGCCCGGTGCGGACTTCCAGCGCGAGCTGGCATCCGAGCTGCGCGACTGGGTGGGCCGGCCCACGGCGCTGTCGCCGATGCCGGCATTGAGCCGGCGCTGGGGCGCCGAGGTGTGGTTCAAGCGCGAGGATCTCGCGCACACCGGCGCGCACAAGATCAACAACGCGCTGGGACAGGTGCTGCTGGCCAGGCGCATGGGCGCGCGCCGCATCGTGGCGGAAACCGGCGCCGGGCAGCATGGTGTCGCGACCGCCGCGGCCTGCGCGCGCGTCGGCCTGCCGTGCGTGGTGTACATGGGCGAGGTGGACATGGAGCGCCAGGCACCCAATGTCGGCCGCATGCGGCTGATGGGCGCCACGGTGGTGCCGGTGACCAGCGGAGATCGCACGCTGCGCGCGGCCATCGACGAGGCGTTCCGCGACTGGGTGGCCGATCCGCTGGCCACGTTCTACTGCCTGGGTTCGGCGGTGGGCCCGCACCCGTATCCCTACCTGGTGCGCGAGCTGCAGGCGGTGATCGGCCGCGAGGCGCGCGCGCAGATGCTCGAGCGCGCCGGCGGACTGCCGGATTGCGTGGTGGCCTGCGTCGGCGGCGGTTCCAATGCCATCGGCACCTTCCACGCCTTCCTCGGTGATGCCTCCGTCGAGATCATCGGCGTGGAGGCGGGTGGCCGCGGTCCCGGCCTGGGCGACAACGCGGCCACGCTGGCCACGGGCCGACCGGGCGTGCTGCACGGTACCTACACCATGCTGCTGCAGGACAAGGACGGGCAGATCCAGGAGACGCACTCGGTATCCGCGGGGCTGGATTATCCCGGCGTCGGCCCCGAGCACGCGCTGCTGCGCGAGATCGGTCGCGTGCGTTACACCATGGCGCTGGATGAGGAGGCGCTGGCCTGCGTGGAGGAGTGCGCCACCCACGAGGGCATCCTGCCGGCGATCGAATCGGCCCACGCGCTGGCCGGGGCGCGCGACTGGGCGCGCCAGAATCCGGGCAGGCGCCTGCTGGTGGGGCTCTCCGGGCGCGGCGACAAGGACATGCCGACGCTGCAGAAGACGCTGCTGCTGAAACACGGGGAAGGCGCATGAGCCAGACTCCGGCACAGCGCCTCAGCGAGGCCATCCGCAACGTGCGGCGCGAACGCGTGGCCATGGTTGCCTTCCTCACCGCCGGCTTCCCCTCGAAGGAGCGCTTCGCGGCGGATCTGGCTGCGCTGGCCTCCGCGGCGGACGTGGTGGAGATCGGCGTGCCGTTCACCGATCCGATGGCCGATGGCGTGACCATCCAGCGCTCCAGCCTCGCGGCACTGGCGCAGGGCGTGAGCCTGGCGTGGATCCTCGCCACGCTGACAGCCATGCCGAAGCCGCAGGCGGCGCTGGTGTTCATGGGCTACCTGAATCCCATGCTGGCCTACGGCCTGTCGCGGCTGGCGGCGGATGCGGCGGCCGCCGGCATCGCCGGTTTCATCGTGCCGGACCTGCCCATCGAGGAAAGCGCGCAGTTCGAGCAGGCGCTTGCCCCCCACGGGCTGGCGCTGATCCGCATGGTCACGCCGGTGACGCCACCGGCGCGCCTGCAACGGCTGCTGCGCGATGCACAGGGGTTCATCTACGCCGTATCGATGACTGGCACCACCGGCCGCTCGGTGGGCGCCGCCGGCGCCGTGCCGCGCGAGACACTCGATTACCTGGACCGCGTGCGCGCGCTGTCACCCGTGCCGGTGTGCGCGGGCTTCGGCATCCGCGAACACGCGCAGGTCGCGGCGCTGGCGCCGCATGTCGACGGGGTGGTGGTGGGCTCGGCCGTCATCGAGGCGATGGAGCAGGGCGCCTCCACCGTCGAACTGCTGCGGCGCCTGCGGGGTTGAGCCTCAGGGTCGCCAACGCCCGCGGTGCCCCGACCATCGGGATCACGCTGCTGCTCGCCAGCCTGTCGATGATCAGCCCGCTGTCCATCGACACCTTCCTGCCGTCACTGCCGACCATCGCGCTGCAGTTCCACCTCAGCGCGTGGCAGGCGCAGCAGATCATCACCGCGTACCTGGTGCCATTCGCGCTGTTCTCGCTGGTGCACGGGCCGCTGTCCGATGCGCTCGGCCGGCGCCGTGTCGTGCTCGGTGGCCTGGCGCTGTACAGCACCGGTTCGGTGGGCTGCTTCCTGGCGCCGGGTTTCGGCCTGCTGCTGGTGTGTCGCGTGCTGCAGGGTACGGCCGCCGGCATCGGCTCGACGGTGGCGCGCGCCGTGGTGCGCGACCTTTACGACGGCGCGAACGCGCAGAAGCTGATGAGCAGCATCATGCTGGTGTTCTCGCTGGCCCCGGCGGTGGCGCCGGTCCTTGGCGGCTGGCTGCACGTGACATTCGGCTGGCGCAGCGTGTTCGGCCTGCTGCTGCTGGTCGGCCTCACGCTGATGACGCTGTGCGCGCTGCTGCTGCCGGAGACCCATCCGCGCTCGAAGCGCACCACCTTCCACCCGGTGGCGCTGCTGCGCAGCTGCTGGCACGTGGCGAGCGGACCGGCCTACCTGCTGCTGGCCATCTCCGCCGCGCTGTCGATTGCCGCGCTGTTCGTGTACATCGGCGCAACGCCCGCCATCATCCTGGACCGCTGGCACCTGCGCGAGACGCAGTTCTACTACGTGTTCATCCCGGTGGTGGCCGGGTTCATGGTGGCCTCGTTCGTCGGCGGACGCCTGGCGGGAAGGCTGCCGCGCGCGCGGCAGCTGGCCATGGGCTTCGGGCTGCTGTTCATTTCGGCCGTTGGTTCGCTGGCCGCGCACGGTGCCTCCAGCCGCGCGCCGATTCCGCTGGTGCAATGCCTGCTGTTCTGCATGGCGCTGGGCGTGCAGCTCACGCTGCCCATCCTGTCACTGGAGATGCTGGACATGCATCCGCAGGCGCGTGGTGCCGCCGCTTCGGTGCAGGCCTTCATGACGCTGGGTGTCGGCGCCATCATGATGGGCATGGTGGCGCCGGTGCTGCACGGCAACCTGCTGCTGCTGGCGTGGATCGCGCTGGCGAGCGCGGTGCTGGCATGGCTGGCGTGGCGCGGCGGCTGCACCCTGCGCGAACGCCCGCGGCCGGCGGAACGCGCCTGACTTCAGCGCGCGCGCGAAGTGACTGCGCGGAGCAGCCACACGGCGCCGATCGCGGCGAGCGTCCAGCCCACCGCCACCGGAATGCGCCCCATGCCCAGCGCCAGCGTGCCGGCCAGCAGCACCAGTGCGGCTGCCACGGCGTTGCCGGGCCGGCCGTGCGGTGCCGGATGCAGCTCCCGATGGCGATGTGCGTCGCTCGCGAAGCGCGCCATCGACGGCCGCGGTTCGGCCGCCGCCAGCACGGTCTGCCGCAGCGCTGTCGGCGCCCCTTCTACCGCCGCGAGCAGCTCGGGCATCTGCTTCCACAGCCGCCGCGCGACGTTCAATGGATTCTGCTTCTCGTGCATCCATTCCCGCAGGATGGGACTGGCGGTCTTCCAGATGTCCAGTTCGGGATAGAGCTGTCGGCCGAGCCCCTCGGTGTTGAACATGGTCTTCTGCAGCAGGATGAGCTGCGGCTGGATGCGCGCGTCGAAGCGGCGCAGCGCCTCGAACAGGCGCAGCAGCACCATGGCGAAGGAGATGTCCTTCAGCGGCCGGTCGAAGATGGGTTCGCAGATGCTGCGGATGGCGCTTTCCATCTGCTCCACGCGCACGTCATGCGGCACCCAGCCGGATTCCACGTGCAGCTGCGCCACGCGCCGGTAGTCGCGGTCGAACACGGCGACGAAGATCTGCGCCAGGTAATCCTGGTCGCGTGGGTCGAGCGAGCCGACGATGCCGAAATCCACCGCGGCGTAGCGCGGCTCCGCCGGGTTGTCGGCGAGCACGAAGATGTTGCCGGGGTGCATGTCGGCGTGGAAGAAATTGTGGCGGAACACCTGCGTGAAGAAGATGGCCACGCCGTTCTCCGCCAGGCGGCGCAAATCCACCTGCAGCTCCTGCAGCCGCGCCAGCTCGCCGATGGGCACGCCGTGGATGCGCTCCATCACCATCACGTCGCGCCGGCACAGCTCCCAGTACACCGCCGGCACGTGCAGCCGCGCGTCACCCGCGAAGTTGCGCTTCAGTGTCGCGGCGTTCGCGGCCTCGCGCATCAGGTCCAGCTCGTCGAGGATGGTGTTCTCGTATTCGCGGATCACTTCGACCGGCCGCAGGCGCCGGGCCTCGGCGGAATAGCGGTCGGCGAGCCGCGCCAGCTCGTACATCACCTCGATGTCGCGCTCGATGATGGCGCGCATGTCCGGCCGCAGCACCTTCACGATGACCTCGCGGCCATCGGGCAGTTGCGCCGCGTGCACCTGCGCGATCGAGGCGGCGGCCAGTGGCGTGGTATCGAAGTGGCGCAGGGCCGTGGCCACCGGCTGGCCCAGTGCCTGCTCGATGAGCTGGCGCGCCGTGTCGCCGTCGAAGGGTGGCACGCGGTCCTGCAGCTTCACCAGTTCATCGGCGATGTCCGGCGGCAGCAGGTCGCGGCGCGTGGAGATGGCCTGGCCGAACTTGACGAACACCGGCCCGAGCTCTTCCAGCGCCAGGCGCAACCGCTCACCGCGGGTGCCCGGCGAGGCGCCGTGGAACCACAGCCACGGGGAGGCGAGGCCGATGAGCTGCAGGCGGCCGTGCAGCGGCGTGCCGCGCGTGAATTCGACCAGGCCGTGGCGCGCCAGCGCGCGATGGATCGCGATCAGCCGCAGCAGCACGCGCGGCTTCACGCGCCGCTCCCGGAATCCTCGAGCCGCGCGACGCGCGCCGCCAGGCGGTCGGTGTCCTCGCGCAGCGCATCGACGTCCTCGAGGAACTGCGCGGCCTCGGCGCGCGGCACCAGCACGCGCCGCTCGTGCGCGAGATATTCGCCGGCATTGCGGGCCTGGGTGGCCAGCCCGGCGCGGGCGTAATCCAGCGCCGAGCGCAGCAGCGTCCCCAGGCCATGGGCCGGCACATCCCCGACCACCCTGGCCAGGCCCGCCTCGAGATCCGGGCGCAGCAGCTGCAGCAGCTCCTGGAACATCTCGGCGCTTTCGGCGGCACCGGTGACCGCGACATCGCCGCGGCGGATCACGCCGGCCGGGTCCTCGCGCAGCAGCGCCAGCAGGGACAGCGGCGTGCCCGCCAGGCGCACGTCGGCCGCGGCCGAGGGGTCGCGGGACAGCAGCAGGCGCCCGGCCTCGGCCCGCAGCGTCACCTGCCACGGCGTATGGCGGACCATGATCTGCATGCCATGTCCTTCCAGCCGGCCGAGCAGCTCCCGCGCGCGGGGCGAGTCCTCGACACCGCGGTCGAGCATGGCCTGCAGTCGTGCGGTCAGCATCAGTACACGTGGCCCCGGTGCACCGCCACGATGCCGCCGGACAGATTCTGGTAACTGCAATCCTCGAGGCCGGCCGTGCGCATCATCTGCAGCAGCGTCTCCTGGTCCGGATGGCGGCGGATGGACTCGGCCAGGTAGCGGTAACTGGCGGCATCGCCGGCCACGAATTCACCCAGCTTCGGCAGCACCCGGAAGGAATACGCATCGTACAGCGGCCGCAGCGCCGGCACGGCCAGCTGCGAGAACTCCAGCACGATGAGCTGGCCGCCGGGGCGCAGCATGCTGCGCATGGAGGCCAGCGCGGCGGCTTTGTCGGTGACGTTGCGCAGCCCGAAGCCGATGGTGACGCAGTCGAACTGCGCGGACCGGAACGGCAGGCATTCGGCATTGGCCTGCACCACGCGCGCATTGGCGCTGCAGCCGGCATCGATCAGGCGGTCGCGGCCGCGCCGGAGCATCTCGGCATTGATGTCGGTGAGCACGACCAGGCCGTCCTGGCCGACCTGTCGCAGCATGCCGAGGGCGAGATCGCCGGTGCCCCCGGCCACATCCAGCGCGCGCTGCCCCGCACGCAGGTTGGTGCATGCCAGCGCGAAGCGCTTCCACAACCGGTGCGCGCCCAGCGACATCAGGTCGTTCATCAGGTCGTAGCGCCCGGCCACCGAATCGAACACGCCGCGCACGCGGCGCGCCTTGTCGCGCCAGTCCACCTGTTCGAAGCCGAAATCCGTGCTTCCCGCTGTCTTGCCTTGCTCGGTCATTGCGATGGGTGGGTCCGATTTAACCTGTGATAGAAGCTGCCACGGCAAGAAATCTAAACGATACGCCGCGTATCGGCACGTCCGTTGCCAAACCACCGAAACTGTTGTCGGAAGGGCTAGCTTTTTGCCGATAGCCGGAGCATGATCGCCCGCGGTTCGGCGCTTGAGTGAGCGCGGACCAATTGGGGGTCTTGTCAAAGTTCGGCCGGACAGATTGTCCGGCCTTCTTTTTTGTGGGCCGCATCGGCGCATTGTGGACAGTCCCGGGCTGGTTTCCTAGACTGCGCGGCCTTTACGGCAATGGTGGGAGAGACTCGTGGGAAAAGGTGATCGCAGGACCCGTCGCGGCAAGATCTACGCCGGCAGCTTCGGCAAGCTGCGTCCCAAGGACCCTTCCCAGGGCAAGAAACCCGCCGCCGCCCCCGCGGCCAAGCCCGCCGCGAAGCCCGCCGCCAAGACCGCCCCGCGCCGCGCCAAGTCCTGAAGTCGTGCGGGCGGCCGCGCCGCCCGCCCCGGCTTACAGGATGTAGCGGCTCAGGTCCTCGTCCTTCGCCAGCCTCGCCAGGTGCTGGTCCACGTACGCCGCATCCACGGTGATGGTGGCGCCAGGCTGCTCCGCGGCATCGTAGGAACCCGTATCCAGCAGCCGCTCCATCACGGTATGCAGCCGCCGCGCGCCGATGTTCTCGGTGCGCTCGTTCACCTGCCAGGCGACCTCGGCAATGCGGCGCACGCCTTCCGGGGTGAACTCCAGCTTCACGTCCTCGGTGCCCATGAGCGCACGGTACTGCGCAGTGAGCGAGGCATCCGGTTCGGTGAGGATGCGCACGAAGTCATCGGCCGACAGCGGCTCGAGCTCCACGCGGATCGGCAGCCGTCCCTGCAGCTCGGGGATGAGGTCCGAGGGCCGGGACATGTGGAATGCGCCCGAGGCGATGAACAGGATGTGGTCGGTCTTGATCGACCCGTACTTCGTCGACACGGTGCAGCCTTCGACCAGCGGCAGCAGGTCGCGCTGCACGCCCTCGCGTGAGACGTCGGCGCCGAGCGTGTCCTGGCGGCGCGCGATCTTGTCGATCTCGTCGATGAACACGATGCCGTTCTGCTCGCAGCTGGCCAGCGCCTTCGCCCGCAGTTCTTCCTCGTTGATGAGCTTGCCCGCCTCCTCGTCGAGCAGCAGCTTGCGGGCCTCGCGGATCTTCACGCGGCGCGTCTTCGTGCGGCCGGCGCCGAGGTTGCTGAACATCTGCGTGAGCTGCTGCTGCATTTCCTCCATGCCCGGCGGCGCCATGATTTCCACGCCGCCCGGCATCGCGGCGAGATCAAGCTCGATCTCGCGCTCGTCCAGCGAGTCTTCGCGCAGCATCTTGCGGAAGCGCTGGCGGGTCTCGCTGGCCTGCGCCGGCTGCGGCTCATCGGTGGAAAAGCCCAGTGCCGCGCGCGGCCTGGGCAGCAGCGCATCGAGGATGCGCTCCTCGGCGGCATCGGCCGCGCGTTCGCGCACGCGCGCCTTTTCCTCCTCGCGCGTCATCTTCACGGCGACGTCGACCAGTTCCTTGATGATGGAATCGACCTCGCGTCCGACATAACCGACTTCGGTGAACTTGGTGGCCTCGACCTTCACGAACGGGGCGTTGGCGAGCCGCGCCAGGCGCCGCGCGATCTCGGTCTTGCCGCAGCCGGTCGGCCCGATCATCAGGATGTTCTTCGGGGTGATCTCCTGGCGCAGCGGCTCGGGCACCTGCATGCGGCGCCAGCGGTTGCGCAACGCGATGGCGACCGCGCGCTTGGCGGCCTGCTGGCCGACGATGTGCTTGTCCAGTTCCTGGACGATCTCGCGCGGAGTCATGGTGGCACGCTCCCGGGGCAGTTCCCGCACGAGCTCGCGGGGCATGCTCATGATAGTTCCTCGATGGTCAGGTTGCGGTTGGTGTAAATGCAGATATCGGCTGCAATGCCCAGGGATTTCTCCACCACTTCGCGCGCCGAAAGCGCGGTGTTCTCGTACAGCGCGCGCGCCGCGGAGTGCGCGAACGGGCCGCCCGAGCCAATGGCAGCCAGCGGGTGCTCGGGTTCGATGACATCGCCGTTGCCGGAGATCACGTACAGCGCGTTCGGGTCGCCGACCAGCAGCAGCGCCTCCAGGCGGCGCAGGTAGCGGTCGCTGCGCCAGTCGTTGGCCAGCTCGATGGCCGCGCGCGTCAGGTTGCCGAATTTCTGCAGCTTGCCCTCGAAGCGCTCGAACAGGGTGAACGCGTCGGCCGTGCCGCCGGCAAAGCCGGCCAGCACCTTGCCTTCGTAGAGGCGACGCACCTTGCGGGCATTGCCTTTCATCACGGTGTTGCCCAGCGTGACCTGGCCGTCGCCGCCGAGGGCGAGCCTGCCGTCGCGGCGCACCGCGAGGATGGTGGTGCTGTGCGGATCGAAACGCTCGTTCATGGGATCCCTGTGTACGAAGAGGCCGCCGCGGCGGCAGCGTTCAACGGCGGCTGCGGCGGGCGCGCGGATGCGCCTGGTCGTAGATATGGGCCAGGTGCTGGAAATCAAGATGCGTGTACACCTGCGTGGTGCTGATGTCGGCGTGGCCCAGCAGCTCCTGCACGCCGCGCAGGTCCTGGCTGGATTCCAGCAGGTGCGTGGCAAAGGAATGCCGGAACAGGTGTGGATGCAGCCGCACCGGCACGCCCAGCAGGCGCGCCACGCGCGCCAGGCGCTGCTGCACGGCGCGTGCGCCGAGCCGGCGGCCATTGCGCCCGACGAATACCGCCGTCTCGGCCGGTGCGACCAGGCGCGCCCGCTCCGCCAGCCAGCGCCGCAGCACGGCCACGGCCTTGCTGCCCACCGGCACGATCCGCGTCTTGCGGCCTTTGCCGGTGACCCGCACGGTGCGGTCGGCCAGATCCAGTGCCTCCAGGTCCAGGCTCACCAGCTCGGCCAGGCGCAGTCCGGAGGAATACAGCAGCTCCATGATGGCAAGGTCGCGCAGCGCCAGCGGTTCCGGGCCCGCGGCCGCGGGGGGTGGCGCCTCCAGCACGCGCGCCATCTGGTCGGCATCCAGCGTGCGTGGCAGGCGCCTGGGCCGCTTGGGCGCGCGCACGTCGGTCGCGGGGTTCACCGCGCACAGGCCTTCGCGCTGCAGGAACAGGTAGAACGAGCGGATGGCGGACAGCCGGCGCTGGATGCTGGCCGGCGCCAGGCCCGCCGCGTGGCTGTGCGCGGCGAAGGCACGCACATGAGCGTGGTCCAGATCGTTCCACGACGCCAGGCCCTGGCGGTCGCACCAGGCGGCCAGCGCGGCCGTGTCGCGCTCATAGCCGGCCTGCGTGTGGATGGACAGGTTGCGTTCCTGCGTCAGGCGCTGCAGGAAGTCGCTGCGCGCGGTATCGGCCTGCGGCTTCACGACCGGTGCGCGCGCCGCCCGTCAGTCGCGCGCCAGCGCATCGCCGATGAGCTCGCCCAGGCGCGCGAGGAAATCCGTGCTCATTCCCGGATGGAAGCGCTCACGGCTGTGGCTGCCCAGCACCAGCAGCCCGAGCGGCGCCACGTCCGCCAGCGGCACCAGCGCCACCGAGCCGATGCCGGCACTGTCCACGCCGAAGATGAAGTCGCGCTGCGTGTCGCGGATCTGGCCGCAGCGCGGCCGCCCCGAGGTCAGCAGGGTCTCGAATCCGGCGAGGGTGGGATCGGTGGCGGCGACCTGCCGTACGAAGCGCAGGTCGCCGGCTTCGGCGCCGGGATTGCCGAACAGCAGCAGCACCGTCTGCATGATGTCGAAGTTCTCGCGGAACGCGGCCTCCATCTGCGCCAGCACCGCGCGGCGCGTCGGCGCCCGCATCAGGCGGCGCGTGAACTGGTGGATCCGGGCTGCGAGCTGCTCGTTGGCGCGCGCGATGCCCACCAGCTCCGCCAGCCGCGCCTCGCCGGCCTGGTTCTTCTCGCGCAACACCTCGATCTGGCGCTCGACCAGCGAGATGGTGCCACCGGCGCCATGCGGCAGGCGCAGTGTCGCCAGCAGCTCGCCCTGGTGCTGGAAGAAATCCGGGTTGGCGGCAAGCCAGGTCGCGATTTCCTTTTCAGTCTCGGGAACCGCGCGCGCGGCGGCCGTGGATGTGCTCATGGATTTCTCACAATTCGAATTCCCCGGTGAAAGATACTTCAGCGGGACCTTCCATCCAAAGCCGATGGCCCGGTCCCTGCCAGCGGATGACGAGGGTGCCACCCGTGAGGTCCACGCGCACGCGGCCCTCCAGCCGCTGTTCGCGGATGCCCGTGGCGGCCGCCGCGCAGGCGCCGGTGCCGCAGGCCTGGGTTTCGCCGACGCCGCGCTCGAACACGCGCAGCCGGATGTGGTCACGCGCCACGATCTCGCGGAAGCCCACGTTCACGCGCCGCGCGAACAGCGGGTGCGACTCGAGCGCGGGGCCGATGCTGGCGACGGCCGCGGTGGCCACCCGTGGCACATCCAGCACGGCGTGCGGGTTGCCCATCGAGGCGATGGCGAATTCGACCTCACCCGATGGCAGCGCGATGTGGTAGCGCGGGCCGGCCTCACCCTGCGCGTCGAAGGCCACCGCTTGCGGCGTGAACTGCGGCTCGCCCATGTCCACCGCCACGACGCCCGGCTCGCCCAGTTCGGCGCTCACCAGTCCGGCGGGGCTTTCCAGGCTCAGCCGGCCGTCCGGCGCGCGGCCGCGCCGCCGCAGCAATTCGGCCAGGCAGCGCACGCCGTTGCCGCATTGCTCGACCTCGCCGCCATTGGCGTTGAAGATGCGGTAATAGGCCAGCGTGTCGGCGCGCCGCGGCGGCTCCAGCACCAGCGCCTGGTCGAAGCCGATGCCGCGATGGCGATCGGCCAGCTGCCGCCAGCGCACCGCGGGAATGGGCAGGCCGTCGCGCGAGGGCGCATCGAGCACGATGAAATCGTTGCCGAGCCCGTGCATCTTGATGAAGGACAGCCGCATCCCGCAGCAAGGATACACCCGCGCCAGCGGGCACGGCGGCTACAGGCGCGCCTTCAGCTCGCCGGCGAGCCGCCGGCTCACCGGCAGGGTCTCGGCGATGCCGCGCAGCCGCATCAGGTGCGTGCCGTCGGCGGCGCGTTCCACGGCTTCGATGAAATCGCGGTTCACCAGCGCCCCGCGGTGGATGCGCAGGAAGCGCGCGCCGAATTCGCTCTCCAGCGCGCGCAGCGAATCCTCGATCAGGTCGGAGCCGCCGGTATGCCGCACGGTCGTGTACTTGTCTTCCGCGAGCAGGCAGATGACGTCCTCCACCCGCAGCATGCGCAGCCCCGCACGCGAGCGCACCGCCAGGTGCGTGCGGACCGGCGCGGACACCGCCGCGAGCTGCCGGGCATTGAGCCGCTGCGCGCGTTCCGTTGCCGCCGCCAGCTTGTCCTTGCGGATGGGCTTGAGCAGGTAGCCCACCGCCTCGGCATCGAAGGCCTCCATCGCATGTTCACCGTGTGCGGTGGTGAAGATGATCGCCGGCGGAGCCGCGACATGGGACAGATGGCGCGCCAGTTCCAGGCCCGACATGCCGGGCATGCGCACGTCGAGGAACACCAGCTCCGGCGCCAGCGCGGCCACCTGCTGCAGCGCTTCGGCGGCATCGCGGGCGTCGCCGACCACCTCGACCTGATCCAGTTCGCGCAGCAGCGCGGTGAGGCGCTCGCGCGCCGGCGGCTCGTCATCGACGACCAGTGCCCGCAGGCGGCTCATGCCGCTGGTCCCGTGGCCGCCATGGTGACGGGCAACCGCAGCCGCACCGCGAACTCGTCGCCTTCGCGGCCGGCCGAGATGGCGGCACGTGCGCCGAACAGCAGCGCCAGGCGCTCGCGGATGTTGTCCAGCGCGAGGCCCAGCCCGCGGCCCGGCCCCGGCGTGGGGCTGTCCAGCGGCAGGGGATTGCGCACTGCCAGCAGCAGCATGCCTTCCCCGACGCTGCCCTCGATGACCACCTCGCCGCCCTGCGGCAGGTTCTCCACGCCGTGGCCGATGGCGTTCTCCAGCAGCGGCTGCAGCGTCAGCGCGGGCACCAGGGCATGCTGCGGCAGCCCCTCCAGTTCCCAGCGCACGCGCAGGCGCTCGCCCAGGCGCAGCTGCTCGATGCGCTGGTAGGTGCGCGCGGCTTCCAGTTCTTCGGCCAGCGGGATCAGCCCGCGCCGCTCATCGAGCGAGGCGCGGAACAGGTCCGCCAGGTCCAGTACCGCCTCCTCGGCGCGCGCCGGGTCGCTGCGGGTCAGCGCCGCGATCGTGTTCATGCTGTTGTAGAGGAAGTGCGGCCGGATGCGCGCCTGCAGGGCGTCGATGCGCGCACGCGCCTCGCCTTCCACCCGCAGGCGCCATTGCTGCGACACGTACGCATAACGCAGCGCGGCGCCGCAGACAATGAGGCCGAGGGCGAGGTTGCGCGCCACGAATGGCCAGTGCTGCGCCGGCGGCTGGCCGAGGATGCCGCCCGGATTCAGCCGCGGGCTCGCCAGCACGCGGAAGGCGACCTCCGAGATCGCCAGCACCAGCCCATTCACCGCGGCCAGCGCCAGCACTGCGCCGGCCGCGGCGCCGCGCGCGGCGATCTGCGGCCGCAGCGCGCACAGCAGCGCCGCGCCGAACAGGGCGATCCACACCAGGAAGGTCAGCTTGACGGCGAGGCTGGACCAGAACTGCGGCCCGATGCCGGTATCGGCCAGCACCAGCAGGAAAGCCGTGAGCATGACGATGATCAGCAGCAGCAGCAACGCGCGGGGCGTGCAGAAATCCGGCAGCAGCAGGCGCTTGGCGGGCGAGCCGGCGATCATGCGCGCTGGCGCGGCAGCAAGGCCGCCGTTGCTTCAGGGCCCGGGGCCGCAGGCCACGTCGCGGGCGCTGCGCGCCTGCAGGCGATAGGCGTCGATTTCCGAGTTCGACAGGAACGAGGCATTGCCCTTGTCATCGGTCTTCTTGACGACGCGTGCCTGCACGGCCTTCTGGTAGACGTCCTGGGCCTTCTTGCACTGGTCGTTCTTCGCGGCAGCGGCTTCCTGCCGGACCTGCGCGGCGACTTCATCGGACACCGGCGGTGGCGTGCCGTCGGCGGCCTGGGAAGGGGCCGGCGCCGGTGCTGCCGCTGCCGGTGTGGCAGCGGAGTCCGCGCCGAGGCCGGTGCGATGCACCAGCTCCGCGCCCGGCTGCGGCTGGTCCGAGTAGTGCCAGGTGCCGTTGGCATCCTTCCAGCGGTAGATATCGCCGCCCACCGCGGTGGCGGCGATCAGGATCGAAGTCGCGAGGGTGAGGATTTTGCGCATGCTGCTCTCCGCGCACAGTATGTCTCCCCGGGCACACCGGCCTTGTGATCCAGCTCACGAACGGACCAGCGTGGCGCCGCGGGCGCGCGCCGCCGGCGCCGGACAGTGTCCATGAAAGCAAAAGCCCCGGCAACCGCGAGGCTGCCGGGGCCCGGTAACGGACTTGCGGTGCCGTTACATGTCGTAGGCGCGTTCGCCGTGACTGCTGAGGTCCAGACCCTCGCGCTCCTCTTCCTCCGTGACACGCAGGCCGCACACCAGCTTCACGATGTAGAAGGCAACCGCGGCGACCACGGCGGTCCAGACGACCACGATGCCGACCGCCTTGGCCTGGATCAGCAACTGAGCGCCCATGCCGGGATAGCCCAGCTTGCCGGTCACCCAGTCGGTGACGAGGCCGGGGCCGCCCAGGTCCGGCGAGTTGAAGATGCCGGTGGCCAGCGCGCCGAAGATGCCGCCCAGCGCATGCACGCCGAACACGTCCAGCGAGTCGTCCGCCTTGATCATCTTCTTCAGGCCGGTGACGCCCCAGAAGCACAGCGGTCCGACGATCAGGCCGATGGCGAAGGCGCCCGGGATGCCGACGTTGCCCGCGGCCGGGGTGATGGCCACGAGGCCCGCCACCGCGCCCGAGGCCGCGCCGACCATCGAGGGTTTGCCCTTGATGATCCACTCGATGAACATCCACGAGAGCACCGCGCAGGCCGTGGCCAGGTAGGTGTTCATGAAGGCCAGCGCCGCGCTGCCATTGGCTTCCAGTGCCGAGCCGGCGTTGAAGCCGAACCAGCCGAACCACAGCAGCGAGGCACCGATCATGGTCATGGTCACGCTGTGCGGCGGCATGGCCTCCTTGCCGTAGCCCTGGCGCTTGCCGAGGATGATGGCACCCACCAGGCCCGCCACGCCGGCGTTGATGTGCACCACGGTGCCGCCCGCGAAGTCCAGTGCGCCCAGGTTCCAGATGTAGCCGGCCATCGCGTTCTGCGCGTCGACCACGCCCGCGCTGGTATACGCATCAGGTCCCTGCCAGAACCACACCATGTGCGCGACCGGGCAGTAGCTGAAGGTGAACCAGATCACCAGGAACAGCAGCACGGCCGAGAACTTCATGCGTTCCACGATCGAACCCAGGATCAGGCAGCAGGTGATGGCGGCGAAGGTTGCCTGGAAGGCGACGAACACCAGCTCGTACATCGGCGTGGCCTTGCTGAAGGTCGCCCCGAGGCTGGCTCCTGCCTGCCAGTCGAAGGTGCCCTTCAGGAACAGGCGGCTGAACCCGCCGAAGAACGGATTGCCCGTGGTGAAGGCCAGCGAGTAGCCGTACACGCACCACAGCACGCTGATCAGCGAGAAGCCCACGAACACCTGCATCAGCACCGACAGCATGTTCTTGGTGCGCACCAGGCCGCCGTAGAACAGGGCCAGGGCGGGCACCGACATGGCCAGCACCAGTGCGGTCGAGGTGAGCATCCACGCGGTGTCACCCTTGTTCGGGGTGGGTGGTGGCGGTGCGTCGGCTGCGCCGGCTATCGCCGGCAGCAGTGCTGGCAGCAGTGCCAGCGAGGCGAGCAGTGCTCCCCGCGCCCATCGCGAGGATTTAATCGAGGCGAGATCAATGCGCATATGTGCGACTCCCAGCTGTTCTTAAGTTGCCGCTGTTCCGGTCTCGCCGGTGCGGATCCGAATTGCCTGTTCCAAATTGCCAACCAGTATCTTCCCGTCGCCGTTCCGGCCCGTCCGCGAGATGTTGGCAATGGCTTCGAGCACCGGCTCGACGATCGAATCGTCCACCGCTATCTCGACTTTCGCCCGAGGCCCGTAGTCCGCTTCATATACTTCAGTGACCGTCACGCCCTGCACCCCCAACTGGGCGATGGCGTGCCGCATCTCGTCCAGCTTGAAGGGCCGGACGATCGCAGTGATGATCTTCATGACGTACATGTCGCAATGCAGCGGGCCTTGTTCGTATCCATTGCCTGGTCTGACGGAACGCATGAACCAACCGGTTCGGCGCCCAAAGGACTAGTGCAGAATCCGTGCCACGGCCCCTGCGCCCGATCGGCCGGCCCTATACGCGGGCGGGTGTCACAGTGGCGCACACTTTCGGGCAAGCGCACGAAGTTGGTGCACTGACTTGGTGCACACGGGTTGAGGAAACTGCCCCGAGAGGGCCGAGGATCCACGATGAGCACGAGACTGGATGTTGAAGGACTGGTGCGGCGGCTGACCGAGGATCTGCCCGCGTCGCTGCAGGCTTTCCGCGCGGATCTCGAGGCGCATGCCGGACGCGTGCTGCGCGATGCCACGCGGCGCCTCGACCTGGTGTCCCGCGAGGAGTTCGACGCGCAGTCGCGGGTGCTGGAACGCAGCCGCGAACTGCTGGCGGCGCTGGAAGCCAGGGTTGCCGCGCTCGAGGCCGGCAAACCCGGTTAATCGCGCCATTGCGGCAGATAGAGCGCTGGTGCGCGCTCACCCGCTACACCCACACTGGCGCCGCATGGGGTTCGCGGAAGTTCTGAGCCGGGCGCAGTCGGGACTGCTGGCACCGCTGGTGCGGGTCGAGGTGCACCTGGGCAGCGGGCTGCCGACTTTCAGCATCGTCGGGCTGCCCGCCCCGGCGGTGAAGGAGAGCCGCGAGCGGGTGCGCGCCGCGCTGGTCCATTGTGGTTACGAGCTGCCCGCCGGACGCATCACGGTCAACCTCGCGCCCGCGGATCTGCCCAAGGAGGGCGGACGCTTCGACCTGCCGATCGCACTTGGCATCCTGCTGGCTTCCGGACAATGGCAGCCCGGCTGCGATGTCGGCCGCACCGAGTTCTATGGTGAGCTCGGACTCACCGGCGAGCTGAAGGGCGTGCCCGGCCTGCTGCTGGCGGCGCTGCATGCCGCCAGCAGCGGCCACTGCGTGGTGGCACCCAGCTGCAACGCCGCGGAGCTGGCTGGCGTCACTGGTGGCGTGCTGCTCGGTCTTCATCGCCTGCAGGATCTTGCGGACGGCACCGGCATGGTCGCGCCCCAGGGCGCGTTGCCCGGGAGCCGGTGCGAGCCTGCCGCCGCGCCGGGGCCGGACCTCGCGGACGTCCGTGGCCAATGGCAGGCGAAACGGGCATTGCTGATTGCGGCGGCCGGCGGGCACAGCCTGCTGATGGAAGGGCCGCCAGGTTCCGGCAAGACCATGCTGGCGCAGCGCCTGGCCGGTCTGCTGCCGCCGCTGCAGCCAGCCGAGGCCCTCGAGGTCGCGGCCATCAGGGCGGTGGCCCAGTCACTGCCCGGCGCGGTGCCTGGCGGCGCGCGCCTGGATGCGGCCCCGCCGTTCCGCTCGCCGCACCACACGGCCTCGGCACACGCCATCGTCGGCGGTGGCACTGCGGTGCAGCCTGGCGAGGTGAGCCTCGCCCATCACGGCGTGCTGTTCCTCGATGAGCTGCCGGAGTTCGACCGGCGCGTACTGGAAGCGCTGCGCGAGCCGCTCGAGTCCGGACGCGTCAGCGTGGCGCGCGCCAACCAGCGCGCCGACTATCCCGCCTCGTTCCTGCTGGTGGCGGCGATGAACCCCTGTCCCTGCGGCCGCGCCGGCCAGGTGCGCCCGCCCTGCCGCTGCCAGCCGGCACAGCTGTCGCGCTACCGGGCACGCGTGTCCGGTCCGCTGCTGGACCGCATCGACCTGCAGCTGCGGCTCGCCGCCGTCGATGCCGGTACATTGACCGGTGGCGGCGGCGAGCCGGGCATGAACTCATCGCAGGCGCGGGAATTGGTGGCCTGCGCGCGGCGGCGCCAGCACCTGCGCCAGGGCAAACTCAACGCGCGCCTGCAGGCGGCAGAAACACTGGAGTCGTGCGCTGCCGAGCCGGCAGCACTGCAGCTACTGCGCCGCGCAGCGGCCCAGCGCGGCCATTCAGCGCGCAGCCTGCACCGCATCCTGCGGGTGGCGCGCAGCATCGCTGATCTGGCGGACCGCGACGCCGTGCTGGCCGATGATGTCGGCGAAGCGCTGGCGCTGCGCCGCGAGGACTGAAGCAGCCGCGCGCGGTCGTTCAGGCCCCGACCAGGGAAACCATGTGGTCGACGGCCTGCTTGATGAGATCGTCGCTCAGGTCCGTCCTGCCGCCCTTGGGCGGCATGGCGCTGGTCGGACCGCTCGAAAAGCCCTTCAGTGCATGCTGGTACAGGGTGGGTTTGCCCTTGGCGATGCGCGGCGCCCAGGCAGCCTTGTCGCCGGCCTTCGGGGCATTGGCAAGGCCGGTGCCATGGCAGGTCTTGCAGACGTTCTCGAACACTTCGGTGCCGTTCTTGAACGTCACCGCCACGGGAGCCGTGGTGATTGCGGCCACCGGCGCGATCGTCAGCGCGCTGTTGTCCTGGCCCGCCACCGCGACGCGCGCGGGGCTGCCGACCCGCTGCTCGATGCTTTGCTGCAGCATGGGATCGATGAGAAGATCCGCCGCCTGATCGTGCTTGCCGACATAGTGCGCGAAGGCGAAAACACCGATCGCGAAGGCCATCAGCAGGCCGAGCACGACACTGAAGATATTGAAGAAATGGGAATCTTGCTTGCTCACGGGGGATCCGGTCAGATGGGTCGCCAGCCGCGGATTATAGCCCGGAAGGGCCCCATTGGTGTCGTGGCAGGGAACTGTTGCCCGCGCGGCGGTTCAAATATTGATGGGCCGCAGCGTTCTGGAAACGCCGGCCGGAACTAGAATCCGAGGGGCCATGCGAACCGCGATGAGAGCCGTAATCCTGCTGACCCCCCTGAGCCTGGCCGCGGCACCGGTCCTGTCCCAGACCCCGGCCGGCGCACCCACGGCCGACGCCCGCTGGGAGGTGTTGCAGACCTACTGCACCCACTGCCACAACGCCACCGACTGGGCCGGGGGCGTGGCTTTCGACACGATGAGCCCGGCCGACGTGCCGCATGACATCGACATCTGGGAGGCCGCGGTGCGCAAGCTGCGCGGCAACCTGATGCCTCCGCCGGGCAACCAGCAGCCCACGCAGGCGCAGAAGGATGCGCTGGTGGGCTGGCTCGAAACCAGCCTCGATGCGCGCCAGGAAACACCGCGCGCGGGCCACGTCACCGCGCAGCGCCTGAGCCGCACCGAGTACGCGAATGCGGTGCGTTCGCTGCTCGGCGTGGAGATCAAGGTGCAGGACCTGCTGCCGCCCGAGATCGAGATGGATGGCTTCGTCAACATCGCTGATGCACTGACCGTCTCGCCCTCGTTCCTCGACCAGTACATCGGCGCCGCGCGCTACATCGCCAGGCGCGCGGTGGGCAATGCCAACGCCAAGCTCAGCAAGACCGAGTACAAGGGTTCCTCCAGCGACGCCGGCGAGATGCCGCTGGGCAGTACCGGCGGCATCGCGTTCCGGCATTTCTTCCCGGCCGATGGCGAATATCACCTCAGCGTCCTGGATGACCTGACCGGCGGCCTGTACGACACGGTGTCGGCGTTGCGCCGCACACTGGTGTTCTTCATCGATGGCCGCGAAGTGTTTCGGGGCGACATCGGCGGCAAGGACGACCTGGGCCTTGCCGACAAGGAAGCCCAGACCGGGCGCGACAAGGTCATGGCGCGCTTCCGCGACGTGCCGGTGAAGGTCACTTCCGGATCGCACGAAATCGTCATCGCCTTCGTCGAGCGCGCGCATGTGCTGTCCGACGAGAATGTCGGCGGTGGCGGTGGCGGTGGCGGTGGCGGTGGCGGCGGCCGCGGCATCGGCGCGGTGGAAGTCGCCGGCCCCTACGGCCCCACCAGCATCGGGCACTCGGTCAGCCGCGACAAGATCATGGTGTGCTACCCGAAGAGTCCGTCCGAGGAGCGGCCCTGCGCCGAGCAGATCGCGCGCCATCTGGCCACGCGCGCCTATCGCCGACCGGCCACGGATGCCGATGTCGCGAAACTGATGGCGTTCTTCGATGCGGGCCGCAAGGAGATCGGCGACTTCGACGGTGGCGTGCAGGAGATCGTGATGGGCGTCATCGGCAGCCCGGATTTCCTGTATCGCATCATCCAGCCCAGGGGCGACGACACGAAGCCGCAGCCGCTGGCCCCGCTCGAGCTCGCCTCGCGCCTGTCGTTCTTCCTGTGGAGCGACCTGCCCGACGACGAGCTGCTGCAGCTGGCCGAGAACGGCAAGCTCGCCGATCCGCAGGTGTACACGCAGCAGGTCAGACGCATGCTGGCCGATCCGCGCGCCGAATCGCTGGTGACCGAATTCGCGATGCGCTGGCTGAACGTGGATGACCTGAAGGCCGTCGAACCCGACAAGGATCTCTACCGCGGCTTCAACGACGCGCTGCGCCAGGATTTCTCCACCGAGATCCGCATGTTCCTCGAGGAAGTGCTGCTGCAGAACAAGAACGTGGTGGAGCTGCTGTCGGCCAACTACACCTATGTGAACGACCAGCTGGCGCGCCACTACGGCATCCGTGGCGTGCTCGGCTCGCAGTTCCGCCGTGTGGAGCTCACCGACCCGAACCGCTTCGGACTGCTGGGCAAGGCTGCGGTGCTGCTGCGCACCTCGTACGGCAACCGCACCTCGCCGGTGCTGCGCGGCGCGTGGGTGCTGGAGAAGCTGATGGGCACGCCGCCGACCCCGCCGCCACCGGGCGTGTCCACGAACCTCGATGCCAAGGACGGCGCCAAGCCCACCACGCTGCGCGAGCGCCTCGAGTTGCATCGCACGAACAAGACCTGCAATCAGTGCCATGGCGTCATCGACCCGATCGGGCTGTCGATGGAGAACTTCGACGTGACCGGCGCCTACCGCACGCGCGACTCCGGCCTGCTGGTCGACGCGAGCACGGTGCTGCCGAACGGCCAGCCGGTCAACGGCGTGGCGGGATTGCGCGAGGCGCTGCTGTCGCGTCCGGACCAGTTCGTCGGCGCCATGACCGAGAAGCTGCTGATGTACGGCATGGGCCGCGCCGTGCAGCCGGCCGACATGCCGCAGGTGCGTTCCATCGTGCACGCCGCGGCGAAGGACGATTACCGCTTCTTCGACCTCGTGATGGGTGTGGCCACCTCGGACGCCTTCCGCATGCAGGCGCCGGCACAGGAGGCGCCGCCGGGCAAGGACCTCAAGAAGACCGTTGCCGCCGCTCAATAACGGAGCCGAACCATGTTCCTCACCAAGAAACACATCTCCAGGCGCGCGACGCTGAAAGGCCTCGGCGTATCGCTGGGCCTGCCGCTGCTCGATGCAATGATCCCGGCAGGCACCGCGCTGGCGAAGACCGCGGCCAATCCCAGGGCGCGCGTCGGCTTCTTCTACCTTCCCCACGGCATGATCATGGACAACACGCCGTACGGGAAGGAAGTGGATGCGTGGACGCCTTCCGGCGAAGGCGCCACCTTCACGCTGAACAGGATCATGAAGCCGCTGGACAAGTACAAGCAGCAGCTGCTGTCGTTCGCGAACCTGCTGAATGCCGCCAGCGAGGGTTCGGTGCATACGCTCCAGCCGGCCACCTGGCTGTCCGCAGTGCGCCCGGCCAGTGGTTCCGGCGCCAACATGTCCATCACGCTGGACCAGGCCATCGCGAAGGTGATCGGCCAGGAGACGGCGCTGCCGTCGCTGGAGGTGGCGGCCGAGACCACCGTGCAGCAGGCCTCCGGCGGTGGCTACTACAGCACCACGCTGTCGTTCCGCGACGAGCACACGCCGCTGCCGATGGAGTACAACCCGCGCAAGGTGTTCCTGCAGCTGTTCGGCGAGGGCGACACCGAAGCCGAGCGGGCGCTGATCACGCACCAGACCACCTCGCTGCTGGATCTGATCTCCGACCGCACCAGGGCGCTGCGCGCCGAGCTGGGCCCGGCGGACCAGCGCGTGATGGATGGCTACCTGGATACCGTGCGCGAGATCGAGCGGCGCATCGAGAAGGCGCAGTCCGGCAGCCTGGGCAGCATCAAGCTGCCCGATGCGCCGGTGGGCGAGCTGGAGAAGTTCGACGAACAGGTGGCGCTGATGTACGACCTGCTCGCGCTGGCCTACCAGGCCAACCTCACGCGCGTGGCCTCGTACATCACCGTCGCCGAGGGCACCAACCGCCCGTATCCGTTCCTCAGCGTGCCGGATTCCTTCCATCCGCTGTCGCACCACGCGAACGATCGCGAGCGCATCCGCAAGCTGACGCTGGTGCAGACCTGGCACATGGAGCAGTTCGCGAAGTTCATCGACAAGATGGGCACCACGCCCGACGGCGACGGCACGCTGCTCGACCACTCGATCTTCATGTACGGCTCGAACATGGGCAACAGCGACCGGCATGACAACTACCCGATACCGGTCATCCTGGTCGGCGGCGGTTCGGGCACGCTGAAGGGCGGCCGTCACATCGTGCCGCCGGCGCGCACCAGCATCGCCAACCTGCACCTGACCGTGCTGAACAAGCTCGGTATCGACGCCACGAAGTTCGGTGACAGCACCGGCGTGCTCGCGGGAGTGTAGGCGCATGCGGGGAGGGCTGGTGAACCGGCGCGGCGTGCTGCGCGGCGCGCTCGGGGTCGCGGTGGCCGCGGCGTTGCCGGGCTGCGCGTCCACACGGTCCGGCGCCCGCACGCCGGTTGTCTCCACTGCGCTGAATGAGCGGTTGCTGCTGGTCAGTGGTCTCGGCGGCAATGTGGTGGCGCTGCACGGGGAAGGAGGCCTGCTGCTGGTGGATTCCGGCGCGCCGGGCGCCACCGCAAGGCTGCAGAAGGAACTTGATCGTTTCGCCCATGGCGCGCCGGTGCGCACGCTGATCAACACCCACTGGCACGCGGCGCAGACCGGCGGCAACGAGACCTTTGGCAAGGCCGGCGCGAAGATCATCGCGCATGCCAAGGCCGCGCAGCGCATGGCCGTGGACCAGTACGTGCCGTGGGAGGATCGCTACACCAGGGCGATGCCGACGGCAGCCGTGCCCACCGAGGTGTTCTACGTCGGCAGCAGGGAACTCGCCTTCGGCGGCGAGCACATCGAATACGGCTACCTGCAACAGCCCCACACCGATGGCGATCTGTACGTGTACTTCCGCGACTCGAACGTGCTGCTGGTGGGCGATGCCGTCGCGCCGGTGTCCGACCCGGTGATCTGCTGGTACGAAGGCGGCTGGGTCGGCGGGCGCGTGGACTCGCAGGCGAAGCTGCTGGGCATTGGCAACGAGCAGACGCGCATCATCGCCGGCACCGGTGGCGTCATCTCGCGTGCCGAGGTGAAGACCGAGCACGAGGCGATGGAAAAGGTGTTCGACCGCATGTCCGACGCCATGCGCAAGGGCTTCACCACCGAGGACATGCAGAAGGCAAAGCTCCTCGACGGCCTGTCGCGTACCTGGAGCGACCCCGACAAGGCGATCTATGACGCCCACAAGAGCATGTGGGCGCACTACAACAAGCTGTCGCACTCCATCGTGTAGTGCCATGCACGCGCCGCGGCACCTGCTCGACGCGCTCGCCGCGAAGGTGGCCGGACGCGACAACCCGGCCGGCGAGGAAATGATGAAGCTGACCAGCGCGGCCGCCGGCGCGTGAACCTCGCCAGAGGTTCGATCCTGGTCGTGATGGCGCTGCCGCTGGAATCCGGCGGCGCGCTGGAGCGCCTTGGCGTGCCGCTGCTGTACACCGGTGTCGGCAAGATCAACGCCACGCATGCGCTGACACGCGAACTGGTGCGCCGTGCCTCGCGCACGGAGCCGCCGCCCGAACTGGTGCTGAATCTCGGCACGGCCGGCAGTGCGCATTTCGCCGCCGGCACGCTGGTGGAATGCACCCGCTTCGTGCAGCGGGACATGGATGCCAGTCCGCTGGGATTTGCCGTCGGCGCAACGCCATTCGACGCGCATCCACCGGTGCTGCAACGCGCCGCGCGTTTCGCGCATCTGCCGCGTGCCGGCTGCGGGTCGGGCGATGATTTTTGTGTCACGCACGACGCCCGGCAGTTCGAGGTGGTGGACATGGAAGCCTATGCATTTGCGAAGGTCTGCCACATCGAGGACGTGCCCTTCGCCTGCGTCAAGTACATCACCGATGGCGCGAAGGACGGGGCCTCGGCCGGAGAATGGCAGCGCGCGGCCCATGTTGCCGGCGAAAGGCTGGCAGAATTCCTGCGGAGCGCCGGGTTTTCCTGAAGAAGCGTCCCTGGCGCTACCATCCGTCCTTCCGCGGAGGTGATCATGGACCTTCTGAAATTCCTCCATGCTGAACCCATGGGCCAGTCGTGGCTGCAGTTTGGCGAGCTCGCCCTCGCGCTTGTCCTGTCATCGCTCATCGGCCTCGAGCGCGAGTTCAGGGCAAAGAGCGCGGGGCTGCGCACGCACACCCTGGTAGGTGTGGCCGCCGCGCTCATCATGCTGGTGTCCAAGTACGGGTTCGGCGACACCATCACGCCGTATGCGGTGGTACTGGATCCGTCCCGCGTCGCCGCGCAGATCGTCTCCGGCATCGGCTTCATTGGCGGCGGACTCATTTTCGTGCATCGTGATGTCGTGCGCGGTCTCACCACCGCGGCGGTGATCTGGCTGAGCGCAGCCGTCGGCATGGCCTGCGGCGCCGGATTGCCGCTGCTGGCGATATTCGTCACCGCCACCCACTTCCTGGTCGTGTATGGCTATACGCCGTTGACCCGACGCATCCTGTCCGAACATGCCGAGGTGCAGGTGCAGTACACCCCCGGCAGGGGCGTGGTCGAAAAAGTCATGCAGATGTGCACCGGGCGCGGTTACCTCATCCAGGAACTGGCGGTCGGGCCGGAACTGGCCGCAGGCGGCACACGCGCCATCCAGCTGCACCTGACTGGAAGGCGGGGGGTCGAAGCGCTGCTGGTCGCCATCGCGGACATCAGGGGCGTGGTCGCGGCGCGCGCGGTCCCGGCGCGGCAGAAGGAGTGACCGCGGGCCCCGGCGAGGCAAAGTCAGCCTTGCGGCGGTTCCTGCGGCTCGTATGCCAGCGCCTTGCGCAACTCCAGCCGCGCCCGGCGCCGATCCTCGCGAAAGCGCGCGTCCCGCTGCAGCATGTCGATCAGCAGCGAGGCCAGGATCCGGCCGGCTTCAACGTCCGACGGAAAGTGCACTCCGCTGGTCACCCGTGCATCGCCATACTCCCGTCCGAATGCGCACAGCGCGGCGCGCTGCTCCGGGACCATCTCGGCCAGCAGCATCGCAAGCATCGAGCCGACGAATGCGTGGCCACTGGGATAGGAGGAGATATGGGACGTGTCCGCAGCCGGCGCCGTGCAAGGCAATTCCACCTGGGGGGGTAGGGATTCCCTGGGCGCCGGCGCCGGCGCGGAACGCAATCGGGTACTGGCCAGTGAACGCTGCAGCGGCGTGAGCGTGGGATCCACGACGAATGGACGCCGGCGGTTCCAGCCATCCTTCGTTGCCCGCAGGTACGGCAGGCTGGTGCGATACACCCGCTGCAGGAAGCGCGTGGTTTCCGGCACGTTCCCGGGTGCAAAGCGCGGGCCCAGCACTGCCGTGAACAGAAATACATCCACCACGCTGTTGGCCTCTGCCTCTGCCGTCTGCGCGGGCGTCCGCGACTGCTGGGCGGCACGTACCGCCTCCAGGTCGCGCTGCGCGGCCTCGTCGGCCGGTGGCGGCGGCAGCAGGCTCACCGGGTCGAAGATTGCCGGCACCGCATACACCGATTCGTCGCTGCACGCGGTCTCCTGCCGCGCAGCGGCGGCCATACCGGGATCGTTGCCGCCGCTGGCGCACATCAGTGCCGGAATTTGACGCCGAGGGTGAAGCGCCGCCCCAGCAGGTCATACAGTCCCGCGTTGGTGCCACCGTTGCCCGTCTGGACAAGACTTGCATCGAACAGTGCGGGGACCACCGGCGGATCCCGATCCAGCAGGTTCTGGATTTCGGCATACAGCTGCAGCTTGCCGCCGTGCAGATCCCATGAATAGCTGCCGGACAGGTTCAGATACGTCACCGAGCCCACCGTGTTGTCATCGATGTCGGGACGCGTCGCCGCCGGCAGGTTGTAGCTGACGTTGTTGATGCCATTGCCGATGAAGCGGGCG
>Ga0335083_10000394_pt1 | contig 67766 bp, 63 predicted proteins | sample Lox_Sample_42_FD_206716 | JGI IMG/M metagenome (GOLD analysis project Ga0335083, IMG submission 206716) | Soil microbial communities from Loxahatchee National Wildlife Refuge, Florida, United States - Lox_Sample_4.2 | ecosystem: Environmental > Terrestrial > Soil > Wetlands | place: USA...
GACCTGACCGACGGCGCCGGACGCCGCCGACACCACGATCGTCTCGCCGGTTTTTGGTTGGCCTACTTCCAACAAACCGAAATAGGCCGTCATGCCCGGCATGCCGAGCACGCCGTTGGCGGTCGAGATGGGGGCGAGCGACGCATCGACCTTGCGCATCGTGGCCGCGCCGCCGATCGCATATTCCTGCCAGCCCAGCCGATCCTCGACGATGTCGCCCGCCTTGAAGCGCGCGTTCTCGCTCTTCACGACTTCGCCCACGATGCCGCCGGTCATCACCTCGCCCAGTCCGACGGCTGCCGCGTAAGAGGCGGCGTCGCGCATGCGGCCACGCTGATAGGGATCGAGCGAGAGATAGGCGACCTTGACCAGCACCTCGCCATGCCTGGGTTCGGGCATCGGCACTTCCTCGACGCGGAAGTCCGACTCGGCCGGCTCGCCGGGCGGACGACGGACCAGCACGACGCGGCGATAGGTCTTGGGCAGGCTCATGGGCGTCTCCTCTTTCGCGCTATACTAGGCGTCATGGCGACGATCAGGCGACTCTCCTTCATCGGTCTCGAATACGTGTTCGACCCGCGAAAGGCCTATGGTATGTCGCGCGGCGGCGGCAATCGACGGCAGGGCGCGCTGGTCGAGGTCGAGACGGACCGGGGCGTGAGGGGGATCGGCGAGGCATTCGGCAATCCCTTCGTCACCCGCGAATACTTCCGCATGGTCGAGCCGATGTTCGTGGGCCGCAGCGTCTTCGACTTCGAGCATGTCGAGGCGCGCATCCGGAACTCCATGTATCACCTGGGCGTCGGCAATCAGCTCACCTCGTGCCTTGCCGCGATCAACGTGGCGCTGATCGATGCCATCGCGCGCGGCTTCGGCGTCCGAGTCTGCGACCTGATCGGCGGTTGCGGCGCCACGCGTTTTCCGGCCTATGCCTCGACCGGCTTCTTCTCCGACGATCCCGATCGGCAGCTCGCCCACATGCTGAAGGAGGCTGCCGACCATCCCTATGCGGGCGCCAAGATCAAGATCGGCCGCGGCATCGAGAGCGACGTCGAGCGCGTGCGCCAGAGTCGCGAGGCGCTGGGTCCGGACAAGCTCTTGCTGGTCGACATCAACGGCGCCTACACACCCGACGTGGCGCTGGAGTGCGCGCGCGCGATCGAGCCGTTCGGCATCCACTGGATCGAGGAGCCGCTGCCGCCGGGCGATCTTCGCGGCTATGCGGAACTCCGCGCGCGCTCGCCGATCCCGCTCGCGGCCGGTGAGGCGCACCACACCATTCGCGACTTCCGCGCCCTGATCGACGGACGCTGCGTCGACGTCGTGCAGCCATCGATCCCCGGCGTCGGCGGCCTGACGGAAGCCAGGCGCATCGCGACGCTGGCGTCGGCGGCGAACCTGCGCCTCGCGCCGCATGTCTGGGGCGGCGCTGTCGGACTGGCGACCGCCTGTCACTTCCTCGCCTCGCTGCCGCCCGGACCGCACACCGGCCATCCGCCGCATCCGCAGATGCTCGAGTACGACATGAGCGACAACGAGCTGCGCACGCGGCTTCTCAAGGAGCCGTTGAAGCTCGAGACGGGGCACGTGCTGCTGCCCGAAGGACCGGGACTCGGCATCGAGCTCGATCCTGCGGCCGTTGAGCGCTATCGGGTTTGCTGACGCCCTCCCGCCGTGCCAATCTTTGCCGGGGAGACGGGCAAAACACGTCAAAATCAGGGAGTTTACGAATGGTCAAGGTAACGCGCCGCTCGGTCACCGCGGGGGCCGGCCTCTTCGCGCTTGGCATGGCGGGCAAGGCTTCGGCCCAGCCCGCGACGGTCAAGATTGGCGTCATCTATCCGCTGAGCGGCAACGCCGCGAGCGCGGGCAACTATTCCAAGATGGCGTCCGAGCTCGGCGCCGAGATCGTCAACAACGGCAACGCCGAGCTGGCGAAGTTTCTGCCATTCGTTTCGCCGACCGGTGGGCTGCCCGGCCTGAAGGGCGCCAAGATCCAGGTCGTGACCGCCGACAACCAGGGCACGCCTGCCGCCGGCGCCAACCAGACGCTGCGCCTGATCACCCAGGAGAAGGTCGTGGCCGTGGTCGGCTCCTACCAGTCGGGCATCACCGAGACGGCGAGCGCGATCGCCGAGAAATACGGCATCCCGTTCCTGACGCCGGAATCGGTCGCGGCCAACCTCACCGAGCGCGGCTTCAAGTGGTTCTTCCGCACCACGCCGGTGGCGGGCGATTTCGCGCGCGCCTATGCCGACTTCCTCAAGGAGCAGAAGGCCGGCGGAAAGAAGGTCGATTCGATCGCGATCATCCACGAGAACACCGAGTACGGCAATTCGGTCTCCAGCGTGATCGCCGACACCTTCAAGAAGGACGGCCTCAACGTCTCGCAGAACATCTCCTACTCGGCCAACTCGACCGACGTGCAGCCGCAGGTGCTGCAGCTCAAGGAGAAGAACCCGGACGTTGCGATCTTCATCTCCTACACGTCGGACGCGATCCTCTACACCAAGACGATGAAGGAGCAGAACTGGAAGCCGTCGATCCTGATCGCCGACGATGCGGGCTTCAACGATCCCAAATACGTCAAGGAGATGGGCTCGCAGGTCGAGGGCCTGATCAGCCGCACCTCGTTCGGCGTCGGCAAGCCGGGCAGCGTTTCCGCCATCTGCGACGCGCTCTACAAGAAGAAGACCGGCGGCGACGGTCTCGACGACACCTCGGGCCGCGGCCTGCAGGGCTTCTTCACCCTGGTCGACGCGATCAACCGCGCAGGCTCGACCGAGCCGGCGAAGATTCAGGCGGCGCTCAAGGCCACCGACCTCAAGCAGGACCAGATGGTCGCGGGCTACAAGGGCGTGAAGTTCGATGCGAAGGGCCAGAACACGCTCGCATCGAGCATCATCGTGCAGATGAAGGGCGGTCAGTACGTGCCGGTGTGGCCGAAGGCCAACGCCACGGCCGAGCTGGTCCTGCCGTACAAGGGCTGGTAGGTCGCTGCCGCTGCCGGGACGGGTCCGCTAGATGTCGATGACGCTGGTGCAGGTCGTGGTGAGCGGCCTGCTCTTGGGCGCGATCTATGCGCTCTTTTCGTCGGGCCTCACGTTGATCTGGGGCATGATGAACGTCGTGAACTTCGCGCACGGCGACTTCGTCATGCTCGGCATGTACACCGCCGTCGTGATCTGGACGGCGCTGGGGGGCGGGCCGTGGGCCTCGGTGCCGATCGCCGCCCTCCTGATCGCCACGCTCGGCATCGCCAGCTACTTCCTGCTGGTGCGCCACATCATGAAGGGGCCGATGCTGGCGCAGATCCTCGGCACCTTCGGCCTGGCGCTGTTCCTGCGCTACGGAGCGTTCAACGTGTTCGGCGCCAACTTCCGCACGCTGCCCGACACGCTGGTCGGCCACTCCTTCGTGCTGGGCGGCATCCGTTTCGAGGGCAGCCGCGTGCTGGCCGGCGCCGTCGGCCTCGCCGTGACCCTGCTGCTGCATTTCATGCTGACCCGCACGGCGATCGGCAGCCGCATGCTCGCCGTGTCCGAGGATGCGACGGCGGCGCAATTGATGGGCATCCGGCCGCAGCGCATGCAGGCGCTGGCCTGGGGGCTCGCGGGTGCCGCGACCGGCATTGCCGGCGCGTTGATCGCCACCTTCTTCTACACCTCGCCGACGGTCGGCGAGACGCTCGCCATCGTCGCCTTCGTCACCGTGTCGTTCGGTGGCTTCGGCTCGGTGTTGGGCGCGCTGGTCGCCGGACTGATCATCGGCGTGGTCGAATCGGTGTCGGCCTTCGAGATCGGCCCGGTCTACAAGGAAGTCGTCGTCTATGTGCTGTTCGTGCTGGTGCTGTGGTTCCGTCCGCAGGGCCTGATGGGCAAGACATGACGGGCCGCCGCCTTCTCCACCTGCTGCTGATCGCGTTCGTGCTGGCCTATCCGCTGGTCGCCGCCGATTCGCCGGTCTACGGGCGGCTCGGCGCGCTCGTGCTGCTGGGCGCCATCGGGGCCTCGGCCTGGAACATCGTCGGCGGCTATGCCGGCCAGGTTTCGGTCGGTCATGCCGTGTTCTTCGGCATCGGCGCCTATGCCTCGGTGACCGGCTTCGTGCATCTCGACCTGCCACCGATCGCCGGTGCGCCGATCGGCATGCTGATCAGCGTGCTGCTCGCCGCGGCGATCGGCGTGCCGACGCTGCGTCTCTCGGGCCACTATTTCAGTATGGCGACCATCGCCGTGGGCGAGCTGGTCCGCGTGCTGAGCTCGACCAGCGACTTCCTGGGCGGCGCGCAGGGCCTGGGCGGGCCGGCGATGCCGCGCAGCGTGTTCGATCTCTCCTTCGTCTCGGCCACGCCCTACTACTACATCTTCCTCGCCGTGCTGGTCGCGCTGCTCGGGCTGACGCACTGGATCGAGGGGAGCCGCATGGGCTTCTACCTGCGCGCTATCAAGGACAGCGAGCGCGCTGCCCGCTCGCTCGGCGTCTCGGCCGGCCGCTACAAGCTCTACGCCTACATGCTGAGCGCCGCCTTCACCTCCCTGGCGGGCTCGCTCTATCTCTGCATGTTCGGCTTCATCGATCCCGAATCGGGCTTCGGCATCCTGATCTCGGTCAAGATGGTGGTGATGGCGGCCCTCGGCGGCGCGGGCCAGCTCTTCGGCCCGCTGGTCGGCGCGCTGATCCTGGTACCGCTGGAGGAGCTGTCGAACTCCTATCTCGGCGGCCAGGGGGCGGGCCTCACCTTCGTGGTCTATGGCGCGATCATCGTGATCATCGCCCGTTTCCTGCCGAGCGGGCTCCTCTCGCTGCTCGAACGCCGCAAGGTGGTGCGCCGTGCTGATTGAGGCGAGGAACATCACCAAGGCGTTCGGCGCGTTCAAGGCGGTCGACGACGCCTCGGTCTCCGTCGAGGAGGGCGACATCCTCGGACTGATCGGCCCCAACGGCGCGGGCAAGTCGACCTTCTTCAACTGCCTGACCGGCGACCTGCCGGTCACCTCGGGCACCGTCGCCTTCGCCGGCCGCGACGTCACGCGCCAGTCGCCGGAGGAGCGTGCGCGGCTCGGGCTCGCGCGCACCTTCCAGGTCCCGTTGACCTTCGAATCGATGTCGGTGCTGGACAATGCCACCATCGGCGCGCTGCTGCGCCATCCCAACGCCAGGGACGCGCGGGCCAAGGCGCGCGACGTGCTGCAGCGGATCGGCCTCGGCCATGCGATCGACGCGCCGGCGCGCAGCCTCGGCACGCCGGGCCGCAAGCGGCTGGAGATCGCCCGCGCGCTGGCCTCGGAGCCCAAGGTCCTGCTGCTCGACGAGGCGATGGCCGGGCTGACGCCGACCGAGGTGCAGGATGCGATCGCCCTGGTGCGCCGGCTGCACGAGGGCGGCATCACCATCGTGATCGTCGAGCACATCATGGAAGTGATCGTGTCGCTCACGCATCGCGTCGTCGTCTTCCATCAGGGCCGCGAGATCGCGCGCGGCACGCCGCGCGAGGTCACCAGCAACCAGGCGGTGATCGAGGCCTATCTCGGGCGTCGCAAGGTGCGCCACTGATGGCCGCATTGCTCAAGATCGAGCATCTCCAGGTGCGCTACGGCGACTTGATCGGCGTGGCCGACGTCTCGCTCGAGGTGCCCAAGGGCTCGGTGGTGGCGCTGCTCGGCTCCAACGGCGCCGGCAAGACCACGACCCTGAACGCCATCGCCGGCATCGTGCCGGTCGCCAAGGGAACGGTGTCGTTCGACGGCACCGCCATCGGCGGCCTGCCGGCGCATGCGATCGTCCGCAAGGGACTGGCCTTGTCGCCTGAGGGGTGGCGGCTGTTCACCCAGCAGAGCGTCGAGAACAACCTCCTGCTGGGCGCCACCCCCTTGTCCGACCGCGCGCGCATCCCGCGGCTGCTCGAACGTGTCTATGCCGTGTTCCCGCGGCTCGCCGAGCGGCGCCGCCAGCGCGCCGGCACGATGTCGGGCGGCGAGCGCCAGATGCTGGCCGTCGGCCGCGCGCTCATGAGCGAGCCGCAGCTCCTGATGCTGGACGAGCCGAGCCTGGGCCTCGCGCCCGCGATCGTGGACGCGATGTACGATTCGTTCGCGGCGCTGCACCGCGAAGGCCAGACCATCCTGCTTGCCGAGCAGTCGGTCGACCTGGCACTCGAGGCCGCCGACCACGCCTATGTGCTTCAGGTCGGCCGCACGGTGCTCGAAGGGCCGGCCAAGACGATGCTCGACAACCCCGACGTCCAGCGCATCTATCTCGGGGTGGAGTGAGACTCCCTCCCCATTCGAATGGGCAAGCGGAGATATTCAGAACTGTACGTGCAAACGTCCGGCGAAGACGTTCACCGGGCCGCGGGCGGTGTTGTAGGCGGGGTTGATCAGGAGCTGGTAGTCGGCGGTCAGGATCATGCCCTTGGCGAGCTGCACGGCGTAGTACGCTTCGATCACCTGCTCGGAGGCGTAGCTGAGCTGGCCGTCGCCCACCAGCACGCCGGTCCCGCCCGCCGCCAGGAAGGCCTGAAGTTCGGGCGAGGCCCAGTTGATTGCGCCCGCGATGCCGACCACGTCGTCGGGCCGTCCCCAGCGTGTGCCCTTGATCGAGGTGCCGAGCGACAGGCTCGAGCTGATGTCGGTGAAGGCGCTGATCTCGCTGTGGCCGTCGTTCCAGCTCCAGCGCACGAAGGCGCCGATATCGTCGGTGAGCTCCTGCTGCAGGTTGACGTAGTAGCCGTACATCGGCGTGCCCTGGCGGACGATCGCGATCGCATCGTTGGGTGAGAGCGTCGGATTGAGCGCGGCGAGGCTGAGCGCGGCGCTGTAGTTGCCCGCCAGCGTCTCGTGCATCCAGACGCCGAATTTGGCCTGGCCCGGACGATCCCACGGCTTGTAGCGCAGCTCGAGCTCGGCGACGTACTGGCCGCGCGAGAACAGGTTCATGTCGTAGACGTTGGCGTTGGGAAAGTTGCCGACCAGGAAGTAGCCGGCGCGCGCCGCCCAGTCCTTCTGGTTGTATTCGGCCGCAATGCCGTAGGTGAGGCCGATGCGGTCGGCGGCATAGTCGAAGGCGCCGGCGGCCCAGATCGACCAGTTCAGAAAGTCGACTCGCGGGTCTTGCGCATAGTCGTTGGTGTCGAACAGGTCGTGCACCGAGAAGCGGCCGGCCTGGACCGTGATGCGCGAGACGTCCTTGGTGCCGGCGAGCTGGCCATAGTCGCTCTCGACCTTCTCCGTCTCGCCACCCAGGCCGAACTCCTGGCGCAGGAAGAGGCGCGAGAGGGAGAGCCGCGGCCAGGGGAAGTTCGATTTCTGCGCCTCGCCGTTGGGATAGCCCGCCGCGCCCGTCGTGCCGGCGATGCCGAAGCCCTGCAGCAGCTCGGGATTGAAGTAGAGCTCGCCGCCTTCCCACAGCCGCACGCCGAGGAACAGCGAGGTCGTCCACGTCTCGCGCGACTGCCCGTTGCTCGGCAGGCTCTGCGGCCCGTCATAGGCGGCGCTGAAGGGCGGATAGGTCTGGTAGATCAAGGTCGACTGGCCGTGGATCTCCCAGCTTCCCGGTCCGCGCTCACTGCCTTCGTCGGCCTTCTTCTCGGGCTCCGGCGCGCCGAAATGATAGTTGAGGCCGAGCCGCAGGAAGTGGAAGTCGTATTGCGCATCGTAGCGCGCCGGCACGTTGAACTGGCCGAATCCCGCCAGGCCGAGATTGGCGTAGAGATATTCCAGCCGCGCCGACCAGCCCTGGCCCAGCATGTGCTCCACGCCGCCGCCCAGCGCGAAGCCCAGCCGCTTGTTGCCGGGCGTGGCATCCTCGTTGCCGGTGATCGAGTTGGTGAGCGAGGTGCGGACACTGCCGAGCGCCAGGCCGCCGGTCAGGAACGGCGTCCACTCGCCGAAGGCATAGCCCACGCGGCCGCGCGCGGTGGCGAGCCATTCGAGCTGCTCGTTGACATAGCCGGCGGTCGTCGCGCGCGCCGAGATGTAGTTCTCGGTATCCATGTAGTCCGGAAAGGCCGCGTCGAGCTCGAGACCCAGCATCCAGCCCGAGGACCAGGTCTTCTGATAGCCGCCCTGCAGGCCGCCGAACGTCATGTTGAAGGCGGACGTCCCGCCCGCCGATGCGCCGCTCCCCAATGCGCCACCGACTGGATCGGCCAGCGTCGCCGTCGCCGTGCCGAGGCCGTAGCCGATGAAGCCGCCGAAGTAGAAGCCGTCCGGCTCACGCGCCGACGCTGGAAGGGCGAGAAGCAGGCCGAATGCCGCAAGGCCCGCGGTACGCGCAGGCGACGTACGTCTCGATGTCATTGCGGCCCTTGTTTGCCGAAGTCGGTTACGCTTTTCTGACAATCAGGCCCGCATCAATGCGCCGACATGGGCTGCGGCAGAATCGGCCAGGGCTTCGAGGTCGTAGCCGCCTTCCATCGAGGAGACGAGCCGGCCGCCGGTATGGCGTTTGGCGATCGCCAGAAGCTCCTCGGTGACCCAGCGGAAGTCGTCGGTCTCCAGTCGCAGCTGGGCGAGCGGATCGCGGCGATGGGCGTCGAAGCCTGCCGACACGACGATCAGCTCCGGTGCGTAGCGGTCGAGCGCCGGCAGGATCCGGTCGCCCCAGGCGGCGCGGAACTCCTTGCTGCCCGAATTGGCGGCGAGCGGCACGTTCACGACGTTGTTGTCGATGCCGTGCTCGCGCGCCGAGCCGGTCCCGGGATAGAACGGATATTGGTGCGTCGAGGCGAAGAAGAGATCGGGATCGGTCTCGGCGATGGCCTGCGTGCCGTTGCCGTGGTGCACGTCGAAATCGACGATGGCGAGCCGCTTGAGGCCATGCGCCGCCTGGGCGTGCCGCGCGCCGATCACCACGTTGTTGAAGAGACAGAAGCCGCTCGGCACCGTCGCCGAGGCGTGATGGCCGGGCGGCCGGACGGCGGCGAAGGCGTTGCTTGCCTGGCCCGTCACCACCGCGTCGACGGCGGCGACCACGGCGCCCGCGGCGCGCGCGGCGGCCTCGGCGCTGCCGGTGCTCATCATCGTGTCGCCGTCGATCATCGCGAGCTCTCCCGCCTCGGGCCTTATGCCGAGGAGGGCGCGGACCAATTCCCGGGGATGAACGCGCGCGAGCTGCTCTTCCGTGGCGAGCGGCGCTTCGGCGCGCTTGAGGCCCGCGAATTCCGGATCGTCGAGCGCCTTCATGACCGCGCGCAGCCTATGCGGGCTCTCGGGATGATGCTCGCCCGGCTCGTGGTCGAGGCAGGCAGGGTGGCTGATCACGAGCGTGGTCATGTCAGGCGGCGGCCGCTTGGGAGGATTTGATCATGATCGACACGATGGTCACGGAGATGATGGGCACGATCACGCAATAGAAGCCCACGTTCACATAGCCCAAGGCCCCGCTCAAGGTGCCGAGCACGAAGCCCGCCACCATCGGCACCAGCCGCGCCAGCCGCGCGCGCTTGGCGTCCGATGCGCCGTGGCCATGCAGGAGATCCACAAGATCCACGACGATCTGCACCAGGTTGCCGGTCATGACCGTGGTCGGCGGCAGATCGCTGAACAAGGTGCGGGCGGCCGTGTTCTGCACCGCCATGGCGGCGACGGCGAGCATGCCGCAGGCGAGCGTGCCGCGCGCCGTGTGGTCGACGAAGGGCGAGCGGTAGATCGCCAGCAGCATGAAGCAGAACAGCAGAACGGCCTGCGCCATCAGCACGTGCGCGGTCGCGTCGAGCTGATGGCGCTCGCGGCGGATGATGAACCAGCGCGTGCAGAATGCGATCACGACGAACGTCGGGACGGCGAACAGCTTCAGCCACAGGCCGTGATGGTATTCCGCCAGCGACATGGCGCTCAGCACGAAATTGCCGGTGATGTGGGCCGAGAACAGGCCGAACAGCGCGATGAAGGTCAGCGTGTCGACGAATCCCGACGTATAGGCCAGCAGCGTCGAGGCTGCCGTGCGGTTGAAAAAGGCTCCCCTGTTCATGCACCCATACTAGAGCACATTCCGCCCGTCTGGAATCGGCCGGACGGATCGTGCCGATGATCGAGGCGCTTCGCCGGATGAGAGCGCGTTTGTCGGCGAGGCACCCGCAGGTTAACGTGGCCGCGCGATGCCAGTCCCCAGTGCGCTCGTCTGCGTTCGTTGCAGCGCCCGTTATCCCGTCGACCATTTCGCCCAGGATTGCCCGGCCTGCCGGGCCAAGGGGGCGCCGGCCAACCTCACCGTCGCCTACGACGCTGTTCCCGGTATCGGCACGGACCGCGATGCCGTCCGCCGTGATCGCGGCTCGATGTGGCGCTGGGCCGCGTTCCTGCACGCCCCCGCCCGCGAGGCGGTCACCTTGGGCGAGGGCAACACGCCGTTGCTGTCCGCACCGTTGCTCGGCCTGGGCGATGTCTGGATCAAGGACGAATCGCGCAATCCCACCTGGTCGTTCAAGGATCGCCTGGGCTCGGGCGCGCTCACCATGGCCAAGCGCTTCGGCGCCAGGGTCATCGCCTCGAGCTCATCGGGCAATGCCGGCGCCGCCGCCGCGGCCTACGCCGCCAAGGCCGGCATACCCTGCATCGTCTTCACCTTCGTGGGCTCGGCCGGGCCGCTCGTCCTGCAGATGCGGGCCTATGGCGCCATGGTCGTGAAGGTGCCGGATCGGGCCGATCGCTGGCGGCTGCAGTCGGCCGGCGTGAAGGAGTTCGGCTGGTATCCGACCTCGCCCTTCTTCGGGCCGGTCGTCGGCTCCAATCCGTACGGCATGGAGGGCTACAAGACGATCGCCTACGAGGTCGCCGAGGCCTTCGATTGGCAGCCGCCCGACTGGTGCGTGCTGCCGGTCTGCTACGGCGATGCGCTCTACGGCATGTGGAAGGGCTTCGAGGAGCTGAAGGCGCTGGGCTGGATCGACAAGGTGCCGCGCTTCGTCGCCGCCGAAGTCTCGGGCTCGCTGGCCGCGGCGATGCACGGCGGCGACGCGATGCCGCCCGAGTCGCCGCGCAATGCGCCGTCGATCGCGACCTCCATCGGTGCCTTGCAAGGCACGGTTCAGGGGCTCGATGTGCTGCGCAAATCCAGGGGACATGCCGTCACGGTGAGCGACGACGAGCTGCGCCGCTGGGTCGTGACGCTCGCCGCCAAGGAAGGCATCTGGCCCGAGGCCTCGTCGGCCGCACCCTTCGCCGCCATCGAGCGGCTGCGCGCCGAAGGGCGGATCAAGCCGGACGAACGCTGCGTGGCATTGCTGACGGCGTCGGGGATGAAGGATCCTGGTCCGATCGAGCAGGCTTTGCCCGAGCCGCCGCTGGTCGGCGGCGGATTGAAGGAGCTGATGGCGGCTCTCAAGAACAATTACGGTTTCGCGCATGGCTGAGTCTGGGGCTGAGTTCGGTCTTTCCATGGACGGCCGCGTCGCCATCGCCGACATCCCCAACCAGGCGCGCGCGGCGGAGGAGGGCGGCGCCTCGACGCTCTGGATCGCCTGCCATCTCTTCCTGCGCGATCCCGTGACCACGGCGGCGCTGGCGCTGGGCGCCACGAAGAGGATCAAGGTCTCGCTGATGGCGATGAGCCCCTACACGACGCATCCCGTCTACATCGCCATGGCGGCCGCGACCCTGGAGGAGATGTATCCCGGCCGCGTGATCCTCTGCCTCGGTTCCGGCGCGCCGGCCGACCTCAAGGCCGCCGGCATCGACTCGCCCAAGCCGCTGGTCGCCATCGGCGAGGCGGTGAAGGTCTGCCGTTCGCTGTTCGCCGGTGAGATGGTCGACGTGCAGGGCCAGATGTTCCGCGTCGCCGGCCGCCGCCTCGTGAACGGCAACCGCGACATCCCGATCACGATCGCCGCCTCGCGGCCCAACATGCTGAAGCTCGCGGGCCGCCAGACCGACGGCGTGCTGATCTCGGCCGCAACGTCGCCGCCCTTCGTGAAGGCCTGTATCGCAATGGCCGATGCAGGCCGGCCGATCCGCAAATCGGGCATCGTCTACACCCGCATCGGTTCGCTCGATCCGGCGCGGCGGCTGATCGGCTTCGTGCTGCGTGGTGCCCATCATGCCGAGAACATTCGCCTGGGCGGCGCCACGCTCGACCAGACGGCGCTGGGTGCGGCCTACGCGGCCGAGAACTGGGCCGAGGTCGACCGGCTGGTGAACGACGACGTGGTGCGCCGCCACACCGCCTGCGGCACGGCGGCCGAGGTCAAGGCCAAGCTCGAGGAGTATCGCGCCTTCGGCCTCGACGAGGTCGTGCTGGGTGGCCTCGACGATGCCGCGACCATTGCGAACGTGTTGAAGGTGGCCACCTCATGAAGTTCAGCATCAGCCTGCCGACCGGCTTCGAAGGGGTGATGTATCCCGTGCCCTTCGTCGATCCGTCCGACTTCGTGCGCATGGCCAAGGTCTGCGAGAAGCTCGGCTATCACTCGGTCTGGGGCAACGATCACATCCAGAGCCAGAAATATGTGCGCGAGCTCTATCCCAACGATCCGCCGAACTTCTACGAGCTCCTGACGGTGCTCTCCTTCTGCGCCGCGGCCACGACCACGCTCGAAGTCGGCACGGCGCTTGCGGTCCAACCGATGCGCGATCCCTTCTGGCTCGCCAAGACCGCCTCGACCATCGACCAGCTCTCCAACGGCCGCATGATCCTGGCGCTGGGCCTCGGCGCCTATCGCGAGGAGTTCGCCGCCTGGGCGCCGCGGCTTGCCCCCAAGGCGCAGCGCGGCGAGATGATGGACGAGGGGCTCGATCTGATGATGCGCCTCTTCAGCGAGCGCCGGGTCACGCACGAGGGCAAGTACTACGCGGTGAAGGACATCGAGATGTACCCCAAGCCCAAGCGCAAGCCTTTCGCGCTGTGGTTGGGCGGGCACAACAAGCCCACCATCGAGCGCACGGCGCGGCACGCGACCGGCTGGCTGCCGGGCTGGCGTCCGTGGCTCGAACTCGCCGAATGGATCAAGATCCTGAAGGATCGCGCCGCCGAGCTCGGCCGCGACCCGAAGGAGATCGAGATCGCCCCGCAATTCTCGGTGACCATCGCCAAGACGCCGGAAGAGGCCGAGAAGCGCTACATGGAATCGGGCCTGGTCCATCACCGCAAGTCGCTCGCCTACACCGGCCGCGACCTTTCCAAGCAGATGGTGGCTAACCTCGTGGGCTCGCCCGATCTCATCAAGGAGAAGGTCGCCGGCCTGAAGGCGATCGGCGTCGACCACGCCTGCGCCCTCATGATCCCCGCCGACTCGATGGCCGAGTTCGAGGACCAGGTGGAGTGGTTCGCGAAGACGGTGATGTGAGCCCTTGTCCGTTTTCCTTCGTGACCATTGGCGATGTGGTTCGCTTCAAATTTGGACTGAGACAGGTCCAGGGCAAGGTTACGGGTGTGCTTCCCGGTAATCGTGCTGATCGTGCTTCCCTGTACCGAGTCGAGTTTTCCGTGGGTGAAGAACCACAGATGACCGCAATGGTTGCGGGCAAAGATCTGATGTTCGTTCGACGCGGCTCGCACGCAGCCTGATGCGAGTTCGCTGGTAGCCCTCAGCGTTCCCGCAGGCGCCGTTCGTGCGCGGCCATTTCTTCCAGCGCCTTGCGATGCTCATCCTCGGGCGAGGGAACGCCGAGCGCGCGGTAGAGGATTTGGCGCACTTCTTCTTCCATCGACCGGCCATTCTCGGCCGCGCGCAGGCGCAGCTGGCGCTTCAGCTTGTCGTCGAGCCCGCGGATGAGGAGGGAAGCCATGGGCCTGATGATATCAATGATATCATTGATATCAATGATATCAGGGGGTGGTGGGAGCGCGAGACTCCCCGTCTAGAATGCAGCTAATTCAAAGACTTACGGGCCGGCGGAGTCTCACAGGGAGGCGAACGGGCGCACCACAGTCTCACCGAATCGGCCCAATCCCTCCTCGAGATCGGGCATCCAGCGGAATACCGGCAGGACGATCCGGCTGACCCCTTGCTGGGCCCGCGCCTCGATGGCCGCGCGCGGGTCTGCTTTCGAACCGGGGAGCAAGTCGGGGCAGCCGGCCATGATCTCGACGGATTGAGGATCGCGTCCGGCGGCGGCAGCGGTTCGACGCACCACGTCGAACAAGGGCACCGTGTCGACCTGCGCGCCGATCGAGGGAAAGAAGCCGTCGCCTAGGCGGCCGGCGCGCTTGGCTGCCGCTTCCGAGTGACCGCCGATCACGATCGGCACGCTCCTACGGACCGGCTTGGGGTTGGAGCTCACCTGGTCAAATTTAACGAACTGGCCGTCGAAGCTCGCGCCGTCCTCGGCCCAGAGCTTGCGCATCACGGCGATGTATTCGTCCGAGCGCGGGCCGCGCTTCTCGAACGGAACACCGACGGCTTCGAACTCCTCCTTGAGCCAGCCGACGCCGATGCCGAGCTCGATGCGCCCGCCGCTCATGTGATCGAGCGTCGCGACCTGCTTGGCCAGCACGAAGGGATTGCGCAGCGGCAGGATGATGACGCCGGTCATGAAACGGAGCTTGGTCGTGACCGCGGCCATCGCCGCCATCCAGATCAACGGATCGGGCAGGGAGCCGCCCGGCCCACCCGGCAGCCGGCCGTCCGGTCCGTAGGGATAGACCGACGTGTATTGGTGCGGGAACACGACATGGTCGACGGTGACGACGGAGTCGAAGCCGGCGGCCTCCGCGATCTTCACCATCCGAATGGCGCCCGCCATGTCGGGAAAGGTGTTGTTGCCGAAGTGGAGGGTAAATTTCATGCGATGCGGAGCATCGCATGGGCGGGCTCGTAGGGCTAGGCGCGCCCCGCCGCGCCGGTCGCGCGTAGCGCGAAGCCCAGGGCCCGCGCGGCTCCCATTGCGCACCGGCCGGTTTGTCGCAAAGGTAACCGGCGGAGGGAGATCGAATGAGCGAGCTGCCGTTTCCGCGCGCCGTCACGGGCGCCAAGGTCGAGAAACTGCCGTCGGCGATGGTGCCGGCGCGCTCGACGATCGCCGGCCGCTACGTGCAGCTCGAGCCGCTGTCGGCCGACCGCCATGCCGCCGATCTTTATCGCGCCTCGCACGGCGGCGAGGAGGGGCTCGGCATCTGGACCTATCTGCCCGTCGGCCCCTGGCCGTCGCTCGAGGCCTACACGGCGGCCCTGCGCCAGCAGACATCCGACTTCGAGCGCGTCTTCTATGCGCTCAGGCCGAGCGAGGGCGGGCCGGTTGCGGGCCAGGCGAGCTATCTCGATATCCATCCGCAGAACGGTGTGATCGAGATCGGCTCGATCTGGTTCGGCCGGTCGCTTCGCCGCACCCGCGCCGCCACCGAGGCGCTCTATCTCCTGATCCGCTACGCCATGGACGATCTCGGCTATCGCCGCATGCAATGGCGCTGCAATGCCGAGAACGCGGCCTCGCGCAACGCCGCGCGCCGGCTCGGCTTCCGCTACGAAGGCATCTTCTACCGGCACATGATCTACAAGGGGAAGAACCGCGACACCGCCTGGTACTCGATCCTGGACGAGGAGTGGCCCGAGCTGCGCGCCATTTTCGAGGAATGGCTGCAGCCCGCCAACTTTGATGCCGATGGAGTCGCGAAGGTTTCCTTGTCTGAACTTATGGCGCAGCGGAAGCCGCTCTAAAGTAGATCCTTCACTGCATCGAGATAGGCTTTCCCGGCCATCAGATGATCGTCGGCACTCTTGCCCTTGATCCTCTCATGGATCGCGCTGGTGAACGTCGTATGCGCCAGCACGTGGCTGCAGCCCGCCTTCTTCCAGAACGCGACCTCCTTGCGCCAGTCGTCGGGCGTGCCCTTGCCGGGCGAGGTCCAGACTTCGAGGCCGACCTCCTCGGGCTTGCGGCCCTCGGCTTTGATCATGTCGCGCAGGCGGTCGAAGAGCTTCAGCACCTCATCGCCCGGCGGCCAGCGGTTGGGCATGAAGCCGTCGCCGTACTTGGCGACGCGCTTCAGGGTCTGCTCGGCATGGCCGCCGAACCACACTTCCACCTTGCCCGACTTCGGGCGCGGGTTGATGCCGCCGTCGGTGAGCTGGTGGTACTTGCCCTTGAAGTTCACGCCCTCGCTGGCCCACAGCGCCTGCATGAAGCGCACCTGCTCGGCCGAGCGCGGCCCGCGCGTGTGAAAATCCATGCCGAGGCCCTCGAACTCGACCTCGTTCCAGCCGACGCCGACGCCGAGGCGAAAGCGGCCGTCGCAGAGGGCATCGAGGGAGGCGGCCTGCTTGGCGACGAGGGCGGCCTGGCGCTGTGCCAGGATCAGCACGCCGGCCGCGAAGCCGATCTTCTTCGTGACGCCCGCGAGAAAGCCGAACAGCACGAAGGGATCGTGATAGGCCGTGGCGTTGGAGCCGCGCCCGCCGGCCGGCATCTTGGCCGGGTCCTTGCCCAGCACATGGTCAGGCGCCACGAGGTAGTCGAAGCCCATGCCTTCGGCGGCCTGCGCATAGTCGCGCATGACCGCACCGCTTGTGCCGATATCGCCGACCGGTATTGAAACGCCGAGCTGCATGAACCCCTCCCGCCGATATGCTACGAATTGGCCTCTGACAGTTTAGGGAACAATCGCCGTGCTCAAGCTCGGATACAAGGCGTCGGCCGAACAATTCGCGCCCTCGAAGCTGCTCGATTTCGCTGTGACGGCGGAGAAGGCCGGTCTCGACTCGGCCTTCATCAGCGATCACTTCCAGCCCTGGAAGCATATCGACGGCCATGCGCCCTCGTCGCTGGTCTGGCTGGGCGCCTTGGCCGCGCGCACCACGAAGCTGATCATGGGCACCAGCGTGCTCACGCCCACCTTCCGCTACCACCCGTCGATCGTGGCGCAGGCCTTCGGCACGCTGGGCGCGATGGCGCCGGGCCGCGTGATCCTGGGCATCGGCACGGGCGAAGGGCTGAACGAGGTGCCGTCGACCGGCGCGCCCTGGCCCGAGTTCAAGGAGCGCTTCGCCCGCCTGCGCGAGGCGGTGACCCTGATGCGCAAGCTGTGGCGCGAGGAGAGGGTCACCTTCGAGGGCGAGTACTACAAGACCGAGAAGGCCACGATCTACGACCGGCCCACGGAAGAGATCCCGATCTATGTCGCCGCCGCGGGCGCCGTCGTGGCGCGCTATGCCGGCCGCACCGGCGACGGCTTCATCTGCACCTCGGGCAAGAAATGGGACCTCTACACCCAGACCCTGATGCCGAGCGTCGCCGAGGGCATCGGCAAGGCGACTGAGCCGAAGAAGCATCCCTACGACAACATGATCGAGATCAAGCTGTCGTTCGACTCAGACAAGCAGCGGGCGCTCGAGGATACGCGCCATTGGGCCGCGCTGGCGCTGACGCCCGAGGAGAAGATGTCGGTCGAGGACCCCGTCGAGATGCAGCGCCTCGCCGATGCCCTGCCGGTCGAGCGCGCGGCCAGCCGCTGGATCGTCTCGACCGATCCCGACGAGGTGGTCGAGAAGGTCGGCGGCTATGTCGGCCTCGGCTTCAAGCACCTCGTGTTCCACGCCCCTGGTCCCGACCAGGAGCGTTTCCTCAAGCTCTTTGCCGAGCAGGTCGCTCCGCGGATGCGCAAGAAGTTCGGCTGATGGCGAGCAATGCGCGTGTCGGCGCGGTCGAGCTGCGCGCGATCGCGGGCCTGCCCATGGTCAAGCCGGGTGACGATCTCGCCGGCCTGATCGCCGACGGTCTCGCGAAGGCCGGCCTCACCCCGCAGGCGGACGACGTGATCGTGCTCGCCCAGAAGATCGTCTCCAAGGCCGAGGGCCGCATCGTCGATCTGGCGAGTGTCGTGCCCTCGCCGCGCGCGATCGAGCTGGCGAAAGAAGTCGAAAAGGACCCGCGGCTGGTCGAGCTGATCCTGTCGGAGTCGGTGCGCGTGGTCCGCAATCGGCCGAACGTGCTGATCGTGCAGCACAAGCTCGGCTTCATCATGGCCAATGCCGGCATCGACCAATCGAACGTTGCGCCGCAGGACGGCGTCGAGCGCGCGCTGCTGCTGCCCAAGGATCCCGACGGCTCGGCGGCAACGCTGCGCGCCGCTCTCGGCAAGCGCTACGGCGTCGAGCCTGCCGTGCTGATCATCGACAGTTTCGGCCGTCCCTGGCGGCGCGGCACGACCGGTGTCGCGATCGGTGCTGCAGGATTGCCGGCGATGATCGACCTGCGCGGCAATCCCGACCTGTTCGGCCGCATCCTGCAGGTCAGCATCACCGCCTTCGCCGACGAGATCGCGGCGGCCGCATCATTGGTCATGGGCCAGGGCGATGAGTCCCAGCCTGTCGTGCTGGTGCGCGGCCTCACCTGGAAGGCACCCGCGCTGCCCGTCTCCGAGCTGGTGCGCCCGCAGGGCGAGGATCTCTTCCGGTAGCTAGGCGACCTTCGCTGCGAGCTTCGCCCAGTGGTCGAGCACGGGCAGGATCACGTCGGCCTTCGCTGACTCAAGACTGATGACGATGCGTTTCACGCCGGCATCGCGATCCTGCTTCAGCATGTCCTCGTCCTTGGCGCCCCAGATGGTGATCTCGAGCGAGTCGGGCGCGCGCTCGGCCTCGGCCGCCATCTGCCGGAACTTCGGCAGATAGTCGCGCACGTTTTCGTACTCGGGCCGCACGCGATGCGGCATCCAGCCGTCGCCGTAGCGGATGGCGCGCTTGGCGGCGTAGGGAAAGGCGCCGCCGACCAGGATCGGCGGATGCGGCTTCTGCGCTGGCTTGGGCCAGGTCATCATCGGGTCGAAATTCACGAACTCGCCGTGATACTCGGCCTTGGACTTGGTCCAGATCGCCTTCATCGCCTCCAGCCGCTCGCGCGCGACCTTGTGGCGGCTCTTGAAGCTGGTGCCGTGGTTCTCGATCTCGTCCTGGTTCCAGCCGTTGCCGACGCCGAACAGGAAGCGGCCGCCCGAGACCTGGTCGATCGACGACACCGACTTCGCCGTCTGGATCGGATCGCGCTGGACCACGAGGCAGATGCCCGTGCCGACCTTGAGCTTGGTCGTCGCCGCGGCTGCGGCCGTCAAGGTCACGAACGGGTCCATGGCGTCGTAGTATTTCTTCGGCAGATCGCCGCCGCTCGGGAAGGGCGACTTGCGCGTGAGCGGAATGTGGCTGTGCTCCGGCGCCCACACCGATTCGAAGCCGCGCTCTTCCAGCGCCTTGCCGAGCTCGGCCGGCGTCATGGAATAGTCCGTGAAGAACATCGAGCAGCCGAGATGCATGGCGTTTCTCCCGTTCAGGCCGCTTTCGGCCATGTGGCTCCGACCAGCGGCAGGACCTTCGCGATCAGCTGACGCGTCTGCGCCACGATCTCATCGCCGTTGCCGACTGGGCGCAGGATGAATTTCTGGACGCCGCCCGCCACGTATTCGGCGATGCGATCCAGGATCACGCGTTCGTCGCCGATGGCGTAGTAGCCCGAGGGGTCGCGGCCGGTGCGCTTGGCGTAGGCGGCCATGGCGCCCGCGACGATGCGATCGTCCGGCTTGCCAAAATAAAAGGGGAAGGCCGCGCCGTAATGATCTTCGTCGATCGCGCGGCCTGATTCAGCGCAGGCCTTCTTGATCGCCGTGACGATGCGCGCGGCGTCGGCCGGTCCTTCGGGGCCGCCCTGCCAGCCCGTGCCATAAACAGCCGTGCGCTTGATCGCGGCATCGGAGGCGCCGCCGATCCACATCGGCAGGTCGGGCTGCACGGGGCGCGGCGAGATCGAGGCGCCGTTGAGCTTGTAGTGCGTGCCGGCGAAGTCGACGCTGTCCTCGCGCCATAGCCGCGTGATGATCTCCAGCGCCTCGTCGGTGCGCTTGCCGCGCGTCTTGGTGTCGATGTTGAGCGTGGTCCATTCAGGGCCCAGCGGGCTGCCGATGCCGAAGGCCGGCAGCAGGCGGCCTTCGGAGAGCACGTCGATGGTGGCGCATTGCTTGGCGAGCAGCACCGGATCGCGCAGCGCCAGCGACACGACGTTCATGCCGAAGCGCAGCCGCCGCGTGCGGCCGGCGAGGGCCGCCATCGCCGCCATGCATTCCAGGATCGGCTGCTTGCTCACCAGCCGGTCGGTCTGCCAGATCGAATCGATGCCGCCCTGCTCGCAGAGATCGACCCAGCGCCAGTAGTCGCTCCCCGTCGCGAAGGGGAACTCCATCAGGCCGAGGCCGACGGCGACTTTCATCGGGCGACTCTCTAGTGGGCCTTGGCGAGGGGCGCCCAGGCATCGAGCTGCTTCAGGATCTCGTCGCGGCTCTCGTCGGGGATCGAGAGCAGCGCGCCGTCGATACCGGCCTTGGCATAGCTCTCCAGCACGTCGGCCTTGGGCGGGGCCGCGAAGACGGTGATCGACAGCGACTTGGGATCGCGGCCCTTCTGCTCGGCCATCTTCTTGAGGCGGCCCGCGCCCTCGACCGGATCGAAGCCGCGCGGCCGCGGCAGCCAGCCGTCGCAATAGTCGATGATGCGCTTCAACGTGTGGTCGCTCTCGCCGCCCAGGATGATCGGCGGATGCGGCCGCTGGTTGGGCTTGGGCCATGACCAGGTCCGGTCGAACTGCACGAACTTGCCCGTGTAGGCGGCCTCCTCCTGGGTCCACAGGGCCTTCATGGCCTTCACGCGATCGCCCATCTGGTTGAAGCGATCGGCATGCTTGATGCCGTGGTTGTTCATCTCGTCCTCGTTCCAGCCGGCGCCGATGCCGAAGACGAAGCGGCCACCGGAAAGCTGGTCGAGGCTCGCGATCCTCTTGGCGGTGGCGATGGGATCGTGCTGCGGAACCAGCAGGATGCCCGTGCCGACCTTGAGCTTCTTGGTTGCTGCAGCCGCGAAGGAAAGCGCCACAAAAGGATCATGCGTGTGGGAGTAGCGCTTGGGCAGCTCGCCGCCGCCGGGGAAGGGCGTCTTGCGGCTGACGGGAATGTGCGTGTGCTCGGGCACGAACAGCGACTTGAAGCCGCGATCCTCGAGCGCCTTGCCGAGCTCGGTCATGCCGATGCCGTAGTCGGTCGGAAAGTAGCAAACGCCTAGTTCCATTGTGGCTTCTCCCGCGAATCGATTTCCGACGATACGTCCGCTAACGTCGGCCTGCAAAGAGAGAGAATGGAGGAAGCGATGGCGTTGGGACGGTTGGGAGTCTGGTATGCAACCGACAAGGTGGACGGCCCGCAGCTCGCCGATCTCCTGAAGACCGTGGAGAAGCACGGCTATTCTGCCTTCTGGTATCCCGAGTCGCGCGGTTACGAATCGATGTCGCTCGCCTCGTACATGCTGGCCAAGAGCGAGAAGCTCGTGATCGGCAGCTCCATCGCCAACATCTACGCCCGCGATCCTTACACTTCGCGCCGCGCCATGGTGTCGATGAACGATCTCTACGCCAACCGCTTCATCCTGGGCCTTGGCGTCAGCCACATACCGATGGTCGAAGGCCTGCGCGGTCATCGCTACGACAAGCCGGTCTCGACCATGCGCACCTACCTCGAGGCGCTGCACAAGGACATGCCGACCGGCGCACATATGCCCGTGGTGGTGGCCGCGTTGGGCCCGAAGATGCTGGAACTCTCCGGGCAGAAGTCGATGGGCGCGGTGCCCTACAACGTCACGCCCAAGCACACGGCGATGGCCAAGAAGATCCTGGGGCCGAACAAGATCCTCGCCGTCGAACAGAAGGTGACGATCGAGACCGATCCCGCCAAGGCCCGTGCGCTCGGCCGCAAGGAGCTGTCGCGCTACATGGTGCTGCCCAACTATCGCAACAACTGGCTGCGTGAAGGCTTCAGCGAGGCCGATCTCAAGGACGGCGGCAGCGACAAGTTCATCGACGCGATGTGCCTGTGGGGCGACGCCAACACGGTGAAGAAGGGCCTGCGCGCCCACTTCGATGCCGGCGCCACGCATGTCTGCCTGCAGCCCGTCCATGCCGACGGCGACTTCGCCGCGCGCGACAAGATGCTGGCGGCGCTGGCGGATACTTAAGAGGAGCCCGCCATGGACTTCGGCATTGCGCTGCCCACGGCGGCGGATTCCTGGAAGGTGACGCAGCGCGCCGAGGAGCTGGGCTTCACGCACGCCTGGTTCTACGACACGCAGATGCTGTCGGCCGACTGCTTCGTGGCCATGGGTGCCGCTGCGGTCCATACGAAGAAGATCCGGTTGGGCACTGGCGTGCTGGTGCCCTCCAACCGCATCGCGCCCGTGACGGCCAATGCGCTCGCGACGTTGAACCAGCTCGCCCCTGGTCGCATCGACTTCGGCGTCGGCACCGGCTTCACGGCACGCCGCGCCATGGGCTTTGCCGCGATCAAGGTCAAGGACATGGAGACCTACGTGCACCAGGTCTATGGCCTGCTGCGCCGCGGGACGGTCGACTTCGAGATGGAGGGGCAGACAAAGAAGATCCGCTTCCTCAATCCCGAGCTGCCGCTGTTCAACACCACCGATCCGATCGCCTTGCACTTCTCCGCCTTCGGGCCGCGCACGCGCGCGCTGACGGCGAAGTTCAAGGCAGGCTGGATCGACTTCGTCGGCAAGGTCGAGAACGGCGTCAAGGAAGTGACCGCCATGAAAGAGGCGTGGGCGCAAGCGGGTCACGCCGCGGGCGACCTGCAGGCGACGGCCTTCGCACTGGGCTGCGTGCTCGAGGCCGGCGAGCCGGCCGATTCGCCGCGGGCCATGGCCCAGGCCGGTCCGCGCGCGGCGGTGATGCTGCACCGCGCCGCCGACGAGGCGATGATGGGGCTCAAGCCCGGCGTCGCCATGCTGCGGACGCCTGAGATCGACGGCTATATCGAGCTGATGCGCAGCCAATCGACCGACGCGCATTACCTGGCGAACCATCGCGGCCACCTGATGTTCGTGAAGCCCGAAGAGAAGAAGTTCGTCACCGCCAAGATGATCGCCGAGACCTCGTTCACCGCGAGCGAGGCCGAGATCAAGAAGCGCATCGAGGCGCTCAGGGCGGCGGGCTACACGCAGTTCACCATCCAGATCGTGCCCGGCCAGGAGAAGGCGATCGAGGACTGGGGCCGCATCCGGAAAGCCTTCGCTTGAAGCTCGGCATCTCCTTCAGCTTTCAGGCCCATCGCGGCCTGGGCGAGCCTTATGACAAGGCCTATCGCGAGGCGCTGGAGCTCGCAGCCGAGGCGAGCCGTCTCGGCTATCACTCGATCTGGGCGAGCGAGCATCACGGCGAGGCTGACGGCTACTGTCCTTCGCCGGTCGTGGCCTGCGCCGCGCTTGCGGTCGCCGCACCCAACTGCCGGATCGGCCAGGCCGTCGCGCTAGCCCCATTGCACGGCCATCCGATGCGCATGGCCGAGGATCTGTCGGTGGTCGACAACCTTTCGGGCGGCCGGGTCGAGATCGGCCTGGGGCAGGGCTATCGCCCGGCCGAGTTCGACCAGTTCGGCTGGAATTACGCTACCCGCACCCGCGCCTTCGAGGAGTCGCTCGACATCCTCGAGAAGGCCTGGACGGGCGAGACGTTCGACTACACGGGCAAACTCTACACAGTGAAAGGCGGTCGCCTCACGCCGCCGCCCGTGAAGCCCGGCCAACCGCCTCTCTGGATCGGTGCTGCACATCCTAAGGCGCGGGCTCGTGCCGTTCGTCGTCGCGCCGGCTTCCTGGTGGCGCCGCTCGCGGAGTGGGGTCTCGTCGAATACCAGTTCAAGTCGTTCGACACCGAAGCGGCGCAGCAAGGTGCGGGTCACCTGCCGCGCGCGGTGATGCGGGAGATCTTCGTGGGCGAATCGCCCGCCGATGCGATCAAGCGCCACCAGCCCTTCATCGACGAGGTCTATCGCGTCCAGTACAAGCCCGAGAGGATCGGCCTCAGCTACATCGACAAGGAAACGGGCGAGCGCAAGCCGCTCACCTCGGACAATCCCTACTTCCTGTCGGAAGAATTCATGCAGGAACGCTGGCTGCTCGGCACGCCGGAAGACATCGCGGCCAAAATAGCCAAGTGGCAGCCGCGTCTCGGCATGGACCACCTGATCTTCACGCCCCGTCCGCCCGGCATGTCGCTCAAGCAGGCGGTCGAGGAGATCGGGATGATCGCGAAGGCGCTTATTTGACTTTGGGCGCGACCTCTTCGCCGAACATCTGCATCTGGTCGATCAGCTCCTGGACGGAGTTCGCCGCGAAGTAGAGGCCGAGCAGGTGGGTGACGCCGGCCTCCTTGAAGGCCAGCGCCTTCTCGACGACTTCGGCGGGCGTGCCGATGAGGTTGATCTCCTCGTGCGTCGCGGCACCTTGGCCCTTCAGCGTCGACTTGGAGAGCGAGACCAGGTGCTTGTTCATCTGGCTCTTGCGGAAGCTCTCGACGGCCTGCTCGTGCGTCTTGCCGAGATGGACCACGAACTGCGGGCAGACCTCGATCTCGCGCCAGTCGCGGCCGGCTTTCTCGGCCTGCTCGCGCAAGCTCTTCACGCCGGCACGGACGCGGTCGACATGCATGCCGGCCGGCAGCCAGCCGTCGGCCCACTTCACCGCGCGCTCGATGTTGTTCACGTGGTTGCCGCTGACATAGATCGGCAGCTTCTTCTGGAACGGCTTGGGGAAGAGCTCGACGTCCTTGAACTTGTAGTACTGGCCCTCGAAGGAGGCGACGCGCTGCGTGAACAGGAGGTTCAGCGCCTGAAGGCCCTCGTCGACGATGTCGCCGCGGTCGATTTTCGCGTCGGGCTGCAGCGCCTTGAACTCCTCGCGGTAGGCGCCGATGCCGATGCCGAGCTCGAGCCGCCCCTTGCCGAAATGATCGAGCGTGCAGATCTGCTTGGCCGCGACCACGATGTCGTGGCGCATGGGCAATACAAGAATGCCGGTGCCGACCTTGATCGTCTTGGTCTCAGATAGCACGAAGGCATAGGTGATCAGTGGTTCCCAGAAGCGCGGCGGCACCGGGAACTCGGCGCGCACGTAGTTCTGGGTCGTCATATGGTCGTTGCCCCAGACCGAGTCGTAGCCGAACGTCTCGGCGGCCTGGGCGATCTTGATGACGTTCTCAGGGTCCGAGAAGGGGATGGGATAGGTCAAGCCTTCCATCCCGGTCGGCAGGCCGGCACTCACGCGCATCGTTCGTTCCCTTTATTCGGCCGCCAGAGCGCGCAGCTTCGACGTTTCCGCCTCGTTCACCGTGCCGTCGTCGTTGACGGCGACGCCGTAGTCGCGCTTGGCGGCCTCCGCCGAGATGAAGCCCAGCCGCACATCGTCGGCCACGGTCTTGGCCGGCCGCTTGCGCGGATTGCCGAGACCGCCGCCGCCCGGCATGCGGATGATGACGCGATCGTTGAGCGGCACGGTCTGCACCCCCATGCCGCGCAGCTTCTTGCCCGAACCCAGCGCCACGATGCCGTTGGCGCCATTGTGGCCGCCGTCGCGGCCGCGCGGCGGATGATCGACGCGGTCGTAGTAGGCCGACAGGGCGAAGGGGGCGTTGTCGAGCGACGACACTTCCATCACCTGGCCGAGGCCACCGCGGAACTCGCCGGGGCCGCCGGAATCCTGCCGGTACTCCTTCTTCCAGATGAGGAGCGGCGAGGTCGCCTCGTTGACCTCGATCGGCACGTTGCGCACGCCGCTTGGGAAGGCCGTGGCCGAGAGCCCGTCCTTGCCGGGCCGCGCGCCGGTGCCGCCGGAATGGAAGCTCATCACCGTGAAGGGCCGGGCGTTCACCGTCTCGGAGGGATCGCCGTCGGTGCTGCCGGGCCCACCCATCGCCATCAGGTTCCACAGGCACGAGGTGCCCTCGGCCGGAACCTGGCCGCCCAGCGCCTGGTGCAGGCAGCCGAACATGACGTCGGGCAGCATCTGGCCCGTGACGTGGCGCGAGGCGACGGGCGCGGGCTTCTTGGCATTCAGGATGGTGTTCTCGGGCGCCGTCACGCGGATCACCGACAGCGAGCCTTCGTTGTTCGGCACCTTGGGCGCCACGATGCACTTCACGCCGAACGACGCGTAAGCCTCGGTGTAGCAGACCGGCACATTGATGCCGTAGCCCGACACGCCCGAGGTGCCGGTGAAATCCACGTCGATACCGGTCGGGCCGATCTTCATCGTCGCGGCCAGGTCGACCGGCTTGTCGTAGCCGTCGACCGTCATCTTGAAGCTGTATTCGCCCGGCTTGATCTTGTTGATCAGCTCGAGCGAGGCGGCCTTGGACTTGGCGAGGATGTGCGTGCCGAGACGATCGAGGTCGTCGATCGCGAACTCGTCCATCATCTCGATCAGGCGGCGGCAGCCGATCTCGTTGCAGGTCGCGAGCGAGTAGAGGTCGCCCACCACCTGGATCGGCTCGCGCACGTTGGCGGCCACGATGTCGGTCAGAGTCTGGTCGACCTTGCCTTCGCGCGCGAAGTGCATCAGCGGGATGTAGAGCCCTTCCTCGTAGTTGTTGCGTGCATCCGTGGTCATGCCGCGGCCGCCGATATCGACGACATGGCAGGTCGAGGCGAAGAGGGCGACCATCTTGCCGCGCCGGAAGGTCGGCGTGACGAAGGTGAAGTCGTGCAGATGACCCGTGCCCTTCCACGGGTCGTTGGTCAGGTAGATGTCGCCTTCCTTCATGACCGGCGCCGGGAACTTCTCGAGGAAGTGCCGCACCGAGCGGGCCATCGAGTTGATGTGGCCCGGCGTGCCGGTGACCGCCTGGGCCAGCATGTCGCCCTTGAGGTCGAACACGCCGGCCGAGAGATCGCCCGCCTCGCGGGTGGAGGTCGAGAAGCCGGTGCGCATCAACGCCAGCGCCTGCTCCTCGACAACCGCGATCAGGCGGTCCCACATCAGCTGCAGGCGGATCGGCGACAGGGGATCGTTGATGCTCATTGCACCTTCTCCAGCATGAGGGCGCCGATCGGGCTCACGCGCGCAGCGAAGCTCTTCGGCACGATGGTTGTCGTCTCGTCCTCGGCGATCACCGCCGGGCCCGGCACGAAGCTGCCGATCGTGAGGTCGGCGCGATGATAGACCGACACGTCCTTCATGTCCTGATCGGCCGGGTCGTAGACCAGCCGGCTGCCGCGCGCCTTGGCCGGCTTGTCGGCGGGCTGCGGCGGCGCCTTGGCGACGGCGTCCTGTGCCGCGGCAACGCGCAAGGTCCAGTTCATGATCTCGACCGAGAGGCCAGGGATGGTCCGGCCGAAGGTCGTGGCATAGCCCGTCTCGTAGAGCTTGATCAGCTTCTCGCGATCAGCCGCGGTGAAGTCGCCGGCCGGCAGGTCGACGGTGATCTCGTGGCCCTGGCCACGATAGCGCATGTCGGCGGTGCGCGTCGCGACCAGCCTGGCCGTCGGCGCGCCTGCCTTCACGACGGCTTCAGCCTCGGCCTGCATCTCGGCGAAGAGCTTGTTCACGAAGCCCGGATCGAACTTGTCGGCATCGAGCTGCACATAGCGGCTGCGCACGACCTCGTAGGCGACCGGCGCCATCAGGAAGCCGACGGCCGAACCGACGCCTGCGCCCGAGGGCACCAGCACGCGGTTGATGCCGAGCTTCTCGGCCAGGCGCGCGGCATGGATGGGGGCCGCACCGCCGAAGGCGATCATGGTGCGGTCCTGCAGCTCCTTGCCGCGCTCGACGGCATGGACGCGGGCGGCGTTGGCCATGTTCTCCTCGACGATCTCGCTGACGCCGAAGGCCGCGTCGAGACGGGCGAGCTGCAACGGTCCGCCGACTGCCTTGTCGACCGCGGCGCCCGCTTTGTCCGGCGAAAGCTTGATCGAGCCGCCGGCGAAGTAGCCGGGATCGAGCCGGCCCAGCACGACGTCGGCATCGGTCACGGTGGGCTCGGTGCCGCCGCGGCCGTAGCTCGCGGGGCCCGGCTCGGCGCCGGCGCTCTCTGGCCCGACATTCACACGGGAGAGCGAATCGACATGAGCGATCGAGCCGCCGCCCGCGCCGATCTCGACCATCTCGATCACGGGGATGCGCAGCGGCAGGCCGGAGCCTTTGAGAAAGCGATACTGGCGCGCGACCTCGAAGGTGCGCGAATGCTGCGGCTCGCCATTGTCGATCAGGCAGATCTTGGCGGTCGTGCCGCCCATGTCGAAGGACAGCACCTTGTCGAGGCCGCACTGGCGCGCAAGAGCGGCAGCGAGGATGGCGCCCCCCGCAGGGCCCGACTCGACCAGGCGGATCGGGAACTTGCGGGCATTGTCGAGCGCAGTGAGACCGCCGCCCGAGGTGATCATGAACAGCGGGCAGGTGAAGCCGCGCTCCTTCAGCGCCTTGTCGAGGCGGCCGAGATAGCGATCCATCACCGGCTGGACATAGGCGTTGGCCGTCGCGGTCGACCAGCGCTCGTACTCGCGGATCTCGGGCGAGACCTCGCTCGAGAGGGTGAACGACACGCCCGGCATCATCTCCGCCAGGATGTCGCGCGTGCGCCGCTCATGCGCGCCGTCGAGATAGGCGTGCATGTAGCCGATGGCGACCGCTTCGACGCCGGCGGCCTTGAGCTTGGGCGCCAGCGCCTTCACCGCCGCCTCGTCGAGCTTGATCAGCACGTTGCCGCGGCCGTCGAGCCGCTCGGGCACGCCGAAGCGCAGGTCGCGCGGCACCAGCGGCGAGGGCTTCACCATGAAGATGTCGTACTGCTCGAAGCGATGCTCGAAGGCCATCTCGATCGAATCGCGGAAGCCTTCGGTGACGATCAGCGCCGTCTTGGCGCCCTTGCGCTCGATGATGGCGTTGGTGGCGAGCGTCGTGCCGTGGATGACGAGGCCCAGCTCGGCGGGCTTCAGGCCCGAGAGCTTCACGATCTCATCCATGCCGGTCAGCACGCCTTCCTCCGGCGCGCGCGGCGTGGTCAGCACCTTGGTGCTGGTGAGCTTGCCGTTCCATTCGAGGCAGAGATCGGTGAAGGTGCCGCCGATATCGACTGCCAGTCTTGCCTTATCCATCGTTCGCTCGCTTCCTCTACGCTGCCGTCTTTATGTTGCCACCGAGATAGGCTTGGCGGATGCGCGGATCGGTGCGCACCTCGCTCGCCGGGCCTTCCATGAATTTGCGCCCCTGTTCCATCACCAGCGCCCGGTCGGAAATCAAGAGGGCGCCGCGCACATTCTGCTCTACGATAAGGACGGTCACGCCCGATTGGGCGATGCGCTGCACGGTCGCGAAGACATCGCCCTGCATCTTGGGCGACAGCCCGAGCGACGGCTCGTCGAGCAGCAACAGACTCGGCTGCAAGAGCAACACCATCGCCATCTCGAGGATCTGCTGCTCGCCGCCCGACAGGTTGCCCGCTTCGATCCTCGCCTTCTGCTTCAACAGGGGGAACAGCCCCGTCACGTGCCCGATGGCCGCGTCATGCTTGCTGGCCGCCAGCGTGTAGCAGCCCATCTTGAGGTTCTCCGCCACGCTCATGGCCGGGAAGTTGCAACGGCCCTGTGGCACGAAGCCCATGCCGCGCCTGAGCCGCTCCCACGGCGGCAGGCGTTCGATCCGCTCGCCCTTGAAGACGATCTGGCCGGCGAACAGGCGGTTGGTGCCGTAGATCGCGCGCAAGAGCGTCGACTTGCCCGCGCCGTTGCCGCCGATCAGCGTGGTGATCGTGCCGGCGCCGAGCTGCGCGGAGAACTCGCGCACGATGGGATTGTCGCCATAGCCCGCGGTGACGGAGACGAGCTCGAGCGCCCAGTCGGTCATGCGGCGCCCCGCATCTCCGCCTCGGCCATCTCGGGCGTCATGCCGAGATAGGCTTCGAGCACCCTCGGATCCTTGTGGATCTCGGCGGCCGTGCCCTCGGCGAGCTTGCGGCCCTGCTCCAGCACGATCACGCGATGGCAGAGGTTGGTGATGAACTCGACATTGTGCTCGACGATCAGGAAGGTCTCGCCGGCCCGGTTGAGCTCCTGCAGCGCCACCTCGATCTCTCTTATGCGGCTCGGATTGACGCCGGCCACCGGCTCGTCGAGGACCACGATCTTGGGATGCGGCATCAGCGCGGCGGCCAGCGCCACCAGCTTCTTCTGGCCGTAGGACAGGATGCCGGCCTCGGCCTCGTAGTACTTCTGCAGGCCGATCAATTCGATCAGCCGTCTGGCGCGCATTTCCGATTCATCGACGGCGTCGCGATAGCGGCGGGTGCGCAGGAACTCGTCGAGCCACGTCGCACTGTCGAACTGCTGACTTGCTATTGCGAGATTCTCGCGCAACGACAGCCGCTCGTAGACGCGCACGGTCTGGAAGGTGCGCATGAGGCCCGCACGCGCGATCAGGTGCGCGGGCTTGCCCGTGATGTCGTGGCCGCCCAGCAGCACCTTGCCGCGGTCGAGCTTCTGGAAACCCGAGAGGCAGTCGATCGCCGTGCTCTTGCCCGAGCCGTTGGGACCGATCAGCCCGGTGATGCTGCCGGCCTCGACGCCGAACGCGACGCCCTCCAGTGCATGCACGCCGGCATAGGCCTTGGTGAGGCCGGTGACATCGAGGATCGCGCTCATCTGAGCTGCTCGCGCATTGCGGTGAGCTTGCGCTCGCGCAGCCAGCCCGCCACGCCGGTCGGCATGACGAACATCGCAACCACCAGGATCACGCCGTAGATGATCATGCGGAAGTCGGCCGAGAAGCGCAGCGCTTCGGGCAGCGCCGAGAGCACGACCCCCGACAGCAGCACGCCCCAGAAGCTCCCCGCGCCGCCGATGATCACGATGATCAGGAAGGTCTGCATGTAGTAGAAATCGAGGAACGACGTATCGATGATGCGGAGATAGAAGGTGAAGACGCCGCCCGCCGCGCCGGTGATCGCCGCACCGATGGCGAACGAGGCGAGCTTGTAGGGCATGGGCGAGATGCCCTGCGCCCGCACCAGCGGCTCGTTCTGCTTGATCGCGACCAGGGTGCGGCCGATGCGCGAGCTGCAGAGCGCGTAGAGGAAGGCGAGCATTGCCACGGTGAAGACCCAGGCGATCGCGTAGTACTTGTGCGGGCTGTCGAAAGTGACGCCGAAGGCGTGCGGCGGCGGCAGGTTGGGGATGCCGAGCGGACCGCGCGTGAGATCGACCCAGTCGCGGGCGATCAGCGCGACGAGGAGCGCGAAGGTCAGCGTCGAGATCACGAAGGCATGGCGGTTGGTGCGCAGGATCGGATAGCCGATGACCAATGCCACGATGCCGCTCAAGAGCGCCGCGTAGACGAGGCCCATCCAGTAGGTGCCACCGAAAGTGACGACCGTCAGCGCGGCCGCATAGCCGCCGATGCCCCAGAAGCCGAGCTGGGCGAAAGAGAGGAGACCCGTGAAGCCGTAGATCAGGTTCAGCGCCGCGGCGGCCACCGTGAAGATCAACGCCGAGACGCCGACGCCCACGAGGTAATTCGAGGCGGTGACGATCGGCAGCGCCGCGAAGGCGAGCGCGACAGCGATGGCGAGAGGAAGCGGGTGCTTCATCCGGCGGTCCTCATCCTACCCGCATGCCTCCGCGCTTGAAGAGGCCATCGGGCCGCAGGAACAGCACCACGATCATGATCACGAAGACCGCGCCCTCCTGCCAGACGATCTCGTAGAAGCCGCCGATCCAGCTCTCGATCAGGCCGAGCCCGACGGCCGCCACCACCGCGCCCGGCACGTTGCCGAGCCCGCCGATGATCACCAGGGCAAAGGCCTTGAAGATCATGAACTGGCCCATATAGGGCGTGACGTTCTGGATCGGCGCCACGGCCGCGCCCGCGAGGCCGCTGAGCCCCGCCGCCAGCACGACCGCATTGCGCGCCACGACCCGCGGGCGGATGCCGACCATCAATGCGGCCTCGCGGTTCTGGGCGATGGCGCGCATGGCGCGGCCGAACTGCGTATGGCGCAGCACGAAGTAAAGCCCGGCGAAGGCCGCCAGCGCCACACCCGCGCCGATGACGCGCGTCCAGGTGATGCGGATCGCGCCGATCTCGACGCCGTCGAAGCCGAACTGCGAATCGACCATGCGCGGCGTCGCGGTGAAGAGGTACTGCATCACATGGATGATGATGATCGAGAGGCCGAGCGTGATCAGGATCGAGCGCTCGAACTCGTCCGGCCTGAGCCGCGCCAGCAGCACCTCGTAGATCGCGAAGCCCACCAGCATGACGCCGATGACCGAGGCGACCAGCGCCGGCCAGTAGAGCAGGCCCATCACCGGCAGCGCGAAGCACATGCCGAAGGCGCCCAGCATCAGGAGCTCGCCGTGCGCGAAGTTGATGATCTCCATCACCCCGAAGATCAGCGACAGGCCGACGGCGATCAGCGCATAGAGCAGGCCGAGCGCGATGCCGTTCAGCGTGAGCTGAAGGAGATAGACTGCATCGATGGTCATGATCGATCGGGCGTTGCAAATACCGGACCAGTGAACACTCGTGCGCACGCCTCGATTTTACGCCGCCGCCGTGCGTTGACAGATAAACAAGGTTCTTGCGAACGTTCAACCATCGAAACGTTGTACCGATATCCGGCACGTGTATGTTTCGTTTTCGGGGAAGGCACAGGGAAGGGAGAACAAGATGAAGTTGACGACGTGGACGGCGGCCGCTGCCGCCTTGCTGGCTTTCGCGGGCGCAGCTCATGCGCAGAACATCGTGATCGGCGTGTCGACGGCGCAGACCGGGCCGGCGGCGGTCGCGGCCGAATGGGAGCTATGGGGCGTCAATCTCGCGATCGAGGAGATCAACGCCGCGGGCGGCGTGCTCGGCAAGAAGCTCGAAGTCCTGGTGATGGACAACAAGTGCAATCCGTCGGAGGCGGTCAACGTCGCCAACAAGCTCGTCGAGGCCAAGGTCGTGGCGATCGAGGGCGCCCATTGCAGCTCCGGCCATCTCGCCACCATGCCCATCATCCAGGCCGCCAAGATTCCGCTGATCACCGGCATCGCCTCCAACCCGCAGATCACGACGCTCTCGGGCGTCGGCGGCAACGACTACGCTTTCCGCATCAGCGCCTCGGATGCGGGCATGATGCAGGCGCTCGGCATCTATCTCGCCGACAAGAAGCCGTTCAAGACGATCGCCATCGTCGCCGAGGATTCCGACTTCGGTCGCGGCGGCGCCGATGCCTTCAAGGCGATGGCGGCGAAATACGGCCTGCAGATCGTCTCGACCGACATCCATCCGCAGAACACGCCCGACTTCACCAGCATCCTGACGCGGCTCCAGCAGCGGCGGCCGGATGCGATCGCGGTCTTCCAGCTGGGCGGCGATGCGATCAACTTCCTGCGCCAGGCCATGCAGATCGGCGTGCACATCCCCTATACCGGCCGTATCGAGCTCGGCGGGCGCAACCAGCCGATCATCGAGGCGGGCGGCATGGAGAAGTCGATCAGTGCCTGGCAGTACAGCGCGCTCGCCGATTCGCCGCAGAACAAGGCCTTCGCCGAGAAGATCAAGGCCAAGCACCATTCGGAGCCGTACCTGCAGACCTGGGCCGGCTACGACTGCATCCGCGTGCTGGCGCAGGCGATCCAGAAGGCGGGCAGCACCGACGGCACCAAGATCAAGGACGCGATGAAGGGCATGACCTTCACCAACGTCATGGGCAAGACGGTGACGTTCGACGACCACAATCAGGCCGGCCACTGGGTCGCGCTGCACACCGTCCTGAACAGGAAGGTGACGCTCGCCGGCCTCGTCGAGGTCAAGTAAGCGTCATGCCGGCCAGGCTGCGCGATCTCAAGTCCGCGCCCGGCTCGCAATCGCTCGAGCGCGGCCTCGACGTGCTCGAGATCGTGGGCGGCGAGGGCGCCGAGATCGGCGTGCGCGAAATCGCGCGCCGGCTCCGCCTCAGCCCGACCATCGTGCAGCGCATGGTGACCTCGCTCGCCCGGCGCGGCTATGTCGACAAGAACCTCGAGACGGCGCGCTACCGTCTCGGCTTCCGTGCTCTCGCCATGGCCTCGGGCAATGTGCAGGGCTCGGACTACATCGCCACCGCGCAGCGCGAGCTCGATCGCCTCGCGCACGACCACGGGCTGAACGGCTTCGTCTCGGTGCTGCAGGGCGGCCGTGCGGTCTATCTGCTGGCCGTGCAGGCCGATGCGCCGGTCGCGATCAAGGTGGCGCCGGGCAGCGAGATGCCGCTGCACAGCACCGCCGCCGGCAAGATCCTGCTCGCCTCGCTCGAAGACACGGCCGCCCGCAAGCTTCTGGGCAACGGCAAGCTCGCTGCCATCACGCCCCACACCGTCACCGATCCTGCCGCCGTCGTGGCGGGCCTCGCCAAGGTGCGCCGCCAGGGCTTCGCGACCGTGTCGGAGGAGAATATCCGCGGCGTGCTCTCGGTCGGCGCACCGATCCGCGACCGCACCGGCAAGGTGCTGGCCGCGCTCTCCGTCGCCTTCCCGAAGTATCTCGACGCCGGCCTCACCTTGCAGGGCGCGACGCCCTTGGTGACCGGAGCGGCCCAGACCGTCTCCCGCGTGATCGGCGGCTACTAGGTCGTGAGATCATGTTCCTCTCCGCCCGCGTTAGCGGGGGGAGAGGCTAGGAGAGGTGGGTGGAGGCCGCAGGATGATTGCCTGCGGCGCTAGGAGGGGACGCTTCAAAATTCTGAATCTGTCGCGGCTAAGAATGTGTGGTCGTGGCCATCCCATGACCCACCTCTCCTAGCCTCTCCGCCCAGAGGGCGGAGAGGGACATGAGGGGCTCCCGTTAAAGAAACGGGAAAATATTCAGCCGACCCCAGCGCACTAGCGCTAACTGCGCTAACTGGCTCTCCCCAGGTCCGCCGCAGCGCCGCTAACTCTTCTCAGCGTGCAAAAAACCTGCGCACACAGCCGCGCTTGATCCGCCCCACAGTGCGGCGTCTCCCGCGGTCCCCGCGCTTCTCTAAAGAAGGGTCCGGGTCCCTTCCTCAGTATGCACGGATCCCGGCAAAAGTAAATTGATAATTTACGATCACTGCGCCCGCGCGACCTGGCGCGGCTTGGGCAGGACGCGGCGCTTGTCGCTGTCGGTCGCGGGGCCGGCGTAGCGCTCGGCCACTTCGAGCTTGATCGGCTCCAGGGTCGCGGCGTTGTGGGCGGCGTGGTGGCGCTCGGCGGAGGCGTCGGCGTAGAGCGTCGTGCGGATGCGCGAGGTGCGGCCGATCTCGGCGATCAGCCTCTCCATCGCGTCGGGCGGCAGCTCCTCGCCATGCTCGGCGCCGGCTGCGCGGGTGATCGACTCGTTCATCAATGTGCCGCCGAGATCGTTGGCGCCGGCGTTCAGGCAGACCTTGGCGCCTTCGATGCCCATCTTCACCCAGGAGGTCTGGACGTTGGCGATGTGCGGATGCAGCGCCAGGCGGCCGATGGAATGCATCAGCACGGCTTCGCGGAAGGTCGGGCCCATGCGGGCAGCACCTTTCAGCGCGATCGGCGCTTCGGCGGCGACGAAGGGCAGCGGCACGAGTTCCGTGAAGCCACCGGTGTCCTTCTGAAGGTCTCGCAGGCGCAGCAGATGGCGCGCCCAGTGCTTGGGCTGGTCGACATGGCCGTACATGATCGTGGCCGTCGAGCGCAGGCCCACCTTGTGCGCGGCACGCATGATCTCGAGCCACTGGTCGGTCGAGACCTTGTCGGGGCAGAGGATGTCGCGCACCTCGTCGTCCAGCACCTCGGCCGCGGTGCCGGGCAGCGAGCCCAGCCCTGCGTCGCGCAGCATGGCGAGATAGTCGGGAATCGACTTCTGCAGCGTCGTGGCGCCGTGCCAGACCTCGAGCGGCGAGAAGGCATGCACATGCATGCCCGGGATCTCCTCGCGCACGGCGGTGCAGACGTCGAGATAGTGCTGGCCGGTGTACTCGGGATGGATGCCGCCCTGCATGCAGACTTCGGTGGCGCCGCGCTCCCAGGCTTCCTTCGCGCGCCGCACGATCTCCTGCACGGTGAGGTCGTAGGGCGAGCCGCGCAGGTTGGCGGCGAGCTTGCCCTTGGAGAAGGCGCAGAAGCCGCAACGGAAGTAGCAAATGTTGGTGTAGTTGATGTTGCGCACGACGGCGTAGGAGACCGTGTCGCCCACGACCTGTTTGCGTAGCGCATCGGCGGCCTGAGTCACCGCCGCGAAGTCGGGGCCGCGCGCCTCGAACAGGCGTACGATGTCGCCTTCGCCGAGATCCTCGCCACGCGTCGCGCGATCGAGGAGGGGCGCGAGGCTCGCGCTCGGCTGTACCGACGGCGCCGCAAGCGTCGTCATGTCGTCGGTCGGCATCGCCATGACGAGACCGGGACGCCAGTCATTGTCACGGCGCAGGCCGCTTGCCGAGCTCATGGCGAGCACGCGCGGCCTGAGGTCCTTGTCGATCCATGCCTTGTCGAAGATGTAGCGCGGATAGACGGCCAGACGCTCGGTCAGCACCTTGCCGTATTTCAGGCTCTCGGCAGCGAGCGCCTCGAGCTGCGGCCAGGGACGCTCGGGATTGACGTGATCGGGCGTGACGGGCGAGACGCCGCCCCAATCGTCGATGCCCGCCTCGATCAGCCGGCCATAGCCCGGCTCCTGCAGGTTGGGCGGCGCCTGCACGGATAGAGTGTCGCCGAAGACCAGGCGCGCGACGGCGATGGTCCAGAGCAGCTCGTCGAAGGAAGGCTCCGGCGCATCCTTCATGCGCGTGTCGGGCTTGGCGCGGAAGTTCTGGATGATGACTTCCTGAAGGTGCCCGTGCGCGCGATGGAGATCGCGCAGCGCCAGCAAGGCCTCGATGCGCTCCTCGCGCGTCTCGCCGATGCCGATCAGGATGCCCGAGGTGAAGGGCACCTTCGCTTCGCCGGCAGCCTTCAGCGTCGCGAGCCGCAGCGCCGGCACCTTGTCGGGCGCGCCGAAGTGCGGACCGCCGCGCTCGCCGAGGCGCTCGGCCGTCGTCTCGAGCATGATGCCCATCGACACTGACGACTTGCGCAGCTTGGCGAGGTCGGCAGGATCCATCAGGCCGGGATTGAAGTGCGGCAGCAGGCCGGTCTCCTTGAAGACCAGCGCGCCCATGGCCGCGAGATAGTCGAGCGTCGTGGCGTAGCCCATCGCGGCCAACGCCTCGGCGGCGGGCTTCCACTTGAGCTCGGGCTTGTCGCCCAGGGTGAACAACGCCTCGGCGCAGCCGGCCGCCTGGCCTGCCTTGGCGATCGCCAGCACCTGCTCGGGCGAGAGGTAGGCTGCTTCGCCCTTCTTGGGCGGATGCACGAAGGTGCAGTAGCCGCAATTGTCGCGGCAGAGATGCGTCAGCGGAATGAACACCTTCTTGGAGAAGGTGATGCGATCGCCGAATGCGGCATCGCGGATCGCGGCGGCCTCGCGCATCAGCGAAGCGAGGTCCCGGGACAGGAAATCAGGCGACATGGCGGAACACTTGGTACGCGGGATGGTCGGCGACAAGGGCCGCGAGATCGGCCGGCGTGTCGATGTCGCGGGCGAGGCCGGGGCGGCGCACGATCGCGGGCTCGATGCCGGCCTTGCGGGCAAGATCGGCATGCAAGGTGGCGCTCGGCTGGTTCGTCGCGAAGGCAAAGCCGATGGCGGTCGGCGGCCGCAGCAGCAGCGCGTTGGTGCCGCCGTCCTTGGCCTCGGCGATGACCACGGGGCTCGTGCGCCCGGCCTCGATCATCGCGGCGATGTCGGCGGCGGAGAGATAGGGCAGATCGGCCGTGACCAGCAGCAGGTCGGTGGCACCGTCGGCGGCAGCCTGGCGCGCCGCGGCGGCGGCATCTTCATTGAGATCGCCGCCCGCCTCGCCGCGCGCCATGCGCACCGTGGCGAGTCCCGCCTCGCGCAGCGTATCCAGCACATGCTGCAGCATCTTCTCGGCGAGCGCGCGTCGTCCCCCGGGATCGAGGACCGTCGACAGACGGCCCTTCGCCAGCTCCATGGACTTCACGGGAACGACAGCGGTCAGCATTGCCTCAGGAGTGTACGGCGAGTTCGTCCACGAAATCGAGCGTCTCGGCGGCCAGCCGCTTCTTGTCCGCGTCGTTTCGCATCATGGTGTCGGTCACGCGCACCTTCATGCCCACTGCTTCGATGGCGGCGGCGAGCGCCCGATCCTGCGCGTCGAGCACGAAGCCGTCGATCAGCCCTCTATAATAACGCGCCACGCCCAGCGCCGAGACATCGTGACCGAGCTCGGCCAGCATCTTGGCGGCCGGTCCCTTGATGGCGGCACCGCCGACGATCGGCGTCACGGCCACGCGCGGCACCCTGGCCTTCTCGAGTGCCGGACGCACGCCCGCAAGAGCGAGGATTGGCCCTACGCTCACGAAGGGATTGGACGGGCAGAAGACGACGCCACGCTTGGTCGAGAGATCGAGCAGGGCGGGATGCGGTTTCGCGGTCTCGGCACCGGCAAAACGCACCGAACGCACGACAGGCTTGCATTGCAGGCGCACGAACCAGTCCTGGAAGGCGAGCTCGCCCTGTTCGGTGTTCACGACCGTGCGCACCGGAGCGTCGGACATCGGCACGAGCGCGGGCTTCACGCCGAGCTTTGCCGCGAGGTCGCGCATCACCGACGTGAGCGACTCACCCGAGCGCAAACGGCGCGTGCGCTCGATGTGCGTCGCGAGATCCTTGTCACCGAGACGAAACCAGGTCTCGCCGCCCAGCGCGCCGAGCGCTTCCATCACGGTCCAGGTCTCGCCTTGCCGGCCCCAGCCGGTCTCCGGATTGGCGACCCCGGCCAGCGTGTACATGACCGTGTCGAGATCGGGCGAGATCGAGAGTCCCAGATGCTCGAAATCGTCAGCCGTGTTGACGACAACTGTCAGTGCTTCGGCAGGCAGAATCGCCGCCAGCCCGAGCGCGAGCTTCGCGCCGCCGACGCCGCCGGCCAGAGCCACAATTTCACGAATGGCCATGACAGACCTTATCGCGTGTTGCGGACACTCTGCAAAACACTCTAGGCTCGCCGCCAACGAGAAATCGGGAGGGTTGTCATGAGGCTTTTCGCTTTGACCTGCGCGCTTGCCTTAGCCGCTGTCTCGGCCCAGGCGCAAGACGCGAAGCTTTGCGACAAGCCGCGCCAGATGGAGGGCTTCAAGACCTGCGCCGATGTCGAGAAGGCCGAGGCCGAAGGCGCCTTCGTGCTCTACTCGACAGATCCCGAGGCGGGGCAGGCCAAGCTGGTCGGGGCCTTCATGAAGGCCTTCCCCAAGATCAAGGCCAACTACTTCCGCCTGCAGGCGGGCGCGCTCTACGCCAAGCTCCTGTCGGAGCGTCAGGCCAAGTCCTACCTGGTCGACGTGATCCAGATCTCCGACATGGGCATGATCCTCGACTTCCAGCGCAAGAACGGCTTCGTGCGGTACATCTCGCCCGAGATGGCCGCCTTCAAGCCGGAGTACAAGAGCAAGCCCGAGGGCTATTGGACCTGGGGTTCGGTGATCATGGGCGGCATCGCCTACAACAAGAAGAACACGCCGGAAGCCGAGGCGCCGAAGAAGTGGGAGGACCTGCTCGATCCCAAGTGGGCCGACGCCATCAACGTCAAGGTGTCGAACTCGGGCCTCCAGCACGGCATCTGGTACATGCTGAAGCCGCTGCTCGGCGACGACTACTTCAAGAAGTTCGCCGCCCAGAAGCCGCGCGCGTTCGATTCCTATGTCCAGCAGTACGGCCGCCTGACCGACGGACAGGACAAGGTGATCATGGGCGCGCAGTATTCCGGCGCCGTCGAGTTCCAGGCCAAGGGCGCGCCGATCGGCTTCGTCTTCCCCGAGCTCGGGCTGCCCGCGGTATCGGAGACCTACGGCATCGTCGCCGAAGGGCCGCATCCCAACGCGGGCAAGCTGTTCATGGATTGGTTCCTGTCGCCGGTCGGGCAGAAGGCACTCGCAGAGGCGCTGGCGCTGCATTCGCCGCGCGATGACGTGCCGCCGCCGGCGGGCGCGGTGCCGCTCAGCAAGATGAAGCTGCTCATTCCCGCCGACTGGGATGCCTTCGAGAAGGATCGTCCGAGCTTCGCCAAGGAGTGGGACCGCCTCGTCGGCGCCAGGCGTTGATCATCCTCTCGTGGACCGCGGGCCTCCGGGCCCGCATCATGATCATGAGCGGGCCTGGAGGCCCGCGGTCCGGAAGACCATGAACCACTCACGCTTCAACTGGCAGCCGGTGATCTCGGCGGCCGTCGTTGTCGTTGTGGCGTTTCTCGTCCTGCTGCCGCTGGTGTTCCTGGTCGAGGAGTCGCTCAACACCGGCGATCCGATGGCGTTTCCGCCGCAGCAATTCGGCATCGCCAACTACATCGCCATGTTCGACGAGGACATCAACGTCCTCGTCAACACGGTCGTGATCGCCCTGATGGCGACGGCGATGGCGATCGTCATCGGCTTCTCGCTGGCGTGGATCCTGACCCGCACCAATGTGCGAGGCCGCGAGCTGCTCGAGCGGCTGATGGAGCTGCCCTACTACATGACGCCGCTGGTCGGCGCGCTCGCCTGGAGCGTGATCGCCGGTCCCAAGAGCGGCTTCGTCAACCAGCTCTGGCACGCCTGGGGCGGCAAGGGCGATATCGTCGACGTCTACAGCTATTTCGGCATCGCCTGGATCATGGCGTTGTTCGAGGGCACGGTCGCCTTCGTCATGATCTCGGCGTCGATGAAGTCGATGGACCCCGCGCTCGAGGAATCGGCGCGGGTGATGGGCGCCTCGAAGCTGCGCACCATGCTGACGGTCACCCTGCCGCTGGTCATGCCCGGCGTGCTGGGCGCCACGCTGTTCGTTTTCGCCGAGATGCTGGGCTCGTTCGCGGCGGCGCTGGTGATCGGCATTCCCGCCCGCATCTACGTCATCACCACGGCGATCTGGGATTCGACGCTCTCCTATCCGCCGGACTACGGGCGCGCCTCGGCGATGGGACTGTCGCTGTTCGTGGTGATGTTCGGCATGCTGAGCTTCTATCGCTGGCGCATCAACAAGGGCAGCTACGCCACCATCACCGGCAAGGCGTTCCGGCCGCGGCCGATGGACATGGGGCGCCTCGCCTGGCTGCTGGTCGGCGTCTGCCTGCTCTACATCGCGGTCGCGGTCGTCCTGCCGCTCGGCGCGCTGATCTTCACTTCGCTGCAGAAGTTCGCGACCGTCATCCTGAGCCAATCGGCGTTCACGCTCGACAATTACCGCACCGCGCTCGGCCTCGGCCCCATCCGGCTCGCGCTGCGCAACAGCCTGATGCTGGGCTTCGGCGTGGCGACGGTCGGCGTGATCCTGATGGCGCTGCTGGTCTGGATCATCTACCGCAGCCGCATCCGCGGCGCCGGCGCCATCGAGTACCTCGTGATGTTCCCCCAGGCCGTGCCGCGCCTGGTGTTCGGCCTGGCGCTGCTCTGGGCCTGGCTCAACATTCCGATCCCGATCTACGGCACCTTGTGGCTGCTGGCGCTCGCCTATCTCACGGTCATGCTGCCGCTCGGCGTGCGCACTCTGGCGGGCGTGGTGCTGCAGATCGACAAGAGCCTCGAGGAATGCGCGCGTGTCTGCGGCGCCGGCTGGCTCTACCAGATGACGACGGTGACCCTGCCGCTGCTGCGGCCGGGCATTCTCGCCGCCTGGCTGCTGATCTTCATGGCCTGCGTGCGCGAGCTCGGCACCTCGGTGTTCCTGATGGGCCCGAATGCCAAGGTGATCGCGCCGTCGATCGTGGCGGCCTTCGCCTCGAGCGGCACCGAGCTCACAGCGGCGATGGCCCTGATCCAGACCGGCACCGTGGTCCTGGCCCTGGTGATCCTGTTCCGGCTGACGCGCGGCGTCACCAAGGAGATGACGTGACGACGCGGATCGAGGTGGCCGACCTGGTGGTGCGCTATGGCGAGCAGACCGCCGTGAACGGCGTGAGCTTCTCCGTCGGCCGCGGCGAGCACGTGACCTTGCTGGGGCCATCCGGCTGCGGCAAGACGACGACGCTTCGCTCCATCGCGGGGTTGGAGCAGCCCACCGGCGGCAGCATCTCGATCGATGGCCAGGCCATGTTCGACGCCGGCGCGCGCAAGAACGTGCCGGCCGAGCAGCGTGGCGTGTCGATGGTGTTCCAGTCCTACGCCGTGTGGCCGCACATGACGGTGTTCGACAACGTGGCCTACGGCTTGCGGGTGCGAAAGCAAAGCGGACCCGAGATCCGGGCCGCGGTCGAGCGCGCGCTCGATCTCGTGCAGATGCGCGCGCTGGCCGACCGTCCGGCCTCGAAGCTCTCCGGCGGCCAGCAGCAGCGCGTGGCGCTTGCCCGCGCCATCGCCTTCTCGCCCACCGTCGTCCTGTTCGACGAGCCTCTCTCGAACCTCGACGCCAAGCTGCGGGCGGAAATGCGGGTCGAGCTGCGCGAGCTGCAGCGCCGGCTCGACATCACCTCGGTCTATGTCACGCACGACCAGGAGGAAGCGCTTGCGATCTCCGACCGCGTCATCGTGATGAACGTGGGCGTCATCGAGCAGATCGGCACGCCCGAGCAGATCTACAACAGCCCGCGCAATCGCTTCGTCGCGGACTTTGTCGGCTCGGCCAACATCCTGAAGGGCAGGGTGATGGGCGCGGGTACTTTTGCGGCTGAAGGCGGCACGGTGCTGAAGTTCACCGCGCCGCATGCGCCGACCGGCCAGGAAACCGAAGTGGCCGTGCGCACGGCCTATATCGACCTCGTCGGCCGCGAGGGCGACAACCAGCTCACGGGCCATGTCCGCCAGCGCATGTTCCACGGCGACTTCGTGCAGTACATCGTCGAATGCGCCTGCGGCCGGCTGATCGTGCGCCGCCCGCCGACCAACCTTTTGGAAGAGGGCGCGCCGGTGATGCTGAGCTTCTCGGCCAGCCACACCGTGCTGCTGCAATCATGATTCCCTCCCCTTCGCGGAAACCGCGAAGGGGAGGTGCCCGCGTCATCGCGGGCGGAGGGGTCATGAGAGCCAAACGGTCGCTCATGACCCTCCGTCAGCGTAAGACGCTGCCACCTCCCCTGATGACAGGGGAGGAAATCAAACGGGTTCAGTCCCCGCCACCACCACGCGGTGCATCAGCCGTCGCTCGCCTTCGGCATAGTCGGCATTGGCCTTGTGCATCAGGCAGCGATTGTCCCAGATCACGACGTCGCCCTGCCGCCAGACATGGCGGTACTGGAATTCGGGCTTGATCGCGTGCGCGATCAACTCGTCGAGCAGCGCGTCGCTGTCGGCGCGGCTGAGGCCCACGACCTGTTCCATGCGGTTGGCGTTGAGATAGAGCGCCTTGCGTCCGGTCTCCGGATGCGTCCGCACCAGCGGATGCGTCGCCTCCGGCATCGCCGCCATCTCCGACTCGGGCCGCTTGGAGACCTTGTTGGTCTTGCGGGTCGAATCGTACTTGTGGATCACCCTGAGGTCGGCGATGCGCGCCTTCATCTCGGGCGACAGGGCATCGTAGGCCGCATAGAGATTCACGAACTGCGTGTCGCCCCCCTTGGGCGGGACGACCACGCCGTAAAGCATGGTGAGCGAGCAGGGCACGCGCATGAAGCTGTCGTCGGTGTGCCACGACGCGCCGTTCACCAGCTTGCCGCCATCACCCAGCTCGTCGCGATCCTCGCTCGAGATGATGTTGACCTCGGCGCACTCGGGCGTCGCGGCCAGCTGCTTGCGCAGCACCGGCGTGCCGAAGCGGGCCATGGCGTCGCGGAACGGCACGGGGGCGAGCGTCTGGCCGCGGATGCAGAGCACGAGGTTTTCGTGCAGCGCCTCGACCAGTTCTTCATGCGTCGCCGCATCGATGCGGGCGAGATCGATCCCGCTCACCGCGACGGCCATGTGCGATCCGAGCTTTTGCTGCCGAAGCATGGTCATAGGGTTAGCGCGCGATCGAGCCGCTGGAAAGCCTCGTCGTCGCCCGGCAGGCCGAACCGCAGCCGGTCGGGCCAATGGGCGAAACGGCGGACATGGATCCCCGCCTTGCCGAGCCGTTCGATCGCACCAGGCGCATCTTCGTGGCGCGCCAGATGGAAGAGCGGATTGCGGCCCAGCATGGCGAAGCCCGCCCTTTCGAGGATCGCGTCCAGCCGCTTGCCGTCGCGCGCCAGTCGGCTCGCGGCCGTTTCCAGCCAGACGCCGTCGGTCAGCGCTCTTTGCCCGATCGCTAGCGCCGGTCCCGGCACCGCCCAGGGTCCCAGTTCGTCGCGCAGTCGCCCGGCCATAGCGGGCGAGGCAATGGCGAAGCCCAGGCGGAGACCCGCGAGGCCGTACGCCTTGCCGAAGGAGCGCAACACGATGGCGTTCGGTGGCAGATCGTTGGCGAGGCTCGCGGAAGCCGGCAGGAAATCGGCAAAGGCTTCGTCGACCACGAGCGTCGCTTTTGTCGCACGCAGGACTTCAGGAGCAATCAGCCGTCCCGTCGGATTGTCCGGATTGACGACCACGATCACTTCGGCATTCGAAGCGGCCTCGAAAGACTCGACGATCGTCACCTCGTGTCCCTGTCGGCGCCACGAGACCTGGTGCTCCTCGTAGGTCGGTCCCACGACGGCGACGCGCGATTTCTGCACGAGCCTCGGCAGGAGCTGGATCAGCGCTTGTGTGCCGGGTGCAACGACAAGGGTCATCGGATCGCGCACGCCGAAGCGCGCGGCCGCTGCAATTTGCAGCGCCTCCTCATCGGCGCGGCTCGGCAGGCGCGTCCAGGCTTCGGCAGGCAGCGTGCCGATGGGATAAGGCACGGGATTGATCCCGGTCGAGAGGTCGATCCAGGGCGTGGGCGCGTCGGGAAAGCGCCGCTTTATTTCCCCCAGGTCGCCGCCGTGCATCACCGGTTTCACGACGTCGGCCTCCATGTTAGGCAAAGGGACATGCCCGTCGGTCTCGCTCTCTTAGCCGGCGCGATCGAATCGGTCGTGGGATATCCCGATCTGCTCTTTCGCTGGATCGGCCATCCCGTGACCTGGATGGCGCGGCTCATAGCATGGGCCGACGAGCGGTGGAATTCGGACAACGACTCCGACCTGATGCAACGCCTGCAGGGCGTGGCGTTGCTGCTGCTGTTGCTGGCCGCGAGCCTGATCGTGGGCCTGCTGATCACGCGCCTTTGCTACTTCTTCCTGCCGCAGGTCGCGGCCTTCGTTCTCGTCGCTCTACTCGCCAGCGCCTTGATCGCGCAGCGCAGCCTGGACACGCATGTGACCGCCGTCGCCGATGCGCTGGAGAGCAGGGGACTCCAGGCGGGCCGCGAGTCGGTGGCGATGATCGTCGGGCGCGACACGAAGGAGCTCGATGAGTCGGACGTCTGCCGCGCCGCCATCGAGAGCCTGGCGGAGAGCTTCTCCGACGGCATCGTCGGTCCGATCTTCTGGCTCGCCGTGGCGGGCCTGCCGGGCGCGATCGCCTACAAGGCGATCAACACCGCCGACAGCATGATCGGCCACAAGACGCCGCAATATCTCCATTTCGGCTGGGCCGCCGCGCGCACCGACGATCTCGTGAACCTGCCGGCCTCGCGCCTGTCGGTGCTCTGGATCGCGCTGGGCGCGCTGTGGGTGCCCGATCTCTCGCCGCTCGGCGCATTGCGCACCGCCTGGCGCGATGCGAGCCAGCATGAGTCTCCGAACGCGGGCTGGCCCGAGGCGGCGATGGCCGGCGCGCTCGGTCTTACGCTCGGTGGGACGAGCGCTTACGAAGGCGAGGTCGTGCGCGGTCCGACGTTCGGATCGGGCCGCACCGACATCAAGGCGAAGGACATCCGCACGGCCCTGTCGCTCTATCGCGCGGCCTGCGGCTTCCAGCTCGCGGTGCTGCTGATCCTGACGATGCTCATCTGGCTAGTGTGAGCAGCTTTTCGCAATCGATGTGCTTGCCGACATGGTCGGCCAGCAGGTCGAGGGTCGCGTCGACATCGGCCTCATAGTCGAACGACGACGCCGAGGCGCCGAGCCGCTCGAGCCAATGCCGCCGCTGGCCGTCGTCGGTCAGCAGGCCGTGGATATAGCAACCGGCGATGCGACCGTCCTCGCTCACGGCGCCCTGGTCATGATCCTTCAGCGAGAGCAGCGGTCTCGACGCGCCCGTCGTGCGGCCGATATGCATCTCATAGCCCTTGAACGGCACACCATCGGCCGTGCCCGCGACCTCGACCAGCACCTTGTCGCCTTCCAGAACGGTGTCGACGGCGATCAGACCCAGCCCCTCGACCTTCATGGGCGGGCCCTCGATACCGTGCGGATCCGCCACCGAACGGCCGAGCATCTGATAGCCGCCGCAGATGCCGAGCACGCGCCCGCCGCGCCGGACATGCGCCCTGAGATCGATGTCCCAGCCTGTATCGCGCAACGACGCGAGATCGGCGATCGTCGCTTTCGAGCCGGGCAGGACGACGAGGGCGGCGTCGCCGGGAATCGCCTCACCCGGACGCACGAAGGCGAGATCGACCTCGGGTTCCAGCCGCAGCGGATCGAAGTCGTCGAAGTTCGCGATGCGCGGATAGGCCAGCACCGCGATCTTGATCCGCCCGCCGCTGCCCTTGGTCGGCAGGTCGAGCGCGTCCTCGGCCGGCAGGCGATGGGCCTGCTCGAAGAAGGGCACGAGCCCGAGCGCCGGCCAGCCCGTGCGTGCGGCGATGTCCTTCATGCCGTCGGCGAACAATGTCGGATCGCCGCGGAAGCGGTTGACGATGAAGCCCACGATCATCGCCGCATCCGCCGGATCGATAACGGCTTTCGTGCCGACCAGGCTCGCGATCACGCCGCCGCGGTCGATGTCGCCCAGCAGCACGACCGGCACATCGGCGGCGCGCGCGAAGCCCATGTTGGCGATGTCCGACGCGCGCAGGTTCACTTCCGACGCCGAGCCCGCGCCCTCGACCAGCACGAGATCGGCTTCGGCGCGGAGCTTGCCGAAGCTCTCCAGCACCGCGCCCAGCAGCTTGGGCTTCATGCCTTGGTATTCGCGCGCCTTGGCCGTGCCGACGACCTTGCCTTGCACCACGACCTGCGAGCCGATCTCGCTCTGGGGCTTCAGCAGCACGGGATTCATGTGTACGCTGGCCGGCACTCGGGCCGCGCGCGCCTGCAGCGCCTGCGCGCGGCCGATCTCGCCGCCATCCGCCGTGACCGCGGCATTGTTCGACATGTTCTGCGGCTTGAACGGCCGCACCTTCAATCCCTGTCGCGTGAAGTGACGGCAAAGGCCGGCCACGATCATCGACTTGCCGACATCGGAGCCCGTGCCCTGGATCATGAGGGCGCGGGCGGTCAAAACTCGATGCCTTCCTGCGCTTTCACGCCCGAGGCGAAGTGATGCTTCACCAGGGTCATCTCGGTCACGAGATCGGCCGCCTCGATCAGCTCGGGCTTGGCGTTGCGGCCGGTGACGACGATGTGTTGATCGTGCCGCTTGGCCTTCAGCGCCGCCACGATTTCGGCAAGGTCGAGATGCTCGTAGCGCAGCGCAATGTTGAGCTCGTCGAGCACGATCAATCGAATCGCGGGATCGGCCATCATCTTCTTCGTGGCGGCCCAGGCGCGTTCGGCGGCGGCGACGTCGCGCGCGCGGTCCTGCGTCTCCCAGGTGAAGCCCTCGCCCAGGGTGTGCCACTCGACCTGGTCGCCGAACTTCTCGATGGCCGTCCGCTCGCCCGACTGCCAGGCACCCTTGCCGAACTGCACCACGCCGCAGCGGAAGCCGCGGCCCAATGCACGCAGCATGAGTCCGAAGGCCGCCGTCGATTTGCCCTTGCCCTTGCCGGTATGGACGATCAGCAGGCCTTTCTCGATCGTCTTGCCCGCGACCTCTTTATCCTGCTGGGCCTTGCGGTTGGCCATCTTGGCCTTGTGCCGCCGAGCCTCGTCGATTGCGTCGGTCATGCGGCCACGCTATCAAGCGCCCGACGGAAAGGGAACGCGGGTGGAGCCGCGGCTGCCCCCGCAACTGTGATCGGCGAGCCTAGAACCAGACGCCACTGGGTAACCGGGAAGGCGGTTCGAGGCGAGGACCCGAGAGCCAGGAAACCTGCCGTCGCGAGGAACGAGCCCATGGCGCGGGGAACCGCCAAGCGAGGATTAAGTCTGTGTCGACACTGTTCGTCTGCGTGACCTGTCGCCGGGAGGGCGATCCCGTCGAGCCACGGCCCGGCGCACGCCTCTATGCGGCCTTGAAGGAAAGGGAACCGGCGGGCGATCTCGAGATCGTGCCCGTCGAGTGTCTTTCCAATTGCACGCGCTCCTGCACCGCCGCCGTCACAGCGCCAGGCAAGTGGACCTATGTCGTGGGTCATCTCGACCCCGATCAGAACGCCGACGACATGCTCGCCTTCGCGCGCCTTCATCAAGCATCCACCGAAGGGCTCACCGTCTGGCGCGATCGCCCTGTCCATATTCGCAAGAACACCATCGCGCGCGTGCCGCCATTGAAGGAGATCCCATGAGCAATCTCGCCAAGGTGCCGTGCACCATCGTCACCGGCTTCCTGGGCGCGGGCAAGACCACGCTCGTGCGCCATGTGCTGGAGAATGCCGACGGCCGCCGCCTCGCGGTGATCGTCAATGAATTCGGCGATGTCGGCATCGACGGCGAGATCCTGAAGAGCTGCGGCGTCGAGAGCTGCCCCGAGGATGCGATCGTCGAGCTCGCGAACGGCTGCATCTGCTGCACCGTCGCCGACGATTTCGTGCCGGCGCTGAAGGGGCTGCTCGACCGGCCGTCGCCGCCCGAGCATATCGTGATCGAGACGTCGGGGCTCGCCTTGCCCAAGCCTCTCGTGAAGGCCTTCAACTGGCCCGAAATAGCCTCGCGCGTCACCGTCGACGGCGTGGTCGCCGTGGTCGATGGCGCGGCCGTCGCGGCCGGACGTTTTGCCGATGACCCGGAAGCGCTGGCGAAGCAGCGCGCCGAGGACCAGTCGCTCGACCACGACAATCCGCTGGAGGAAGTGTTCGAGGACCAGCTCCTCTGCGCCGACCTCGTGATCCTGAACAAGGCCGATCTGCTGTCGGCCAGCCAACGCCAGGACGTCACCGCCGAGATCGGCAAGACCCTGCCGAGGGTCGTCAAGGTCGTTGAAACGGAAAACGGAAAGGTGCCGGTCGATGTCCTGCTGGGACTGGGCGCGCAGGCCGAATCGGACCTCGCAGCACGGCCCTCGCACCACGACCTCGAAGACGAGCACGATCACGAGGATTTCGACACCTTCATCATCGACCTGCCGGTCTTCGACACGCCGCAGGCGCTGGTCGACCGCATCGCCCGCGCGACGGCGGCCCACGACATCCTGCGGGTGAAGGGCTTCGTCGACATCAAGGGCAAGCCGCTGCGGCTCCTGGTCCAGGGCGTAGGTGGGCGCATCCAGCACCAGTTCGATCGGCCGTGGCCCACGGCCAAGGCGCGCCAGGGCAAGCTGGTCGTGATCGGCGAGATGGGCCTCGACAAGGACGCGATCCGGGCGCTGATTCTCGGCTAGCCATGCACGTCCTTGCGACACAGTTGGCGACGCTGGAGGAGGCCGACGTCGCCGTCGACCTCGGCCAGTCGCCCGCCGATGTCGTGGTGCTGTCCTTCTCCGATTCCGATCTCTCGGCGCTCGCCGCCGCCTGGCAGGCCGATGCCGATCGCTTGCCGACGCTCCGGCTCGCGAGCCTGAAGCGCCTGCGTCATCCGATGTCGGTCGACCTCTATGTCGAGCAGGTGGTGAGCCGCGCCCGCGCCGTGATCGTGCGCTGCCTGGGCGGCCTCGATTACTGGCGCTACGGGCTGGAGCATATCGCCGACGCGGCGCGCGAACGCGGCGTTCTGTTCGCCGCGCTCCCGGGTGACGATCGCGCCGATCCGCGACTCGCCTCGATGTCGACGATGCCGGCGGGCGCGCTCGAGACGCTCGACCGCTTCTTCCGCGAAGGTGGCGCGGACAATCTCAATCAGGCGCTGCGTCTGGTCGGAACCTTGCTGGGGCGCGATTGCGCATGGCATCCACCGCGGCCGGTCGGCCCGCTGACCGTCCTGGGCGAGGCGCAAGGCGGCAAGCCCGTCGCGCTGGTCGTCTTCTACCGCGCCAATCTGCTCGCCGCCGATATCGCGCCCGTCGAAGCGTTGATGAAGGCGGCGGAGGAGCAGGGGCTTGCACCCTTGGGCGTCGCCGTCGCGAGCCTGAAAGATCCAGCAATCGAGGAAGAGATCACGCACCTGATCGCGACCCATCGACCGGCGATCATTCTCAATACGACGGCCTTCTCGGCGCGGCGCGATGACGACACGACCGTGCTCGATGGCGCCGATGCACCCGTTCTGCAGGTCGTGCTCTCGGGCAGCCCGCGCGAGGCATGGATGGAGTCGGGTCGTGGCTTGTCGCCGTCCGATCTCGCGATGAACGTCGTGCTGCCCGAGCTCGACGGGCGCCTGCTGACACGCGCGATCTCGTTCAAGGCCGAGGCGCCGGTCGATGCACGCCTGGAGTTCGCCGCCGTCCGGCACGAGCCCGATCTTGATCGCATCGACTATGTCGCGCGTCTCGCCGCTGCGTGGGCGCGTCTGCGCAACAAGCCACCATCGGATCGGCGGCTGGCGCTCGTGCTGTCGAACTATCCGGCGCGCGGTGGTCGCACGGGTTATGCCGTCGGTCTCGACACGACGGAAAGCACGCTTGAGATCCTGCGGCTGCTGCGCGGCGAAGGCTACGATACAGGCACGCGCGATTGGCAAGCGTCCGACATCGCGCCGCTGCTCGGCGGCACAGTGTCGGAGCTGCGCTGCGGCAAGGTCACTGTCCTGCTGCAGCCCGATCGCGGCGGCGTCTATCACGACACGATGGCCGAGCCGCACCCCGACTATGTCGCGGTCTATGCCCGGCTGCGCGACGACTCACGGATCGACGCGCTGATCCATCTCGGTACACATGGCACGCTCGAATGGCTGCCGGGCAAGGCACTGGCGCTTTCCGCCGAGTGCTGGCCCGAAAAGGTGCTGGGCCCGATCCCGGTGATCTATCCCTTCATCGTCAACAATCCGGGCGAGGCGGCGCAAGCCAAGCGGCGGCTGGCCGCCGTCACCATCGGCCATCTCACGCCGCCGCTCAGCACCGCGGGCCTGCACGGGGCGCTGGGCGAGATGGAAGGCATCATCGAGGAATATGCCGCCGCCGACGGCCTCGATGCGCGCCGCCTGCGCCATCTCGAAGCGGAGATCGTCGAGCGCGCCTGGGCGAGCGGCCTCGCTGCCGATTGCGGCCTGGTCAAGGGCGAGACCAACCGCGAGGCCATCGCCAAGCTCGACGCCCAGCTCTGCGACATCAAGGAACTCAGCATCCGTGACGGCCTGCATGTCTTCGGCAGCGGACCCGATGCGGCCTGCGCCGCGGGCGAACGCGCCGGACTGCTGGCGGCACTTGCTGGGCGTCGCGTGGCGCCCGGCCCTGCGGGCGCGCCGTCGCGCGGCCGGGCCGACGTGCTGCCGACGGGCCGCAACCTCACCTCGATCGATCCGCGCGCCATCCCGACCCGCACCGCCGCCGCCATCGGCAGGCGTGCCGCCGACGAGGTCGTGCGCCGCTACCTGCAGGACCATGGCGACTACCCCAAGGCGCTGGTGATCGATCTCTGGGCCTCTGCCTCGCTGCGCACGGGCGGCGACGATCTCGCCCAGGCGCTCTTCTATCTCGGCGTCACGCCCGTGTGGGACAAGGCGTCGAACCGCGTCACCGGCATCGAGGTCCTGCCGCTGGCCGCCCTCGACCGGCCGCGCATCGACGTGACGCTCCGCATCTCAGGCTTGTTCCGCGACATCTTCGAAGGCCAGATCGCCCTGTTCGATCTTGCCGTGCGGCGGGTCGCTGCGCTCGACGAGGAGGATGCCGACAATCCGTTGGCTGACGCGCGCCGCGCCGGCCGCGACCTCGCGCGCATCTTCGGCGGCGCGCCCGGCAGTTACGGCGCGCGCGCCGGCGATCTGGCGCTCGACGGCGTGTGGCAGACGCGGGCCGATCTCGGCGAGGCCTATCTCTCCGCCGTGACGCACGCCTATGGCGGCACCGAGTCGATGCGCGAGGCAGGCGATGATTTCCGCGGCCGTGTGTCGGAGGCGAACGTGCTGGTGCATCCGCAGGACGATGGCGAGCGCGACCTGCTGGATGGCGACGGTGTCGCCGATTTCGCCGGCGGCTTCGCGGCGGCGGCGGCGCTGCTGGGCAACGAGCCGGAGCTCTATCACCTCGACACCAGCAAGCCCGAGACGCCCAAGGCGCGACTTCTGTCCGAAGAGATCGCGCGGATCGTGCGCGGCCGACTCACCAATCCGCGCTGGATCGCCGGCATGCTGGCGCACGGCCATCGCGGCGTGGCCGAGATCGCGCAGGGCGTCGATGCGCTCTATGCCTTTGCCGCGACCGCGAATGCCGTGTCCGGTCCGCTGTTCGACGCGACCCACGATGCGCTGATCGCGGACGAAGCGACATTGTCGGCCATGCGCGCCCACAATCCGGCGGCGACGGAGGCGATCCTCGCGCGTCTCGACGATGCCCGCGCACGCGGCCTCTGGGTCACGCGGCGCAATTCCATCGGGGTCGAACTGTGAGCGCTGCTCCCGCCATCGATGTGAAGGGCTGGTGCCCCGGCGCGCTGCGGCCCATGGAAAGCGGCGACGGATTGCTGGTGCGCGTCAGGCCGTGGTGCGGTGCTTTTTCTCTGGAGCAGGCGGCAGGGCTGGCCGAGATCGCCGCGCAACTGGGCAACGGCCATATCGATCTGACGCGTCGCGCCAACCTGCAGATTCGCGGACTGTCCGAAAGTCGGATGCCCGCACTGCATGAGTGGCTGAATCGATTGGGCCTTCTCGATCCCGATGCCGCAACGGAGGCCGCCCGCAACATCATGGTCGGCCCGCTCGCGGACACGAGGGTACGTGCGGTCGCGGCCGAGCTCAGCCGCGCGCTGGCGTCGGACGCGCGCGCGGTGTCGCTGCCGGCCAAGTTCGGCTGGCTGGTCGATGGCGGCGGGCCGCTCTCCATCGTCGGCGAACGCGCCGACATCGCGCTCTTCGTCACAAGGCATGGCATGGCACTCTGTCTGGACGGCGAATGGCGGAGCGGCGGTTCGGTCGAATTGGCGCTCGAAGCAGCCTTCGGCGCGGAACTCGATCTGCCCCGGATCGACATTGCGCCGAAGCCCGGCCGGCGAAGGCTCGGCGATCTCGGGAGCATCACCGGCGTCGCTGCGCCGTTCGGCCGTCTTGAGGCAGCGCAACTGCAGAACCTCGTGACGCTCGCCCAAAAGGCCGGCGCCTCGGAAATTCGCCTGTCGCCCTGGCGCGCGCTCTATGTCGATGCGGTGATGGGCGATACCGGCCTGATCGTCGACGAGGACCATCCGCTGCTGCGCATCGACGCCTGCCCCGGCGCGCCGGCCTGCAAGTCTGCCAGTGTCGATACCCGCGGAACCGCACAAAAGCTGGCGGCAGGTGGCTTTGCCGGCACCATCCATATCTCGGGCTGTGCCAAGGGCTGTGCACGGAGCCTGCCTGCCGACCTGACCCTCGTGGGCGATGCGGGCCGCTACGGCATCGTCCGCAACGGCACCTCGCGCGATCCCGTTGAACGTACGGTCGATGTGTCGGATATCGACGGCCTGCTCCATGGTTGAACGCAGCTATATCCGGGACGGCGCGGAGATCTACCGCCGCTCCTTCGCCATCATCCGCGCCGAGGCCGAGCTCGCGCGCTTCACGCCGCTCGAGGAGCGCGTGGCCGTCCGCATCATCCATGCCTGCGGCATGACCGAGGTCGCGGCCGACATCTCCATGTCGTCGAAGTTCGCCGAGGCGGCGCACAGTGCCTTGAAGGCCGGCGCGTCGATCCTGTGCGATTCGAAGATGGTCGCCAACGGCATTACCCGCGCGCGCCTGCCTGCGGGCAACGAGGTCGTGTGCACCATCGACGATCCCAAGGTCCCTGAGCTTGCTCGCAGGATCGGCAACACGCGCACGGCGGCGGCGATGGACTTGTGGGGCGAGCGGCTTGGCGGCGCGTTGGTCGCCGTGGGCAATGCCCCGACCGCGCTCTTCCATCTGCTCGAGATGCTGGATGCGGGCGCCAAGCCACCGGCGGCGGTGATTGGCTTGCCGGTCGGCTTCGTTGGCGCGCTCGAATCCAAGGAAGCGCTGGCGCTCGATCGGCGCGTGCCGTTCCTGGTCGTGCGCGGAAGGCGCGGCGGCAGCGCCATGGCCGCGGCCGCCGTCAACGCGCTTGCGAGCGACGTCGAATGATCAGCCTCGATCTCCTGGGCGGTGAAGCACGCGGCGGCACGCTCTACGGCATTGGTGTCGGCCCGGGCGACGTGCGCTATCTGACGCTTCGGGCCGCGGGCCTCGTGAAGGCCGTCGATGTCGTGGCGTTCTTTGCCAAGCAGGGTGCGCCCGGCAATGCGCGCCGCATCGTGGCGCCGCTGATGGCACCGGACAAAGCCGAGGCGCGCTTCGAATATCCCGTGACCGACGAAGTGCCGGCCGAGCATCCCGACTATCAGGAACAGATCGGCGCCTTCTATCGCGAGACGGCGGCGTCGCTCGCCGCGATGCTGCGGGCGGGCAAGTCGGTGGGGCTCCTGTCCGAGGGCGACCCGTTCTTCTACGGCTCCTTCATGCATATGTGGCGGCGCCTGAGCGGCGACTTCCCGGTCGAGGTCGTGCCGGGCGTCACCGGCATGTCGGGCTGCTGGACGCGCGCCAACGTGCCCATGACCTGGGGCAACGACACGCTCGCGGTGCTGCCGGGCACGTTGGAAGAGAGCAAGCTCGTCGACCGGCTGCGTCTCACCGATGCCGCGGTGATCATGAAAGTCGGCCGCAATCTCGGGAAGGTGCGCCGCGCCGTCGAGACGGCGGGGCTTCTGTCGCGTGCTGTCTATGTCGAGCGTGGCACCATGCAGGACGAGCGCATCCTGCCGCTCTCCGATTGCGGTGAGCCACGCGGCGCCTATTTCGCCATGGTGCTGATCCCGGGCGAAGGCAGGCGGCTGTGAGCGGCTCGCTCGTGGTGGTCGGCACGGGACCGGGCAAGGCCGAGCTGATGACGCCTGCGACGCAGGCGGCACTCGCGCGCGCCACTGATCTCGTGGGCTACGGGCCCTATCTCGATCGCGTGCCGGCGCGGCAGGGCCAGCAGCGTCATGCGTCGGACAATCGCGTCGAGCTCGATCGCGCGCGGCACGCGCTGTCGCTCGCCGCATCGGGCCGCGATGTCGTCGTCGTGTCGGGCGGCGACCCTGGCGTGTTCGCCATGGCGGCGGCGGTTTTCGAGGCGGTCGAGGCGGGCGACGCCACGTGGCGGCAACTCGACATCCGGGTCGAGCCGGGCGTGACGGCGATGCTCGCGGCGGCGGCGGAAGTGGGCGCGCCGCTGGGCGGCGATTTCTGCGCGATTTCGCTGTCGGACAATCTCAAGAGCTGGGCGACGATCGAGCGGCGCCTCAAGGCGGCGGCCGAGGCCGATTTCGTGATCGCGCTCTACAATCCCGCCTCGAAGGCGCGGCCACGCCAGCTCGGCGAGGCCTTCGTCCTGCTGCGGAGCCTGAAGGCGGCCGACACGCCCGTCCTGTTCGTGCGCGCGGCCGGCACGTCGGAAGCGAAGGTCGTGGCGACGACGCTTGCGGAGGCCGATGCCTCGGTCGCCGACATGCGCACGCTGGTCATCATTGGCGCCAGCACCACCCGGCAAGTCGGCCGCTGGACCTACACGCCCCGCAGCGAAGGGGCGCGCTCGTGAAGCCAGCCCAGAGCTTCTTCGGGACTCGCGACGACATCGCCTGCAGGCTTGTGCGGCCGCGCGATCATGATCACGGGCAGGCCGAGCTCGCGCGCGGCCTCGATCTTGGCGTAGGTCGCCGAGCCGCCCGCGTTCTTCGACACCAGCACGTCGATCTTCTCCTCGCGCAGCAGGTCGAGCTCGGCCGCCTTGTCGAACGGGCCGCGCGCCTGAATGAGCTTGAGATGGGTGATCTTCAGCCTGTCGGGCATCTCGATCACGCGCGCGACATAGTGGGGCCGCGGCGCCGCCGTGAAGGCGCGCAGGTCCTGGCGCCCGACGCTCAGGAAGACCCGGTGCGCCGTGTTGCCCAAGGCGGCCGCCGCCGTGCCCGCGTCGGGCACGTTCCGCCAGCGATCGCCCTCGACACGCTTCCAGGGCGGGCGCGTCAGCGAGGCGAGGGGCACCTTGACCTGCGCGCAGGCGACGACGGCGTGCGCCGAGATCTGATCGGCGAAGGGATGGGTCGCATCGACGACCGCCTCGATCCGCTGCTCGCCGAGATAGCGCATCAGCCCGTCGACGCTGCCGAAGCCGCCGCTGCGGGTGGCGATGGGTTGCGGCGCCGGATTGGCCGTGCGGCCGGCGAAGGAGAGCGTGGCATCGATGCCGGTGTCCTGGCTGACGAGCTTTGCCAGCGCCGAGGCTTCGGTCGTGCCGCCGAGGATCAGAACGCGAAGGGGCATGGATGAGCAAGGCAATCTGCCCATCCCCGCGCTGGCTGTCCATCGTCGGCATCGGCGAGGACGGGATCGACGGCCTGTCGCCGGTCGCGCGTCAGCTTGTCGGCGACGCCGAGCTGGTGCTGGGCGGCAAGCGGCACCTCGCTTTGGCGGACAAGCTGATCCGCGGCCGGCGGCTCTCCTGGCCGAGCCCGATCGGCGACGTGCTGCCCGAGATCGAGAAGCATCGCGGCCGGCCGGTGACCGTCCTGGCGAGCGGCGATCCGTTCCACTACGGCGTCGGCGACATGCTGATGCGCGCGATCGGGCCCGAGGAGATGCTGTGCCTGCCGCAAGCCTCCTCCTTCAGCCTCGCCGCGTCGCGGCTGGGCTGGTCGCTGCAGGATGTCTCGCTCGTCAGCCTGCACGGCCGCGCGCTGGAAGGCCTCGTGCGCTGGCTGCAGCCGGGCGCGCGCATTCTGGCCTTGTCGTGGGATGCCGGGACGCCGGCCAAGGTCGCCGGGCTTCTGGCCGAGCGTGGCATGGAGAACACGACCCTGACGGTGCTCGAGGCACTCGGCGGTCCGAACGAGAAGATCCATCGCGACGTCGCGGCGGCCGGCGCGCTCAACATCATCGCGCTCGAGGTCGCGGCGGGTCCGGCTGCCACGGTGATCGGCCTGGCTCCCGGTCTCGACGATGCACTGTTCGAGCATGACGGCCAGCTCACCAAGCGCGAGGTGCGCGCGGTCACCCTGTCGGCGCTGGCGCCGCGCCAGGGCGAACTGCTGTGGGACATCGGTCTCGGCGCCGGATCGGTCGCGATCGAATGGCTGCTGCGTCACCCCTCGCTCAGGGCGATCGGCATCGAGGAGGGCGCCGAGCGGGCCGCGCGCGCCGGCCGCAACGCCGCGTCGCTCGGCACACCCGATCTCAGGATCGTCCCGGGCCGCGCGCCCGACGCATTGGCGGGCCTGCCGGCGCCGGATGCCGTCTTCGTCGGCGGCGGCCTGTCCGATGACGGCGTGTTCGACGCGGCCTGGGCCGCGCTGAAGTCCGGCGGCCGGCTGGTTGCCAACGCCGTGTCGCTCGCCTCGGAGGCGAAGCTCATCGGGCTTTTCCAGCGCCATGGCGGCGAGCTCACGCGCCTCGAAATCTCGCGCTCGGGCAAGGCCGGCACGAGCGGCAGGGTCTTCGTCTGGCGTCCGGCAGCGCCGATCATCCAGTGGCGGGTGACCAAGCCATGATTGTCGCGGGCGTGGGCTGCCGGCGTGAGGCGTCGGCCGACGAGATCGAGAAGGTCGTGCGGCTGGCGCTCGGCACGTTCAATGTGCCGATCGAGCGGCTGGAAGCGCTCGCCACCGAATCGGCGAAGGCGACCGAAGCCTCGATGACGGAGGCGGCCCATCGTCTTTCGGTGCGCGTCGTCGCCTGCACGCTCGACGATCTCGACCGTGTCGCGGGACAGGTGCTGACGCCCTCGAAGCTGGTGCTCGAGGCCAAGGGTGTGCCGTCGATCGCCGAAGGCTCGGCGCTGGTCGCCGCCGGCCGCAACGCGCGCCTGGTCGGACCGCGCGTCGCCACGGCCAAGGCGACCTGCGCCATCGCCATCGGAGAAGGGCGATGACCGTCCATTTCATCGGCGCCGGCCCGGGTGCGCCCGATCTCATCACCGTGCGCGGCCGCGATCTCATCGCGTGCTGTCCCGTCTGCCTCTATGCCGGCTCGCTGGTGCCCAAAGCGCTGCTCGGCCATTGCCCGCCCGGTGCGCGCATCGTCGACACCGCGCCGATGTCGCTCGACGAGATCGTGGCCGAGTGCAGGCGCGCGACGGATGCCGGCCAGGACGTGGCGCGGCTGCATTCCGGCGACCTCTCGATCTGGAGCGCGCTGGGCGAGCAGGTGCGTCGGCTGGAAGAGGAAGGCATCGCCTACACCGTGACGCCGGGCGTGCCGTCCTTCGCGGCGGCGGCGGCGGCGCTCCGTCAGGAGCTTACATTGCCCGAACTGGCGCAGACCGTCGTGCTGACCCGCACCTCGGGTCGCGCCTCGGCGATGCCGGCGGGCGAGGAGCTGAAGGCCTTCGCCGCCACGGGCGCAACGCTCGCAATCCATCTCTCGATCCACGTCCTCGACAAGGTCGTGGCCGACCTGTTGCCGTTCTATGGCGCCGATTGCCCCATGGCCGTCGTCTATCGCGCGAGCTGGCCGGACGAGCGCGTTGTGCGCGGCACGTTGGCGACGATCTCGGCCGAAGTCGCGAAGAGCCCGATGGAGCGCACGGCGCTGATCCTGGTCGGCAAGGTCCTCTCCGCGCGCGACTTCCGCGACAGCGCGCTCTACGACGCGGCCTACCAGCGCCGCTTCCGGGGCCGCGGCGCATGAGCCTGCCCGGTTTCCCCGACATGCCCGACTTCCCGCCGGGCGAGGTCTGGCTCGCGGGCGCGGGGCCGGGCGATCCGCGGCTGATGACGCTGCTGGCGCTGCATGCCGTGTCGCAGGCCGACGACATCGTGCACGACGCGCTGGTCGACAAGCGCGTCCTGGCGTTGAAGCGCGCCGATGCCTGCTTGATCCCGGCCGGCAAGCGCGGCGGCCGGCCGTCGTCGCAACAGGGCGACATCAACGAGGTGCTGATCGAACGCGCCCGGGCCGGGCGTCGCGTGCTGCGCCTGAAGGGAGGCGATCCCTTCGTGTTCGGTCGCGGCTGGGACGAGGTGCTGGCGCTCAGCAATTCCGGCATTCGCTTCCGGCTCATTCCCGGCGTGACCTCGGGCCTCGCGGCCGCGGCGTTAGCCGGCATCCCAGCGACCACGCGCGACACCAACCATGCCGTCGTGCTCGCGGCCGGCCATCGCGCCGAGGACGGGCGGTCGACCGACTGGCAGAAGCTCGCGCAGCTCGGCCAGCCGATCATCCTCTACATGCCGATGACGCAGCTGCCGGAGATCGCGGCGGCGTTGCAGCAGGGCGGTCTTGCGGCGAACACGCCGGCCGCGCTGCTGCAGTCGGCGACGACGGAGGGCGAGCGCTTCGTCGACAGCACGCTCGGGACGCTCATCGACGACGCCCACAAGAACGGCATCGGCTCGCCCGCGATCGTGGTGATCGGCGCCATCGTCGGCTTGCGCAAGCAGCTGCTGTCGGGCCTCGTCGGCTGGCGATGACGCCCGGGCTGATCGTCTCGGCCGTGCGTTCCGGCGCCGGCAAGACCACGGTGGCGCTGGGCCTGATGCGGGCGCTCGCGCGCAAGGGTCTCGCCGTGCAGCCGTTCAAGTGCGGGCCCGACTATATAGATCCCGCCTTCCATGCCGTCGCTGCCGGCCGGCCGAGCTTCAATCTCGATACCTGGGCGATGGCGCCGGGGATGATCGCCGATCTCATCGTGCGCCACCCCGCCGATATCGCGATCGTCGAGGGCGTCATGGGTCTGTTCGACGGCAATGACGGGCGCGGCGCCACGGCCGATCTCGCCGCCTTGCTCAAATGGCCGGTCGTGCTGGTGCTCGACGTGAAGGGCCAGATCGAAACGGCGGCCGCACTGGCGCAGGGCTGCGCTGCCTTCCGCAAGGACGTGGATGTTGCGGGCGTGATCCTGAACAGGGTCGCGAGCGACCGGCATCTCGATCTGGTCCGGCGCGCTCTCGACCGGGCCGGCATCGCGTTGCTGGCTGTCCAGCGCGACGATCCGCAAACCGCAATGCCCGAGCGTCATCTCGGCCTCGTGCAGGCGATCGAGACGACGGATCTTCAAGCCAGGCTCGATAAATGGGCCGAGGGACTCGATGGCCAGCTTGACGCCGTTCGCTCACTGGCGCGGCCTGCGTCCTTGCCGTCAGTGGCTGCTGGCGGCATCGCTCTGCCTGGTCAGCGCATCGCGCTCGCACAGGATCGCGCCTTCACCTTCGTCTATCCGCATCTGCTCGATCAATGGCGGCGGTCCGGGGCGGAGATCCTGCCTTTCTCGCCACTCGCCGATGAGGCGCCCGATGCGCGCGCCGACGTCGTCTGGCTGCCGGGCGGCTATCCGGAACTTCATGCAGGCGCCTTGGCGTCCGCGACGCGCTTCCTCGGCGGGCTGCGCCAGGCGGCGTCTCGGTCGGTGCCGATCCACGGCGAGTGCGGCGGCTACATGGTGCTGGGGCAGGGGATCGAGGACGCACAGGGTCGGCGCCACGCGATGGCGGGCCTGCTGGCGCTCGAGACGTCTTTCGCCAAGCGTCGCCTGCATCTCGGATACAGACGCGCGACGCTGCGCTCGGCTTGCGCGCTGGGATCCGCCGGAACCGGGATCCTGGGTCACGAGTTTCACTATGCCGCCGTTTTGTCGGCGGGCGACGAGCCTCTGGTCGATTGCCGCGACGCCTCGGGCGCCGACGTGGCCGAGGCGGGCGCTCGGCGCGCGACGACGAGCGGCACTTTCTTCCACGCCATAAGCACGGGCTGAACATGACCACGACCCAGACGGTGCCGCCGGTCCACCTGCCGTTCGACAAGACCTTCCGCGCGACGTTCCGCGACCTCGTCCTGTGGCGGCGCGACGTGCGGCGCTTCCGCACCGATCCGGTGCCGGAGAAGCTGCTCGACGACCTGATCGAGATCGCCACGCACGCGCCGTCGGTCGGCCTCAGCCAACCGTGGCGCTTCGTGAAAGTACGGTCTTCCGAACGTCGTCGCGCGATTTGGGAGAGCTTCGCCAAGGCCAATGCGCGCGCGCTCGACGGCTACGAGGGCGACAGGAAGAAGACCTACATGGGCCTGAAGCTCGCCGGCCTGAAGGAGGCGCCGATCCACCTTGCTGTCTTCTCCGACGAATCGACGGCGACGGGCAGCGGGCTCGGCCGCCAGACCATGCCGGAGACCCTGCGCTATTCCGTCGTCGCCGCCGTGCAGACGATGTGGCTGGCGGCGCGCGCGGAGGGGCTCGGCATGGGCTGGGTGTCGATCTTCGATCCTGCGGAAGTCACGCGCGCCCTCGATGTGCCGGAAGGCTGGAGGCTCGTCGCCTATCTCGACATGGGCTGGCCCGCCGAGGAACACATCGATCCCGAGCTCGAGCGCCATCACTGGGAGCAGCGGCACTACACGGGCGACCTGGTCTTTACCCGTTGACGATTCGCACACGCACTGCCAGCATTTGGTCAGTGGTTCCCGCAAGGGATCAAAAGGGAACGCGGTGCAAGCCGCGGCTGCCCCCGCAACTGTAAACGGCGAGCTTCCGACCGTTACACCACTGGCGCCCGCGAGGGTTCTGGGAAGGTGGTCGAAGGCAAGGACCCGTGAGCCAGGAGACCTGCCACTAACCGCGGTCACGCGCGAAGTCATTGGGCGGGGTGTCCTGATGTAGTCGTCGGTACTTCGGTGCCTGCGGCGCTCGCGGTGACGGATCTGTGCCGCGAGTCCGTCCATGTCTTTCTCCCATGCTTCTGTTCTACGCGCCGGCGTCGTCGGCGCCGCGCTTCTGTTTGGTCTGCCGGCGATGGCGCAACAGCTGCCCGAAGTCGTCGTGACCGCCACCGGTCGCCCCGAGGAGGTCACCAAGATCGCCGGCACCATCCAGGTGATCGGCCAGGACAAGATCCAGCATTCCAACGCCACGTCGGTCACCGACCTACTGGCGGAGAACGCGGTCGGCTTCATGAGCCAATGGACCGCCGGCCAGACCTCGCTCAACATCCGCGGCGGCGCCACCGAAGGCCAGGGCCGCGAGTTCAAGAGCGAAGTGCTGATCCTGGTCAACGGGCGCAGCGCCGGCACCGCCAACATCTCCAAGCTGTCGATCGCCGATGTGGAGCGCATCGAGATCGTGCGCGGCCCCTCGTCGGTCGTCTACGGCAGCCAGAACATGGGCGGCGTGGTCAACATCATCCTGAAGACCGGCCGCACCGCCGAGCAGGGCTCGATGCTCGAGGCGAGCGGCGGCTCGTGGAACCTGCTGCAGGGCAAGGCGCAGAATGCCGGCAAGGACGGCACCGTCGACTGGTATATCGGCGCCAACGGCGGCCGGCAGGACAACTACCAGGTGGGCGGCGGCCAGGTGGAGGCGAACACCGCCTGGAGCCGCGCCGGCGCGACGGGCGCGGTCGGCTGGCAGATCAACGACAACCACCGCATCGACGTCATGTTGCGCACGGACGGCGTCTACAACACGGGCTTCCGCGGCTCGAGCGCCAACATCTTCGCCAACGACAATCGCTACAACGATTCGATCGACGTCAGCTGGAGCGGCAAGACGTCCGACAACCGCGGCCACGTCCTGTTCCAGGGCTATTGGCTCGTCGACGTCGACGATCTCAACAATCCTTCGCCGCTCAGCAACCTGAACGGCATCACCTCCCGCACGACGGTCGACGAGAACCGGCGGCAGATCAACATCGTCGGCGCGCGCCTGCAGCCGCGCTACAAGATCATCGAGAGCAACGAGATCCTGGTCGGAATCGACTGGGAGCAGACGATGATCAACTCCACGCGCTTCCGCCAGGGCGGCACCGCCGTCACGCAGCTCTCGCCGCAGGACAATAACGAGCTCGACAAGGTCTGGGCGTTCTACACCGAGGATGCGCAGCATCTGTTCGACGACCGGCTGACGATCCGCGGCGGTCTCCGCCAGACCTTCGGCACCACGGGGCTGCTGCCGACGCCGAACGCGCCGACGCTGGTCCCCGGCACCAACAACTACAATGCGACGACCTGGTCGGCCGGCGCGACGTACCGGGCGGCGGAATGGATGAACCTGCGCCTCGGCGCCTCCACCGGCTTCCGCGCGCCGACGGCGACCGAGCTCGGCGCCAACTTCACCGTGACGCCGATCGGCACGACGATCTTCGGCAACCCCGGCCTGGCGCCCGAGACCAGCGAGCAGTTTGAAGCGGGCGCGACCTTCTACTGGCGCGGCACGCGGTTCGACAGCGTCATCTACCAGAACACCATCCACAATCGCATCGTCGCCAACACGATCTCCTCGACGGGCGGCGTGGTGATCCAGCAGCAGCAGAATTCGTCGGGTGACCTGCTGATGCAGGGCCTGGAGTTCCAGCTCGAGAGCGATCTCAAGAAGACGCTCGACGTCGGCATTCCGTCGAACTGGCAATGGTCGCTCTTCGGCAACGGCTACTACAACTTCACCATGACCGACTACGGAGCCAACCCGTTGGCTTTCACGACGCAGGCCACCCGTATCTACCAGTACGAAGCCTCGATCGGCACGCGCTTCGGCCAGGTCGACGTCGAGATGCCGTGGAACTTCCAGCTGCTCGGGCTTCTGCGCGGCCCGATGTGGTACAATACCGAGGAGGCGCTCTCGCCGGTCTTCTTTCCGGGCCAGATCCGCAACACGACGGTCTACCGCAAGGATCCGTTCTGGGTGTGGAACATGCGCGCCGAGGTCGAGGTTCGGAAGGGCGCGAAGGTCTTCGCCATGCTGAACAACGTCTTCGATGTGAACCAGAGCCCGATCTTCATCGCCCTCGACCAGAACCCCTGCGGCGCCAACCAGGCGGCGCAGAACGGCTCGTGCGGCAACTCCATGATGGGCCGCGAGGTCGTCGTGGGCTTCCAGCTCCGCTTCTGATGCGGCCGGGGCGATTCCCGAGCGGAGCTCGACTTCGGCCGAAACGGGCTCTTGCGCCGGCTTCGGCCTCGCCAGGGCCTGTTTCCGGTTGCGGGTCAATTCAAAATGACTATATAGTTAATCATTAATTGTCAACCCGGCGCAGCCCCCACCGACACAAGATGCCCGTCAGATTCGATACGTTTGACGCTTACCCCGCGGTAACCACCACAAGATCTTGTGTCGGCGGTGGCATCCGGCGAAGCGGCATCGTCGCGGCTGTTCTGCTCGCGATCTTCGCGCCCTATCCGGCCGCCGCGGCGCCGGTGACGGTGCGCGATGCCTTCGATCGCGCGGTGACACTGCCCACGCCGCCCAAGCGCATCGTGCCGATCTTCGCCTCCAACACCGAGATCGTGGCCTCGCTCGGTCTTGCCGACCGCATCGTCGGCATCGAGGCCTACACGCGCTATCCGCCCAACGTGCTCGACCGCCCGCTGGTCGGCGGACGGCTGGGTTTCTCGGTCGACGCGCTGGTCGACCTCAGGCCTGATCTCGTCGTCGTCACGCCCTCGCGCCAGGCGGCCAACCTGCTGGTCGATCCCATGGAGCGGCTGGGCGTGCCGATCCTGGTGCTGCTGACGCGGAGCGTCGACGAGATCCTGTCCAACATCCGCCTGGTCGCGGTGGCGGCCGGCGTACCGGAGCGCGGCGAGGAGGTCGCCGCGCGGTTTTCGGATCGCCTTGCGCGCGTGACGGGGCGTGTCGCGCCGCTCGCGCCACCGAGCGTCATCATGATCACCGGCCGCGTCGGCAACGGGTTGATGCTGGTGACGCGCGAGGGCACCTATACGGGCGACGCCGTGTTGCGGGCGGGCGCGCGCTTCGCGCTGCCGCCCTCGCCGGTTGCCCAGGTCTCGCCCGAAGCGATCCTCAACGCCGATCCCGACGTGCTGCTGTGGGCGGGCAGCGACAAGGACCTGAAGGCGCTGATCGCCCAGCCCGGCTGGTCCGGGCTGCGCGCCGTGCGCGCGGGACGCGCCCATGCGGTGAGTCGCACCGAACTGTTGATTCCCGGACCGCGCACGATCGACGGCATCGAACATCTCTCGGCGATCTTCCATCCGGTCGGCGGTCGATGAGGATCTGGCTCGGTCTTGGCCTCGCACTGGCCCTGTCGATCGTGATCGCCTTCGCGGCCGGCCAGGATTGGGCGAGCCCGGCCGACCTGTGGCGCGCGCTCGACGGCGATCCGTCGATGCGCAGCCGCCTGCTCCTCGAATGGCGCCTGCCGCGCGTGATCGCGGCGGGGCTGGTCGGCGGTCTCCTGGGTCTCGGGGGCGCGATCTATCAAGGCGTGTTTCGCAATCCGCTCGCCGAGCCTTATCTGCTCGGCTCGGCGGGCGGGGCGGCGCTGGGCGCCACGGTGGCTCTGCTGGTCCCGCTCTTTCTGCCGCAGCCGCTGCTTCTGCCGGTTCTCGCCTTCGCCGGCGCCTGGGGCGCGACGATGCTGGTGATCGGCATCGCGCGTGTCGCGGGGGCCGTCGATGCGGCGGGCCTGCTGCTCGCGGGCGTCGCCGTTGCCGCGATCCTGGGCGCGCTGCGCTCGTTCCTGATGCTCGCTTTGTCCGACGAGACGACCAGCCTGCAGGTCGTGATGAGCTGGGTGCTGGGCGGCATCCAGACGCCGACCTGGGCCGGCGTCGCGCTGTTGACGGCCATCGCGATCGGATGCCTGGGTTTGTCGCTGCTGCTGGCGCGCCGGCTCGACGTGCTGGGCCTCGGCGAGACCATGGCCACGGCCTTCGGTCTCGACGTCACGCGCTTCGTGGCTCTCGCCGTGCTCGCGGGTTCGGTCGTCGTCGCGGCGGCCGTGGCCTTCGGCGGCCTGGTGGCTTTCGTCGGCCTCGCAGCCCCTCACGTCGCGCGCTGGCTGGTGGGACCGTTGCATCGGCCGCTCTTGCCCGCTTCGGCGCTGGTCGGCGCCATCATCGTCACCCTGGCCGATGCGATCGCCCGCGCCGTGCTGCCGCCGGCCGAGGTCCCGCTCGGATTGGTGACGGCGGTGGCGGGCGGGCCGTTCTTCATCCTGCTGCTCGCCCGCCGGCTGCGCGCATGATGCTCGCGGCCGACAAGCTCACGGTGCGGCGCGGCGCCGCGACTCTCCTGGAGGAGGTGTCGCTCGCCCTGGGTGAACATGAATCAGTTGCCGTCATCGGCCCCAATGGCGCCGGCAAATCGACGCTGCTGAAGGTGCTGGCCGGCCTCGAGTTGCCGACGGCGGGCGCGGTGCGCCTCGAAGGCCAGCCCCTCGCGATCCTGCCGAGGTCCGACAGGGCGCGAAAGTTGGGCTTCCTGCCGCAGCATTTCGAGCCTCATTGGGACCTCGCCGTGGCCGATCTCCTGCGGCTGGGCGCGGAGCGGGCGGGCCGGATCCAGGCCGATGCCGTGACAAAGGCCGAGGCGCAGTTCGAATTGACGGGATTGCGGCGGCGGCGCTGGTCGACATTGTCGGGCGGCGAGCGGGCGCGGGCGCTTCTCGCCATGGTGCTCGTCGTCGATCCGCCGGTGCTGCTGGCCGACGAGCCGGCGGCGGCGCTCGACATCCGTCACAGGATCGATGTGGCCAAAGCGCTGGCGGCACGCGGAAAGAAGGCGCTGAGCGTCGTCGTGGTGCACGATCTCGACCTTGCCTTCAGCTTCTTCGACCGGATCGTCCTGATGACTGGCGGCCGAATTGTGGCGGACGGGCCGGCGGACCGGCTCGTCCACGACCCGCGCCTCGATGCCGCGTTCGGAATCCAGTTCAGGCGCTTGCAATTCGACGGCAGATGGCTGATTGGTGCCGCGTAACGGGGGATGCCCGATCAGGTTCCCGCGTAAAAACCACTACGAGAATGAGCGGGGTAAGGGCAGTGCGGCGCGCGCGCGTAATTACTATGCTTGTGGGCAGTGGTTTCCTGCTGCTCGTGACAGCGATTGTTCTTTCCTGTCTGCCGGCCAACGCCGCGACGGAAAGGGACGGGGAGCCGCTTCCCCCCTACCGGTACACCGACCATGCGGCCCGGGTGTCGACGGGGCGCACCGTCCTCCTCTACGTGGATTCCGACTTCGATCCCGGCGAGCGCATGCACATCATCGCCGCCATGCGGCAGTGGAACTACGTGCTGAACGGCTTCGTCGAGTTCCGCGCCCGTCTGCTGCCGGCGAATGTCGGGGACGGCACGATCGCCCAGATCCGCCGCAGCGGCGGGTTCATCGTGGCGCGCGTCGACAGCCGCCATCCCATCGCCCACCAGGGCGAAGGCCGCCATGCGCTGGCGATGACCGTCAGCAACAAGACCAGCGGCTTCGTCTACGTGATCAGCGACCGTATCGGCGGCCGCGACCTGACCGGCATCGTCATGCACGAGTTCGGCCACGTGCTGGGCGCGGGCCACGACGGCGGCGGCCTGATGGCGCCGGTCTACAACGCCGCGGGCAGCCGCTGCATCGATCGCGACGCGGTCGCCATGGTCGCCAATGCGCAGCGCCTGCCGTTGCAGCAGCTCAACTGGTGCGTCGGAGCGGACGACGGCTTCGATCGGCGCCCGCCGATGACCTCGCAGCGCTGAGTCGAAGCGAGAGAGCGATCAGGCGTCGCGCAGCTGCACGTGCGGCGCCTGCTGGGCGCGCAGGATCATCGCCAGCGCCCGGCAGCCGAGATAGCCGGCACAGAAGGCCGAGATCGCCGCGACATGTTGCGGCTCGAGCACGGGATCGGCGAGCGCCGCGCCCGCGAAATCGAGGAAGGCGGCGATGACCAGGACGCCGGCCACGATCAACCCGTCGACCGAGCGCGGCAGGCGGACGAGGCCCCGCGTATGATCCGCCTCGACCATCATCGCCGCGCCGCGCATGCGCCCCACCACGCTGCCGGCGATGCCGGCCACCAACCATTCCGCATCATGCAGGAACGTCGCGTCGAACACGCC
>Ga0335083_10000395_pt1 | contig 67749 bp, 58 predicted proteins | sample Lox_Sample_42_FD_206716 | JGI IMG/M metagenome (GOLD analysis project Ga0335083, IMG submission 206716) | Soil microbial communities from Loxahatchee National Wildlife Refuge, Florida, United States - Lox_Sample_4.2 | ecosystem: Environmental > Terrestrial > Soil > Wetlands | place: USA...
AGGAGTACAATCACGACCGGCCTCATCGCGGAATCGGAAATCGCACCCCGCACGAGGCTTTCTTGGCTTTTGCAGTTGACCTAAAAACCGAGGCCCTGACTGTTTAAATTAGCGGGGAGCACTACAGACGTTCTCCTTGCTTCACTAGCGAGATACTGCAGTAGATTTTCGCTAAGTCGTCGGAACTCCTGTCCATTCGAGTACAACTGCTACTGCTAATCCTTCCGACGACGGAGTTGTTCCATACAGCAACCTCGCCGTTACACCAACCTTACTAAGGCACAAGCAATTCCAAATAGGTCGTTGACGGGGACCGGATGGAACTTGGCTGTTATCAATCGTTTGATTGGTATTCGGAAATGCGAGAACGGAACTGTGACGACGAGAAGCGTCGAATCTATGACATGACTCCGACGGTTAGACACGCATTCACGGGCAGGCGATAGAAAATCTGCTGTCTCGATTTCTGTTGTTCCTCTTGCGAAGGCCTTGGAAGTCACTCGATTAGCACAGGCGGCGCCTATCACAGTACGTCAGCGACTGCTTTGGCGCTGCCAGAAGACTCGGCATCCCTAATGGTGAATTCAGCTCTATAGGCCTCAGGATCATCCGGCATATCGGTCTTCTAGCAGACGCGCACGAGTATGAGAGAAACGTCATCTGTGGGCGGACCGGATCGCCATGCGGCAACACCGTCCAGAATGCCCTGTTTCATTTGCTCGGCAGGCAAAGCTGAAGCCTTTCTTACGATTTCGCGGACTCCTTCGATGCCGAGCATCTCTCCGCTCGCGTTGAAGACTTCGGTGATTCCGTCGGTGTACAAAACAATGCGATCGTCTGGCTCAAGCGGCACCTCTACACTTGCATTAAGGTCAACAGCCTCGGGAAGTACGCCGACAATCATGCCACGAGACTCCAGCATTACAGGATTCTGTCCACGACGCGCGAGCATTGCTGGGGGATGGCCGGCTCCAGCAAAGACCATTTGGCGGCGCTGAGGGTCGATGCGTGCGGCGGCCAGGGTGACAAACATTCCAGAGCCGGCAATGTCTTCGAGCATGAAGCGGTTCAGTTCCCCGAACATGTCGACGAAGGGCATGCCACTGCGCAATTGTACGGTCATATTGGAGTAGATTCGGTTGGCAACAAGAGCTGAACCGATGCCGTGCCCTGAAACGTCGCCGATGAGCAAACTCACGTGCTCGTGATTCTGCGAGTTCACCAAAACGAAGTCGCCACCGATCCGATGAACCGGACGATAGAAGGAATCGACCGTGATGTTGTCCCAGGAGAGCGATTTCGGCGCGAGGCTCTTCTGGATGCGCACAGCAAGACGGAGATCTTCCTCAATTTCCATCTGCCGTTGCTGAAGCGCAGCGTTAGCCGAGCGGAGTTTGTCCTCGACTCGCACTTGTTTGGAAATATCTGTGAAGGTGACGACTTCGAGCTGTGTTCCCGAATTCGGGAGGATCCGTGAACTGATAATCACGGGCAGACGACTGCCATCCTTCCTAGCCAAAACGAAGGCGTATTGATTCTGCCCGGCTTTCAACGCCACATCGCCCTGCCGCATCAAAAACTCCCACTCCTGAGCGGAATACAAGCGAGAAAGGTCAGAATCCTGCAGATCCTGTGGCATGAGACCAGTCATTTCAAAAAACCGCGAGTTCGCAAACAGGATTTTCCCGCGTTCGTAAGCCACCACAACCCCTTCGTTAAGGACTTCCAACACATTCTCCATCTGGATCAGCCATTCAGGCTTTTGTGTCGCAGCTGAACTCCTCCGTGTCGCGAACAGGGGTTCCTGGACGTCCGGGCGTTGAACGCGTAGCTCCGTCATGACAACACAACTTCCCGCGCCCGGGTCGCTACAGAACGTGTGGAAAACGATCGAAAGTCATTCTTGTCACAGAAGAATCGGGGACGCTTTACCGTACGGCTCTGGTTCATGTGCTCTGCTCCTTCGTTTTTTTCGAATCCCTGCGCTCACCTAAAATTCTTGATCTTTCTTAATTGCTCGTTCTCCTTTTTGACGTGACCCTCCGCAAGACAAATTCCTGGAGGACGTTGATAGCGGCGCTGGTTGCGAGGGCGATCCCGGCATTTTCGAATGTCAGCCTGGCACCGTGACGGTCTCTTTCCGGTATGTAAAGGTTAGAGATGCCGCCGGCAGCAAGATCGCCGAAAATACTCGAATAATTCGGCTGCCAGCGTTGATTGTCGCCCTTGCAAATAACAGTGCGGGAAATAGCATACAGTAACCGTGAACGCTTCGTGCCCGTTCCGTTGTAGAAATAGCGAGGGTCCTGCTTGAGAATCGATGGCAGGACGGCCCCCCCGATGAACAACCCAGACGCAAGGTTGCCGTACGAGGCGGCATACCGTTTGGTGTAGCCTTGAGCACCTTGGCCGTATCCGCTAAAACGGTTGGCAGCTTGGTCCACTCCGGCAATGGCAGCCACGGCGACAACCGTCACAGGATCGGTACTGCTTTTCAACGCCAGTTGAAATTTTTGTCTGGCGGACAAAGGCACGGCGTCATTCACGTATGTGACATAAAAGTTGGGAACAATGCCGAATACGCGCTGCCGCTCCTGCTCTTTGAACTGTTCTTGTGCGATTTCTTCCGTAAACGGAGTGACGCGAATTTCGGTGACTAGCGGGGCCAAAGACATATGGATCGGAGGGAAGACCTGATTCTCTCCGGAACGCAATGTCCCCGCTACCGTTTGTGCGGTGAAACCTTCCGCGACGATGCTGAATTGGAGTGGTCCGGGAGAAACATGAGCAAAAGCGAATTGACCATCATCATCGGTTTGGACTTCCCCCATGAGGATCTCCCGATCTCCTAGAAGTTTCACGTCGGCCCCAGCGACGCCGTTGCCGGTTTGATCGACGACCCTGCCGGTGACTGTGCTGTCCGGTTGTTCTCGGAACTGCGCGCTTGCGTTTGGGGATGGACTAGGCGACTCGGGACGATTAATTTGTCCGTGCAGATGATCAAGAGCCTGCGCCGACTGCGCAAGTCCTGGAGAACAGAAAAGGAAAAGGAACGCAAGGCAGGACAAAATGGTCGTGGCAACAAGTGAACAGGAGATTGACTGACACTGGCATCCGGGGACCAGAAAGCAATCGTACTGAAGTTGGCCTGAACTCAGCATGGAACCTCCGAGACTTGTATATGCACTTGAAATGCCAACACGCCAACCCGACCGAGAAACGCAACCTAAATGCAGGGCCAAAGAAAGTGTGCGGGGAACTAAACATTCGGTGACGGTTAATCGTGGTTATCCCGGGCGTTGGGTGCCTCAAATGAGGCAGCGCGGCTGGATGTCCGCCACAGAACAGTTCTCTTTCGATGGATGACTTCGCGGGCGATTCCGAACCCAGGCCAGCCTATCGCTGACCATGTCGTCGAGTGAAGGTTGGATCACGATTGCCGCACAAACCGGAGACGAATCACCGCGGGCCGAATCGGCCCTCACCCGCTAGTTCGGCCAGCGCCGCTTGAGACTCTTTCAGCGATCGCTTCGGCTCCGACAGAAGATTCGCCGTCGGCAGCGCTGAATTCGGCTGCGTCCCTAGCGTGAGAGGCAAATCTGAAGTAGACGACACGAAGAGCTGCTACCGCTGGCACAGAAAGATAGACCCCGATGATCCCGCCGATTGCGCCGCCCACCATCGCTGTGAATATTGCCAGGAGGGGATGAATCTCCAATTCGTGGCCCATCACCCGCGGGTAGATCGCATAATCCATGAGGATTCGCCAAATGCAAAGCAAGCCCAGCATCCAAATCCAATTCGCGTGTGCAAGTGCCCCGGCACCAACGATGGTTGCCGCTGCGATCATCCAGCCGGCAACGGGAATGAATTCCAGGAGTCCCGCGAGCACACCTAACAGGAGCGCGTTGGGGAATCGTAACAGGAGCATGGCACAGAAGCAGAAGACAAATGACAGTGCACCGAGAGTCACCTTTGCTCTAATGTAGCGCTGCAGCATGAGATGTAAGTCGACGGCCAGAGACCGCACGAAAGGACGACTGCGTTCCGTCGAGAGAAGGAAAATGGTTTGGTGTGCCAGGTTTTCACCGTCGCTTAGAAAAAAAATGGACAGGATGGGGATGACGAAAAGTCCCGCAATCACTCCTGACGCTGATCCCTCTACGCTAGTAAGAGAAGTTTCGATGTAGGACCGGTGCCGCAGAAGAAAGGCTCTGAACCACGCACCTTGTGCATCAGTCCAACCTTGGTTGGTTCTGAACTCATTCGCTATTTCTCCCGTCAACACCTTGTCAGCAATCGCAGGTATTTCTTGCGAGAGCCCAGCAAAAGTATTGTGGAATGCCGGCGCAAGAACATGACCGAGGACGGCAACCAAGATGATACAGGCGAGATATGCCTCGGTTATGTGCGGTCCCCTGAGGTTTTTGAAAAAGAGAGAATGGCGCTGCAGAAACCGGACGATCGGATCTATCAAGTAGGCGAACAGAATCGAAGCCACAAAGATAACGATTGCAGCTCGCGCAACATAGATGACGGTGACCACCAGCGCGAACACAAGAGCCGTGGCTAATATCTTTGCGGTACGACAATCAAATAAACTCATAACACTCTTCTCGCTTGGCCACTTTCACGGGGATTGACCCCTCTGGCTTTCCAAGTTTCGCTTAATCGTCTGCAGGGCTCGTTGGAGCGAGGAACTGGTCTTGTCCACAGCAACTTTCCTGACGATGCTTCCCATGAGTCCAGTCAAGCCCGCCTGCTGTTGACCCTTCAGGTGACAAGATAGAAGCCGTGACGCTCGGGTTCAACTTCCGGCAGATAGACAGGAAGATCTTTTGAACGGCGTAACAAAGACCGGAACGCTTCGGATACTGCTGTTGGATGTTGTTTATCCCGGTACGATCCCTGCGCCGCGTTTCCGCCTTGCTTGTATCTCACGGGAACTTCGGGCGGGGCGAAACCTGAAATAGGGTGTGAGGAATTGATTCTAACAAGCCCTCCTTTCCGGTCATGGTGATCAGTGATTGGTGATCTCATCTTGGCTTTGGACGAGGGGGAGTTGCGAAGTCACTCGCAGGTCGATCATCATGCTGATTCGGCGGTCCAGTTGGAAAAAGGTCGCAGCCGTCTTTCCGGGTAGTACCTTGCGGAAGATTGGGACATATTTCTGACGAAGGTTGGACGCCGCAATGTCTGCGTCGAGCCAACGACGTATAAGACTGTCCGCTTGTTCGTCAGTGAGCGTTCCATACCCGTCGCTATACTCCTTAATGAGGGCGGTTCTGGTGTCATTTATCTTTTCCGCTTCAGTAGAATATTGCTCGTATACTGGCCAGAATTTTGTAGCTTCGGGGTCCGTAAGGTTCAAATTTGCGGCAATGATTTGTCTCTTGATCGAACGTATGTCCTTGCGCATCAGCGCAATTTGCTGGTCCACAGACGCGCTATCCTTGCTCGATGCTAGAGATGGACGATCCTGGGCAACCAGTCTTGTGGCGCCGGACAGGATAAACCCCAGAAATGCAATTGCGGGAAACATGATTCTCTTCACGACAATCTCCTTGTTTCAGGTTGCAACCAGAGCTGACTTGAGCCGATCCTCGAGCACCGGGCGATCATGAATGCACGCTGACTTCCAGTGTTTGTGCGATGTTTGCGGGACCGGCCGGCGATACGCAAGGGGGGGTGCATTTGCATCATATGGAACGACTTACAACTCGTCGCGTGGGGATAAGATATCAAGCTGCGCTGTACAAACCCAATTTCGTTGTCGATGATGACGGTGTCGTTGGTGTCTAACCCTCGACACATCTCAAAAGGTCCGGGATGTCAAACTCGACCCCTCCGGTGAGTCCAACCAACCTCAGACTTATCAGAGCACTGGCGGTACGGATGTGCTTCGCCCGCTAGTCTAAATGCAAAGTGATCGACAGAGGGTAGTGGTCGGATGCCGAGACCGAGCGGTGGACCTTCGGTTGGTCGGCGCGAATGGGTCCCCGCGAAAAAATCCAATCGATGGTCCGTCCGTCTTCAAGGAAAGTATTTGGCGTCGTCGCTACGTGTTGATCTGCAAAGGCATCCTGAAACTGCGCTTGACGGATCGCTGCAGCAACGTTCCCGGCTGAGGCGTCCAAATTGAGATCCCCAGCCAGCAGAACAGGTATACGCGGGCTATATCGCTTCGTATCCTCCAAGGTTTCCTCAAGCTGCGACTCGCGAAGCCGTTCATCGCCCCTGCTCTCGAGATGCAGATTATAAGTGGTGATTGTTCTCCCCGCGATGCTGGCATCGATGACCAACGCCAAGCGGCCGCCGAGTCTCTCTTGGAAAGGATCGATTTCGGGAATGAACCAATGTGGGCGCCAGAAATTGGACTGCTTCTCGAATCGAACAATGCGGGAATTGGATAAAGGCCAGCGAGAAAGTGTGGCCTGACCGTGGAACGCAGGCGATGCGCGGGTGCCTTGGGTTAACTCCTGAAACTCGCGCCCAAACACATAGTTCAACTGCAGCTTTTGCGATATTTCCCGCGCGACGTTTAAGTGTCGTGTCCGCCGGGCATTGAGATCGACTTCTTGCAACAGTATGATATCGGCCTTCTCGCGCGACAGGAACTCCACGACGCCCTGAAGTTTTAGGCCGCGATTAATATTCCAGCTAACCAACGTGACGGAACTGGGGGGACAGAGAACCCAACGCGGGCTTGCGAAGTTACCTGTTTCGATCTCTTGTATTGAGCTCACAGTCTGCCACACCTGCGGATCGCGGAGAGAATCATAACCCAACGCTGAAACAGCAAAGTGGTCACCTCTCTGAACTCGAGCACGCGAACCTCGATCTCAAGCAAACACCGGCCGTCAGTCAGTTTGAAAAGGGCCTAGGGCTCGAAGGCTGGTGTTTTCTCCTACGCTCTGGCAAGCCGCTGCATCCTCACGCGATCGATTCTTGTGGCGCGCTTTTGGCGGTCGCAATGTCCGAAGAGCGTTCTGCAGCAAAAGTGAGCGAGGAATAGAGAGCGATTGGCCAAACAAGATTCGCTCCAATTACACTGAAAATAAATGCGATCTTCATGATGTTAAAGAGCGCGAAGGCCAGCAACGCATAAGGAAAGAAACAGCGCCGCAGAATGAACTCGGTATGCCGTGCAACGTAGAGAAGAGGATTTGATCGTCGGCCGTCCACATGGCTCTGCCAGATGCTCAAGAGTTGCTCGGGACGCCCAGCGGCGAGGCGATGTCGCTGCCACCCAACCGCCAAGAAGCTGGCCACGGCGCCAAGGAGCAGCAGCCCACCCCATAGCAAGCTTGCCTTCGCACCTGAACTTCTCCACTGCCCTATGGTCATTCCAACCAAAAGGAGAAAGTAAAACACATAGTCGCAGACCGTCTCGAGCCAGCATCCGAAGTCTGACTCCAGCAATTTCAGGCGAGCGACTTCCCCATCGCAACCGTCCAGGATGCTTGCAAATAAACAGAGAAATGCGCCAAGCAGCGTGTTCCAGTATCCGTCCAGAGCGAAGAATATGGCGGAACAAAAACCAACTCCGAGCGTGAAGATGCTCACCATGTTTGCGCTGATGGGAAGCTTAATGAGTTGTCGGCTAATGGGAATGGAAATACGGCGATTCAACTGGGCGTAGAAACCATCCGTAGGTTTGACCAGCCAGCGGTTCAGCTTCTTTTCTGCTGTCTGGCGATCTTGCTCCGTCCTTACTCGTTGCCATAGATCCTCGCTCACGTCGACAAAGACAACGGACCGTTTCGCAATGAGCAATGCGTGCAGTTCCTCGAAGGGGCTGGCTTTTGCGGAACCACGATCTCCAAAATCGTCAGGCATTTCTATGGGTAGCGCGAAGATTCCGGCAAACTCCTGACCGCTCGACAACGCCAGCGCCGCGCATTCGTCATCCCATTCGCTGGCTTGCCGAATGAGGGATGGGCTGTAGTTCGTATTCCCGTCGACCAAGACCAGGTGGTGGCTGTCTGCCTGACTAGCAGCGAAGTGCAATCGTTGTGAAAGAGGAGTGTCAGCGATTTCGTCGATCCATTGTACTGAGATGGGAAGGCGCCCAGTGGCGATGAGTTCCTGTTGAACGCTTTCTCTTGTCGTGGGGTCAGCCACGAGGATGATGCGCGCGGGATGCAGCTTTAGCGCGGCCAAGATCGTCCGGCACAGAATCGGCAAAGTGCCCACCCGAGCCAAAGGGGAGTCCGCGCCGGTCAGGAAAATGACGAACGTGGGCCCCCTGAATGAGGAGGGAGCATCGGCAACATCCGTTGGCACAGCTGTATCTTTCGTCAAGGTTCCCCCGTTCGCGATGCCGCCCAACTCGACGTTTTTTCGTGCCCGCGTCAGGAAAACCAGACAGACACCGCCAACGACGGTCCAGAAGAACGCCCGTAACCGTCTTGCTAACGCCAACGCAATTGCGGTGGAGCTGCTCAGGCCGAAAATCTTGCCGATGAGCATGTTTCCACCCTCATACGTTCCAATATTCCCCGGGTTGAAGTTGCCCATAGCGTTCACGAGTTTGGTCAATGCTTCCGTGATCAGCGCCCCGGAGAAGCCAATGTGCGCACCGAGCAGCCAAAGAACGATGCTCACCTCGATTATCGCCAAGCATTGACCTGCCAAATTCAGTGAAACCCCACCCCAAAACAGCTTGGGAGTCTTGTGGTGAAAATCGAAGAGAGCACTCTCTATACCCTGAATCAGCTCAAACCGCTTTTCCATCCAGTCTTTCAGGAATGGAATGCGCCCGATGGGACGCACACTTTTTGATAGTATTGGCCAGCGATTTCTTACCGCCACCAGCGTAAAGATCAGCAACGCTGACGATCCGAGAACGAACAACGCCGCATAGATGCGCAAGGCGTGGGAAACCGAGAGCATCGGCATGGCTGCCAGAATGCCCACGATTGCCACGACAATTCCGGTGACTAGGTAGAGTCCACGATCAAGGGTTACCGACGCGAGGCTATTGGCCGGTCGTATTTCGCGATTCAAATGCGAGACACGTATGGAATCTCCGAAGGTTTGCCCAAGTATTCCAAGTTGCCCGGCGGCTTCTGCCCCTAGGCGCAGTCCCACCAAGCGCGGGAACGAAATTCTGTGCCGATCATTGCCGAGCGTCATCCGCCAGGCCCAGGCCTTCGCGAGATGCGAAATTCCTGCCAGTCCAATAACCAATACGAAACCCCAACCTAGCTTCGCGAGGTCCTGCCAGAGATTGACCGGCCCCGCGTGCCAGACCAGGCAGATAAACAATCCGGCACTGCCCCCAATCGCGAGGATCCGAAGCGCCGGACGCGCGCTTGCTGGGACTTTAAACATGAACGAGCCTTTGCAGGATGGGGCTTTCAGAAAAATCTCGTTCGAAGATAGATTCGGTGTACGCGAAGGCTTCCGGTGTGTCTACGTCTTGCCAGTGTCCATCGCCGATGTCAAAGGATTTGAATTTCCGCTCGCCGGCTAATTTGCGCATCCCATCTGACAACGAGCAATTGCCGTTTTTCTGTGCGGATTCCAGCCTCTCGAAGAGTGCCGGGGTGCATAGAAACATCCCGGTATCTAGCGCGTCGTAGCGGACGAGATCCTTGCCAATGTCAACAATGTCCGTTCCTTCCAGACTGACTTTGGTCGCATCATCCAGGTCAAAGATGCGATCGACGTTGTAATCCACACCGAGAATGACCTCGTCGGCTGCAAGGGGCTGCCGCAGTAATGCGCGGGCGGTTTTTGGCTCAAAGATGTGATCGGCCATCAGCATTAGGAAAGGGTTTCGAAGTACATGCCTGGCTGCCAGCGCCGAGACACCGTTCGCTTTGTGGTAATCGGGGTTTTCTACCAGTGTGACCTCGATATCACAGAAGCACTGATCAGCAAGCCAGCGGCGAATCGCATCCGCGCGATGGCCGACTACAATCACAAACTTTTCGATTCCTGCCGCATGCGACGACAGCAAAATGTGCTCGAGCAGGGGCGCGCCTAGTAGAGGCACGAGCGGTTTGGGAGCTTTACCGGACAAGGAGGCAATACGGCTTCCGTTGCCCGCTGCAAGAATGAGGCATTCCTTAACGGTGGTCATGGCTTGTACGTTTCCGCTGCGGAGATCAAGAGATCGGGGAAAGGCTGGCCCTTGGGTGAGTAGTCAAAATATTCGATGTTCACGTCTGTCGTGCCGAAGAAACGAGCTTCCGTGACACTTCGTGTAGAGAGCGGGAACCAGCATGGCCCTTTTTTCTGATAGACCTGCACGAAATGTGTGCCCTTTATCCAAAACGATGGATTTTTCGCCGGGCTTCCCTCCGCGCGAACCAGCGCGTAGTCTTCCGCGTCTACCCAAATGCGTCCCTGGATCAGATATTTGTCCTTCCGCTTGGGCTTGACTTCCAACACGTATGCCATGCGGCCAGCCACGAGTTCTTTGCCGGCGATCGCAAACTCGTAGTTAGTGAAATTGAGTTTGGTCAGTGCCCGCAACTCGGGTCGCGATGTTTCCGATTCCGACTCGAGCATCTTGCGCAGAACGTGAGTGTTCGCGGCCTTCCATCCGTCTTCGGACACAACCTCAAAATGCTTTGTTCCATCCTCGTCGCCCTCCACGTGTACAAGCAGTTCGGCGCGCTTCTCCAAGCGTTGGTTTTCCAGGACATACCGCCGCATCCCCTCATAACCCTCGAAGGAGGATTGGCGTTGTAGGTCCAGGGCGGCCATACGGGTCACGACCTCCTCGGCCGTTGGAAGCGAACTGGCATTGTCCGCCGCAACAATCGAACAAGTTGGAAGTAAGAGCGAAGCGATCAGTAAGAAATAGATTTTCATTTCTAAAACTCCAAAACGAATTTTCCCCGGTATTCTCGCCATGAGGGATTGAAGAATCCTCCGTACCTCACGCTGGCAAGATTGTTCTGTACGTCCCGCGGATTGAAGTGGTTGAACAGGTTGAAGGCCCCAACGCCAACTCGGGCGGGGATATGCTTCCCGTGGAAGGACAGTACGATGTGCCGTGAAACCTGGATATCAACTGAAGAAAAGGTCGGGAAACGATCGACGTTTCGGGGTCCGACATAGGCGCGATACTCGTTTTGAATCGAATACGGAAAGCCTGTGTGCAGGTCGTAAACCGGTACCACCGTCAGTTTCCACGGGGCGCTGATCGTGCCCCAAAACAAGAATCGGTTTGGGGCATCAAAAGGCAAGCGCCCGCGGGCGTCTGCGTCGATGATAGGTTGCGCTAAATTCCCAAAGAATTGATTCACATCGTTGAGGTCGCCGTAAGCGCGTGAACGGACGTAAGAGACATTCAGCAAGTTTTGACCCGCTTTAAAACGCGCCGCCACTTGGAACTCTCGATACGAATCGGAGCCGCGATTTGAGAGCTCAAGTATTCCCGTTGTCCCGTCGGAGACCGGAGAAACTACAAGGTCGTCGCTGGTATCACGTTGCTCGTAGGCGACTCGCAGGGCGAGACTCGGCAGAACCTGCCGGTCGAGCTCCAAATTCCAGGACGTACTCCGTGGGTTTCGCAAACCTCCCTCGATCTGGTTCCGGTAAGACACAGAGTTGATTGGCTGGCCATTCGGACCAAACATGCTTACTGTCCGCTCGGGAATATCGGGGAAGCTGGCGGCCATCAGTGGAACGCGGTCGTAGAATCGCCCGATCCCTCCCTTCAATAGGGTCTTTCCATCAGCAGTAAGCTCCAGGAGAAATCCCGCCCGTGGGGCGGCATGCGTGGAATCTGTGATGCTATCGTTGTCAAACCGGAGGCCGACATCGACGGTTAGTCGCGGAACAATGGCCCACTGGTCGCCTACAAACCAAGCCGTCTCGTTCTGTGAAACCTGAAAAGTAGTTGGAGACGTGTACGTGATTTCCTCGACGGGCAGATTGGAGACTCCATCAAATTCCACCGGCAGATAGGTCTGCCCACCGTCGTATTGGGAGTGTTCGTAGCTCAGTCCAATAGTGAACTGGTGGGTACCGGCGAATTTCCACGGCGCAAGGCGATAGTTTTCCTGCCAGCCAACCCTCGACGTTCTACGCTCCTGACGATTGAAGAATCCGCCCTCTGTGGTTTCCAGCTGTACACGATATGGATCGTCGCCCTGTGCCGTTACGTCGGCGTTGAAACGCTTGTAGCTGAACCGCGAAGTCAGCACGGCAGACTTCCCGACCAGGTAGCTGTCCTGGACGTTGATCTGATAGCCGCGCTGGTGGAAATCGGGCGTCGATTCTTGAGTGTTGAAGGTATTCAGGCCGAGGTAATTGATTCTTTGCGGATAAATGGATACCGATGCATTGGCTGTGTGCCGCGAACTGATCGTGAAATCGAATTGCGTATAGGAATCGAAACTCTCGAGTCTGGAATCACGCTGAAATGCCGGGAGGCTATTCACCGGCGTTTCCACAAAACGGTATTCAAACGATTGCGTTATGGCGATTCTGTCGCGCAGGAGCGGACCTGTGAACGTTACCCGCGGCGTCGAAGAGCCGATGCCCCGAATGTTGCCGTCGCGCACGCGAGGTCTAGGAGTGAAATTCTGGATGGAGAAGTGAAACCCTTCATAGTCGCTCGTCTTCGTCTCGACGCTCGATACTGCTCCCGTAAATCTGCCGTACTGGGGATCATAGGGATTTGAGATGACTTGCACTGAAGCGACTACATCCACAGGAAGCAGCATTGCCGGACTGCCGGTTACGGGGTCGGTGACATTCGCGCTGTTCACCAGTGCGCCGCTCTGTGTATCGCGCGTGCCCTTCAGGTTGATGTGCCCATCGGGCCCGCGGACGACTCCGGGAATGAGCGGAAGTGCGCTCTCAAAGCGTTCGTCGATATTGGGAGCGTCGCGTAAGGTCTTATCGGTGATTCTTTCGGTTGGAGCGGGGCTGTTTGTTTTGCCTGGGTCAGCTGTGACCTCTACAGAGGTAGTAACCTCCGCTGGTTTTAGTTCTAAATCGAGTCGAACCTCATTGTCCTCGACGTTCACTGTTTCGGCCGCCCTTAGGCCTGCCGATGTCCCTTCAATGACGTAGGTTCCGTAGGGAACGGCTCGAAGCACATATTCGCCGTATTCGTCGGTTTGTGCTTCGGCCGATGTCGAGCCTTCAAGCCTGACCTTTGCACCGGGAACCACGGTTCGTTTTCCCGCCGCGTCTCGAATGAAGACGGTTCCTCGCACTGTCGCGTTCTCCGGATTTGACTGCCGACTTGTTGCCGCTGAACCAAAGCAGCAGACCAGCAATAGCGCGAGAGTGATTTTTGGGGTTGCCTCTAACGATGCTCTTTGATGAATCCATCGCAGTCGCCTGCCACGAAGAAGGGCGGCACCGTCTTTCCGTCTCCGAATTTGACATCCCCGAACCATGTTCTCCTGCTCTCTTGTAGTGCAAGCGCAATTCCAAAAAGATGTGCCTTTTGGTCCACCCAGGAGGCTGACTAGACAAGCGATTGAGTGATGTGGTGAAGAGTGCTGGTCGAGGGAAGGTATATCGATGTCAAGCTTTTAACCGTTTGGGCGAGTCGGTGACAACTCTGCCCCGCCCACATGTGCGCAGTCGAGTGTCGAAACTCTGTCGGGATCCAGTCGAGTGTCAAAAATCCGACAAAAACGACGAACGGGACTTCCGAACATGTGGGACAAAAATTAGCGAAGTTCCCGTGCCTTCAATCCATCCCTAAACGTCTTCCGCAAGCGGTCTTTGGCAGTTCAATTGCCATGTCTAGAGCGGCGAAGGCCAAAAATTCAAATGAATAGCATGGCATTCAACCACATCATCCGCAGACCAAAAACGTGGCACAAGATCGTGATGGGAATCGCCAAACGCCTCGGTTGGGCAAAGCGGATGCACAGGGTCCTTGGTCAACGCGATCACGAGGGAGGAGTCGGGCCTGAGCCAAGCCGTGGCTTACGCGAACGCGAATATCTCTACACCGCCGTCTCGGACAACGCTCTCTGCGTACGCGCCGACGTTCTCGGCTTCCTACCAGAGGAACTCGAAGTGACGATCGAGTCCCACTGTTTGACCATCGCCGGAAAGCGAACAATCACGGAGCATCGCAGGATCGCCAAGATTATTTACCTCGATCAATGTCCAAATCTAATGCTCCGTACCCTGCAATTGCCGATGGAGGTCGATCCAGACCAATCGACCGCTACCCTGAGGGGCGGGATCCTGGAAATTTCGTTGCCGAGGGCGCTTCCGCAGTCCAACACGCTATCCCGAACGGGTACTCAATGGGTTGCATAGAGAGCGGGGAGTGCGAACGATTGACCGCTCGTCTTGAGCCGTTGCATCGGCATCGTGGTCATGGCGATTCACCAGGATGAGATGGATCGTCCGGAAATACAAAGAGCCAAATTAGGATGTTCGTCCACACCTGCCCCGGTTCAGTTCATGGAGCGTTTCGTGTTTGCCACCCTCGTAGAAACTTTAGGAGATATCGCACCAGCCTTGTGATTGCGGTCCATCGGGGAGTGGACACCTGTCAGTTGTCCCAATCGGCTTAACCTCGAACATCTCCCGTGGTGAAGTGGTCCGATTGCGAAGCCGCAAGAGGCATCTGTGTGAGGGGAATCCACTTTTCCGTGTCCCTTCGAAAGGCCAGCCCCTTTTCGCCCGGATGGCGATCGATGAGAAGCAAATCACCTGCGCGCAATTGCGCCGTACCAAGCAGCCTCGCAAGCGGGCTGACCAGATGGCGCTCGATGGCGCGCTTCAGGTGGCGGGCTCCATACCTCTGGTCGGTACCCTCTTCGATCAGGAACTCCCGTCCTTCCTCCGTTATTCGGTATAAGAAGGGCCGACCTGTCGAATCCGATACGCGTTCCTGCACATGGCGCAGTTCGATCTCCAGCACTTCATCGAGCTCCTCGCGCTTCAACGGGTGGAACACCACCACTTTGTCCAAGCGGTTCATAAACTCTGGTGAGAATTTTCTCCGGGCCGCTTCGACCGCCGTCTTTTCCACTTTCTCGTTCAATCCGGCAGTTGGTTTGTTCTTTGGCTGAATAAATCCCATGCCTCCCTGCATCAACTCTGTGATTTCGCCCCCGCCGAGGTTTGAGGTGAGGAAGATCACCGTCTGCGACAAATCGACTCGGCGGTTATCACCCAACGTGAGCGTCGCCTTGTCCAAAATCCCTAAAAGCAGCTGCCACAGTGCATCGCTCGCCTTCTCGATCTCGTCAAAGAGGAGAAATGATAGTCTCAAATCCTCCGTGTGCGACGCGGATAGCCCTTCCTGGGTGATCAGCGGATGCGTCTCTTTGTGACCCAGATATCCCGGGGGCGAGCCGATCAGTTTTGCGATTTCGTGTGAATGCTGAAATTCCGCGCAATCCACTTTGATCATCGCCCGGCTGTTTCCGAACAGGATCTCTGCGGCTGCCTCGACGATGCGCGTCTTGCCCGAGCCCGTCGGGCCCAGAAAGAGTAGATTTCCGACGGGACGACCTGGAGAATGCAGCCCAGCACAAAACACCTGAAAGAGCTCGGCAAGCGCTTCCACGGCCTCCTGCTGTCCCACGATCTTTTGCCGCAGTGCATCCTCAAAGTGGCGCGAGGTGGAACTACGCTTTTTCGTGTCAAATTCTTGTTCTTGTGCGTGGGCCGCTTGTGTTGCTGTTGCCATAACTTCCCCTTCACTGTCGTGACTCCAACTCTTCTGGGACACGACATCCATCTTCAATCTCCCGAAGCTAGGTGTAAGTTGCATTTCCGCTCTGTCTCAAATCTGTACAGCTACCATACTCTTCAGGTGAACTTGCTGACGGAGTGCAAGAAACTCCGCCAGCACTGTCGTTCCGGTATCCAGGCAATTTCATACGTAAACGCGCAAGCTACTTCGGCCAATGCTTGCCGATCCCAGTGCGAGACAACCCTGGTTTCGTAACGCACACTCATGCCGCCCTCGGAACACTGTAGCATTGGTGTCGATTGCTGAATTGCCATTCTGGTTTCCGTGCTCATTGTCGTGCCCTCACTTCCGCTAAAGGCAACACACGTACCAAAACAATGGATTTGTAAGTGACTGAATCAGGAAACCTTGTAGAGAGTAGGAACTAAGCGTGTCGGTAGAGTTGGCAGAAATCTGACAGTGCGTCCGTGTCCCGACGCTTCCGGGGAGGAGAGTCATCGAATAGTATTCAAACGTAGCTGGCACTTCTCCACGCAATCTGCCAGCATCAATCGACAGCGCAATCGCGCAGGACACTTCGGGACGATTCTGCTAGAGCTCTATCACGTGCACGTGGACGCATAGATTCCAATTTTCAGTCCTCTATTGTGCGCAGTGGATAGTCACCGGCTCGCCTGCGTTAACAGGGCCAAGATGTGTCTCAAAGGAAACGCTTTGCGTCTTTCAAGTGGATGCCTACGGCTGGAAACGACATCTCGGCGTTGCCCCACTTGACTGATGCCGCGCGCAACGCCAGATCAGTGCCCAGTAATACGAATCAACATTTCCAGACCGCTGTTCAACGTGATCTTCTGATGTCCGTGGAAAGCTGTGGTTCCCAGGCCACCGGCACCGCCGATCACGGAACCGATACCGGCGCCTTTGCCGCCGCCGAAAATCCCCCCCAATAATGCCCCGGCCCCTGCGCCAATCACCGTGTGCTCGATCGTTTTGCGTCCTCGCCCACTCGATTCGATTGCGCCTTCCACATCGACTTTCTCGCCGGAAGACGCATGATAAAGCTCCACAATTTCGGCGTGAATCAGGGCACGGCGTCCGTCGGGCATCACCAACCGGTCGAACCGCAGCATCATGCTGGTATGGCCCTTGATTTTTCCGGACATGTCAATTTGCGTGATGTGGCCATACACTCGGGCGTTTTGGTACTCGCCCTCGTCTACGACCGTTGCACTGAATGGCTCGCCAACCCGAGAATCGGTGCTCGTCAGCGTGTCGTCGAGGCGAATCCGGACGGCCACGCCGTTAGGAACGCTGAAGGCCTGGGTTGACCCAAACAGGGGGGAAACCGTGGCCATAATCAGCGCCAACAGCAAAACCCAACTCGTGGCTGGGGGTAGAGACCCTGAGTTTGAAAGACGATTGAGCATAGTTGTGACTCCTGTGGTGCAGTTATTGATAGTCGTGCCGCCTTTTGAACAGCAATTGATCCGCCATAGAGGTGCAAATCAAGCTCAGGCGAATCGCCTGAATAAATGAGTTTATAGAGCGCCACGAAATTCGCGTCCTCTGTTGAAGTGTCGCCATTTGGCAAAGGTGTCCATGCCTCGACTGGCTGCCCGACGCGAGCGCCGACGCTCCCACACGATGTATGAACCTGTCGGCGACTCGACACTTGACGCTTCCCGTCGCGACAACGACATCTCCCCCCATGTAAATGCTTGATAAGCAGGGGCTTGGGCCTTAGCAACCCCCGGCTAAGTTGGCACCTCGCTTGCTGTTCTAGCTCCCAAGCAATGACGCATTAGAGGAGCATACGATGGCAGCCGCAGGATTGATTTCATCGAATTGGAAAGACACTGGTGACGCTCTATCCGACGATCTCCACACGGTGAATGACGAGCGGCTAGTGGCAGCCGCCAAGATGGGGCACAGGTTTGCCTTTGATGAGCTGTGCAAGCGTCATGCTCAAAAGATTTTCCACATGACGTATCGGATTACGCGAAACCGCGAGGATGCCGAGGACGCGGTTCAGGAATGCTTCCTTAACGCATTCGTTCACCTGAGGAGTTTTGACGGAAGATCACGGTTCTCAACCTGGTTGACACGCATCGCCTTGAACGCTGCGCTGATGAAGCTGCGCAAGAATCGCGCCTCCCGGGAAGTTGCAACTGAAGAGACTTTCGAAACAAGCGACTTAGGGTTGGAGCATCGGCTTGCCGACCCATCGCTGAATCCGGAACAGCACTATGCCAAGAGTGAGCGGGAAGCAATCCTGAGAGACGAGATCGCTAAGTTGCGGCCCGCCATCCGAAAGGCCGTCGAGATCCAATTGCAGGTCGGTTCTTTGGAGGAAGCAGCGAAAATTCTTGGGCTCACTCTCTCGGCCGTGAAAGCACGGATGTTTCACGCGAGAGCTGCTTTGCGCCAGAGTTTGCAGTCGCCGCTCATGGCTCCGGCGATTTGGGGAAATTCCGGGTCAAATTCATACGCGGCGACGCGGGTGTTTCGGCGAGGGGAAGGTCGAAAGCAAGGGGAAAGGCCTTATACCTCGCAAAAAGCTGGCATTCAGGCAAGAGGAGTTTCTCTAGAGGAGGCGCAATTATGAAACAACTCTCTATCTTCCACTGGTATCAGGTTCTGCGGGTGCACCCTCAGTTCACGATATTCCAGGCGATTCGTGGCGCCCTGTGGCTGGCGCTTTAGTCGGGAGTTCCGAGTCCGAGGGAGTTTGCCGGGTGTGGAGATTCCAATTTGGATGTTACTAGAAATGCCGCGTCGAAGGCGTGACTTGCCAAATGGGAATGCGATCAGCCCAAGCCAAGAACTGCAAACTGAACTAGGTAAGAGCTAGAATGTATCCCCCGTGGACAGAGCGCAGAGCCAAAGACGAGCCGTTGCAACACTAGCCATCCTCCTATGGTGCTGCCCTGGTGTTTGCGCGTTAGAACCATCTCTCGACGTTAGCCAATATGCGCATACGTCCTGGAAAATCCGTGAGGGCTTTGCCACAGGCACCATCCACCAGATTGCTCAGACACCCGACGGGTACCTCTGGCTTGCAACAGAATCCGGCCTGCTTCGCTTCGATGGTGTTCGCGCAGTGCCTTGGCAGCCGCCTCAGGGTGAGCATCTTCCAAGCAATGATATTCGCGGCCTGATCGCTGCTCGCGATGGAACTCTTTGGATCGGCACCGCAAAAGGTCTGGCCAGTTGGAAGGATGGCAAACTCACCCACTATCCAGAACTCGACGAGCATGATGTCGCCGCGCTTCTGGAGGACCGCGAGGGAACTGTATGGGCCGGTGGTGTCGTGTGGGAGGCCGGCCCAAACCACCCTGGGAAACTCTGCGCGATCCACAGTGGCGGTAGCGAGTGCTATGGAGCCGATGGGGCTTTAAGCTTTGGCGTTACCTCTATCTATGAGGATAGCCGGGGCAATCTCTGGTTGGGAGCAGGAAACGGGCTATGGCGTTGGAGGCCTGGTCCACCGGAGCACTTTGCGCTGCCAGCACTGAATCGCTTTGCGCTGCCTGGCATGGTCTTCCCTTGGAACGCATTTCTCGATGGCGATGACGGAGCCCTCCTGATCGGCGGGCGCAGCGGAGTCAAGCAGTTTGTTAACGGGAAACTCAAAGAGTATCCGTTCCCTTCCGGCGGCCGGCAGTTTCATGAAGGGGGAACTCTGTTGCGGGATCGCAATGGTGGTTTGTGGATCGGAACCCTGGACCGCGGCATCCTGCACGTGCACCAGGGCAGGACTGATGTGTATGCGCAGTCAGACGGCCTGTCTGGCAATTCCGTCCAAAGTTTCTTTGAGGATCGGGAGGGTAGCATCTGGGTCGCTACAACCAATGGTCTCGACCGTTTCCGCGACTACGCGGTTTCCACAATTTCTGTCAAACAAGGACTGTCGAGCCCTTTCGTTGTCTGCGTTCTTGCGGCAAGAGACGGTAGCGTTTGGCTCGGAACTTCCGATGGTTTGAACCGATGGAAGGACGGCCAAATTATCACTTATCGCAGGCCGGGCACTAGTACAGCTCCACAAGCCAATGGAGTCTCAGGCGCGAACAAGCCAGGCGTTGCTCACGAGATACTCTCGACTGAGTTGCCGGACAATTATGTAACCTCCTTGTTCCAGGATGTTCACGGGCGCATTTGGGTCTCCACGGCTAGGGGCCTTGCTTATTTTGAAAATGATAAGTTGGTTCGCTTGAGTGGCGTGCACGTCACCTCCATAAGCCAGCTTGCCGGAGACAGCGAGGGGAATCTCTGGGTCACCAACAGTGATCAAGGCCTCTATCGCTTGCGTGAAGACAAAGTGGTCGAACACTTTCCTTGGGCGAACCTGAGAGTTCGTGGCACGAATTCCAATCCAATGGTAGCGGATCCCGTACACGGCGGTTTGTGGTTGGCATCCTGGAGCGGTGGTGTGGTTTATTTCAAAGACGGTCACGTCCGCGCGTTCTACGGGCCCGCTGACGGCTTGGGGGACGGCCGCGTCAACGCTCTTCAACTCGATCGGGATGGTACGCTGTGGGCCGCAACTGACGGCGGACTGAGCCGGATCGAGAACGGCCGTGTAGCCACCCTGACCACTAAAAACGGCCTGCCTTGCGATACATCTCATGACCTAGTGGAAGATGACGCACATTCGCTCTGGCTAATTATGGCCTGTGGGCTGGTGCGTGTTGCGCACTCCGAATTGAAGGCTTGGGTCGCCGACCCGCGGTCAAGGGTCGCATCAACAGTCTTCGACAGTTCCGATGGAGTGAGGAGTCATGCGGGGACTTACGGCTTCGGCCCGCGCGTTGCGAAGACGGCTGATGGAAAATTGTGGTTTCTGCCTTTGGATGGGGTCAGCGTCGTTGATCCACGTCGATTGGCATTCAACAAACTTCCGCCGCCAATACACATTGAGCAAGTCATCGCCGACGGGAAGACCTACTGGCAGAACTGGTCCGGTGACGCACCCACCTCGCACCCAACGCTGCCGCCGCACATCCGAGATCTCGCCATTGATTACACGGCACTAAGTTTGGTCGACCCAGAGAGGGTACACTTCCGTTTCAAACTCGAAGGACAGGACGAGGACTGGCGCGAGGTAGTCAACGAGCGCCAAGTACAGTATTCGAACCTGCGCCCGGGCCCCTACCGCTTCCGCATTAAAGCCTGCAATAACAGCGGTGTGTGGAACGAGGTTGGCTCAGTTTTGGACTTCGGCGTTGCGCCCGCTTATTACGAAACGAATTGGTTTCGTTCATTAGGAGTGGCCAGTGTTCTGGCTATGCTCTGGATACTATATCAGATGCGTATTCAACAGGTACGCAGACAGGAAACACGGCTTCGGGATGTCATTGATGCGGTTCCCGCAAATGTTTGGAGTACCGCACCTGACGGCGCTGTCGATTTTGTCAATCAGCGTTGGCAAGAGCTCACAGGTCTGCCTGCAGACCATGCTTCGGGTTGGAATTGGGAAGCCGTAGTTCATCCTGATGAGCGAGCGGGATTCGTTGCTAACTGGCGTGCAGCCGTAAAGAAAGGCGAAGCGATGGAGCATGAAGTACGCGTGCGGCGACCGGACGGGGAATATCGCTGGTTGCTCGTTCGCAACGTGCCGCTGCGCGACGAAAAGGGAAACATCATCAGATGGTATGGAACTAGTGTTGATATTGAAGACCGCAAGCGAGCCGAACAGGCTCTCCTGCGAAGCAAGGCTTATTTGGCGGAAGCGCAGAAACTGAGTCGCACCGGCAGTTTCGCTTACAACCCTGGGATTCAGACAACGGTTTTCTGGTCCGAAGAATTGTTCCGAATTTTTAGATTAGACCCTCAGTGCGGAATCCCCAGCTACGACGAGACTCGACAACTCGTGCATCCCGACGATCGCAATAGGGTTTCTCAAGAGTGCCTGCAGGGATTCCGCGAGAAAGCAGAATTCTCGCAAACGTACCGACTGCTCTTGCGCGATGGGACTGTAAGGCACCTCCACGTCGTTTGGCATCCGTTCCTGGATGAAGCCGGAGAAGTCGTCGAGTACGTTGGCACGGCGGCTGATGTCACAGAACGCAAGAAGGCTGAACAGAAATTCCGCGAGCTGCTGGAGTCGGCCCCTGATGCGATCGCGGTCGCGAATCGTGAGGGCGAAATTGTTTTGGTCAATGCGCAACTGGAGAAGCTCTTCGGCTATCCGCGGCGCGAGGTATTGGGGAAGAAAATCGAAATGTTGATGCCGGAACGGTCCCGGGGCAAACATCCAGAACACCGCGCGGCATTTGCGGCCGCCCCTCGCGTACGGCCAATGGGGTCTGGGCTGGAGCTGTACGGCCTGCATAAGGATGGCCGCGAGTTTCCGGTGGAGATCAGCCTCAGCCCGCTGGAGACCGAGGAGGGCGTGCTGGTTTCCAGCACCATTCGCGATATCACCGAACGCAAACGGGCGGAAGAAAAGCTTCGGCAGAGCGAAGCGGAGCTTCGGCAGCTCATCGATGCGATTCCCCAGCAGGTCTACGTTTTCGGTGCAGATTGGAATCCGCTTTTTGCCAACCAGCGAGAGCGGGAATACACCGGCCTTTCTCTTGAACAGCTTCAGTCACGAGAAGCCTTTGTCAGTAAAATTCATCCCGAAGATCTGAAGAAGTTAGAGGCCATCCGGGAGCGCGCGACTTTGGAGGTTGTCCCTTTTGAGTTGGAGGCGCGTATAAAAGGAAAAGACGGGCGGTATCGCTGGTTTCTGCTACGAGACAATCCGCTTCGGGATGAATCGGGACGGGTCCTTCGGTGGTACGGTACCCGTACCAACATTGAGGACCGGAAACGCGCCGAGGAAGAACGTGAGAGACTGCGCCAGTTAGAGGCAGAACTTGCCCACATCAATCGCGTGAACACGATGGGAGAATTGACCGTGTCGCTGGCTCACGAGATCAAGCAGCCGATTGCCGCGGCTGTAACCAACGCGGAGGCGTGCTTACGATTGCTCGAGCGCAACGAGCCCGATCTTGGGGAAGTCCGCGATGCTGCCTCGGGAATGGCGGGTTGCGCGAGGCGTGCGGCTGAAATAATAGACCGTGTCCGCGCACTGTTCGCGAAGAATGCTCCGCAGCACGAAGTCGTCGATGTAAATGAAGTCATTCGCGACATCGTTGTTCTTTTGCAAAATGAGGCAAGACAGCATTCCGTTGTTATTCACCTGGAGCTCGCAGAAAATCTTCCAACAGTTATGGGTGATCACGTGCAATTGCAGCAAGTCGTGATGAATCTTATGCTCAATGGGATTGAGGCCATGCGGGGTACCTCCGGTGAACTCAGTATTACATCGCAGGTCGGCGAGAGCCACGTGTTGATCTCCCTCAGAGACACCGGGATTGGGTTGCCTCCGGAGAAGGCGGATAAGATCTTCGACGCGTTCTTCACCACCAAACCACAAGGTACCGGCATGGGCTTGGCGATCAGCCGTTCTATCATCCAATCACACGGTGGCTGTGTCTGGGCCGAGGCCAATTCCGGGCGCGGCTCTACATTTCGATTTACGTTGCCGCGCCAAACGCAAGAGGGCGCATGAGTTCCTCAACTGAGCGAACCGTGTTCATTATTGATGACGATCCCGATATACGCTCATCGATGCGGCGCCTGCTGAAAACGGTCGGTCTGCAGGCGGAGTTGTTTGCGACCGCGCAGGATTTTCTGCGGCGAGAGATGCCAAAGGGCCCCAGCTGCCTGGTTTTGGATATGCGACTTCCTGGAATGAGTGGGCTCGAGGTCCAGCGCAACTTAATCGAGGCAGGCATGAACATTCCAATCATCTTCATAACGGCTCACGGCGACATACCTATGACAGTGAAGGCCATGAAATCGGGCGCCGTGGAGTTTCTTACTAAACCATTCCGAGATCAAGATCTTCTCGATGCCATTGAGCAAGCTCTTCAACGCGACCAGATGGCACGGCAGCAGCACAATGCGATTGCAGTATTGCAGGAAAGGTACAGAAGTCTAACCGCGCGCGAGCGCGAGGTGATGGGACTTCTGGTTTCCGGCATGCAGACAAAGCAGATCGCCTCGAAACTCGGGACGAGTGAAATCACCGCGGCGGTCCATCGCGGTCACGTAATGCATAAAATGGAGGCCGGTTCCCCGGCTGAATTGGGCAGAATGGCGGAGAAATTGAGACTTCCTACAGACGGCCGCTCTTAAACACGGCGAATCAGGGATCCTCCAGTGGTTCCCTGTCTTTGACTGCCCCTTATATTTATATATAAGCCGTCCATAAGAAATGGCAATTGTCTCGACCTAGCGGACGAGATAGTTTATTCGCAATCATGATCACCGATACGAAAACAAAGCTAATCGCGGTTGTCGATGACGACGAATTGGTCCGGGTCGCGTTGCAACGGCTGCTGAAAACCTCCGGGTTTGCGGTAGCCTCGTTTGCATCGGCCGAGGATTTTCTGAAGTCCAGCCAACTTCCGGAGATTGCGTGCCTGATCGCGGACATCCGCATGCCAGGCATGTCTGGGCTGGATCTTCAAGCACAACTCCAGGCGGCGAGTAGTGCGATTCCGATCATCTTCATCACAGCGCACGGGGACGAAAAAATGCGCCTCCAAGCAATGCGAGCTGGGGCAGTGGGGTTTTTGGCCAAGCCCTTTGACGCTGGCGTTCTGCTTGACCGTGTTCGATTGGCATTGGAGGCCGTTCGTGGCAGCAAAGACCTGGTGTAACAGGTCTCTGGGAGGAAGGTTGTGGGATCCTTCGAAAATGGTAATCTTCGGGCCCACGACGATAGAGGGCCCGGATTTGAGCAAATCGTGGGTCGCAGTCCGGCCCTCGAAGCTGTGCTCCAACAGGTAGAACGTGTGGCGCCGACTGCGTCCACAGTGTTGATTCAAGGAGAAACGGGCACTGGGAAAGAGTTGATCGCCCAAGCGATCCACAATGTCAGCCCGCGATACGGACGGCCTTACCTCAAGCTGAACTGCGCCGCCATTCCCTACGATCTGCTGGAGAGCGAGCTCTTTGGCCATGAGCGAGGAGCTTTTACCGGGGCGATAGCGCAAAAAATCGGTCGATTCGAATTAGCCGACAAAGGAACCCTGTTTCTGGATGAAGTCGGAGATATTCCCTTAGCCTTGCAACCTAAATTGCTTCGGGTCCTGCAAGAACAGGAATTTGAGCGCCTGGGCAGCGGCCGGACCCACCATGTAGATGTCCGTCTTGTAGCAGCGACCCACCGTGACCTCGAGGAGATGGTAAAGCGGAACGAATTTCGCAGCGATCTCTATTATCGTCTCAATGTGTTTCCAGTTCTCCTGCCGCCTTTGCGGGACCGCCGTGAGGATATCGGGTTGTTGACCCAGCATTTTGTTGAGGTTTTTTCTCGTCGGATGGGAAAGCAGATAGAGCTCATTCCCGAGGAAACCTTGAACGCTTTCACGTCCTATTCGTGGCCCGGAAACATTCGTGAGCTTCAGAACGTCATCGAACGCGCCGTAATCCTGTCGGATAATGGAGTGCTTCCGAACCCGCTTCAAACAGCGCGGACCGAGCCCATGATTTCGTTTCCCGCGCGAACCATACTGAGGGACTCCGAACGCACCCTGATTTTGGAAGCCTTGGAGATGAGTGGCTGGGTGATTGGAGGACCGGGTGGCGCAGCCGCCAGGCTTGGCCTGAAACGCACTACCTTGATCGGCAAAATGAAGAAGAACGGAATCTCCCGACCCTCACAGCAGCTTCAACGATATCGCATCGCGGGCGCGAGTTCCACGCCCAGCTAATGTTGCAAACCAGCAGTGAGAGAAAACCGCCTCAAAATCTTGCGAGGACCTGGAGCGCCAACACTAACGGCAGATAGATCACAGAGACCAGCAGCAGTCGGCGGGCAGCTACGTTCGATCGGACAACGGCAAGTGTCGCGGCGAAATAAAGAAAACTCAGACCGAGCAACAGCGTTCCAAGCGTAACCGCCATACTGGCATGCGGTAGGACCAGCGGCGGAACTGAGACTGAAACCAACGCTAGGGTTGGGATCACGACTTGCCATCCCATGAATGTGGCTTTGTCACTTCCTTTTGGGAGAACTGCGTAGCCCGATCGCGCGTAGTCTTCGCGGTACATCCAGGCGATCGCCATGAAATGCGGGAATTGCCAGAGGAAAAGAATGGCGAAAAGAAGCCATGCCGGTGAGTCGAGCTTCCCGGCTGCAGCGACGTATCCGATCAACACTGGCATAGCGCCGGGAATTGCTCCCACCAGCGTGCACATCGGCGTTCGACGTTTGAGCGGAGTGTAGACGAACAAATAGCCAACAAGCGTCAACACGGCGAGGAAGCTCGCTGCCAGTCGCACGGCGAGAGCCAGGTAAATGATTCCCGCAAGCGACAAAACCGCACCAAAAACGAGACCATGAATGGGTTCGATTCGACCCGCTGCGATCGGTCGTCGACCCGTGCGCCGCATTTGCGCGTCGAAATTTCGCTCGATCAGCTGATTCAGGCTACCGGCGCCGCTCGCAACCAGGACTGTGCCGAAAACCGTGTGTATAAGCCGCACCCACGGAAAGCGCGCGAGTGGTTCGGTACAGCCGACAAGAAAAGCAGCCGCGGTTGCCAAACCAATCAAGAAGTTTATTTCCGGCTTCGTTAGCATCCAGTAGTTGGACAGGACGCTGGACCGTGCTGCATGGCCGCGCTGGACTACTGCCATCTCGAAAGCTGCAAGAATGGGCTCGCTGGCCATCTTCAGGCAACCTCCGCGCTTCGTTGGCTCGTGTGCGGAGCAGCCGTGGCGGGCAAGTCCAGTTGCATCAACTCATTTCTCTCTATACTCCGCACCGACAGCAGCCGCATGACAATAATTGCGGCGGCCAACAGGTAGAAGATCGTGACGCAAGTCCACATCAGTGCGCCGGCGCATTGCTGGTCTTCCAGTGCAGAAATCCCAAACTGCCTTGGTGTGAAGAGGTATCCCCTATAAACAACACGATCACAGAACACAAGAAATGCGGAGAGGATGTCACACGGTAGGGTCGCAAGAAAAAGGTAAATGAGGATCGACCAGCGCGGCCATGTGGGGACACTCGGCCAGGGCTGAACAACGGGCCACCAGAAGAGAAGCCCGGACCCGAAGAAACACGCGTGCTCCACTATATGCCACGATTCCGATTGCATGGCCAGCCAAAACACCGACGGAATATGCCATCCCACCAAGGCTCCGGCCGCCGCAAGCCAGCAAACTGCAGGATGCGACAGTGCACGCCAAACTCGCCGCATTGCCGGCCAACGAAACACTGACCCGATACCAGATTGCACGAATTGACGTGGTAAACCATGCAATAACGGCATCAATGGTGCGCCCAGCAAGATCAAAGGAGGAGCGAGGGTCATGAGAAGCAGATGCTGAATCATATGCACGGTCAGTAGTTCTTCGTCGAATGTTGCGAAGGGCGAACCCACCGCCGCCCAGACGAAGAGCAGACCGAGTAAAAAACTTACCGCTCGCCAGAAAGGGATAACGCTGGCAGAAACCGAACGAAGATGAAGCCACCCGCGCAGGTAAAGGAACCCGGAGAGAATCATTGCAAGGGTAAGCACAACGGGAAACGACCAGGATTCCAACGCGCCTTGAAAAGAGGGTGACATGGGATGCCGTTAGTGACCAGAAGCGCTTTTCTCTTGGGCTTCGCTAAGGGCCGCAACGCGAGCGGGACTTTGCCCTGCTGGATGCAGCGTTTCGAGAAATGCAACGAGCGCTGTCGCCTCCGCGGGGCTCAGGTTCTTTCCGTACGCCGGCATGTTGCCACCACCCTGGATCACTTGGCGGATGAGTTGGTCCTGCGTCAGTCGAACCGCGACGGAATCGAGCGCCGGGCCTCTCTGCCCACCCAGATCCCCGAGAGAATGACAATTGCGGCACTGCTTGACTTGAAAAACGAGCGCTCCTCGCCGTTCAAGAGCCGTTCTGCCGTGCAGGAATTTTGCAGGTACCGGATCACCGCTCCAGGCGTTCATGTGCGGGCTCCAGGGTGCGAATTCCGCAAGATGTGTGAATGTCCCCAACGTAACGGCAATCAGCAGCACAGTTAAAACAGCAATTGGCCTCCGGCGCCAACTCTTTTCCCCTTCGCCTGAGAGAAACGGAAGAAGCAGCAGACCAATAGTCACGATGACCGGGCCAACGAGGAGCGCCGGCGTCTCCATCGAAGGAGGCAAGAGCGAGAGCAGCGCGTACAGCCAAAGGAAAAAATAATCGGGTTTTGGAGCCGTCTGGATGATGGTCGGATCCGGTTGCCCCGTAGGTCCGAACGGACCGAAGTACACGGCGCAGGCGGCAACGGCCAGAAGAATGAACGCAGCGAAGAACAGGTCCTTCCAAATGGCATAAGGGACGAACGGTGCGCCAGCCCTCTTCGTCAGTTCGTGATATTCACTTGTGTACGTCGCCCGTTTCACAATACGGCCTGGCATCGGCCATTCGTTGATCCCCAGCTTCAGCACCATCAAAAGATGAAGGCAAACAAAACCAATCAGCATTCCTGGAATCACAAAAACATGCAGAGCAAAGAAGCGGGAGAGTGTAGCGCCTGCAATGATGGGCCCGCCCAGCATCAGCTTTACGATTGCGGGACCGATGATCGGCACCCGGCTCGAGATGGATGCGCCAATTCCGAGTCCCCAGTATGCGTCCTGATCGAAACGCAGAACCTGGCCGCTGAAGGCCATGCCCAGAGTCATCAGCAAAAGAAAAACGCCTACGATCCAAGTGAGCTCTCTCGGGAACTTGTAGGCCCCAAAGAGAAAGACCTGCACCATGTGAATGAGAACGATCGCCACCATGAAGTTTGAGCCCCATCCGTGCATTGCACGGATGAACCAGCCCAGAGTTACATCGTGGTTCAGCGCTTGCAGACTGCTCCAGGCCTCGCCCGCCGAGGGAACATAGATGAGCGCCAGGACAATTCCCGTGACGAGTTGCAGCAGGAAGACCGTCAGTGCTGCGCTGCCGAATACGTAAAACCAGCTTGCCGTGTTACGCGGCACGGGATGCTCCGCGGCCTCGCGGATGGGAGCCGCCAGCTGCAAACGCTCGTCGAACCACTGTCCGATTTGTCCGATCAAGCCCATGTTTTCTTCTTCCTGAATAGAGCATTCGTTTCGCTCGACGCGGATAGCCTGCCGCCTTCGATGGAAACCAAGTCCTTGCTTGCCCCGCAGGGCGGTTTGTCTTTCAGCAAAGCCATCGCCGCGCCTGGAGTAGGCAATTCGCCAGCCTGAATCGTGACGAGACCGTCCCGCACTTTGTAGGGATATTCGAATAGACCGCGCTCCGGCGGCCCCGAAGCGCGCGAACCGTCGCGGTAGTACGCCCCGCCGTGGCAGGGGCACATGAACAAACCGGATTGCGGAAACCAGCGGACCGGGCAGCCCAGGTGCGCGCAGTTGACCGCGAAAACTTGAAATTCATCGCCTTGGACGTGGCGTACCCAGCACGCCGTGTCCACGGTCTTCCCGTCCGTGGGCATCACGTTGGGGTTTCGGAAGGTGGCCAGTCGGGTCTCGCCTTCGGGAAACTCGCTAACCGGACCTAGCGGAACCCAGGACAGGTAACCATTTGCACGACCGCGGGTAACGGACGACAGAAGAAATCCCACAATCGGCGCTGCCAGGGCGGTCGCCACCACGCCGTTGAAGAGTATTCCTATCTTCATAAACAGCCCACGCCGGGATAGCGCGTTTTCATTTGGCATCGTCTGACTCCTGGTGCTGAGCATCATTCGAAGCGGAATAAGGCCGCCCGGGGTCTTGCACGCGGCGCGACGCGAGCCAGGCAACAACATCCGTGATCTCCTGCTCGGTCATCGGCTTTCCTGGAATGTTTCCACGCCAATCGGGTGCACCCAATTCGGGACGGCCGGCGATGACAACTGTCCGCAACCCTTGATCGCTCACCAGCGCAAGAAAGGAATCATCTGTGATGGAACTGCCCTTGGGCGCTCCGCGGCCCCCCGGGCCGTGGCAGGATTCGCAGTAAGTCTTGTATGCGACCTCGCCTTGCGAAACGTCCCCTGTTGATTTCGGCGTGTACGAAGGCGGATTGGTTCCCTCAAGAAGCCCTGGTTTGCTCCAACGCGAACGCATTTGCGTCGCGATTATTTCGATCTGCTTGTCCGTCAGCATCCCGCCCGACTGTTCGGCAAAGGGTGCCATGGCGGTTCCGCGTACGCCGTTGGCGATGACTTTGCGAATCGCCGTGTCGTCAGCAATAGCCAGGTAAACCGGATTGGCAAGTGCGATGGCAGCGCCTCCCCGACCTTCCGCACCATGGCAACCCGCGCAGTTTTGCGCGTAGAGAGTCCCAAAGTCCTGAATGGCATTAGGAGCGAGTGTTTCCGAACCTTTGCGTGGCTGGCCGTGCGGGGACCCGCAGCCGCAGAGCAGCATCACGGAAAACGCCGCGGATACACCTAGATATCGAAAGCAGATCACGGCCGCTCCTCTTTGTTTCCCTGCGGAGGCATCAAGCCGGGCGCTTCGATTCCTGCGCGCATGGCGAAAGGAACATTTTCGTACGTTGGGACACGCGACTGGCGAATGACGACAAGTCCGGCGACAATGCCGAAAGCGAACTGCGAGGCCATGAACCAAGCCCAATCAATGTGACTGCCAAGGACGGGATTGAGAATGTCCATAATGGAGTACAGTAATCCGGACCACAGAACCGGGGCGATCACGCCGCCTAACAGAATGGGACGGCGAGCGAACATCGGAAGCATCGCGCCATAGAGCAATCCCACAAGGATGGAGGTGACGAGATGTAACACCACGGCAAGGAAAAAGAGGCCGGCGTGAAAAGAAGTCAATTGCGATAGCGAAGGCACCTCCGACGGCGCATACACAACAGCGGCCAGAAGATTGATGGGGTACCAGATGCTCCCCGTCTTCAACAGGCCATAGAGGCAGGCCAGCGCGGCCATCGCTACGCTTCCCGCCAAGCCTCCCTTCACACCGGCGGAAATGGGATAAGTTTCAACGGGCAGCCAAGCGCGCACTTGTTGTAGCGCCGCTGGCAGCCGTTCGACAATAGTCCGCTCGGTGGTCACGGAGAAATCCTCCGGAACGACCGGCACAACCTCTTCGTGTTCTTGCGGAAACACTTCGCGGAACCAGCCGACGCAACCGACGATGGACAGTATCGCGCCAAGGAAACTCACGGAAACGCTCGTCAAGAGCCCTGCGAACGACAGTGTAAATCCAAAAGCCAGTACGAGAGGCCACGCTGTCGAGGCTGGCACCTCGATCTCGCTGGGCACGCGAGAATTTCGCTCCAATTTCTTCGCGGCTAGCATTGCCATCCATTCTCCTCAGCGACCCAAAATGTAAACCACAGTGAAAACAATGACCCACACGGCGTCGACGAAATGCCAGTACATGGTAAGCACCTCGACACGCGCAGATTGTTCCTGGCCAACACGCCCAGCTAAACCGAGGAGAAGCACGATAATGAACATGAGCAGTCCTGCGGTGACGTGGGTGGCGTGCAGGCCGACAAGCGAGTAGTAGGTCGTTCCAAAAAGATTGGTCGAGATTGTGAGGCCGTGCTCGTAAATCAGCCGGTGCCATTCCTGGCCGGTGCCGAACAAAAAGAGGCCACCTAGCACTAATGTCACGAACCACAAAACCAGGAACGCTCCACGCTTGCCGCGTTCCAGAAGTTTTGACGCGAGATGAATCGTTAGGCTGCTGGACAACAAACAGACGGTGAAGAAAATCGGAGTCTCGAGCACTTCGCGGGGAGTCGGCCCGGTAAGGCTTTTTCCTAAGTAGAAGAGATAGGCCACGACGAAAATAGTGAAGATGGCCGACTCCGCAATAATCAGGCAGGCCATCGCGACCTTGCCGCGGTAAGGAAGCTCCCAAGTCGCCGATGTTTCGGGAAATGGGGTTGGAATTGCGCTCATGGCTCGACTCCCTTACTCATACCGGCTATCCGGATCTTCGGGATGCTTCAAATCCCACAATGGACGGCGGCTGGCGACCACTGGAATCGAAACGAAGTTGTAGGCGGGTGGAGGCGAACTCACGGACCATTCGAGAGTCCAGGCGTCCCAAGGGTCATTCCCTGCCTCCGGCCCCTTGAAATAGGAGAAAACGAGGTTCGCAACGAATACCAATATGGCGACGCACTGAATAAACGCGCCGATCGTGATCAGCAGGTTTAACGAATCCCAGCCGCGGCCGGGCTCGAAGGTGTAAATACGCCGAGGCATGCCGAGTACGCCCGGAATGTGCATGAGATCAAAGGTTAAGTGAAACCCGATGACGAACAGCCAGAAATGAACTTTCCCGAGGGATTCGTTCAACATCCTTCCCGTAATCTTTGGGTACCAATAATAAAATGCTGCGAACAAGGCGAAGAGAATTCCGCCTACGATTACGTAGTGAAAATGCGCGACCACAAAGTAGGAATTGCCGAGCTGCCAGTCCAACGGAGCAGCGGATAGCATGATCCCAGTAAGGCCGGCGATCAGAAACTGAAACAGGAATCCTATGCAGAATAGCATCGGCACCGTTAAGAGGATTTTTCCGCCCCACATCGTGCCCAGCCAGTTGAAAATCTTGATGCCAGTGGGGACGCCGACAGCCATCGTCGTGATCGTGAAGAAAGCGTTCGAATAAGAGTTCATCCCGATGGTGTACATGTGGTGTGCCCAAACGCTCATGCTCACGAAAGCGATGCACACCGTTGCACCTACCATCACGGGATAACCGAAGATGGGTTTGCGGGAAAACACGGGAATGATTTCAGACAGAAAAGCAAAGCAAGGAATAATCAGGATGTACACTTCCGGATGCCCGAAGATCCAGAAGAAATGCATCCATATGGTGGCCGACCCGCCCGCCTGGGTATCGAAAAAATGCCCACCCAAGTATCGATCGACGAGCAACATGAGCTGTGCCGCAGAGAGCGGCGTGATGGCGATAAGCACCATGCCGGACATCACCATGTTCAGCCAAGCAAGCAACGGCATGCGGCTCATCGTCATGCCCGGGCAGCGCATACTGAGAATAGTGGCGATGATATTGATTGACGTTCCGATGCTCCCGAATCCGGAGACAAGCAGCGCGATGGTCCAGTAGTCGGTACTGTGGCCGGGAGAAAACGCGCGTGCGGTCAGGGGAGCGTAGGCCCACCAACCGACGTCCGGCACAGTCCCCGCGCCGTACAGCCCGCTGCCGCCAACAAAACTGAAGTAGAGAAGGAGACCGCTGAACGCGGTCAGCCAGAAACTAAATGCGTTCAGGCGCGGAAACGCCATATCTCTGGCACCGATCATCAACGGAACCAGATAGTTGGCAAATCCGAACAGAATGGGCATGGCCACGAAGAAAATCATGGTTGTTCCATGCATGGTGAACATGCGGTTGAAGACCTGGGGCGACACAAAGTCGTTATGGGGACGCATCAACTGAAGACGCATGACAACGGCTTCGATTCCGCCGATGACCAGAAAAATCAATGCGAAGACGATGTACAGGATTCCCAAACGCTTGTGATCGACCGTGGTTACCCATTCGTGCAGCGTTTCGACCCACGGCCGACCCGCAGCGTCCGCGGTCTGAATGGCCATAACATCCGATGACATAGCTCGTCCCCCGTTCTCTAACGCAGCGTTTCGAGATAGCGCACCAGTGCGCTCAGGTCGGCATCGCTCAACTTCATGGCCGGCATCAAGGAACCCGGCTTGACGGCGTCCGGGTTTTGGATCCACAAGCGCAGATTTTCGGGCGTATTTTCGGCTGCGCCGGAAGCGAGTGTGCGGCGGCTCATCAGGTGCGTCAAATCTGGACCGAAACGTCCTGACGCATTCGTGCCAGCGACCGCATGACAATTTATGCAGGCGGTCGTTTCAAAAACCCGCCTACCCGCAATCTCCTTCTCGTCCTGATTTGCAGGCTGTTTTTGTGCCTGGACCCACGCATTGAACTCTTCTGGGTCATCCACAGATACCCGGAGCAACATCTTCGCGTGCTGCGTCCCACAGTATTGCGCGCATTGCCCGAGAAAGACGCCTGTCTGGTGCGGGTCCATCCACGTTTCATTGACGCGATTCGGAATTAGGTCCGTCTTTCCCGCAAGTTGAGGAACCCAAAAACTGTGATCCGTATCGGCGGACAGCAGTTTTAAGAAAGTCGGTGTCGGATGAGCAGGATCGCTGACGGGAATGTGGACTTCGTTCGCGGTAACGATGCCGAGCGCCGGATACCGGAATTCCCACCAGAATTGGTGGCCTATGGCAGTGACCTCCACTGCAGTCGTGGGCTTCGGGGCATCTTGGATACCATGGATTACGCGGGCGGTGGCTAGGAAGAGAACCACCACGATCAGGATGGGAATGACCGTCCAGGCCAGCTCGATCTGTGTGCTTCCATATACCTGGGCCGGCTCGCGTTTATCCTGTGCCACCCTGTTCCTGAATTTCACGACAGCGTAAGCCAATAGACTGAAGACAACGACGAATATCACACCAGTGATTGCAAAAACGAAATACGACAAGTGACGGATTGACTCCGCCGGTGTGGAGTGCGGTTCGAAGATGTTGGGAATGAGGTTGTCGTGCGACGGCCTCGCTGTGCATAATCCCGCTGCGATCAGTATGCCAGCCAGGAGAACCAGGATTCCCATAGCCCGGCAGGCGACCGCTCCCCATTCTGTTTTGCGGTTCTCCCTAATTGCTGACTGCGATTCGCTCTCGCTATGGACTGTCACTTTCAAGAGCCTCTCTTCGCCAATGCTAGGTGTCGACAATTCCCGATTGTCAGAAGTTCTGTTGAGTTTCAAGTGCTATAAAAAATGCAATTGCGGCACGGCGTGCGGTCCAACTGCACGTCGTGTGCCATTGCCCACCTGATCGGCAAGTGCCAAATCCTTGGCCGCCATCACGGTCAGGCAACCACTAAGGCCGGGGGCTGCCCGGGAAGCGCGCGCCCTACTGTCGCAAATCGGACAGACCCGACACACGTCGACTCGACACTGTAACGTTCTTAAACTTTTCGCGCGTTGGCTCGCGCCCTGCGCGCAGATTTCCGCTGCCCCATCTGCTTATGCGCTCTGGGCCATTTGGTCTGGAGCACGCTGGGCAAAAGCGCGGGACAAAGAGAGCAATATCATGGCGATACGCGTTCTTTCGACAAACCAAATCAATATCGAGGAGGTGAGCAAATGATTCGAGCTGATCGGTTGTGCTGTCAGCCGTGCTGTCGAAGCACTCCGCCGAATGGCGCAAATGAGTTTGCTAAACGAGCAGACCATTTGGTGCCTCATTTGCTCCAGGTCCTGTGCTCCGCGAGTGCAAAACTCAGATTGGTTCGGAAAGGAAAAATCGCATGGCAAAAAGAGTAGCTGACCTGCTGGTTGATGTCTTGGTGGATGCAGGAGTTGAGAGAGTTTACGGCGTCAGCGGGGATTCGCTTAACGGTATCACCGACTCCATCCGAACGCGCAAGGATATCCAATGGGTGCATGTCCGCCATGAGGAGGTGGCTGCATTCGCCGCCGGCGCCGAAGCCCATCTCACCGGCAAATTGGCCGTATGCGCCGGGAGCTGCGGGCCCGGAAACATGCACTTAATCAATGGCCTCTATGACTGTCACCGTAGCCGCGTACCCGTTCTTGCCATCGCAGCTCAGATTCCCAGTAACGAAATCGGCAGCGGATATTTTCAGGAGACTCACCCGGATCAGCTCTTCGCGCCGTGTAGTCACTATTCTGAATTGGTCTCGCAGCCGTCGCAGATGCCCCGCGTACTCGAGATTGCCATGCAGACGGCAATTTCACGTCGGGGTGTTGCCGTTGTTTCCCTGCCAGGCGATGTAGCGATGCGAGATGCCGTCCACGAAGGGCGCAGGGTGCATTTTTCCGAGGCCAACCCCACGGCCTGCCCTTCCGAACACGAACTCGATCTACTCGCCAACCTCCTGAATCGCTCCGAAAGGATAACGATTCTCGGCGGCGCGGGCTGTGCAGGAGCTCATGAGGAACTGGTACAACTCGCGGGCAAGCTGCAAGCACCCATCGTGCACGCGATGCGAGGAAAAGAGTTCATCGAGTACGACAACCCGTTCGATGTTGGCATGACCGGTCTGCTGGGATTCTCTTCCGGCTATCACGCGATGATGAGCTGCGATGTGCTCCTGATGATCGGCACGGACTTCCCGTATCAGCAGTTCTTCCCAACGAACGCGACTGTGGTGCAGATTGACGTGCGCGGCGAACAGCTCGGACGCCGGACCAAGCTGGACTTCGGCTTCGTTGGTGACACGAAAACCACGCTGCTGGCCCTTTTGCCAAAGCTGCAGCAAAACCCATATGAAGCGCATTTGAAGAGATCGCTTGAGCATTATCGCGAGGCCCGCAAGGGCCTCGACGAAGTGGCCACAGGAAGTTCCGGCAAGAAACCGATCCATCCTCAATACGTAGCGCGCGTACTCAACCAACTCGCAGCCGAGGATGCGGTCTTCACCTGCGACGTCGGAACTCCAACGATCTGGGCCGCCCGATATCTAACCATGAACGGCAAACGGAGGATTATTGGATCCTTCAATCATGGGTCGATGGCCAACGCTCTGCCTCAAGCCATCGGCGCGCAGGTCAGTCATCCAGGCCGACAGGTGGTCTCGATGTCGGGCGATGGCGGCCTGGCCATGCTCATGGGGGACTTGCTCACACTTCGCCAACACCAATTGCCGGTGAAGATAGTCGTCTTTAAGAACGAGTCGTTGGCTTTTGTCGAGCTGGAAATGAAGGCGGCGGGCATCCTGGACTTCAGCACAGACCTGCACAACCCGGATTTCACGAAAATCGCGGAAGGAGCAGGGCTTCTCGGTTTGCGGGCGGAAACCTCGGAGGAAGTAGAACCCATGCTCGCGCGGGCTCTCAAATATGACGGCCCAGCGCTCATCGAGGTGCCCGTCTCTCGTCAGGAACTCGCGATGCCTCCGACAATCACCTTCGATCAGGCCAAGGGCTTCAGCCTCTTCATGATGAAAGCGGTTCTCAGCGGGCGGGGCGAGGAAGTCATCGATCTCGCGAAGGTGAACTTGTCTCGGTGAGCCCCTGAAAGCAAACCTAAAGGTGTCCAATGACAACGAAACCAATCGCAGCCTCTCTCGCTCCGGATGCAGTTGCCGGCTGGCGAATTCGCGCCTTCCAGATCGCTTGGGGACTGGGTCTATGTTTCTACTTTCTTGAATATGCCGCGCGATCCGCCCCTGCGGTTATGATTCAGCACCTCGCGTTGGCCTTTGGCACGACGGCCATCGGGGTCAGTGCGATTCTCGGAACCTACTATTACACCTATTCGACGGCCAGCCTTGTCGCCGGTGCGGCCCTTGACCGGGTGGGTGCGAAAAAAGCTGTGCCGATCGGCATTCTCATTTTGGCAATAGGTTGCCTGCTCTTTAGCATGCCAACCGCGTCAGCAGGATATGCCGGTAGGCTGCTCCAGGGCGCGGGTTCGGCCTTTGCCTTCACAGGGGCGGTTTATCTCGCGTCGCACGGTTTTTCGGCGCGCTGGCTGGCGACTGCCATCGGCGTAACGCAATGCCTAGGAATGCTGGGAGGAGCCGCCGGGCAATTCGTGGTTGGCCCTTGGCTCGAGCATGGTATCGGGTGGCAAACGATCTGGCATTGGCTCGGCACCGCTTCTATCGTCGTTGGTGTCTTGCTGTTTGTAGTCACTCCTCGCGAACCTCGCTCACAACCGTCGGGCTCTTCTTGGGCGTCCGTTCTGAATCCTTATCGGATCGTATTTCGCAACCCACAGTCTTACCTATGCGGGGTGGTAGCTGGGCTCCTCTTTGTGCCCACAACCATCGGCGACATGACCTGGGGCGTGGCCTTCTTTCAACGCGACCGGATGTTCAGCTACCACGATGCAGTTGTCACAGGTTCCTTGGTTCCACTGGGATGGGTAATCGGGTGTCCCCTGCTCGGCTGGCTAGCGGATCGGATCGGCCGCCGCAAGCCAGCACTCATCGGCGGCGCGGCCGTTATGTTGGTGTCCGCGGCCGCAATCACTTTCAGTACCGACAACCAAGTCGCTCAAATAGCCTGCCTTATTTTTGGAATCGCCTCCGGCGCGGCGATGATTCCTTACACGATCGTGAAGGAAGTCAATCCAGATGAGGTTAAAGGTAGTGCCACAGGCGCGATCAACTTCCTTACATTCGGAGTAACTGCACTGATAGGCCCCATCTTTGCCGACTTGCTCGGCAAAGGATTCGCCAGCGCGCAAAACCATCTCGAACATTTTCGCGCGAGCGGCATCTTCTGGATGGTCGGAATTGCAATCGCGATCCTGCTAAGCGTCTTCTTTTTACGCGAGACCGGACACGCGCACAAAAGCGTATAGACGAGGACTCCTTGAGATGAAGACGATTTGTCTGCTCTTTGCTTTTCTACTCTGGCCAGGAGCAATGCTGGCACAAGTCGGTGCTCAGGCACCCGATTCCTCGGCGAACAATCCGGACCTGGTTGCCGAGGTCAAGGCTCTCCGCGAGGCCTTACAGCAGACACAGAAGCAGGTGGCGGCGCAACAGCACGAAATTGAAACGTTGAAAACACAATCCAAGGCCGGCTCGCCGAGTTCGGCTGGGAACCGACTGTCACCAACGGAGGGCGAAACAAGTACGCCTGATTCGGCCTCATCCCCTCTTCTGCCCGCGTACACACATGCTGTGGCCAGTATCCAGCAGCAGCCAACTCAGCAAAATCGCGAAACGGGAAAGTCAGAAGAGTCGCCGCTCGGGTCTATCAAACTCGGCGACGCGGTATTGACTCTCGGCGGGTTCGTCGACTTCGAGAACATTTTTCGCACCACAAACACGCAGAGCAATATCGCCACCAGCTTCGGCGCCATACCCTATAACAACACCGCCCAGGGTCGTGTCACCGAATTGCGAACCACCGCTCAGTTTTCTCGTCTCAACGTCAAGGTCACTGACCGTTTTCACGGCAACGACATCACTGGCTATATCGAGGGCGATTTCGGCGGAAACGACACTCCTGGCGTGTATCAGAGCGTGAACCCTCACACCAATCGTCTGCGGCTCTATTTCGTGGATTTGAAGCGAGGCAAGTGGGAGTTTCTTGCCGGACAAACATGGAGTTGGATCACGCCCAACCGCACCGGTCTTGGACCGTTGCCTTCGGACCTAGCGATTACCTACAACGAGGATCAAAACCTCGGCGTTGGAGTGCCTTACACCCGAGCCGCCGAGTTCCGCGTCGCCTATCACCCCAACGAACACTGGGCTATGGGAGTGGGGATTGAAAATTCCAATCAATATATCGGAGGTTACGTCGCGCTCCCCGCGCACTTCACGGCCATTGGCACACAGTTTGATAACGGCGCCAACCCGGGAGCCGCCAATCTCATGCCAGACATTCTCTCCAAGGTCACCTACGACCAGGAATTCTCAGGCAGGCATTTCCATGCGGAAGTCACAGGGTTATTCACGGGTGCTCAAGGTTCGGTCATGCCCGTCGGGTCAACCTCCTTCCAAACACACAAAACTTTCGGCGGCGGAGGCCAGATCGCCGCGAATTACGAGTTAAGGCCAAAGCTCCTGCTCCTGGGAAATGCATTTTGGAGCGACGGCGGCGCTCACTACCTGGTCGCAACGGGCCCCCAACTGGTGGTTCGCCCAAACCCTGCGGGCACTGACGTTGGTCTTTCCATGGTGCACGCTGGCGCTAGCTCCGCTGGCATCGAATGGATTGCGAGCGAGAAGGAAGCGTTCGCCGCTTATTATGGGGCGGACTATTTCGGACGGAACTTCTTCCCCGATACCACGAACACGACGCAACCCGGGACAATGATCGGCTATGGAGGGCCCGGTTCCCCCAACACAAACAACCGGGCCATCCAGCAGGTAACCTTCGATTGGCTTCAGACTTTCTGGAAGAATCCCAAGTATGGCGCGCTGCAGTCTTATGTACAGTATTCCTACCTGACACGTGCTCCGTGGTTCGTTGCGCCAGGCGCTCCTAAAAATGCGCATCTCAGCATGGTCTACTTCGGCTTTCGCTACGTTTTGCCCTCGACTTCGGGTACCTTGCTTCGTGTGCCTTACCCGAATTAGCGAGGGGAATAAGGACTCTCGAAGGATAACTCTGCTCGCGCAACCTGAATGAAAGGAAACGAGAAATGGTTAAAGTACTACGCGCCAAGCCAACTATCCGTTCGGAGATTCCGCGCGGCATGGATCTTCTCAATCGGCAAGGTCTGAGCAAAGGCACCGCTTTCACGGACGAGGAGCGCACGGAATTTGGACTGCATGGGCTTCTTCCGCCGCAGGTCGAAACCCTTGACGAGCAAGTTGTCCGCGCTTATGAGGCCTACCAAAGAAAAAATGAAGATTTGGAGCGGCATATCTATTTGCGAGCTCTGCAGGACACCAACGAGGTCCTCTTCTACCGGCTTCTTCTCGACCACATCGAAGAAATGACGCCGATCGTTTATACGCCAACGGTTGCCTCGGCATGTGAGCAATTCAGCCACATCTATCGAAGGCCTCGTGGACTATTTATTTCTTATCCGCTCCGCGACTCTATCCCGCAGCTGCTGCAAAATCGGCCGAACAAAGACGTTGACGTAATCGTCGTGACGGACGGCGAGCGCATTCTGGGCATCGGCGACCAGGGCGCCGGTGGACTTGGCATCCCCATCGGTAAGCTTTCCTTGTACACGCTGATCGGCGGCATTCGTCCGGAGCGAACCCTGCCGATCGTGTTGGATGTGGGAACCAACAACACGGAGCGACTGAACGATCCGGAGTACCTCGGATGGCGTCATGAGCGAATCACGGGGCAAGCTTACTTCGACTTCGTCGACCAGTTTGTGCAAGCAGTGAAGAAAGAAATGCCCGGCACCTGCCTGCAGTGGGAAGACTTCGCGACGCCTCATGCCCGGCCCATCCTCAATCGCTATCGCGACCAGTTGTTGACCTTTAACGACGATATCCAGGGAACGTCGGCGGTTGCCCTGGGGGCCATCTTGGGTGCGGTCCAGGTAAGTGGAAAGACCTTGAAGGAGCAGCAGATTGTTATGTTGGGTGCGGGTTCAGCCGGCATTGGTGTTGCTGATGGATTGCGTGCGGCGATGAAAGGAGAAGGGCTATCCGAGGAAAAGGCGCGTAACCGCTTCTGGGTCATTGACAAAGATGGCATTCTGCACTCAAACCGAAAAGACCTCACATCCGAGCAGAGCGTTTATGCCCAGCCGGAGAGCCGCGTTTCCGGGTGGCCTCGAACCTCCAACGGACATAGTGGTCTTGCCGACGTAGTTGGAAGCATCAACGCAACGGTTCTCATCGGTCTCTCAACCGTTGGCGGCGCCTTCTCGGAACCAATCGTTCGTGAAATGGCCCGTAAGGTCGAACGGCCTATCATCTTTCCTCTTTCAAATCCCACTTCCAGATCGGAAGCGGCCGCGGAGGATTTGATCCGTTGGACGGAAGGACGCGCGCTGGTGGCGACGGGTTCGCCGTTTGCTCCCGTCAGCTACGGCGGGCGCAAGATTCCCATCGCGCAATGCAATAACATTTACATCTTCCCCGCAATGGGACTTGGCGTCGTTGCTTCCGGCGCTCGCCGGGTGACCGAGTCAATGATGCTCGCAGCGGCCCGAACCCTCGGTGGAAATTCGCCGGCCCTCAAAGATCCTTTCGCATCCTTACTTCCACCCCTGACAGAAATCAGGAGAGTGGCAGCCGAAATTGCGTTTGCCGTTGGCATCGAGGCACAGAAGGATGGCGTAGCCCCAAAGGTCAGTGAAGGCGAACTGCGTCAGCGAGTGCTCGACACACAGTGGAAGCCTGCTTACACCCCATTGGCATAGCCGACGCATCCCGGCGGACGAGCGACGGGCAGGGTGTCTGTCCGACCATGACGTAGTGTCATGAAGTGTCGTAAAACCGCCACTGAATTGCGGCGCTTCTGATTGGTTCGTCGCGACGGCGAATGAAAACCACCCTGAATTGAGGCACTTACACATTCAACCGTCTTGGCACTCGGAATGCGCCCATGTCTCGGTAGGGTTGCAGGGCGCGAGTAATGGCCCTGTGATCGGAATAGTGAGCATTCCTTACAAACGCAGGAGGATTCACGATGACAAACGAAGATACGAAGAAATGTGCGCATCCGCCTTGCACCTGTCGGGTGCCATCCGACAGTAAGTATTGCAGCGCCCAATGCGCAGCGGTCGAGGAGACACCCGACATCGATTGTCGGTGTAGTCATGGCACGTGCAAAGGGAAGGCGCACTAGACACCCGCGATGTCCTATGAGCCGGTCCGTTAGGCCGACCATGAGAATGCAGATTCTAAATTCCGCTATTAGTCCGGCTCCAGGCTCGGGTTTCGCGACGGGAAAGCATCACAGCCTCGGTGCGGGGCGGGACGGAGGCTTTAGCGGTTTCAGGTTGCAAAGCTCTCTACCCGCGGCACTGTTCCTGGGCGTGGTTGTCGTTTTGCTGTCGGCGAGGTGTGTTCTGGCTCAGGGTGCGCCTGTTTCGTCAGACCATCCATGGTATGCAACCGCCGAACAACGAATCGAAGCTGACGCGAAGGTTTATGATGCATCCAGCTTCCGCATAGATCCGGACAAGACATACTCCTTGGCGGAGCTCATCGATTTGGCGGAATCGCATAATCCTGAAACACGCGTTGCCTGGGAGCGAGCTCGTGCCCAAGCCGCGGCTTTGGGTGTCGCGCGCAGCGAACTCTATCCCACCTTAGCGGCGGCCGCACTTTCCGGCGTCACCCGATCCCAGGCCTATCTGGTCGATCGTTTCTATCGGCAAACCATCGGGGATTTTCAGGTGGCCTTAAATCTCAATTACACCGTTTTCGATTTCGGCGCACGATCGGGTCGCATCTCCGCCGCGAGCGCGGAAGTCCTCGCGGCAAACTTTTCGTTTAACGATACCCACCGCAATATCATTTACCAAGTCGAACAGGCCTACTACCAATTCCTGAACGCCTCCGGACAGGAGGACGCGGCTCGTGCGAGTCTCGCCAATGCGCAGGCCGTGCAGCAAGCCGCAGAAGAACGCTTGAAGAATGGCCTGGCGACTCTGCCGGATGTATTGGAAGCGCGTAGCTCGACCGCGCAGGCGGAATACGAACTGCAATCCGTGCTGGGGGCTAAACAGATTGCCGCAGGGAACCTCGCAACAGGGTTAGGAACTTTCGCAACCACCGCGATTCACGTCCAACCTCTCAAAGAGCTGCAAATCCCCCAATCGGTTGACGAAAGCGTTGACTTAGCGATTGATCGCGCGCTCTCGCAACGGCCCGATCTCATGCGGCAGGTGGCCGAGGTGCGCTCGGCGAATGCCAGAGTCAAGCAAGCGCGTGCGGCGTACTATCCATCACTGAGTTTTACCGCCAGCCCGACCGCGCAAGCGTTGTACGGCATGCAGCAGCAATTCCCCTGGGGGCACACTGCCGGCCTGACGGGTGGAGTGGCCTTTAGCTTGAATTGGACCGTGTTCAATGGGGGCGCACGCAAAAGCAGGCTAGCCCAGGCAGAAGCCAACGTTCGCTCAAGCGAAGCTCAAGTCATCGTTTCTCGCGACCAAATTGCCAACGAAGTCTGGGCCGCATACTCCAACTTGAATACAGCCCTTCGGCAGAGGCAGGCTGCCAAGGCGCTGCTGGAAGCCGCCAGCCGTTCTTACGATGCCGCGCTTGATTCGTATAACTATGGCCTTCGCAATTTGTTGGACGTAACTGCGGCGCAGAGAATCCTGGCACAGGCGCGCTCGACGGAAGTATTCGCACGCACCCAGATACTCAACGCACTATCCGACCTGGCATTTCGAGCCGGCGATTCAACCCAACCAAACGACAAGAGGCCGACACCATGAGTTTTCTTCGGGGCTCCCGGTCGGTAAAACATCGGCTCTTGGTTCTGCTCATTGCACCCCTCCTCGCGAGCTGTTCGAGGTCGCCTTCCATCGACATTCTGGGCTCATTTTTCCCGGCATGGCTCTTTTGTCTCGCATTGGCGATCGTGCTCACGGCTTTCGTCCGGTTGGCGCTGCAGCGCCTGCACATGCAGATTGCTTTCCCCATTCTGGTGTATCCGAGCTTGGCCGCATTCTTCACATTCGCGCTATGGCTCATTTTCTTCTACTGATGACTTCTGTCAGCGAGGTGCAAAGATATGGATACCGACTCCACCGCGACAACCCCGAAGCAGCTTAGCCGCTGGCTGAGCATCGGCGCGGTGCTCGCTGCGCTCGCGCTCGGTCTAGTGGTGCTTTACCACACCAACTACTCTCCACGAACGGACGATGCCGAAGTCTTCGCCAATTTCATTGGCATCGCGCCGCAAGTCGCGGGGCCAATCGTCCGGCTGAATGTGCGCGACAACCAGTTCGTGAAGAAGGGTGACTTGCTGTTCGAAATCGACGAGAGGCCCTACCAGTATGCGTTGGAAAAAGCGATTTCCGAGCAGGCGGCGCTCGAAGGGCAAATCGTCGACGAACGACGGAGGATTGCAGCCCAGGTGAGCGCGGTTTCCGTGTCGCAAGCTGGTATTCACACCGCGCAAGCGGACGTAAGCCACTCGTCAGCCGCCATCGAGCAAGCGCATGCGGATGTGGCTCATGCCGAGCAGGGCGTCAGTCGTGCGAAGGCGGAATGGACCTACGCCAGCAATAATTTGCATCGGCTGGAGCCGCTGCTCGCAAAACAGTTCGTCACCGTGGACCAAGTCGACCGAGCGCGAACGTCCGAAATCGCCCAGGCCGAAGCCCTGAAGCAAGCTGAATCGCAACTACTTCTTTCTCAAGCTGAGCTCAAGTCAGCCCTGGCGCTATACGAGCGTTCCGGGGCCGCCCTCGACGAGAGCAAGGCCCACCACGAACAGGCGCGCAACGCCGTGACCACGCTTGAGCCGCTAATCAATCAACGCGGCGCGCGAAAGTCGGCCGTAAACGACGGCCGCTACAACCTCGACAACTGCCGCGTCTATGCGCCGTTCGATGCTTTGGTGACCAATCTGACAATTTCGGAGGGGGCTTACGCACACGTGGGCGAGCAGATATTCACTTTGATTGACGCGCGGACATGGTGGGCGATCGGCAATTTTCGCGAGGGGTTACTCTCACACATCAAGCCGGGGATGCAGGCCGATGTCTACGTTTTGTCGAAGCCCAGTGTCCGCTTTTCGGGCGTGGTGGACAGCGTAGGTTTCGGAGTCACCCCGGACCCTGATCGCATTGGACGTTTGGGCCCGGGACTTCCACAGGTCGAGCGGTCGCTCAATTGGGTGCATCTGGCATCGCGCTACCCAGTGCGCGTGCGCGTCGAGAATCCCACGCCAGATCTGTTCCGAATCGGCGAGTCAGCTGTAGTCACGATTCGAGGAAATTGAAGATGGCCACAGTCGTTCAAAGCCTGCCCCAGTCATTTGCTCCGCTGACTTGGGTGCGACAATTCCTCAAAGAGGAACTCGCACCGTACCCAGGCCGGGCCGCCGTGGTAGGGCGAATGACCATCGCCGCTACGCTCATCATGATCGTCTGTATGACGTTTCGCATCCCGTTCGCATTTCAAGGTGCAATTTATGCCCTTCTGATTTCTCGGGAAAGCCCGCGAGCCACACTGCGATCAGCGGCAGTCATAGCGATCGTTACAGTTATCGCGGCAGCGTATCTTCTGTTCTCGGTGCGGTTTGTTATCAGCATTCCCGAGCTTCATCTTCTCTGGGTCATCACCTCCTTCTTTCTGGTTTTTTATGCCATCAGCGCTGTGACCAACTACACCGCGGCAGTGATCTTCGCCATTATGAATGCGGTCGTAATTCCGTTGTGGGATCGGCATGTGCCAGCCGAAACGAATGTGGAAGATACGCTGTGGCTGTGTTTGGCGGTAATGGTAGGCGTAGTGATTACCGGGGCGGTCGAACTGGCCTTTGTGAGCCTCCGGCCAGGAGATGAAGTCGTCTTGCCTATTGCCGAGCAACTCGCTGCAGTCAAGAATTTGTTGACGTGCTATGCAGATTCCTGTCCGGTTGATCCCGCTACCCAGAAACAAATCATCCGGCTACGGACACTTGGAACCTCCCTGTTGCGGCGAACCTTGCAGCGCTCTGACTATTCGGCCCAGTACTCCGTAGAGATTGGTGGTGTTGTAGTTCTTGTGGGCAGGCTCGTCGACCTTGCCGCAACTCTGACGCAGCTCCACTTCCCATTGTCAGTAAGCGATCAGAGACGATTCCGGAGCTTAGCCTCGACTGTCGCCATCCTTCGTGATGACTTGCTGAACAGGCGAATCCCGACCCCCATCCAATTTAATGACGATGGACAGCCGGCGAGTCTTGTTCCATTACTTTCCGAGATGGAGTATACCGTTGCTCTTATCCCCGAGGCCTTTGCGGACTCTCGATCCATGCAAGAGTACGTGCCAGCCGCGGCTGATACGCAGGAACGAAGACTCATTGCCCTCGGCTCGCTCGCCAACCCTGCGCACCTTCAGTTCGCCCTCAAGGGCTGCCTGGCCGCGAGCGTCTGTTACGTGATTTACAACGGCCTGGCATGGCCCGGCATCAGCACGGCCGTGACCACGTGCCTGCTGACCGCGCTCTCCACAATCGGTTCCTCTCGCCAAAAGCAGCTTCTTCGCATCCTAGGAGCCATCCTTGGCGGCTTTCTAATCGGAATGGGCTCGCAGATATTTATTCTGCCCTACATTGATTCGATTGGGGGATTCACCATTCTTTTTATTCTCGTTACCGCCTTCGCTTCCTGGATCATGACCTCTAGCCCGCGGCTGTCCTACATGGGAATGCAGGTCGCGGTGGCCTTTTACCTGATTCACTTGAGCGAGTTCAAAATGCAGACGTCGCTCGAAGTGGCGCGAGACCGCGTCGTCGGAATCTTGGTGGGTCTCTTCATCATGTGGCTGGTGTTTGATCAGTTATGGAGTGCGCCTGCCGCTGTTGAGATCAGGAGGACGTTCGTTTCCAATCTTCGGTTATTGGCGCAGTTTGCAAGAGAACCGCTTTCGAAAGACCGGCGAACCGCAATCGCACAGAGCATTACTCTCGGAGAGATAATTAACAGCAATTTCGATAAGGTAAGGGCTCTCGCGGACGGTGTTCTCCTCGAATTCGGGCCTTCCCGTGAGCAGGATCTTGCATTGCGCAGCCAAATTAGGGAGTGGCAACCGCAACTGCGCACTCTTTTCTTGATGCGAATTGCCGTCTGGAAGTATCGCGTTCAACTCCCTGGCTTCGAAGTGCCGGAACCGGTACGTGTGGCACAGCAGGAGTTCGACTATCGGTCAGCCAAAGTGCTGGACGACATGGCAGACCGCATGGAAGGTAAAGCATCTCCCGAAAAAGACAACTTCGAAGGTTCGTTCGAGCAGCTAGAACAAACGGCGCGGGCTTGCTGTTCAGAAAGATCACAAAAAGCGCTCGCAGCTGGCCTGCAGACTTTTCTTGTTCTGTCACGGAACATCGCGTTCCTGACGATGTCCTTAAGTAAGGAAATCTGACTTGTACTCTTCTTTTTCTTAGGTCGAACGAATGGGAGAACTTCGGTTGCGAGGATAAACGAGGGTGTAAGAACTGCGGTGTTGCCAATTATTGAGATCCGGAAAACGAATTAGGAGGCGTGTATGTCGTGCGTCGAAGCGGTTCCAGACATCGGGGTGAGATCGGTCCTGCTTGCATTTGATTTCTCAGAGGCTTCTGAGAAAGCACTCCATCACGCCCTCTCGATTTCCCGTCACTATGGAGCGAAGTTTTATTTGGCGCATGTGGTCTCGCATCTGGGGTATACAATCGCGGGACCGGAAGCCTTGCAATTAGCAACAGAACAAACCCAGAGAGATGCAAAACAACTGGAGCACAAGTTGCTCGAAAGTGGGGCGCTCGCCGGCATCCAGTATGAGTTCATCGTCCGCGTGGGTGACGTATGGGAACAATTGAAGGTTGTCATGAGAGAAAGGCAGGTGGATTTGGTGGTGACAGGGACACACGGTCGAGGAGGTCTGGGGAGGCTGTTGCTTGGATCCACAGCGGAAAACATCTTTCGTCATGCAGATTGTTTTGTCGATACCGTTGGGCCGGGTTCTTATAAGGATTCCCTGGTCGAGAGAACTCACACAGTTCGTCCCTTTTTGTTTGCTACAGATTTTGGAACGGCTTCCTTGCGTGCGTTACCCTACGCCATCTCATTCGCCAACCATTTTGGAGCAAGGTTCGTCGTACTTCACGTTCTCCCTGTAGCCCCGATACGGGAAGGCTTCCATCGGTCAACTACAGGCGATCTTATGCAAATGCGAGAAGAAGCTCGAATTGCTTGCCAAACACAGTTCGAGGAACTGATTCTGGCGCATGCTCCAACGGCAACCACACCAGAATTGCTGGTTGAGTTCGGAATACCGAGTGAACAAATCTTGCTTGCCTCGCACGCTCTCCAAGCCGATCTCATCTTTTTGGGTTTGAATCGCCCGGCACATATTGGGATGACATCCCATATGCCGTGGGCCGTCGCTTACAAAGTGGTGTGCGGCGCACATTGCCCCGTACTGACAATAAGGAATTGAGGCAAATCCACATTCATGGCTACTCGAGAAACTTCGTTCGATTCCCTGTGTGTACTTTTTTCTTAGGTCCAAGTGATTGGAGAACTTTTGTCGCAAGAATTAACGCAGATGTAGGAACTACGGTTTGCCGGCTGGGATAGGAAACTGCCATGTTTTGGCGGAAAGCTGTCGCGCCATACGCGGAAGAGGGAGCCAGAATGTTCTGGGAAGCCAGACTTAAGAAGTCTAGTCCCTTATCCGACCTACAGCTACATCCGCATCAACCAGCAACTCAAGCTTATCGGCATCGGGGCTTCACCTTCGGCAGTGCGCTGTGTCTGGCAGCGGCACGGTCTGGTGGTGCGTTATCAGCGCTTGCTGTGGCTGGAACGCAAGACCGCCGAGCGGGGCGGCGTGCTGACCGAAGCGCAGATGCGTTTGTTGCGCAAAGCGCGTGGCCGGCTGGTCGATCCCGAGCAACACATCGAAGCGCCGCATCCTGGGCACCTGTTGTGCCAGGACACCTATTTCATCGGCAGCATCAAGGGCGTGGGAAAGATCTATCAGCAGACGGTAATCGACGCGCACAACTCACAGGTCTTCGCCAAGCTGTATCTATCCAAAGTGCCGATGACCGCCGTGGATGTGCTGAACGATCGCGTGCTGCCGTTTTACGAAGAGCAGGGCGTGGAGGTCGAGCACCTGCTCACGGACAACGGCAGAGAATACTGCGGTCGTCCGGTGGGGCATCCCTTCGAGCTGTACCTGGCCATTCAGCAAATCCAGCACCGGCGCACGGACATCGGTTCGCCGGAAACCAACGGCTTCTGCGAACGCTTCCACCGCACGGTGAAAGAAGAATTCTACGCGGTGGCCTTCCGCAAAACCTTCTATGAGTCGCTGGAACAGTTGCAGCGCGATTTGGATGCGTATCTCGCGTTCTACAATCGCAAGCGCGCCCACCAGGGCTACCGCACCCAGGGCCGCACGCCGTTTCAAACATTTTTGGAAGGTGTCGAACAAATGCGCCGAGAGGAGGTGAAACCCGAAGCTGCTTGATTTACAATCTGCGCCACCGGTCTCCCGGTGTCCGCGATTCTTCAGCTAAATACAGGGTACGGCTTGTCCAAATGCAAAAAAGTCGGCTGGCCCTTTGTGGAAGCTGCGAAGTGGGTACTAGGCACATTTCCGCAGACATCGTTTCGAGGATTAGTGTTCCGCCAGGGATAAGCGATTCCGCAAAAAATGGGAATAATGTCGGAAGCAAGAAATGGGTATTGATGATGCCTCCGACAGTTTGACAACAAACCAGCCATTCGAAAGCATTCCGTTCGAGCCGGCTGAAATGTAGTGACGGGCGTGTTTGTCACGCCCGTCTCGCCTTTTTACACCAGAGTATTATGAGTGGAGCGCACGGCCCAAAAACCAGCCGTACCCAAGGCGGGTACAACTGCTATTGAACTTTGCCACCCCGCAATCAAGCCACGCGAATCAGTTTCTTGTTGACAAACTCGCCGATGCCCAGATCGGAGAGTTCGCGGCCGTAGCCGGAGTTCTTCACGCCGCCGAACGGAAGGTCGGGTGCGGTCCAAGTGGACTGGTTGATGAAGACCATTCCGGTCTCGATCTGGCGGGCAATGCGCTTCCCCCGCTCGACATCCTTGGTGATCACCGATCCACCCAGCCCGTACGGCGAGTCGTTCGCAAGATCGATTGCCTCTTTTTCATTCTTCACGCGGAAGATCAGCGCCACCGGGGCGAAGAATTCCACATGGAACGCCGGGTTCTCCGGAGTAATATCGGTGAGGATGGTAGGCGCTAGAAAGTAGCCTGGGCGGTTGAGCCGCTTGCCGCCCGTAAGCACTTTCGCGCCGCCATCGATCGCCGTCTGGATCTGTTTCTCCACTAACTCCAGTGCACCTTGGGTGCACAGCGGGCCCAGCGTGGTTTTGGAGTCCATCGGGTCACCGGGAACCAATGCCTCGAGCTCCTTTTTGAAGCGGTTCAAGAACGTGTCGGCGATTTTTTCGTGGAGGATAAACCTTTTTGCGGCCACGCAGCACTCTCCGGTGTTGTTCATGCGGCCCCAAACGCCCCACTTAACGGCGGTATCCATGTCGGCATCGTCCAGGACAATAAACGCGTCGCTGCCGCCGAGCTCCATCGTTGTTTTCTTCAGAGCCTGCCCGGCTTCCGCAGCAACCGCCGAGCCCGCCCGCTCGCTGCCCGTCAGTGCAACGCCTTTGATTCGCGGATCCGCAACAACCTTCGCGGCTTGCTCGTTCGAAAGGAAAACGTTGGCGTAGACGCCTTCGGGAGCGCCGGCATCCAAAAACAACTTTTCGAACGCCAGCGCGCACTGCGGCACATTGGGCGCATGCTTGATGATCAGAACATTGCCGGCCATCAGGTCCGGGCCGGCGACCCGTGCCAGTTGATAATACGGGAAATTCCACGGTTCCACGCAGAAGAGCACACCCAGCGGTTCGCTCTCCACGACCGCCTCCCCTTCTGGTACCTTGAGCTTGCGGGGCGCCAGAAAGGTCCCGGCGTTATCGGCATAATAGTCCAGTATGTCGGCGCTCAGCGTGACCTCCGCCTGCGCCTCGCGGAACAGCTTGCCCATCTCAAGCGTGATGGGCTTTGCGAATTCATCAAGCTTCTCGCGGAGAATGGCTGCGGCCTTCTTGACAACCGCTTTGCGCTGCTCGAGCGTTCTCAGCTTCCAGTCGTTCTTGTACACGGCTTCCGCTTTCGCAATAATCTTCTGCAATTGCGCGTCCGTGTGATCCGGAAACGTCTTAACTACTTCCTCTGTGGCAGGATTTATGGTTTGATACAGCATCGAAACATACCTCTTTCTTGTAGAATGTCCGCCCCCTGCGAGCGAGCGGCAGTTGTAAGCCCGGTCCCAAACGGAGCCGTCGCAGACCTTATCGGTACCCCGGGTGTCCAGCGATCTTCCGGACACCACATCAGTTGAGCCCACCTATCGTTGCTCGGATGAGATTGAGCAACGGCGCGGGGTACACGCCAAACCCTATGAGCAGAAATGCGAGTCCGCCAAGGACAAAAGCGGTGCCCCACCCGAGTCTCTGCATCGAAAACGGACGTTCCGGCACTGGTGAAAAGAGCGTAACCACGATGCGCAGGTAATAGAACAGCCCGATGACGCTCGTTAGTACGAGGACAATAATCAGCGGCCAGGCTGCAGCATTCGCGCCGGAAGCGAGGATATAGAACTTACCGACGAAACCCATGGTGGCGGGAATGCCGGCGAGCGAGAGCAGCACCGCAGTGAATACGCTCGCAAGCACCGGCCTCCGCCAGAAGAGGCCGCGGTACTCTTCGAGATCGGCGGCATCGGCCTCCGAAGTCGAAAGGACCGTGACGATGCCGAACGCCGCGAGTATGGTCACCGTGTACGCCACGAGATAGAAGGCCACGGCGCCAGCCGCCATCGTTGTGCCGGCCAGAAACGCCACGAGGATGTATCCAAAGTGCGCAATCGAAGAGTAGGCCAGAACGCGCTTTGCGTTGTTTTGCCGCAGCGCAAGGAGGTTGCCCGCAAACATCGAGGCGACTGCAATGACCGAGAACACGAAGAAGACCGCCGGCGACTGCCGAGTCCCAGCCGTCAGAAAGCGCAACAGCAGCGCTACCAACGCGGTCTTCGATGTGGTCGCGACGAAAGCCGACACCGGCGCCGGGGCGCCTTCATACACGTCCGGTGTCCACAGATGGAAGGGGACCACGCCAAGCTTGAACCCGATGCCGGTAACGCTGAGTGCGATGCCCGGCAGCAGGAGAGCAAGGTTGGACCTACCCAGGGAAAGATCCCCGATGCTTGAGAACGCCATTGTGCCGGTATCGGCATAGATGAGTGCCATGCCGAAGAGGAGGAACGCCGCCGAGGCCGAGGCAAGGATCAAGTATTTGATACCGGCTTCGAGTGCCTGACTACGGCCCGTGAAATACGCAACCATGCCGTACAGGGAAATGCTCAGAACCTCGAGGCCGAGAAGAAACGACACAAAATGAACACTCGTCACCAGGGCCCCGCAACCCAAGGTCGCCAGAACCAGCAGCAGATAAAGTTCCTCGGATTGGCCGTCGTGTTTCGCGAAATATTGATAGGACAGCACTGCCACGGCCGCGGCCGAAGCGACGATCAGCCCCAGGTAGAACAATGCATACCCGTCGATAAGCAAGAGCGAGCTCACTTGCCGCGGAACCAGCGGAGCAACTCCGAAGACAGAGACGAAAGAGGCGGCGAGGCCCAGGAGCGTCAGGCCGGCCGTTAGCTCGTAACTCCGCTTCACCGCGATGCCCAGCATGACTACAACCGCAGTCCCAGCGAGCAAAAGCAGTGGAAGAAGGGCGAGTGCATCGGTGGCGTTCATGGCTGTCTCCTCACCGCCGCGGACGGCATCTCAACCTGACGCTGTAGGTTGTGCATAGCCGGCGCAAAAGTATTGAGGACCGGTTGCGGGTAGAATCCCAGCCAGACGAGGCCCAAGATCATCACGGCGATAATGAGCCCCTCGCGAGGTGTGAGGTCTGACAGTCGCCACGAGTTCGTGTTCGGACCGAAAAAGGCGCGCTGCATCATCCGCAAGGCGTAGAAAGTGGATGCGAGGATGCCAAAAGTCGCGAGCACAGTGAGAGCAACGCTGACCTTATAAGATCCGAGCAACACGAGAAACTCGCCGACGAAATCGCCCAGGCCCGGCAGCCCGAGCGAGGCCAGGCTGAAGAAGAGCGCCGAAGCGCTCAGGCGCGGCGCGACAGTCCAGAGCCCGCCCATGCGGTTCAGGTCCCGGGTGTGGATCCGTTCCTGCAAGCCGCCGACCAGAACAAAGAGGGCGCCCGTGCTCAGCCCATGACAGATCATCGTCATGATCGCGCCCTGGAGCGCCAGCGTGTTCCACGAGAAGATGCCGAGCAACACAAAACCCAAGTGGCTAACACTCGTGTAGGCGACCAGGCGCTTGAGATCCGTCTGCGAAAACGCCATCACCGCGCCGTAAATAATCCCGATAACGGCGAGCGCCAATGCTACAGGAGTGAACTCATGAGCAGCTCGTGGAAACAGCGGGATCACAAAACGCAGCAGGCCGTATCCGCCCGTTTTCAGCAGTAACCCGGCCAGGATGACGCTTCCCGCTGTGGGCGCCTCCGTGTGAGCGTCCGGCAGCCAGGTATGCAGGGGCACGATCGGTAGTTTCACCGCAAAAGCGACAAAAAACCCGAGCATGATTGCAAGTTCCGCCCTGCTGCTGAGCGCCGTGCCCAGGAGTTCCGAGTATTCGAAGGTGTAAACGCCGGTCGACCGATGGTGAAGGAAGTACAGCGCCAGAATCGCGATCAGCATCAGCAAGCCGCTGCACTGGGTGAACAGGAAAAACTTCGTCCCTGCGTACACGCGCCGTTCGTGGCCCCAGATGACGATAAGGAAATACATCGGGATGAGCATGAGTTCCCAGGCAAAGTAGAACAGGAACAGGTCCATCGCCAGGAACACGCTCGCGATTCCGGCCAGAACCCACATCAGATTGAAATGGAAAAAGCCGATCTTCTCGCGGATCTCGGTCCAGGAGCACAGCACGGCGACGATGCCGAGGAAGAACGTGAGGATCAGCATTAGAAAGCTAAGACCATCGACGGCAAGATGAAAATGAATGCCGAAGTTCGGGACCCAGTTCCAGTCCACTTCGTCGTACCAGACCTTCGAAACGCTTAGCGACCGGCCAGCCCAGATACGCGCCGCCAGGACAAGATCCACTGCGATTGCAATCAGTGAGATCCATCGCGGCAGGACCGTGCTCCAACGAGCCGATATTGCAGCGAGAATGCCGCCTAGCAGGAGAATGGCGATTAAGAGGATCAGGATCATACGAACCACACCTTCGCGATCAAATACACCATCGCTATAAACAGCACCGACCCCGCAGCCATAGCCGTGGCGTACCAGCGCACGCGACCCGTTTCGGTGCTGCTCAGCCAGCGATAGGACACGTCAGCGGCGCGCCCGACTCCGGTATAGAACGCGTCGACAAAATCGCCCTTGTTCACGTTCGCCGCCCAGATGAATGGCTGCACGAAGACCTTGTCGTAAATCCAGTCGAAGCCCCACCCGGCAAACCACCATTGGTCGAGAGCCTGACCAATCGGGTTCGCGACCAGCGAGTCCGCGAGACTCCGTTTCTGGAGGTGGAACACGTACGCGAGATACAGTCCGACGAGGAACAAGAGTCCGGCAATCGCCTCCGAGCCCGTCTCCGTCAAACGGCCGGCGCGCGCTTCGATCGTCGCCGGCAATGCCGAATGCAGAAACGCAAGCAACGGCGCTTTCAGATATCCGGCTACGATGGCGAGAACCGCAAGGATGACAAGAGGAACCTTCATGGCAAGCCCTGGCCGCTTCGTCACGGGCGTGCCCAGCGGACCAAAGAAGACGCGGAAAACCAGTCGGAAGGTGTACAGCGACGTCAATCCCGCGCCGAGCATTCCGGCCACCCAGAGCGCCGGGTGTCCGCCTTCGGCCGACCACGCTTGCCAGATGATCAGGTCTTTGCTGAAAAATCCGGCCGTGAGGAACGGCAACCCGGCTAACGCGCAACCTCCCGCCAGAAATGTCCAGAAAGCGACCGGCAATTCCCTTCGCAGCCCGCCCATCTTGAAGATGCTGTGCTCGTCGTCGACTGCGTTGATGATCACGCCGGCGCCCAGGAACAAGAGAGCCTTGAAGAACGCGTGGGTGAAGAAGTGGAACATGGCGGCTTGCCAAGCGCCTACTCCCAGCGCGAGGAACATGTAACCGATCTGGCTGATCGTCGAATACGCCAGGATGCGCTTGATATCGTGCTGCGTGAGGGCACTGAACCCGGCAAGCAAGAGGGTGGCGGCCCCCACAACGGCAACGGCCAACTGCGCGGCGGGAGCGAGGGAGAAGAGCACATGCGTTCGCGCAATCAGATAGACGCCCGCTGTCACCATCGTCGCCGCGTGGATCAGCGCGCTGGTTGGCGTCGGGCCCGCCATGGCATCGGGTAACCATACCTGCAACGGAACCTGCGCCGATTTGCCCGCTGCACCGCCGATGAGCAACAAAGCCGCTGCAAGCGCCCAGGTGGATCCCGAGGGCCACTGGACGGAAGCGCGGTGCATCAGATCCTGAATCTCGAGCGTGCCCAACTGCGTAAACAGTAAGAACAACGCGACCATCATGGCGCAATCGCCCACGCGCGTTACGATGAACGCTTTGCGGGCGGCTCGCCCGTTGGCTGGATCGCGGTACCAGAAGCCGATCAGCAGATAACTGCACAAACCCACGCCTTCCCATCCAAGTAAGAGGAGGAGAAGGTTGTTTCCAAGGAGCAGCGTGATCATCGATGCGACGAACAGGTTCATGTACGCGAAGTACCGGCTGTAACTCTCGTCTTCGATCATGAACTCGGCTGCATAAATATGGATCAGGAAGCCGACAAACGTGACGACCAGAAGCATCACGAGCGAAAGCGCATCCAGATAGAGTCCGACCTGCGGCTCGAAACCCGCGACACTCATCCAGGTCCAGAGAATCTGTGTGAAAGCGTGGCCCGCCGGAGGAGCGGTTACGAAGCCGATCGCGATCAAACCTGTCACCAGGGCTGAGAGTCCGATGGACCCCACGCCCACGGCAGCGACGGCTCTCCGCGGCAAGCTTGAGCCAAACAGGATGAGCAAGGTGGCGCTAAAGAAAGGCAGCGCCGGAATGAGCCACAACCAGTTGATCACGTCATCCTCTCATTTCACTGATTGCGTCCACATCCAGGGATTTGAACCGGTGATAGATCTGCAGGACCAGCGCCAGTCCCACGGCTACTTCTGCGGCTGCCATCGCCAGAATGAACACAAACATGACCTGACCGTCCGCCTGATGCCATCGTGACCCGGCAACCACGAATGCCAGCCCCGCCGCATTGAGCATGACCTCGAGGGACATCAGAACAAAAATCAAGTTACGCCGCACGAGCAGACCCGTCAGTCCCAGCGAGAACAAGATCCCCGCCAGTATCAGTCCGTCTCTCATCGGTAAGTGCGTCATGTTGAACCTCCAGTGTTTCGGTTTTTTCGTTTTTGCGGATGCCCAGGTGGTATGCGCCCACCAGCCCCGCCAGCAAGAGCATCGAAGCCAGTTCCACACCGATCAGGTAAGGACCGAACAAGGCGATCCCGACTTCCTTCGGTCCCGTGGCGCCTGTCCCCAGACTTGCGGAGGCGGTCCGCGCCAAATAGAGGACTTCGATCATGAGGATGCAGGTCAGAATCACGGGGCCCGTCCAGATTCCCGGTGTCAGCCACTGTCGCTCCGATTCCGTGGCTTGCCTTCCGGTGTTGAGCATCATCACGACGAACAGGAAAAGCACCATGATGGCGCCGGCGTAAACGATGGCTTCGAGCGCTGCGGCAAATGGTGCGCCGAGCGCGAAAAAGTCTACCGCCACGGCGAGCAGCGACACGATCAGGTAGAGAAGCGCGTGAGTAAGGTTTAAACGCGTCAGCATCACGATCGTCGAAATAACAGCAACCGCACCCGCGATGTAGAAAATCAGTTCCATATCGTCCTCACGGCAACAGGGAATGCACGTCGACAGGCGGTGATTCATGTGCCGCCTCGCCCTTGTCCTTACCACCGATCCCGACTCCGGCAACGCGCCAGAAGTTATATCCCGGATGCTTGCCTGGGCCATCGATCAGCAGATCGTGTTTTTCGTAAACCAAGTTCTGCCGGTGAAACTCGCCCATCTCGAAGTCCGGCGTCAGCTGGATGGCATACGTCGGGCAGGCCTCTTCGCACAAACCGCAGAAGATACAACGCGAGAAATTGATACGGAAGAAGTCCGGAAAACGCCGTCCGTGTTCATCTTCAGTTGCTTGTAGCGCAATGCAGTCGACTGGACACACGACAGCACACAGGTTACAGGCCACACAGCGCTCTTCGCCGTCCGGATCACGCGAAAGGATGATCCTGCCGCGGTAGCGCGGCGCGAGATACGGCTTCTCCTCCGGATACTGAACGGTGACTCTTTTCTGGAAGGAATGGAGAAAAACGTACCAAATCGTCCTAAGTATGCTGATCATCGGTCGACCCCCACGGCGTACTTCCCCAAGCAGCACAACGTCTCGAGCAAGGTGCGGAACATGAACCAGATCGTCCTGAGTGTGTTGAGCATCCTTTAACTCCTCATAAGCACTGCAGCCCCGGTCACGAGCACGTTGACCAAGGCCAGCGGCAACATCACCTTCCAGCCCCAGGACATGAGTTGATCGAATCGCGGGCGAGGCAAAGCGGCCCGCACCAGAATAAAGAAGGAAATGAAGACGAAGGTCTTGATCAGAATCCAGACTAGTCCGGGCAGAACCGGGCCCAGCCAGCCCCCAAAGAACAGAACCGAGATCATCCCGGAAATCAGGGTGACTCCCATGTACTCTCCTACGAAAAACATGCCGAACTTCATTCCCGAGTACTCGGAGTGATAGCCGGCCACGAGTTCGCTTTCGGCTTCCGACAAATCAAAGGGGATGCGGCGCGTTTCGGCGAAACCGGCGATCAGAAACAGGACAAAGCCCGGAAATTGCGGGACTACGAACCACATTTTCCTCTGCGCTTCGACAATCGCCGGCAGACTGAACGACCCCGCCAAGATCACTACCCCCATGAGCGAAAGGCCCATGAAGACTTCATAGCTCAGCATCTGTGCCGCGGCCCGCATCCCGCCAAGCAGGGCGTACTTGTTGTCGGAAGACCACCCGGCAAGTACGACGCTGTAAACTCCCAGCGACGACATGGCGAGAAAGAACAGCAGGCCGATGTTCAGGTCGGCGACGATGATTCCTGGGGCGACAGGAAGCACCGCGAAAGCCATGAGCACGGTCACGAAGATGACAGCCGGGGCCAGAATGAAGACGGGTTTGTCCACGAACGGTGGCACCCAGTCCTCCTTCATGAACATCTTGATCGCGTCAGCCACTACCTGGAGCAAACCGAATGGCCCGGTACGGTTCGGACCGTAACGGTCCTGCCAGAGGGCAAGCAACCGGCGCTCTACATAGATGAGCGAAGCGGCGATGCTCAGAGCCACAATCACGATCCCGATGATAGAAAGCAGTGGGTACGGACTTGTCATTTCGGGCTCTCGATCTTGCCCCACGCAGGCATCGTGACTCCGCCGAGCGGTGCGATTCCGGCAGAGAGGCACGCTACGCCACGCGGAAGATCAGGCCGGAGACGGACCGGAAGACGAAAGGTACCGCTCGCACAACGCAATTCGACTTCCGTGCCCTCCGCCAAATCAGTGCTGTTGACGAAGACCTGCGGCTTCACGGCCAGTTCTCGAAGTCCTCGTGCAGCCTGACTTAGTTCTTCGGAGCCGTGGAAGTGGTACATGGGCAGCAGCAGCCACTCACCTTCGCGTGGCTCGAACGCGGGCGGAATAGCGCTGAACCAGGACTGGCCGTTCCGCGCTGCTGGTTCGAACATACGTACACCAGCATCGCCGTTACGTAGAGGCCCCCCTGGTTCCTTTTGATAGGTACTCGTCGCCTGAATGGAATTCCAGCCGGGCGACCAGAAAAACGGGATCAGAGCTGCTGGAGGTTTGTCCGGCGTTCCTTCCATCGAAAAAGACAGCGCCGAATCGGGATCTTCGGGGGTCTTCGGCTCCGAAATAGTGATGTTGACGAGCGCAGCGGTCCGGCCGCTCTCGCGGTGCGGAGAGCGCGGGATTTTGGCCCCGGCAATTCGAAACGCGGCTGAGGGTGCGGCCGAAGACGCCGGTGCGAGTTCGGGCAAGGCCCTCGACAGAGACGCAAGAACATCGTCCAGGTTCCGCCAGTGATCCGGCTTCAGCCAACGCCAGCTTGCGAGAACTTCCTGCTGTGGTGCAAAAACCTGGAAGAATCTTTGGGCGCGTCCTTCGCTGCTGATGAACGTGCCATCGGATTCGGCGAAGGTCCCGGCCGGCAATTGCAACTCGGCTTTCTCGGTAGTCGGGGTGGTCAGGTGATCGAGGGCGATTACGTGTTTTGCGGCACCGAGGAAAGCGTCCACTTCGTAGGCGGGCGCGCGCCTGTAGAGATCATTCTCCAGGATAATCACTGTGTCCGCGCGTCCATCCCTGACGGCTTCAAAGGCCGCCGTGAGTGGAGACCCGCCGATCAAAGCCGCACCCACGGTATTGCATTCGGGGGCTGTTAAGCTGAGTGCCGCGCGTGCCGCCATCGCCACATTGGCGGCCGCTTCCATGACGGCCTCGCTTGCGCAGCTCATGCCGGAAATCACGAGGGGCTTCTTTGCACTTTTTAAGGCGTTTGCAATTTCAGCGGCGAGCGGGAAATCCTGCGCCGATGGCGCCTGCGGATCGAGAGCGTGGGCCACGGCGAAGCCCAGTCGGGCCAGATCATCCGGCGCGCCGCGGAACGTAGCCGTAGCAACTTCGTCGAGGCGAGTGGCATACGGCGTCGCAATATAGAGCGGGCCTTTCGAGTCCTGCAGTGCGTCGCGTACTCCGTGATCCATCCACATCGGGACGTTCGCTCGCCTGGCAATCTCCATCGGTTGCTGGCGCACTGACTGCCGGAGAGACAGCGCCATCCGGGGGGCGACACTGGTAAGATCCTCTCCCAGAATGAAGACCGCGTCAGACTCCTCGATTTCGCGCAATGTGGGCGTCCGCATGGGACCGCGCCGCAGAATCTCGATCATGCGGTCAGCCAGCTTGGCCTGACCATCGGCCATTCCCGAATAAAACCGGTCGGGGCCCACAAAGGTCCGCAGAGCAAAATTGGCTTCAAGCGAAGCGCGCGGCGAACCAATTCCGATTACTCTCCGCCCGGCGGCCCGCTCTTCCAGATAATCCCGAGCTGCCGCAACGGAGAGGGGTTTGCCGTTGAGCAGCGGCTTCTGAAGCCTTCGTTCGCTGTTCACGAACTCATAGCCAAACCGCCCGCGGTCACAGAGGAAGTAACCGTTCACTTCGTGGTTATAGCGGTTGACGATGCGCCGCAGAGTGCCATAGCGTTCACCGGCATCGACGTTGCAGCCCATAGCGCAATGAACGCAAACCGACGGAGCGAACTGCAGATCCCATTTGCGAGCGTAATGGTGCTTCAGGGTCTTATCCGTGAATACGCCCGTCGGACAAATTTCAACCAGGTTCCCGCTGAACTCATTCTCCAGGACACCGTCCTCGTTCCGGCCAAAAAACACCGTGTTGCGCGAGGCAAACGCGTTCAGATCCTTGCCGCCCGCGTAGTCGCGGTAATAACGCACGCAGCGGTAACACTGGATGCATCGGTTCGCCTCATGATTCACGAGCGGGCCCAGATTCTGGTTGCGAAACGTGCGCTTGTCGAATTCGTAGCGCCGGGAGTCATGACCGGTCATGACGGTCATGTCCTGCAGATGGCACTCCCCGCCTTCATCGCACACCGGGCAGTCGTGCGGGTGATTCAGCATGAGTCCTTCGATGACGCCCGCGCGGAAGACGCTAGCCTCCGCATCCGCGATAGAGATGCGTGTGCCCTGTATAGCCGGCGTCATGCAGGACATCACGAGTTTGCCTTCCGAATCGTGCTCGTCCTTGAAGAGTTTCACCGCGCACTGACGGCAAGCCCCCACCGACCCCAGAGCCGGATGCCAGCAGAAGTACGGAAGGTTCAAGCCATGCGACAGACAGCCGTGGAGTAAGTTCTCCTCGGGGTTCATCTCGTAAGGCTTGTTGTCGACGTAAACGGTAGCCATGCCTATCTCCAGGGGCAACGGTGCTCAGCGATGTGGCGCTCAAAATCGGGGTGAAAGTATTTCATCGCGGTTTCCAGCGGATCGGCGGCCCCAGGCGCGAGTGCGCAGAACGTGTTCCCGGGACTCCACATCTTGGCTTGAGAGGCGAGCTTGTCGAGGTCACCCGGTTTTCCCTGGCCGTCTTCCATCGACCGCAGAATCCGTTCCGCCCAACCCAGCCCGCTCCAGCAGGGCGTGCAGAATCCGCAGGATTCACGCGCGAAAAACTTCGTCATGTTCCAAGCCATCCCCACCGGACACGTATGGTCATCCAGCACGATCATGGTGCCTGTCCCTAGCCGGCTGCCCACTTTGGGCATCTCGGTGAAATCCATGGGAGTGTCCAGGTGTTCTTCGACGATGAACGGTGTCGAACTGCCGCCAGGCAGCAATCCGCGAAACTTCAGCCCGTCACGCATGCCGCCGGCGTGCTCTTCAAGAACTTCGCGGGCTGTCGTTCCCATGGGCAGTTCCCAAAGGCCTGGACGCTTCACTTTTCCGCTGACACCGTAGAGCTTCGTGCCGCCATCTTTCGTCCGGCTCAGACCGTGGAACCACTCCGCACCGTTGTTGATGATGTGCGGCACGCAGCTGATGGTCTCCACGTTATTCACCACCGTCGGTTTGCCGAACAGGCCCACCACGACGGGAAAAGGCGGCTTCGCTCTCGGGTTGGCACGCTTTCCTTCGAGTGCATTCAGTAGTCCGGTCTCATCCCCGCAGATGTAGCGGCCAGCGCTCAAATGCAGATGTAACTCCAGGCTGTAGCCGGAACCGAGGATGTCTTTCCCCAGGTAGTGGCTTTCGTATGCTTCCGCGATCGCGCGCGAAAGACGTTCCGCGGCCAAAGTGTATTCTCCACGCAGAAAGATGTACGCGATATCAGCCTCGATAGCGAAACCTGCCAGGATTGCGCCCTCAAGGAGCTGGTGTGGATTCCGTTCCAGCAGGAACCTGTCTTTGAACGTGCCCGGCTCCATCTCATCGGCGTTGATCACCAAGTAAGTGGGATTGGGAGTATCCTTGCCAGCCGGAACGAAGGACCATTTCATCCCCGTCGAAAATCCTGCTCCGCCCCGGCCGCGCAGGTTTGCATTCTTCACTTCTGCGATGACCGTTTTCGGGGTCATGCCGCCCCTGAGCACCTTTCGGATCGCCTGGTAGCCACCCGCCTGCTCGTAGGCCGGCAAATCCAGAACTGATCCATCCGGGCGGATATTTCCGGTCAACGGTTTTAGAGTGGAGTTCGTCATTTGTACTTCTCAAGCTCCGTGTCGATTTTCAGCGGATCGAGATCGGTGTGCAGGTCCCCGTCAACCATCAGTGCCGGGGCACGATCGCAGCATCCGAGGCAGACGGTTGGCAGCAGCGTGAAGCGATTGTCGGCCGTCGTCTCGCCGAGCCCGACGCCCAGGCGTTGCTGGAGATGCTCCCGTATCTGCTCGCAGCCCAAGATCCAACAGCTCACACTGTCGCAGACTGAGATGACGTGGCGCCCGACAGGCCTTCGATAGATCAGGTTGTAAAACGTGGCAATGCTGTCCAAGTCGGTCGGAGACATGCCGATATGTTCTGCGATGTCGCGAAGGCTTTCATCGGACACCCAGCCGCGGTGTTTCTGGACGATCTTCAGCGCGTCTATCGAAACGGCTTCGCGCCTCGGATAGTGCGCCGCCTCGCTCTCAATCTCTTGAATTTCTTCCCTCGTCAGCATCGCTTCGATCCTCACCGGTCGACATCCGCCAATACAAAATCAAGGCTGCCCAAAATCAAAACCAAATCCGAAATCGTCAACCCTCGCGACAAAAGCGGCAGGGTTTGGATGTGCGCAAACGATGGCGTACGGATGCGCGTGCGGTAGGAATCGGTGCTTCCGTCGCTCACCAGGTAGTAACCGTTGTTCCCCTTCGCGGCCTCAATGGCGCCGAGCGCTTCGCCCGGCGGGATGACCGGCCCCCAGCTCACGCCCAGGAAGTGCGTGATCAGCGTCTCGATGTCGTGCATCGTGCGCTCCTTCACCGGCGGGGTGGCCAGGTGGTGATCCGATTTGTACGAACCTTCGGGCATATTTTTCACGCATTGCTCGATGATCCGGAGGCTTTGCCGCATCTCCTCGATGCGCACCGTCGCACGCGCATAGCAATCCCCTTTGGTGGCTGTGGGAATGTCGAACCTAAACTGCTCGTAGCCGCTGTAGGGCTGCTTTTTGCGGAAATCCCATTCCAGCCCGCAGGCGCGCAGATTCGCGCCGGTCACGCCCCACTCGATTGCTTCGTCCACGGTGAATGCGCCGATACCCTGAGTACGCCCTTTAAAGATGGCGTTCCGCATCACCGTGCGGTCGTACTCGACGAGGCGTGGCGGAAGGTACCGGATGAAATCGAGGAACAGGTTCTGCCAGCCCTTTGGCAGGTCCGCGGCCACTCCGCCGATGCGAAACCAGGCTGGGTGCATGCGCGCGCCGGTGATCGCTTCAATTATGCCGAAAGCGCGCTCGCGATCATTGAACGTGAAGAACACCGGCGATATCTGTCCCAGGTCCCCCGCGAACGTCCCGTACCAGACCAGGTGGCTTATGATGCGAAACAGCTCCGAAAGCATCACGCGGATTACTTGCGCGCGCGGCGGCACCTTGATCCCGGCGAGCTTCTCAACGGCCGTCAGATACGCCAGATTGTTGATCACCCCGCCGAGGTAATCGATCCGGTCGGTATACGGGATGTAGCTGTGCCAGGACTGCCGCTCGCCCATTTTCTCGGCGCCGCGATGGTGGAACCCGATCTCGGGAATCGCATCGACGATCTCCTCGCCGTCAAGTTGCAGGGCGATCCGCAACACACCGTGCGTGCCCGGGTGCTGCGGGCCGATGTTGAGAAAAAGAAAATCCGAGCCGTCGCGCTCCTGGCGCATGCCCCACTCTTCCGGACGGAACCGCAGCGCCTCCTGCTCGGCATTCTCCTTTTCGGGCGACAAGTGATACGGGTCCATTTCCGTCGCGCGCGCCGGATGCTCTTTGCGCAGCGGGTGCCCCGTCCAGCTCTTGGGCATTAGGATTCGCTCTAGGTGCGGGTGGCCGTCGAACACGATCCCGAACATGTCCCACACTTCCCTCTCGTACCAGTTAGCCGCCCGCCAGATGTGAGTGATCGTAGGCAGAGAGAGCGAGCCCTCGGCCAAAGCGACCTTGATGCGCAGGTATTCGTTCCTGTCGAAGGAGAGGAGATGATAAACGACGGTGAAATCGCTCGCGGGCTGTCCCTCACGATGTACCCTCATACGCTCGTCGATCGCGGAAAGGTCGTAGAGCATCTTGTAGGGCTGCTCGACCTCTTCCTTCAGAAAGCGCAGGAGCGCGGGCATGCGGTCCTTCGCCACCCAAAACGTGGGTATATGGTCTTGCGTCTCTTGAGCTATCGCAGCCGAGCCAAACCGGTCGCGGATTTCCTCTGTGATTGTCGGAACGGCGATCATACTTCGTCGGGCTCCCGCAACACGGTCGTCTTCTTCCGCAAAGGCTGCATCAGGTCCCGCATCGAGGGCAGAGGCGCGCGAATAGTTTCCTGTGGGCCTACGACCCAACTCAGCGGGCGCCGCTCCGTCGCTACTGCCTGCCGCAACAACAACAGTCCTTCCATAAATGCTTCCGGCCGCGGCGGGCAGCCGGGCACATAGACATCTACGGGCAGGAACTTATCGACGCCCTGCACGACGCTGTAGATGTCGTACATGCCCCCGGAATTCGCGCACGACCCCATCGAGATCACCCAGCGTGGTTCCATCATCTGTTCATAGAGTCGCTGAACGATCGGCGCCATCTTTAGGAAGACCGTCCCGGCGACGACCATGAGATCTGCTTCCCGAGGCGTGCTGCGAATCACTTCGGCGCCGAAGCGCGAGACATCAAACTTGCTTGTGAGGCTGGTTGCCATCTCCACGTAGCAGCAGGAGAGTCCGAAGTTGAAGGGCCATACCGAGTTTTTGCGGCCCCACCGCACGAGATCCTCGAGGCGAGACAAAACGACGCTCCGCCGCACAGTCTCTTCCAGGGGTTCCGAGTCCCGAATTGCGGTGAGTCCCGTTATGTCCGGCTTGGTTAGTGTCCACTGCATGCGATTCTCACCTCGAACAATCTGCTTTCCTCCACCAGTCCAATGCCCCGGCTCTCCAGACATACAGCAGCGCCGCGGCCAGTGTTGCGACGAACAATGCGACTCCTCCATACCCGGCCCAGCCAACTTCCCGGGCCGCTCCGGCCCACGCGTATACGAAGACCGCTTCCAGGTCGAAGACAACGAAGAACATCGCCACCCGGTAGTAGCGCATCGAAAAACGCACGTGTGCGGATCCCTGGGAAACAATGCCGCCTTCGTACGGCTCGGCGGTCGCAGGTTCGGAGTGCCTCTGGCCTAAGAGGTAAGAGGCGACGAGAACCGCTGCGACCAGGACAATGACGAACACGAAATAGACCAGCAGCGGCCAGCTCATGCGCTTCGCGTCCTTTTGCTCGGGAAGGCGTTCGACGCCGTCAGATTATGAAGTACGTTCATCTTTTCGCGTCCTCTAAGAACCTTCATCGTGCCGAACCTCCTGAACCAGTCCGGGGAAGTGCGCAGGGCAATTAGGCACGCTGGGCAGGTCGCCCGTTGGCTGCGGCAACCCGCGATCCCCACGCCATCAGTTCTTTGCTGCAATCATCACGGTCGATGGTGCACTCGATTAGCGTCGGACCTGTCTTGTGAGCGAGCGCCTGTTTGATCGCTGCCGATAATTCCTCTCCGTTTGTAGCGCGAAACCCTCGTCCGTTGCCGTCAGTGGCGTTGAACACATCCATAATTCCCGCATAGTCCCAGTTCTTGATGTTGTTGTATGGCCCGTCGTGAATCTCCACCTCGATCGTGTACCCGCGATTGTTGATGAGGAAGATGATTACCGGCAGCCCGAGTCGGACCATCTGGCAGACCTCCTGCGCGGTCAGCTGGAAAGATCCATCACCCACCATCAGCACGATCCGCCGATCAGGAGCGGCCACGGCGTATCCGAACGTCGCCGGCACGGACCAGCCGATGTGACCGTATTGCATCTCGATCTCGAACGTTGCGCCATCCGGGAGCGCCATGTTGAAGCCGTTGAACCAGGAGTCACCGGTTTCGACGATCAACGTTGTGTTTCGATCGATGACGTCTTGAATCTGGCGACACATTTCGCCCCGGGTCAGCGGAGCATCCGGGTCGGCTTCTGCTGGTTGGCCACATTCAACTCGCGTACGCTGGAACTCAAGCAACGTTGTTGCGTTCTTGGGATTCTTTTTCCTTGCCTCCGCCAGTGCCGTTAAAAAATCGTTCAGGAATACGTCGTTATAGGTGACTCCAGCGACGTGAACGCGATCCGGATCTACATGTATCGTCTTGCTCGCTGCTGGTTGTGAGGACCATCCGACTGTCGTGTAGTCATTGAAGATGGGTCCAGCAGCCAGGATTGCGTCAGCCGATTCAACCAGCTCCCCGCAACCTGGACTGCTGACAGAACCGAGATAAGTGCCGATAAACTGCGCGTGCTCTTCCGGGAAGAAACCTTTCGCGCTGGGCATGACGGCAACACCGCAGCCGACTGCTTCCGCAAGGTCGCGAAAAGCGCTCACTCCGTCGTACGATCTGAGCCTGGGTCCCGCAAGAAGAATTGGCCTGACCGCCTTTCGAAGAAAGGCGCTTGCAGCATCCACTGCCGCGGCCAATGATGCTGGGTCACTTTCAGGAAAGTCCAGGAGCGACGCGCGCGGCCCGGGTGCCGAGCAAAGAGCCCCGGACAAGTTACAAGGGATTTCGATGTAGACGGGCTTTCTGTTTCGGAGAGCAGCGCGAATAGCCTTATCAATTAGCGTTGGCGCTTCTTCAGGGTGGGTGATTGCGACCGCTTCACACGTGATGTGGCGCGCCATCTCCAATTGATATCGGAAGTTCAGCGTCCCCAACGTGTGGTGTAACAGATGATAAGCACCGAGATCGTTTGTGTTTGGGCTGCCGGAGATCAGGATCACGGGAAGGCTCTCCGCATATGCGGAAGCGAGAGCGTTGAACGCCGACAAAGCCCCTACGGTATAAGTGACTACACAGGCCGCAGCACCGTGCGCGCGCGCATATCCTTCAGCAGCAAATCCGCAATTGAGTTCGTTGCAACAGTAGACCTGTTTGACATTCTCGTTCAGAAGAAGCTGATCCAGAAGAACAAGGTTATAGTCGCCTGCAACTGCAAAGTGATGCTTAAGCCCTACCTGCTCAAGCCTGGTCGCCAAATAGCTGCCTATCGTAACTGTGGAAGCCGACAAATTACCCCTTGCTGCTGACGAGTGTTTTTGTTCCGCTTGAATCGTTGTGGTCATGGTCATAGGTTCCAGTGTCTTACGTCACGAGAGAGCACGTCGCGTGCCAATGACAATCAGCGGCGACACCACCGGCGACGATGCGAAATAAGGGATCTCCAGTCCTCTACCGATCGATTCGCGCCTCGGCGTGCCTCAAATGCTCCATCAGGTGGCTTTGAGAGTCCCCATGCTGCCAAGTGCGGCTCCGACCAGGTGACCCCATAAATCGCTCCAAGAACACGCCAACCTTCCCCAATACTTCATGCGATCCCCGGCTGTGCAATAGCCAGCCAGTTGTTGTTCGACGTGGCAGTCTTTGCCA
>Ga0335083_10000396_pt1 | contig 67728 bp, 59 predicted proteins | sample Lox_Sample_42_FD_206716 | JGI IMG/M metagenome (GOLD analysis project Ga0335083, IMG submission 206716) | Soil microbial communities from Loxahatchee National Wildlife Refuge, Florida, United States - Lox_Sample_4.2 | ecosystem: Environmental > Terrestrial > Soil > Wetlands | place: USA...
AGGCCCTCCGGCGTCGGCTTCACCGGGTTCTTTTTGGCCATGTCTTCCTCGGGGATCTTGAAGGCGTCCGTCGTTGCTTGCGTGTCCTTCGGTTTTTCTTGCGTCGTGTTTTGTTTCGCTCGCGCCATACCCAAGCTGGCGATACAGACCGCAGCCAATACCAATAAAATATTTCGCATAAGTCCCTCCTAACCAGGGGCTGACATGTGGACCTGCCGAAGAAGAGAAGTCGGCGACATGCGTTGAGCGGATTCTACGCCCGGAGAGCAGGAAAAGACAGCGTGGGTCACGATCAAAACCCGCTCGGGCGAAATTCAGTCGAGGTCTCTCCAGTTGGACCCGGAACTGATTTCTACAACCAGCGGAACCGCCAGTTTGTGCACTCCTTCCATCTCTTCCCGCACGAGCTTTTCAAGTTTGTCCTTCTCTTTCGGCGGAGCTTCGAACAAGAGTTCGTCATGGACCTGCAAAATCATTTTCGCTTCGATTTTTTCCGCGGCCAGCCGTCGGTCAATGCTGATCATCGCCAGCTTGATAAGGTCCGCCGCCGTCCCTTGCAAAGGTGAATTCAGCGCCGTTCGCTCCGCAAAACTGCGAAGCTGCGCTTGAGGCGAATTGATCTCCGGAATCGGTCGAATCCTCCCGAAAAGTGTTGTCGCCACGCCGCTCTTGCGCACCTCCACGAGAATCTTTTCCAGATACTCTTTCACTCCACGGTATCTCGTGAAATAAGCGCTGATGAATTGCGCCGCTTCCTTCTGCCCAATTCCCAACTGCTGGGCCAATCCAAACGCCGAAAGACCGTAGATGATCCCGAAATTAATCGCCTTCGCGGCTCGCCGGTGCTCTGCGTTTTGTGCCATTGGGCCCACGCCAAACACTTCCTGCGCCGTCCGCGCATGAATATCCTCTCCATTGCGGAACGCATCGATTAAAACTGGATCTTTCGAAAAATGCGCCATCACTCGCAGCTCAATCTGCGAATAATCGGCGCTTAGCAAAATCTTGCCCTTCTCAGCCACAAACGCAGCCCGGATTTCCCGGCCCAGTTTGGTGCGAATCGGAATGTTCTGCAGGTTCGGGTCACTGGAACTCAGCCGGCCCGTCGCGGCCGTCGTCTGCGAAAAACTCGTATGCAACCGCCCCGTTTCCGGATGAATCAGTTTCGGCAGCGCGTCCACATAAGTCGATTTGAGTTTCGAAATCTCGCGGAACTCGATGATTTTCGCTGGCAGCGCGTGTTGCGCGGCCATCTCCTCCAAGATGTCCGCCGCCGTTGACCGCACTTTCCCTTTCCCGCGCCGTGCCGGCGGTTGCAGGTTCAGCTTATCGAACAGAATCTCCGCCAGTTGCGCCGGCGAATTGATATTGAATTCGTTCCCGGCCAGCTTCCAAATCTCTTTTTCCAGCCGCCGGACTTCCTTCTCCATTGATTTGGACATCTTCTCGAGCTCTTTGGGGGCCACGCGAATCCCTATCCGCTCCATGTCCGCGAGCACGGGAGCAAGCGGCAAGTCGATTTTTTCGTAAACGTCGCCAAGTCCCTGCTCGTCGATCTGTGCGCGCAACACCGGAGCGAGGCGCTGCAAATAATCAGCTCTCTCACCGGGACCTCCACCAAGCATCGCGTTGAACTGCCGCATCACCACGTCCGCGAAATTGTGGTTCGCCGTAGTCGGCCGCAGCAGGTAGGAATAAAGGAGCGTCGCGTGCTTCAAATTCGTTGCGCGCCCTGTGAGCAGTTGGAACAGTTTTGGATCGTGAACGATCTTTGTTCGCTTCGCGTCTGAGAGCTGCGGCGCCAGCGTTCTCAACGCTTCGCCTTTTTCATCCATCCAGACGGAACGGCCTTCTCCCGATTTCGCAGAAACCTCAATAGCTGCGATGCGCGTCCCGAATCCTTCCGACTCGCGCTCCCCGAGCTCCAGGTTCAGCCACAGCGCCAACGGCTGCTTGGTGGGAATTTTCGCCAGATACTCGCGAAATTCCGCTACGTCGCTCAAAGCTGCGTAGTTTGCTTTCACGCTCGCTTCCGCGCTTGCGGGCGCCGATGCCGCCAATCCCTCCGGGTTCAACTCCTTAAGCAGCGAATTGAACCCCAGTTCACGATACAGCGCGCCCAGCGCGACGATGTCCGGCTCGCGCCGCTCCAGCGTTTGCAAATCCAGTTTCATCGGAAGATCGGTCGCAATCTTCGCCAGTTGCTTGGACATCATCACCTGTTCGCGCTGCTGCTGAAGCGCCTCGCGGTAACGCTTGTTCGGAACTTCATCCGCATGTTCCAGCGCCTTCTCCACGCTCCCATATTTCTGGATCAGCTCCGCCGCGCCTTTCTCGCCAATTCCTTTCGCTCCCGGAATGTTGTCGATGTTGTCTCCGAGCAGTGCCATGTAGTCCACAACCCGTTCCGGCGGCACTCCCAGAATCTCGACCACTTTCTTTTCATCGACGATGATGTCCGCTTTCGCTCCTCCCGACCCGGTCCGCAGCGTTCGCACGTTTTTCCCGACTAACTGCATCATGTCTTTGTCGTTCGAAATTACCAGCACATCCAGATTCTTTTTCGCGGCCTGCACAGCAATCGCCCCGATCACGTCGTCCGCCTCATACCCTTGCATTTCCAGAATCGGCAGCCGCATCGCTTCGCACAACCGCTTCACAAACGGCAATTGCACGCGCATTTCATCCGGCATCGGCGCCCGCTGCGCCTTGTATTTTTCAAACAGCTTGTCGCGGAATGTTGCTCCCGGCGGATCAAACACGATCCCGATATAGTCCGGCTCGTAATCTTTGATAAGTCTTCGCAGGATGTTGCCGAAAAGGAAGGGTACATTGGTAGGAGTGCCGCCAGGCCCAGTCAGCCGCTGCGGCATCGGCGCAAAAAAGGCGCGATAAATGTGCGCCATCGCGTCAACGAGAAACAGTTTTTTTGGCGCCGCAGACATGCCCGCGAGTATAGCAAACGCTCGCGAAACCGGCCCGGCGTACGTTCAGGCGCAAATTTCAGTCGCGGAACACGAGACAACTTCCGACGCTCTTGACTGCCCCGCGTTCGCCGAAATGCTGACTACTTGCTCACCACTGCTCCCGGCCCCGCCTCTACTTGCGCGACCAGAAGCAGCCGCGTACCACCGTCCAGACGCACATTCTTCCCGGTGGAAGTTAGAAATGTGGTCTGCGCCGCGCCTGACGAGGTTTCCATCAGTTTCAAATCCTTAAGTCCGTATACACCGCGGCTGTTTGCCGGCAGTTGCGGAGTCCCATTCGCACCCATCGTGGGCAGGTTCAAGGTGTCCTGTGCTCCGGCCGAAGGATTCCCCGGAATACCTGTAGCGGGATTCATCGGTTGGGGAGATCCCATTGGCGAGCCGCCCGCAGCCGACGCGCCTCGGCCAGCCATTGGATCGCTCCCAGGTCCGGCCGACTCTCCAAACTGTGCAACGCCCGGGGCCGCGACCGCCATGATCACCGCTTTGAGCGGTATTTCCTCGCCTTTCTTTGGAACCGCCTTGTCAAACTGAATCGCTAGCGTGGAGTCCCTGTCGCCCTTCGACCGGGCTGTCGCTTCTGTGATGTGCCCTTCTAACTTTGTCCCCTTCGGAATAATTGTTTTCCCGTCGATCGTCAGCGCTTCGGTCGTGTGTGCTTCGACTCTTGCGCCCACCTTGGCCTTCTTTGAATCCACATAGGAGTTGAGTTCCGCATTCACCAGGCTCCCACTCGGCTGCACAGCGCCGCGCAACTCGGCTTGCGCCCCGGCGCTCGCCGTAGCTGACGTCTGGGGCCTTGCGAGCAGCGTTCCTGCAGAGCTCGTCGCCAAGAGGGCGCCCGCCAAAAACGTAAGTCCTGTTCGTGTCATTGCTTCCTCCACTGACCGGGCCAGTTCACCTGGGCAATCTCTCCCCCTGTTGAAGGACGCCCTATGCAGAGGAAGAGTTGTCTTGAAAATTCGAGCAATCGCGTGCGGAACGGCAAGTAGACCGCACTGGTAGCAGGCCTCGGCCACGTCGCCGGAATTACTTTCGCTTGGACATCTGGAAAAAAGGGAGCGGTTCCGGGACGGCTCATGCTCTTCGCCAAACCCGCCGCCCCGCTCAATTAATTCTTCCGGCGCTGTCCCTACTGGATGATTCCCAGCGGCTTGGCCACTTCGGCAAGAATGTCGGCGGCCCGCAGCAGTTGTTCTCTCTTATGCGTCGCGCTCACCATTGCCCGCAGCCGCGCCTTTCCTTCCGCGACCGTCGGGTATCCCACCGCCGGCGCATAAACGCCCGCGTCAAACACTTTCTTCGAAAATTCAAACGCCTTGGCAGCATCCCCGACGTGAATCGGAATGATCGGCGTCTCGCTTGCCTTGAACTGAAACCCGCGTTTCTTCAATTCGCGCTTGAACATCTTCGTATTCGCCCAAAGCTTTTTCACCAGCTTTTCGCCTTCCGGCGAATCCAGAAGCGTGAACGCCGCCTGGCACGCCGCCGCTGTTGCCGGCGGATGCGAAGTCGAAAAAAGAAACGGTCGCGCCCGCAAATACAAAAAATCAATCAAGTCGCGCGACCCGCAAACGTATCCGCCCATTGCCCCGATGGCCTTGCTCAAAGTCCCCACCTGAATGTGCACGCGCCCATGGCACCCAAAATGATCCACCGTCCCTCGTCCGCCGCGGCCCAGCACTCCGCTCGAATGCGCGTCGTCCACCATCATGATGCAGTTGTGTTTTTCTGCCAGGTCGCAAAGCGCCGGGAGCGGAGCAATGTCCCCGTCCATCGAAAATACGCCGTCCGTGATGATCAGCTTGTGCCCCGGAAAATCCGCGTTCTCCTGCAAAATCCGTTCGCAATCCGCCGCGTCCTTGTGTTTGAATACCTTGATCGTCGCTTTCGAAAGCCGCGCCCCGTCAATAATCGACGCGTGATTCAATTCGTCCGAAACGATCAGATCTTCTTTCCCGAGCACCGCGGACACTGTTCCCGCATTTGCCGTAAATCCGGATTGGAAAACCACGCACGCTTCCACATTCTTGAACCGCGCGATCTGCTCTTCCAGCTCCATGTGAATCTTCATCGTCCCGGCGATCGTGCGCACGGCCCCAGCTCCAACACCGTATCGCTTAACCGCATCGAGCGCCGCCTTGCGCAAAGCCTTGTGCGTCGTCAATCCCAGATAGTTGTTCGAAGCGAGGTTGATCACTTCCTTCCCATCGATAATGCAGACGGGCTTGTTCTCGCCATCCAGCACCCGCAGCTTCGGCGCCACTCCCTTCGCCCGCAGCTCATTCAATTGGTCGGAGATGTATTGCACCGGATTCTTCCTGGTTGCGATTGTTGCGGTGTCGGACATGTTGGGACTCCTTGGTTGGACTCGGCTGGTGGAAGAACCATTTTGCGTCAGTCATCGGTCCAGAGCAAATGAATCGGAACCAGACTTCGAACGGGTTGGGTGGAATTCACGCGGGGCGATTGCGGCGATCCGGAGGAAGAAACATTTTGTTAGTGTGGCACCCCATTTGGGTACAACAACACTTTGCCGGCCAATCCGCCCTGAAGCAATGAAAAAGCGTTCTCAAATTTTTCCAGAGGCTCCCGCTCTCCGAAGAGCGGCTCCAAATTCAGCCGTCCCGCCTTCAGCAACGCCGTCATCTGGACCCATGTCTCGTACATCCGCCGTCCATAAATCCCCTGCACGGTCGCGCCCTTGAAAATCACGTCGTTCACCAAGTCCAGCGGCACATTTTCTGTGGGTATTCCTAACAGCGACGCTCGGCCACCGGCGCGCAGCGCCTTAAATCCTTGCTGAATCGCCGTCGGATTCCCGCTCATTTCCAGCAGCGCGTCCACGCCCGTTCCGTTCGTCTCGCTTAAAATCTTTCCAACTGCATCTTCGGCGGCCGGATTCAGGACCACATCCGCGCCCATGTTCTTCGCCATTTCGCGCCGGCTCGCGTTCGTCTCTGTCGCAAATACCGTTGAGCTTCCGCACGCCTTCGCTACCGCGATCGACATCAACCCAATCGGACCGCATCCCGTCACCAGCACCGTCTGACCCGCAACCGGCCCCGCCAGCACCGTATGCACCGCATTCCCCAGCGGATCGAGAATCGCGCCGTAATGCTCGGGAATCGCCGGGTCGAGCTTCCAGATATTGCGCCCCGGAATTTTCACGAACTCTGCGAAAGCTCCATCCTGATCGATCCCGATAATCCGCAAATTTTGGCAAATATGCGCTTCGCCCACCCGGCACTGGTGGCAATGTCCGCAATTCACGTGCATCTCTGCGCTAACAAAATCCCCGGCCTTCACCGCCGTAACTTCATCCCCTACCCGCTCCACCACGCCGCAAAACTCGTGTCCCAGCGTCAACGGCGGCTTTATCCGTCCCTGCGACCACCGGTCCCATCCATATATATGCAAATCCGTCCCGCAAATCGAAGCCGTCTGCACACGTACCAAAACGTCCGCCCCGCCGATTGCAGGCACCGGCGCCGTCTCCATCGACAGCCCGCGCCCTGCCCTCATCTTCCGCAACGCCTTCATCGTTCCCGTCCCCATCTATGCGGTTCCTCGTCCCATGCCAATCCCCGATGCTAGCACACCCTCCAGTGGCACAGGCTTCAGCCTGTGCTCTTCTCCTCTTGCGAACCAACGAAAGCGCGCCGCGAAAACGCAACTCGCCTCATAACCTCGCATTTCCTTTTCGCACTTCGAATTTGGTGTTTCGAATTTCGTCTTCTTTGCCTCCTCACCTCGAAATCTCCTCCAATACCATCTGATTCGTCCGTGGCCCCATCGCCGCCACAACGACAGCCACCAATCCCATCGCCACGGCCAGCATCGCAAACACCGCTGGCACTCCATACGCCAGCACCGCCCCAATCAAAATCGAAGTAAACGCCGCGCTCAGCCGGCTCCAGCTATACGTAAATCCCACTCCAGTCCCGCGCAGCCGCGTCGGAAACAATTCTGCCTGGTACGCGTGAAACGCCGCCGAGAACCAGTAATTCACCAGCGTCAAGAGCGCCCCAAACGCCACCACCGCGAAGGGCGCAATCGAATTTCCAAACCCAATCCCCAGCCCCGCCACGAGCAAGGCCAGCACCACAATCGTCCACTTCCGTTCGAACCGGTCCGACGTCCACGCTCCCAGCAGCGGTCCGATCGGCGACACCACCGCAATCAGCATCGTGTACTCCAGCGAATGCAGCAGCGAAACTCCCCTCTTCAACAAGAACGTCGGCGCCCAATTCGCAAATCCATAAAACCCAATCGTCTGCAAAGCCTGAAAAATGACAAGCATCACTGTCCGCGACAAATACGGCCTCTTCCACAATTCCCAAAACGATCCTTCCGATCGTGGGACAGACTTCAGTCTGTCGTCTGTTCCTCCGCCCTCCACTTTCTGCTCGTCCAGCCGGCCTCTTCCTTCCCTCTCCGTGGCCTCTGTGCTCTCCGCCTCTGCGTCCTCTGTGTTAATTCTGTCTCTTTCCTTTCGCTCGCCACTCGTCGCTCGCCACTCGCCATTTCTTCCCTTCGAAGCAAAACTCTCCGCCTCCAACCCCCTCATCACCGCATCCGCCTCAGTCAGCCGTCCCCGGCTCTCCAACCACCGCGGCGACTCCGGCAATCTCCTCCGAAACCACCAAGTCAAAAGTGCCCCCGACGCCCCAATCACCATCACCCATCGCCATCCGCTCATCCAAAAATGTGTCGGCACCAGCACGCGCGAAAGCACCGCCGCGACCGGCACCGCGCAAAATCCCACCACCTGTGTAATCGCCACATACCTCCCGCGCGCAGTACTCGGCACCACCTCCGCCACGTATGTATCCACCACCACAATCTCGGCACCAATTCCAATCCCTGCAAAAAACCGCAGCCCAATCAACGATCCCGCTGTCGGCGCAAATGCATCCGCAAACGTAAACACCGAATAAATCAGCAGCAGCGAAATGAACGCGCTGCGCCGCCCCATCCGGTCGCTCCCCATCCCAAACACGACCGTCCCCACAAACATCCCCAAAAATCCCGCCGCCACGAATAGCGCAAATTGTTTCAGCGAAAGAAACCCGCTCTGCTGCAGCGCCGCCCCGATGTACGCCACAATAAAAATGTCGTACAAATCAAAAAAATTCCCCAGCGACACCAACGCAATAAACCGCCGGTGAAATCTCCCCAGCGGCAACCGCTCGATCCTCTCGGAAATCGTGTTAGGTCTGTCCACAGAAGGGGTTACTTCGGAAGTTCGAGAAAATTATCATTCCGAGCCCGCCTTTCGCACGCGGGCTTTCCTTTACGCAGAGCTTCGAAGCGTTCTTGTTCTCTCACCTCGCGAGCGCGCGACTCCCTGCTTATTTCTTCCCTTCTTTCTTCCGTCTCTTATCCATCCCCACCATCTTCCCGGACGGGGGGTCCTTCTTGTTCAACTTCGCCGCCTCAACAATCAGTTTCTTCACTCCGTGCCGCTTAACATCCGCCAGGCTCCGCAGCTTCACGTTGCGCACGCCTTTCGCCTTTCCCTCCAGCAATTTCCCTGGGTCGGGTAGCAGCGCGCCTCGCAAAAACGCTAGCGTCACGTGCTCTTTCCCCAGCACGAAGACGCACAACGGCCCGTTCGAATCAAACGCCGGCACCTTCCATGGGCTCACGTACTCCTCGCAGCCCGCCGCAGTTTTCTTCACTAGCGCTCGTACCGCCCTCGCGACGCCGGCTAGTTTTCCAGCCTTCTTCACGTACCTGTCGATCCACAACCGCCCTTCTTTCCCCTCAATCGTCGGCATCTTGCCCTCCTCAAGTCCGCCACCATTCCAGTCCCATAATTGGCGCTCGTTCGATCTTCTCGTCCGGTTCTTCCTTCACTTTACCTGTTCCACCACCCCAATCTTCTCCAGCGCCTTCAAATACTCCACCACCATCTCCAACGGCACCGGCCCATACTCCACCGAAACTCGATCGCGTATCTGCTGAGCGTTGAGCACTCCGTCCGTAAAATTCAAAATCTCATACGCATACTCTTCTCCACCTCCCCACAATCCCTCGTAACTTAGCAGCCTCGGCGTCGCCATTCCCGCCGCCTTCGCATGCTCCTCAAAATAGTCATACCCAAACACCGCCAGCGGCCCCTTCGGCATCTGTTGACGCCGAAAGCGATCATCGCCTTCCTTCGATCGCGCCAGTTCCTCCGCGCACACCTTGGGATGTGCCTCCGTGCGTCCATCTGGCATATCCAAATGCAGAAAGGACGCCATCCCCAGTTCCATTCTCCAGTCCGCTTGAGCTCGAATATCTGCAACGCACGCAGCATCCGCCGGCGGCAGATTGCCCATCCTTGGTTCGACTGACGCCAGTTCCAAGTCACTTCCCTGTTGCACTACCGAGCGGAGTTTCGGCAACGACTTCTCATTCATCCCCGCCAAAAAATATCCGCTGGCCGCCCCAATAAACGCCGCCCTCTTCAATTTCGTCGTATCGATATTCGCGGCCGTATCAAAATTCGTATGAATGTACCGGTCCGGCCAGTCATTCAAATAAATCGCCGGTATCCCGAACGATGAATCCTGATACACATCGTGGTCGCTCCCCATCGTGTACGCCGAATACTCCGCGCGCAGCGGCTCTTTCCCTCCCTCCAGCGCCACCATCGGATACTCCGCCTTCCCCGTCGCCGCAAATTGGTACGACTCCTCGTTCACAAACTCCGCAAACGCCCACGCCACATCATGCACAAACGACGGCAAACTCATCGGCCCTCGTGTCACGTGGAAGACTGCCTTCGTCGCGGGCCCGCCTCCCACCATGTCCATGTGAATCGCCGCTTTGATCCGCCGCGCAAACTCCGGCTTCCGATTCAGCAGCGCCAGCGTCCCCTCAATCTCCGGCGGCCAAATAAACCGTATCGTCCGCGCAGACCGCGCCAGTCTTCCGTCGCCAATCAATTTATTCAGTGTCCGCGCCACCTCCAATATCGTCACGCACCCGCTGGCATTGTCATTCGCCCCAGGCCTCTGATGATCCAGATGGCACGAAAACGCAATCTCCTCCTCCTTCAACTTCGCATCCGCCCCCGGAATCGTCGCCGACACCACCTCATAATTCCCAGCATGCTGCCCCGCCTTCACCACCGCGTGCAGCGTGATCTTTTCCCCGCGCGCCAGCCGCTCCCGCATTCCCCGCGCCGTCTTCAGCGACACCATGAACGCAAACGTCTTGTGCTCCGTAAACGTCTCTAAATGTCCCCACCGAATCAAATTCTCGTCCTCGCCCCACCACGCGTTCTTCTGGTTCTGCGCATAACTCACAATCCCCGCCGCCCCAAATTTTCCCACCGCCAATTCCTGTGCCGCCCCCGGCGACGCGCTAACCAGCACAATCTTTCCTTTCACATTCTTGCCCGCGTAGTCACTCTCCTTCGTCCCCGCTCCCACATCCACCAACTCCGCCGTCACATCCGCCGACTCCGCCGTCACATCCGCCGACTCGCTATCCTCCGCCAGCACCACCGGCTCCGCCGCATAACTTGCGAGAAGCCGCTGATGGAGTTCCGGATCGCATTCCTCTTTCAGCATGACAGCCAACACCTTGCGTGCTTCTTCGTCTGATTGCGGTTTCTTATGCGCCGCCTCGTAGCAACCTGTCGCAACCGAATCGAGTTCCCAAAGCTCCCCAACCTCCGCATCCCACGCCGGTCGCGACCTCTGCGTCCCATAAAAAATCTTCCCGTCCGCCGGAAACTCCAAGATCTGCACATCGCTCAACCCATACTCCCGCGCACGCTCCGCCACCAACTCCGCCGCCGCACGAAATCCCCGCGAGCCGCGCTGCCTATGAAACGTCGCGATCACTTCCAAATTCCTCTTCGCCGTCTCCCCGCTCAACTCATTCGCCAGCGCAGCCACTGCTTTCTCCGGCAGCAGCGGGGGCCTCTGCGCCCGCGCCTCCTGCGCCATCCCCGCGCATACCCCACCCAAAATCATCGCGATTCGCGCAATCCAAACAATTCTTTTCCTCACAATCCCCTCCGCATCATGCTCGGCTTATCCTCATGTTTCTCTCGTCTAGTTCCCGGGCTTCCGCTCGCTCTTCCATTTCGTACCACCGGCTTCCAGCCGGCTCTTCGGTTTTGACTTCCGCCCCCGCGCCGCGCATTCTACCTTCCCCCGCCATCCCCATCCACTTTTCCCGCAACTCGCCAATCTCTCGCTCTTCCGAATAGACACACGCCGCAAAGAACTGCTACTTTTCTCCTGCTTTTCAACGCATCATCCCGGTGACCCGAAATGTCTTCTCCTCGAACACGACGCCTCGCGCTTGTCGCTTTCTTCGCCGCCGTATCTTTTTCCGTCTCCCTCGCTCTCTTCTCCGCCCCCCCCGCTCCCCGAATCGCTTTCACCTTCGACGACCTCCCCGCCCACGGCCCTCTCCCTCCCAACGAAACACGTCTCGTCGTCGCCAATAAAATCCTCGCCGCTTTCCGTGCCGCAAATCTTCCTCCCGTCTACGGCTTCGTCAACGCCGCCACCCTTGAAAAGGAGCCTGCTGATCTCGCCGTCCTCCAAGCTTGGCGCGACGCCGGCAATCCCCTCGGCAATCACACCTGGTCGCACATGAATCTCGACCAGAATTCTCTCGAAGCCTTCGAGTCCGAAATCGTGCGCGACGAGCCCACACTCACCGGCTTGATGAACCACGACGACTGGCACTGGTTCCGCTATCCGTATCTCGCCGAAGGCGATACTTCCTCCAAACACGATGCCATCCGCGCCTTCCTCGCCCAGCGCAGCTACAAAATCGCCGCCGTCACCATGAGCTTCAGCGATTATCTCTGGAATGAGCCTTACGCACGTTGCATGGCCAAGGGCGACTCCGCCGCCATCGCCCAACTCAAAAGCAGCTACCTCTCAGCCGCCGACGCCAACATTACGTATTACCGCCAACTCTCACACACTCTCTACCATCGCGACGTCCCCTACGTCCTTCTCATGCACATCGGCGCTCTCGACGCGGAAATGCTCCCCAAACTCCTCGACCTCTATCGCTCTCGCGGCTTCCGCTTCATCACTCTTCCTCAAGCCGAACGCAACTCCTTCTACCGCGTAGACACCAATCCCAGCCTCCCGTCCACTCCGGACTCGCTCGAAGACCTCCTCAAATCCCGCCATCTTCCCGTCCCTGCCGCTCCCGCCGCTCCCTTAGACTTCAATTCCCTGTGCCGCTAACTGCTTCGACTTCGCCATCTCTTCAAGTACAATCCCCGCGACATCTTCAGCAGGCCTTTCACTCGGGAGAATCGATGAGCTTCGGTCAGCGCCTGCAGGAAATTCGCGACGGGTTCGAGCGCCCCTTCTGGGTCGCCAACATCAGCGAAATCTTCGAGCGCCTCTCTTACTACGGTGCCTTCGCTTCGCTCGGGCTCTATCTCCACGAAAAGCTCAATTTCTCCACGCAGCAAACGGGCACGCTGACGGGCTGGTTCGGCGGCATGGTTTGGTTCCTGGCCATTTTCGGGGGAGCCGTCGCGGACAAGATTGGATTTCGACGTGCCCTCTCTACCGCTTATCTGATCCTTGCGACGGCATACTTCCTGATCGGATCTATTGGCGCTTCCTGGCTGGCGCCGGTGCGCAACGCGGTCCCGCTCGCGCTTTTTGTCGGTGTAATTCTGGTGCTGCCCGCGCTCGGAATCTCGCTGGTAAAGCCCTGCGTCGTCGGAACAACGGCGCGCGCTTCCAAAGACAACGTGCGGCAGATTGGATACTCGATTTACTACACCATGGTGAATATCGGCAGTCTCGCCGGGCCTTACATCGCCTCGTGGGCGCACGCGCACCTTGGCGTGGAAAAGGTGTTTCGCATTTCCGCGCTCAGTGTTTTCGCCATGTTTTTCTTCGTGCTGTTTTTCTTCCGCGAGCCGCGCAAAACTGGAGATGCACCGCTGCCGAGCCTTGGACAAGTCGCCAGGAATTTTGCAACGATTCTGTGGCCGCCGCGCTTTCTTATATTTCTGCTTATTTTCACCGGCTACTGGATCGTCTATTGGCAACAGTACACCACGTTGCCTGGATTCATCACCGACTACGTGAACGCCAACAAGGGTGTAGCAGAGCTGATCCTCGTCACCGATCCGCTGGTCGTCATCTTCCTGACGATAGCCGTGAACCATTTGACTCGCAACATCGCGCCTCTGCGTGCCGTGATTCTCGGAACTGTGATCACTTCGGTTTCCTGGCTGATTCTGGCTTTCTCGCCAACTGTGGTCGGAACCGTTGCGTCGCTCGCCGTGCTCGGGCTGGGCGAAATCATTCAGCAACCGCCGTATTACTCCTACATCTCCAAGCTTGCGCCCCCGGGACAGCAGGGCATCTACATGGGGTTCGCATTTCTGCCGCTCGGACTAGGCTCGATCTTCGGGGGAATGCTGGGTGGCTTCCTGGTTCATCAGTTCGCCGAAGTGCTGCACCAACCCCAGCGAGTTTGGTACAGCTTGACGGCCATTGGATTGTTGACGGCCGCGCTCCTTTTTGTCTACGACCGCGCCATCAAACCGAAGGAGTCAGCGTAGGGGCGCGGCATTCCGCCCCTTATCGGTGAGCTATAACAATTGCCGTCAAAGAGGGACGAACTAAGGAGAGAGATGGAACTTGGTGCTGGGCATTCCACCAGTCCCATATCACGAGTCACTGCTTCTCAATTCACCATGCGACGGAGCGAAGCCAGCGCCTGCCGCGCCAGCGAATACCGCGGCTCAACTTCCAGAGCTTCCTGGAAGCACCTCATCGCGCGGGCGTACATCTCTTTCCCCAGATACGCGCGGCCCAGATTGTAGTGCGGAAAATGGCGCGGCTCGTAGCGCCGAGCCTCAATGGCTCGTTCGAGCCACGGAATCGCCTCATCGAAGCGCCCCAATTCAATCAAATATGCTCCAATGTCGTTGTAAGGATTGCCGAATTCCGGATCGACCTCAATCGCTCGCTTGCACTCGGTGATAGCCTCTTCGATCCGCCCCTGAAAATGATACGTCCAGCCCAAAAACGTGTAAGCCTCGGCCGTCGGGTGCAGCTCCAGCGAGGACTGGTAGAGCTCCACGGCCCGGTCGTAATCGCCTTCCATTTGGGCCTGATAGGCGTCTTGAAGGATTTCCCAGGCTCGCGTCAGGGTTTCCTGGCTCATGGAGTAAATTGTTAACACACGGCCCTGAGGGCGTCAAAAGTACGAGAGTTCCATCCGTGCCCAGGCGGAACCTGTACTTTGTGCCGGGTTTTTGCGCCTGGTAGGGGAGTGGAAATTCAGGCGGTAAAAAGAGAAGATAGAGGCGCAATCAACTAAGGTTGATGGGGGGAGACGTGAAGCGAATTTATCTGGTAGTTGGGATCGCGGTATTGGGCATGGGGGTAGCGGTTCTTGCGCAGGATCCGCCGGCGAAGGCTGCCGCACACAAGGCCGCGTCCACCAAATCATCCGGCTCGGCGGCCAAAGGCAAGGAAGTGTTCGACCAAAAATGCTCCATCTGCCACTTTGCAGATAGCGCGAACAGAAAAATCGGCCCCGGACTAAAAGGAATGTACAAGCGCGGCACTTTCAGCGTGAACAAGAGTAAGATCACCGACCAATCGCTCACAACCTGGATCGAAAACGGCGACTCGTTGATGCCACCCTTCAAAGATGTTATCGATGCGCAGCAAATCAAGGACGTCATCGCCTACCTGAAAACGATCTGAGAGTAATAGGCAACGTTGTCTGAGGAGCGCAACTGGCGTTGGCCGTAAGAAAAAAGCCCCGGATGGCCTGATCGCTCAAGCCATGCGGGGCAAACTCAAACGGGACACCCGCCCAATCACCTAGCGCGTTCCGAAGGGGCGATGCGCAAAATCGTTTTTTCGCGCCCGCCTTTTCCTGTGCGCTGTGTCCGGGGCCCGGTTCCTGATAAACAGGAAGTCTACTTCAGTACAGCGTCCTTGAACGCCTTCGCTGGACGCAGGCGAACAACGGTCTTGGCCTTGATCTTGATGGCTTCGCCCGTCTGGGGGTTACGGCCCATGCGCGCCTTGCGGTGCGCTTTCACGGCGCGGCCGATGTTCGGAATAACGAACTTGCCGGCGCCGCCCTTGCATTCCTTCACCGCCAGTTTAAAAAGCTCTTCGAAAAAGAGCGCCGCGGTTTTCTTCGGTGTGCCGCACTTCTCGGCAACGTACGACACGATCTTGCTCTTGCTCATTGGCTTGGCTGCCATCTAGTCTGCTTATCCTCCTGTATTTACTTTCCACCCCGATTCGAATGGGGCAGGCCGCGAGCGAACCCCCTGGGTTGGCGTGAGAAACTCGGGCCGGAGGGCACTATAGCCAAGGAAATCAAAGAACGCAAGGAAAAACCGCAAAAAAGGCCGGAAAAATGCGGCTTTTCGCGAGGGAGACGAGAGCCGCACGCAAGTGCGCAAACGATGCGGCAACCGCCAGCTTTCGAATTGGCCACTCATGCGCGCCAAAGAAGCATTTCCAGGATTGGAATCGGGCAGTGACGAGATTCACGGAGGCGATTCACTAGTTCGAATCGCATAGGAAGAATGTGCCGATTCATGAACCGATCAACGATCTGCAATAAAGCCGATGCGATTGCCCTGCGCGAGAATCAGAGCGCGGCTAAATCGGTGTAGAAGTGAGCGATGGCTTTGATTCCGCCGAAATAATTTTCGAGAGCGATGTGTTCGTCGGGAGCGTGCGCGTTTTCATCGGGAAGACCGAATCCGAGGAGCACGCAGGGCACTCTGAAGGTGTCATACATTTGCGTGACGAAAGGGATTGAACCGCCTTCGCGAATGAAGACTGCTTTTTTCCCGAAGCCCTTTTCGAGCGCGCCCTGAGCGATTTTGAAAATTGGCGCGTGGAACGGAGCTACCCACGGCTTGCCGGTACTCAACACATCGAGTTTGCACTTGACGGTCTTTGGCAAAAGTTTTCGAATGTATTTTTCAACCTGCTTTGCAGTGACTTGCGGATCCTGGTTCGGAACGAGGCGCGTGGAAAACTTCGCGTAAGCCTTGGAAGGAATCACGGTCTTCGCACCTTCGCCTTGGTATCCGCCCCAGATTCCGTTGAGTTCGAGGGTTGGACGAGTCCAAAGCTGTTCGACGGCGGTAAAACCTTTTTCGCCCGCATAACCGGGAGCGCCGACGGCTGCTTCAAACGCTTTTTTCTTCCAGGGAAGCGAGTCTAGAGCTTTGCGTTCGGGAGCGGAGATTTTAGCGACTTTGTCGTAAAAACCCGGGACGGTGACGCGGAAGTTCTTGTCGTGGAGCTTGGCAAACAGCTCGGTAAGAATCGTCAGAGGATTGGGAACAGCGCCGCCATAGACGCCGGAATGGAGGTCGCGAGCGGGACCTGTGAGCTCGAGCTGGTAGTAATTCAATCCCCGCAGGCCGTAGGTGATAGAGGGCACGCCCTTCGCGAGCATCGACGTATCCGAAACAACCAGGGCGTCTGCTTTCAGCTTTTCCTTATTTTTTTGTACGTAATCCCACAGGCTGACGCTGCCGACTTCTTCTTCTCCTTCGATCAGGACTTTTACGTTGACGGGCAGTTTGCCGTTCACTTTTTGGATGGATTCAAGCGCTTTTAGATGAATGTGGACCTGGCCCTTGTCATCCGCAGTGCCCCGGCCGAAGAGGTTGCCGTTGCGAACGGTAGGCTCGAAAGCCGGAGAAGTCCAAAGATCGAGCGGTTCGGCGGGCTGCACATCGTAGTGGCCATAGAAAAGGATAGTCGGCTTGCCAGGAGCCTCGAGGGATTCGGCATAGACCAGAGGATGGAGATTGGTTGGAACGATCTCGATTTTCTGGAAACCAGCAGAGCGAAGATGATCAGCAACCCAGCGAGCGGCGCGCTCGATGTCGGGCTTATGCTCGCCCTTGGCGCTGACGCTGGGGATTCGGAGAAATTCGCAGAGTTCAGAAAGATGCTGGTCGCGATTACCTTCTATAAATTCAGCAAGGTTCATAAGGGGCTCTCGGGGGCTATGAGTCCTTTCGTATGATGAAAATTACGACAACGTTAAGTCGAATGAATATCGCAGCGGAATGAGTGCGGAATAAGAGATGCCCGCCGCTGCTGCCTCCTATTCTAGGGCTGGGCGCATCCCGCACACAAGCGCAACGGGAAAAGGATAAGCGTTCCGGCCGGAAAAAAAGGGAACGAGTTCCCGCGAGCGGCCTGCCGACACGGCTTCAATATCGACCGGGAGTGCCAATCGAATTCGGGCGCAGGATGACAGAGCCAACCAATGACGCGTCCATAGCCACAACGGTTCCGACTAAAATTCGTAGGAACAGGGCTTCGCTATTCAATTCGTAGGGCGTTCATGGGGGAGATGGAGGCTGCACGGTTTGCAGGAATGATGGCTGCAAAAAAGGAGCAGATGGCGAGAGCACTGGCAGCCACACCGAGGGCGAGCGGATCCCAAGAGGAGACGCCGTAAAGCTGAGCAGAGATGAGGCGCCCCGCGCCAATCGCGAGAGGCAAGCCAAGGACGAGACCGATAAGAACGCGTTTGAAGGCGCCGCGGAGCACGAATTGCATGACCGTTGTGCGGCTGGCGCCGAGGGCCATGCGGATACCGATTTCGTTGGTACGCTGCGCAACGGTATAGGCAGTGACGCCATAGAGTCCAACGGCTGCCAGTACGAGAGCGACAATCCCGAACAGCCCGGCGAGGCTGGCGACGGCACGCTCCTCGTCGAAAGAGAGTTCGACTTGCTGCTGCATGGTCCGGATGCTATTGATGGTCAAGTCAGGATCCAACTCCGCGAGCGTCCTGGTAAGCAGCGGCTCGAGTGCGCCGGAAGACAAATTCGTTACCAGCATGATTCCGCGAATGAAGTGCGAGCGCAGCTCGAGTTTCGTCATTATTTCGTCGTGGTAATCGACCGTCTGAGCGAGGGGCACATAGAACATCGGACGCGCAGGCCGACTTAATCCCCAGCCTGCAAACTTGGCATCGCGGACGACGCCAACGATGGCAAACGTACTTGCGTTTTGAGGCATGTCCAAACCGAAGTGCTGGGCGAGGGGATCTTCGTCGCTTTTGAAAAAGCGCTTTACGAATGCCTCGTTCACAATGGCCACGGGAGCCGTCGTTTCGTTGTCGGCAGCCGTAAACGCGCGTCCGCGGATAATCTGCATGCCCCAGTTCTGAAGATAGTTGGCACTCACGCGGTCCCAGGAGGCTCCCGAATTTTCGTTGAATTTGCCCGGAGGATGGCCGGCCACCATAATCAATTCGCCCCAGTTGTCGGTGAGCGGGTTGTACAAGGCCAAACCGGAACCTTGCACTCCGGGGATGCGATTGAGCTGCTCTTCGAGCTGGCGGTACAGCCCCTGCAACCTGGGCTGCGTATAGCTCGCCGGAGGCTTGTTGATACTCACCTCAACGCGTCCTTGCACCTTATACCCAAAGTCCTGATTCTCGAGTTTATTCAGGCTCCGGCCCAACATCGTCGCGCCGGCGACCAGTACAACGGACACAGTGGCCTGCACAACGAGTAGCGCTTTGCGCGCGAACGAGGAGCGATCGCGAATGCCGCGGCCCGAACCTCGCAAGGCTTCCGCGGGATCGGTGCGGGTTGCCAGCCAAGCGGGAGCGGCCCCGAAAATGATTCCGGTAACCAAGGCCAAGCCAACAGCAAACGCGAGAACGATGAGCGACGGCGCGGCGCTTATCGGCAGGAAATGGGCGCTATGGAACGCGAGTGCCAACAACAGGCGCGCGGCCGCCGTGGCCACCAGGAGTCCGGCGACAGCGCCGCCAATCGCGAGCAGAATGCTTTCTGTGAGCGCTTGACCTACAATCTGGCGAGGCGTCGCTCCCAAGGCCAGCCGCACAGCCGTTTGTCCGCGACGCGCAACTCCACGTGCCAGCAGGAGATTTGCGACATTGGCACAAGCGATGAGTAAGACTAAGCCACAAACTGCGAGCAAAATCTCCAGGCTACGGGAATATTCCTCCTTCATCACGGCTACGCCTGCTCCAGCCGGTACAACGTTAATTGTTTGCCGGGGGAGAAGGTTGATGACGTCCGGCATCCAATTGGCGGGATATCCGGAATCGTATTGCATCCACCGGCGAAGTGTCGCGGAGAGGCGCGGAGCCATGCCTGCAATGGAAGCTCCCGGGCGCAAGCGCCCGATCATGCGCAGCCATGCAGAGATGGACTGATGCAACAGGCCGCCTTGACCATCCATCATGGGCTCTTGTTGGAGCGGGAGCCAAATGTCCGGAGGGTCGCTCTCTAGAGTCTCGCCAAAGAATCCGGGTGGAGCGACGCCGATCACCGTAAACGGATGGCCCTCGACCACGAAGGTGGAGCCCACAACCGAAGGATCGGCTGCATAGCTTGTCTGCCATACGCGGTGGCTAAGTACCGCGACCGGTGGGGCAGACGGCGTGTCGTCCTCGGGAGTGAGCACCCGGCCGCCGAAAGCTTGGACTCCAAGTGTGGAAAAATAATTGCCGCTCACATACTCCGATGTGAGCGGGCGGGCAGCAGACTCGACGCCCTGCCGGCGCACACCCAAACGGCTGCGTCCAGCCTGAAAAGCCGCCACCTCCTCAAACTCCGGAGTTTCCGTCTTTAGGCGCTCATACAAGGAATACGAGAAAATGCCCCACTGATCTTGAGGACCACTTTCGACGCAACAATCGTCGCCATCACCGACGCGGTAGAGCCTGCCAGGATCTGAAACCGGCAAGGAGCGGAGCATCACGGCTTGGATCAGGGTAAATATGGCCGTGGTCCCGCCGATTCCCAAGGCGAGGGTTAAAACAGCAGTCGCGGTAAAAACCGGCGCCAGGCGGAACTGCCGTAGGGCGTAACGAAAATTGCCGGTGAGTCTTGCCATGAAACACCTCTAGAGTGGTTACGTAGGCCATCGGCCGAGGGTTCCCAAAAAAAAAACAAATTCCGCTGCGGCGCCCTCGGCGCACGATTTCCCTACGTGTTGTTGTATTGACGATTCAAAGAGTGATTCGTCACGGAGGGGGGCGAGGCAATGCGGTGTGCGGCTATTGCTGGTTGTTTCGGGACCTTGCACCACGAGTGCAAGAAGAGAAAGAAAGAGAGTGGCCAGCACCGTCGACATATACCCTTCACTTCCAGAGAACGTGATAATTGCATCCAAGAAGGTTTGCGCCCAGCGACCGATTGCTTCCTATTGACGTTCTATAGGTACATCGCTATCATCCCTATAGAAATCCGATAGGAGACATATCTTGGACTCTGAAACAACGACCCTCTTGCAAGGAACATTGGACCTGTTAATTTTGAAGTCGCTGGTCACCGGTGAGAGGCACGGGCTGGGGGTATCGCGCAGGATCCATCAGATCACGGGCCAGACCTTCCATGTAAAGCCCGGATCACTTTTCCCAGCGCTGCACCGGATGGAAGAAGAAGGATGGATTTCCTCGTTCTGGGGAGAATCCGAAAACAACCGCCGCGCGAAATACTATCGCCTGACGAAAGCGGGACGAAAACAGCTCGAAGCGGAAACGAAACGCTGGGGCCGGATCTCCTGGGCAATTGCGCAAGCTTTGGAAACTGCGTAGGGGGTGGCCGGATGCCGCTGCATACGAAAGCACGAAGTTTTTTCCGGAACCTATTTTCGGTTCGGCGGCAGGAGGAAGATTTGGACCGTGAAGTGCGCGAGCATCTGGAGATGCTGGCCGACGAAAATATCCGCGCGGGGATGCCGCCAGAAGCGGCGCGAAGGGCTGCACGAATGGAATTGGGAGGAGTCGAGATGGTGAAGGAACAAGTTCGCGACGAGCGCATGGGGCAATGGATTCGCTCGGTATTCTCTGATTGCCGTTATGGAGCGAGGCAATTGCGCAAGAACCCCGGCACGACGGCGATCATGGTGTTCACGCTGGCATTGGCGATTGGCGCGACGACGGCAATTTTCAGCGTGGTCTATGGCGTGCTGTTGAGGCCGCTGCCCTACGCCGAACCGGACCGGATCATGGCGATCTTCGAAGTGAATACGAGGGGTACGTGGTCGCGCCTTGCGGACCCGAACTTCGATGATTTTCGCGATCAAAATCATAGCTTCCAGGCGATTGCCAAGTACACGGACACTATCGCGTCCGTTTCAGGCGCTTCGCAGCCGACCCGCACTGTGGTTGCGAGCATCACGCCGGATTTTTTCAAGGTGTTTGGCGTGCAGCCGATTATCGGCCGCGAATTCAGCGCCGACGAAGCCAAGAAAGGCGCTGCCCCCGTTGTTTTGGCCAGCTATGGATACTGGAAGCAGTATCTCGGAGCTTCGCGAGACTTATCGCGGTCACACTTGAAGATTGATAACGAAGACTACTCCGTTATTGGTGTACTCCCGGACGGATTTCAGTTCCCGTCGGATGTGGGCTTGTGGGTGCCCGCCGATCTTGGCGGAGAAAATCGCAGCAGGACTTCGCATAACTACAGTGCGGTCGGGCGCCTGCGCGACGGTGTGAGCATCGCGCAAGCAAATGCCGACATCAGCGCGATCGCACGGCGGATTCACGATACATCGAGCGAACAAAATGACTATCTACTAATGGATGGAGCTGTCGTCCCGCTGCAGGACTCGATAACGGGCAAAGCCCGGCCGGCGCTGCTGATTCTCCTTGGAGCGGTGGGATTTCTGCTGCTGGTTGCGTGCGCGAACGTCGCAAACCTGCTCCTGGCGCAAGCCTCTGTGAGAGAGCGCGAACTTGCGGTTCGCAGCGCGCTTGGGGCGGCGCGCGGACGCCTGATTCGGCAATTCCTTACCGAGGCGTTTCTACTTTCTTTGCTCGGCGGGGGGTTCGGCATACTTGGAGCTTACGCGGGCGTGGCGGGACTCGTTGGGCTGGCGCCTGAGAACCTTCCACGGTTGGAGAGTGTCTCGATCAGTATGCCCGTGCTCGCATTCGCGTTGTTGCTTTCGACCGCAGTCGCAGCGGGACTCGGTGCATTCACGGCTGTGAGGGCGACATCCGGGGACCTGCGCAAGGCGCTGGTGGAAGGCGGGCGAGGGCAAGCGAGTTCTCAAGGCGGCCAACGCATCGGCCGTATGATCGTGGCTGCGCAGATCGCCATCACACTGGTTCTTGTGATCGGGGCCGGACTACTCGGGCGCAGCCTGATGAAAGTGCTCGAAGTAAATCCCGGATTTCGCGTGGACAAAATTGTCACCATGGATATATCGCTTCCGTGGGTGGAGGATCCGAAAGCAAAAGCAAGCCAGGGGATTTTCTTTTCAAAGTTGCTTGAGAGGCTCAAACAAATTCCAGGCGTGCGCAATGTCGGCGCGACGAGCGGCCTGCCGATGGACGGCGGCCTTCCCGAAGGCATGTTTATGCTTATGACCCAGAATGAGGTTCCCAAAGACTTCGCCGGATTCGAGCCTCTAGTTCGCCAGAAACAACGGATTGGGAACGCGGATTTCTGTGTCGCGACGGACGGATACTTCCAGGTTCTCGGGATTCCACTCATTCAGGGCCGCCTCTTCGACGAGCGCGACGGCGCGGACTCTCCGCACGTGGCAGTGATCAGCCAATCGCTGGCCCACGACCGGTGGCCGGGCCAGGATCCCATCGGGCATACGATAGAATTCGGAAACATGGACGGCGACTTGCGCTTGCTGACGATCGTGGGAATCGTCGGGGACGTTCACGAGTACGGACTGGATGCGCCGCCGAGACCGACTGTTTACGTAAATCTATTTCAGCGGCCGAGCGCGGCGATTACCGTGACGATGCTGAGCGACGCCAACACCCAATTGGTGACCTCGGCGGCGCGCGGAATCCTGCAGGAGCTCAACCCTGAAGTTCCGGCGAGATTCCGGACGTTCTCTCAAATCTATTCGGCGTCGTTGGGTTCCCGCAAATTTAACCTCATCCTCATCGGCTTCTTCGGAATTGCCGCGCTGCTGCTGGCTACGGCAGGCGTCTTCGGCGTAATGGCCTATTCGGTGAGCCGCCGGACGCGAGAGATTGGCGTGCGCGTAGCTCTCGGCGCCGGCTCTGGTGACGTATTGAGAATGATCCTTGGTCAGGGACTGGGAACCATACTGATCGGAATTGTCATCGGGTTTGCCGGTTCGCTGGCACTGACACGCACGGTGGAGTCGCTGCTCTTTGGCGTGACGGCCACCGATCCTGTGACTTTCGCGGGAGTGATTTTGCTTCTCGTTGCTGTCGGCTTGCTGGCGTGCTACATCCCCGCCCGCCGCGCCACGCGAGTCGACCCCCTGGTGGCGCTGCGCTATGAGTAGATTCCGGAACTGGTAGTCAACAGTGCTTGCCGGTCCTGGCGAACGGCTGTTTATTTGTTATGGTGAATTCAGGAGACGCTTCACATACTTCCGGACGAGAAGGACGCTCGCGGCTAGTGGTAATGCAAAAGCGAGAAAGTGGATCCCGAAAAGAAGCAGGCTGGGGTCATGCGGATTTGATGTCGGGAAAATACTCGCGATCAAAAAATAGATCAGTCCGGACAACAGTAAGGCGCATCCGCTGTAGCGATTCGACCGATACCAAACGGTTTCATCGGACATCGTTTGCGACGTGCGAATGCCATACCAGCGATTCCGAGGGATCAGCCCAAGAATCAGCGGAATCGCGAGCGCGCAGATGAGCGATGAAGGGATGAAAAAAGGTTGATGAGTCATTTTTACCTATCGCAGGGAATCCAGGCTATACAATCGATAGAGTTCAGCTTACCAATCGCAGCGGATCAAGGTCTTCAGAGTTGCCCTATGAATACTCGGGGCCCGATGCAGGCTGAATACAGGGCCATGGCTTCAGCTCGTTGGGTCGCGAGAGATTTTGTCTTGAACTGCGAGTTGAACGCGCGGAGCGCGAAATCGTTGCGTTTAGCCGCCGGCAATGGCTCCCACGATCAGGAGCGGCTCCTTGCCCGAGATGACGGGTTCCGGAAGAGGAGCGTCGGGCCGCTCATGAGAAAGATCTTCCTCGCACGCAAAGAAGCGAAGGAAGGGCCGACGTTGTTGCGTCACGTGATCGCGGATCGTTCCGCTCAGCATCGGGTAACGGGCTTCGAGCGCGTCGAGGACGGAACGCTGCGTGGGCACGCCGGCGACTTCGAGTTCCACTTCGCCGCTGATGCGAGCCAGACCTCGCAGGTGCGGAGGAAGGATCACGCGAATCATGCGAGCGTCTGGACCTCGACAGAAAGCACGGCCGGAAGATCGTGCACGATCGCGGACCAGTTGTCTCCCCCATCGGGCGAGACATAGACCTGGCCACCCGTCGTGCCGAAATAGATGCCACTCTTATCGAGCGAATCGACAGCCATGGCGTCGCGCAGCACGTTGACGTAACAATCGCGTTGCGGCAGGCCTTTGCCCAGCTCTTGCCATTCGTTGCCCCCGGACTTGCTGCGATAGACGCGCAGCTTTCCATCGAGGGGAAAGTGCTCGCCATCGCTCTTGATGGGGACGACGTAGACGGTATCCGGCTCGTGAGCGTTCACGTCGATCACGAAGCCGAAGTCGGTCGGCAGGTTGCCGCTGATTTTTGTCCATTGGTCTCCAGCGTTGTCCGTTCGCATGACGTCCCAATGCTTTTGCATGAACAGGACGTCGGGACGCGAAGGATGGAGAGCGATACGGTGAACGCAATGGCCGACTTCGGCGGTGGGCTCAGGAATGTATTTGGAGTAGAGGCCCTTGTTGATGGGGCGCCAGGTCTCGCCGCCATCGTCGGTGCGGAACGCCCCAGCAGCCGAGATCGCGATATAAATGCGCTTCGGATTTTTTGGGTCCAGGATGATGGTGTGAAGGCACATTCCGCCAGCACCGGGCTGCCAGCGGGGTCCAGTGCCATGGCCGCGCAGCCCGGAAAGTTCGTGCCAGCTTTTTCCTCCATCGGTTGAGCGGAAGAGTGCGGCGTCTTCAACGCCAGCGTAAACAGTGTCCGGATCGGCGAGCGATGGCTCGAGATGCCAAACGCGTTTGAATTCCCAGGGATGTTGAGTGCCGTCGTAGAACTGGTGCGTGGTAAGAGGTTTTCCCGATTCTTTGGAAACGTCGTAGACGAATTTGTTGCTCTCACCCTTGGGCATTCCGCCGGGACCAGTGGTCGGCTCCCCGGGAGGCGTGCCAGGCTGAGTCCAGGTCTTACCGCCGTCATCGGAGCGTTGGATGACTTGCCCAAACCAGCCGCTGGTTTGAGATGCAAAAATGCGGTTGGGGTCCACCGTGGAACCCTTCATATGGTAAATCTCCCAGCCGGCAAAGTGCGGGCCGGAGACGTCCCAGTTTTGGCGCTTTCCGTCGGAGGTGAGTATGAATGCGCCTTTGCGCGTGCCGGCGAGAACTCGTACCTTGGTCATTGCCTGCTCCTTTTCAACCTGGAAGGCTCGAACTCAAAATTCGGAAATAGTGTGTACAAGTAACTTGCAAATTGCAAGTTAAAATCTGGCGCACAGCTTCACCGCCGAAAGACAAGACTATCCCAAAGCCTATGCGCGTGTCCTTACGAAGGGGTCCCTGCCCTTGGGGGATTGTGTCAGCACACCGGAGTCCGGTTGCTTCTGGAGAACACCTGTCCCGAGGGCCAGTGGACGCTTTTTCGTGAAGAGGCCGATGATGACACTATGAACGGAACAACGGCTCCAACACACCGACGCAGCGGGCGGGCATTCCACAAGATGCGCTTGCAGGCGCAGGGGCGCGCGCACAACGGCAAGAAGTTCAAGGAATCTTGCGAGACGGTTGTCGTGAACGCGCACGGCGGCTTACTGATGTTGAAGCATGAAATCGATAACGGCGAGATGATCGTCCTCACCAACCCGGAGACCCTCGAGGAGCAGGAGTGCCGCGTCGTCTACCAGGGAGAGCCCTGCGAGAGGGGACAGCGGATCGGAGTCGAATTTTTGACGCCGGCGCCCCACTTCTGGGGCTTGGAGTTCGGTGAACTTTCGACGCCAGGCAGCGACGCCGACGCGACCACAGTTCACTAGCCGGCCGCAGAAACGCGTTGCGTCTTGGCGGCTGCCGGGACGGCTCGGCCCCGGCGAATCAGCCAATCTCCCAAACGCCAAAGCAGCAGTACGGTGACGATTGCCCCGTAAGTTAGCGGCCGCAAGACAGCTGATTTCACCATCCAGTAGTAGTGAATTACCCCACAGACGGCGCTGAAGTAGATCAATCGGTGGAGCATTTGCCAGCGGCGTCCGCCGAGCCGGCGAATCGATGCCGCTGTCGAAGTGAGCGCGAGCGGAATCAACAGAACAAAGGCCGTGAATCCGACGGTGATAAACGGACGCTTGAATACGTCCTTCCACATTGCCGCTATACTGAAATTTTGGTCGGGACCCAGGTAGGTCAGGAAGTGGAGGCAAGCGTAGAAGAAAGCGAAGAGTCCCAGCATGCGGCGAAAACGGATTAGCTCGGAGAGCTTCAGGAGTTTGCGCAGCGGCGTGACGCACAGAGTGATGACTAGCAGGCGAAGAGTCCAGTCGCCAGTGGTGTGTTGAAGAGTTTCGACGGGGTTAGGCCCCAGATTGCCCGTGAGTGCTTCCCACACCAAAATGCCAAACGGCACAAGGCAAAGTAGAAAAATTGGAACTTTGGTCCATCTGTTGGAGAGGAACGAAGGCACGCTGCGAACCAGCCTCAGTAATACTTTCTCAAATCCATGCCGGCATACATGCTGGCGACTTCATCTCCATAGCCGTTGAACATGAGTGTCTTGCGGCGAAAAATATCACCCAGGCGGCGCTCAGTGGCCTGCGACCAGCGCGGGTGATCGACGTTGGGATTCACATTGGAATAGAAGCCATATTCGTGAGCGTTGGCCATATTCCAGGTCGTGGGCGGTTCCTTGGAGACGAACTTGATTTTCACGATTGACTTGATGCTCTTGAAACCGTACTTCCACGGGATGACCATGCGCACCGGCGCGCCATCCTGATTCGGCAGCGAATCGCCGTACATTCCGACGCAAAGAAGCGTCAGCGGGTTCATGGCTTCATCAAGCCGGAGGCCTTCGACGTAGGGAAAATCAATGCCCGCAATCTCCGTTCTCGCTAACGGCATTTGTCCCAGGTCCCAGTAAGATTCAAAGGCTACAAATTTTGCCTTGGGAGTCGGCTCAACGAGTTTGGCAAGAACGCTGAAGGGGAAGCCGATCCACGGAACGACAATCGACCAGCCCTCGACGCAGCGGTGCCGGTAGATGCGCTCTTCAAGCGGCGCAAGTTTGAGGATTTCGTCCATGCTGAACTTACGCTTGGTTTTCACTTCGCCTTCGACGGAAACGGTCCACGGAGACGTACGGAATTTCTGGGCGTTCTTTGCGGGCTGATCTTTATCGACGCCAAATTCATAGAAATTGTTGTAATGCGTGACGTCTTGATATGGCGTTTCTTTCTCAGTCGTGCTGAAAGGGCTTTTCACCAGGTTGGGGAACTTTGTGCCGGCAAAAACGTTTCGCGAGGGAGAGTCAAGCTCAAGGAGGCTCTTCCCGGCAAATGCGGCAGCGCCGGCGAAGCCCATCGCTTTCAGAAACTTGCGCCGGTTGAAATAAAGCTCCTTGGGTGTGACGTCGGCGTAGGTCAAATCGGGCTTTGTTTGGAGCAACATCAGTCCCTTCCTGTTTCCTTTCCACGCAGTGGGGCGTCGGCGCTCACTAATATAGTACGCACGCTTCTATGAGTTAGATGCAAATAATTGCGGGAAGATTCACGTTCTATATGCGGTTTCGTCGCGACGCTAACGATGGCCATGGAGCCTTTCGAGAACCGTTTGGGCTGCGATCACGCCGTGATATTGGGCCTCTTCGAAAATGGAAATGCTGCTGAGATCGGAATTGGCGAAAAGCAGACGGGAATCGCGGCGCGGGCGCGCGAGGCGCAGACGCTCTTCGGAAAAAACCGAGCCGACCGCCGGACGAATCATGGCGTGGCCCATGCGCATGACGTCGATGCGCGAGACGCACTGCCGAATGTCGGAGTGAACCCGCCCGAGGTCGTCGAGAATGGCTTCTTTCCAATAGTTCCAATCTTTTTCAAGCAGCATTTGGCGATTCTGCGCGGGCGAGCCCTCCACCAGCGACCAATAAAAAGTCCATACCGTGCGCTCGATGTGCGTGCGCAAGCTCTGGTGAGTATCGTCAACGTATCCGAGCGTGGGCGAGTCGAGAAAAACTGTGTCCCACGTCGGTTCGGCGCCGCGGGAATCGGGGAGGCGCTCGAGGGTCAAGTTGGCGGTGAGCCAAGGCGAGTAAACGAAATCATGAAGGCGCGGAAAATTGTCGAGGAGATAAGGAGCGAGAAACGTCGGCGCGGCAAAGATGAGAAACTCAGATTGATATTCGGTATCGCCGGAAAAAACGCTGAATCCGCGCTTTGTCTCCGCGATGTGATGGGCCATCTCGTTGGTGCGGACATTCTCGCCGACGCGTTCCAGCAGCCGGCGCGTAATCCAGCCGTTTCCTTCAGGCCAGGTGAGCGGGCCTTTTTCCTCGACTTCGCGCGAGCAAAAATAGTGCAAGCCGGCCCAGGCGGAAGTCTCCTTGGCGAGCGCGCCGTAATCGTCGCGGCACGCGTAATTCATGTACCAAGTGACGAGGCCCGAGTCGCAGCCTTGTTGCTTGAGCCAATCGGAGAAAGAAATCCGATCCAATTCCTGGAAACGCGACGTGCGGCCCAGTTCAAGAGGGATTGTAAACTCGCCCGTGGCGCGGAATTTTACGAAAAGATCCTCGAGATGCTGGAACTGCTCGCGGCCTTTTTTCGTGAGACCGACCGTAGGCTCGATGCTGTCCTGCCAACGGCCATAGAGAAACAGGCGCTCTTGCGGCGCGAAGCAAAGATAGCGCTCATCCCACTGGCCATTTTTCAAGACCCCAAGATCTTCGAAGAGTTCGCGAACATACTCCGCTTTTGGGCCAGGCACTGGAACATAATGAGCCGCCCAGGGGTACGCGCTGACTTCGTTTTCGCCCCAGCGCGCGTTTCCTCCGGCTTGCGAATTCATTTCCAGGACGACGAAATCGTTGAAGCCTCGCTTCTGCAAACGCCACGCGGCGCTGAGGCCAGCGATTCCTCCGCCAACGATAACCACTGGAAATCTTTCGACACGCCTCGGTGGGGAAAAAGAAGCGTGATCGCGCAGCATGTGGCCCATCTGAAAACAATCGTTGACAAACGAACCAGCGATGGGCCGTTCTGTCTTGAGAGAGAGTCCAACCAGAGCCGCGCTGCCGGCGCGAAGAAATTTTCGTCGTCCAACCTTCAATGACTGATGTCCTTCCAGTCGTTTTCGTAAGCGCGGACAAGCACTTGCGTATTCAGATGATTGGGAGGCATGTTCAGAGGCGCCATGTCCGGCGGGAATTGAAACAGCGCTGGCAAATCCTCAACGCTCACAAAACGCAACCCGCCAGGAAGTGAGGTTGGAGGTGTGTATTCATGAAATGAGGCGAGCACGAATCCCCATTCGCCAAAGCTCGGGACGTAAACGTGGTAGGGATATGTGCGCAGGCCGGCCTGCTTGATGGTTTCTGCGATGCACCAGAAAGAATCGCGCGCGAACATCGGCGACGTGCTCTGCACCACCATCATGCCTTGAGCGCTGAGATGCCGCGCCACAGCGCGATAAAACGCGGTGGTGTACAGCTTGCCGAGAGAATAATTCGTGGGATCGGGGAAATCTACCACGATGAAATCAAAGCTATCCGTATTTGAATCGACCCAGGGAAAAGCATCGGCGTTGATCACGTGCACGTGAGGGTTCGCGAGGGAATTATGGTTGAGTTTTGTGAGCATGGGTTGCGAGGAAAATATCTTGGTCATCTCCGGATCGAGATCAACGAGAATGATGCTTTCGATTTGCGGGTATTTCAGAATTTCACGAACTGCCAGTCCATCCCCGCCGCCAAGGACCAGGACGCGACGCGGAACCGGAATGGAAGCGAGCCCGGGATGGATGAGCGCCTCATGATAGCGGTATTCATCGCGAGAGCTGAACTGCAAATGACTGTTGAGAAAAAGCCGGATGTCGTCCTTGAAACGCGTGAGGACCAAATGCTGGTAGCGCGTATCACGCGCGAAGATGATGTCGTCGGCATAGATGTTGTCCTCGGCGGTCGCCGTAATGTGGCGTGCCTCCACCATGCCGATCCCCAGACCGCATAGGACGAGGGCACACATCCCGCGCAGCGCGCGCGTATCCGAAAGCTGATTGGAAAATAAGTAGGTGCTCCATAGTGCGACGCCGGCATTGACGAGACCAAATAGCATCGCGGAGCGGACCAGCCCCATCCGCGGCACGAGCAAAATCGGGAAAAGCAGTGAGGCGCCAAGCGCGCCGAGATAATCGAACGTCAGAACGTGCGCGATCACATCGCGAAATTGGTAGCGGTCGCGCACAATGCGCATGAGCAGCGGAATTTCCAGGCCAACTAGAATGCCCATGACCACGACAATGGCATACAAGATCAACTCGAATCCTTGGGTGAATGCAAAAGCCAGCATCAAGGCCGCGGAGGAAAAACCGCCAATCACGCCGATCATCAGCTCGATCCAAACAAAGCGCTGAACGAGCCCACGATTCAGAAAGCGGGAAAGCGCGCTACCGATGCCCATCGCAAACAGGTAGGTCCCGATGATGGTCGAAAACTGGAAGACGCTGTCGCCCACCAGATAGCTGGCAAGAGTGCCCGCCACGAGTTCATAGATCAGCCCGCACGCCGCAACCAGCAGCACCGAGATGAAAAGCAGAATGCCCATGAGCTAATGGATCGCCGACGCAATGATGATGCAGATGCCGATGGACATCGCGCCAACAAGAATGGCGAGCGCCATGTTGTGTTCCTGAACAATTTCCTTCCAGAGATGGTACGGCGTGAGCTTATCCATCACCACAAACGCGAGGATGAATATCAGCATGCCGAGAAAGGCGAACGCAAGCGCAGCGATAACATTGCCGAGCGGAACAAGGTTCATCTTATTTGCCTCCGGTATAATGATGATAGAAACCGTAAACGGAACGATAGGACCCGGGATTATCACGAACAGATTTTGGAACGTTTTTCAACTGGCTGATCTTGTCGAGGCTCCAGCCGCTGAACTGGGCAAAGCAAGTGCCTCCAAGAACCAGCAATCCATAGCCGAGATAGAGTTTTTTAAACATGCCTTACTCCGTGTTTCCGATTTGTATGGGCGGATGATCGCTTTCCGCCCACCGCGCGCGTTCGAAACTGAGCGAACGCCACGTGATGGCAATCGCGGGAATCAAAAGCGCGAGAAAAGCAACGCCGAACAACGCCGGCACGGGAACATCCCTCTTCACCACGACTGTATAGACGAGTGGCGGATGCTTGGGATCGACTTCCGGCTCGATCCGCAAATAATAGTGTCCTGAAGGAACGCTCGGTATAACCACGCTGTCCTTTTGCCCGCCTTCAGTCCACGATCCGTCGCTGTCGTAACCGTGGTAGTAGCTGACCTCGCGGCCGAAATCCCAAGCCTGGCCGGTGTCCTGGCTGATCAGCGCATAGTTCAGATAAATCCAGGAATTGTCGACATTCGCCGAGGTTGTGACCTGGACGTTCGACGTGCGGCCGCCCAAGTCGAAAACATCGGTCACAAAAGACGCTTCGCCTTTAGGCTCGCCTGGATTCAGTGTGTAACTCGAATCGAACGCAGTCGTTTTGCTCGAAGCTAGGTCGAATCCCGCCAGCAGAACAAGCAGCAAAAGCGAAAACCCAAGAAACGCGCTCCAAATCCCTTTTACATTTTCGCTCACCGGCGAGGGCTGATTCTCATATACGCCAATCGCTTCCGGCGCATGCCCCGGCAAATTAAACGCCTTCCAGATGTCCGCTCCATACATATACTCGCCGAGAGACCACGTCACCTCGTTGGCCATTTTCTCGGAGGACAGAACCCGTGGCGGGTGAACGTAGTCGGTCACCGTGGCGTGTTCTCCCACGCGCACCTGCCAGGGGAATTCGCCAAGCACGTAATTCGTATTCGCCTCTGCCGTCTGGAAATGTTTGTAGATTTCGCCGAGGTAATTCGCGGTCGTGAATCTGATGACAGGAAGTTCCTTGCAGACACTGATGTCGTTCCAATGCCCCTGGTATTCCGTCAGGTAACGCGTGGGTTTATACGGATTGAAGAGCACGTACTCATGCCAATCGTAGCGAATTCCCTCAACGGTGATGCTTCTCCTCTGAAAGCCGATGACTTCGTAATCCGTTCCCCGCAATTTGCCGCGCGTGCCTAGCGGAATCAGCGGCGGAACCTCTCCGGTGATCACATGAAATTTTTGCAGAATCTGCAGATTAGGATCTTTGGCATCCAGTATGGAATGACAGCTCGCGCAGACGACCGTCTCGGCATTCCCCATCGAACGGAGCACGATCCCCGCGCCGCATTGCGGACAGTTCAGCGCTTTCACTTGCGGCTTCGGCGGATTCGAAAGCGGCGGCGACCCCGTGCTCATCACCAACCCTCGAACTTTCGTAGATTTTTCAGCTTGAGCTCGTCGAACTCGACGAATTCGCCGAGATAAAGTGCGGTCTCTTCATCGCTGAAATCCAGTGTTGCGAATTTTCCAGTTTCGCTGCGAAGATCTGCAAACGTAACATCCGTCTTGTCCCAATATTGAAAGGGCAGCTCGCCCTCGACGCCGCGATAATGCGCCGGCGTAATCACCGTCAATGTGTATCGCTGATTATTCCAGTTGTATTGTTGCCCGACCTGAATTTGCGTGGCCGCCGGCAATCCGCTCGCGTTGCTGGCGAACGAAATTGCGTATTCATTCTGCGCATCGGATAGCCACGCGCTCGTCCCGTCGTTCATGGTGATGTGCCATTCATTCCAGCCACCCTGGTCGTACTCGTAAAGAATTCGGCCAATCACCACAAACGCTTTGTTTCGGTAAATGCCTTCCGTATTCAGTTGAATGGGCGAGCTGTCCGCCGGCAAATCGGCCACCTCGCCGACTTTCTTCAGATCTACATCCGTCCGCACGAGAATGCTCTTGCAATAAGGACAAACCGTCTGCACGCTGCTGGACCACTGGAAAACAATTTTCGCGCCGCAATTCGGACAGTTCGAAACGGGCTGGGTCATCGTCCGTTGCTCACCGGATACACAAAAATCGCCCTCACGCAAACTCTAGTCCCTCGCTGTTTGGTGAAGCGTCACTTCGTAAGGACGCGCTAGCCGCCGCACCGAAACATTTCTGGCATGGAAAAGCTGTTCGAGCGCCGCTTCAAAATTCCAATCCGCGCGCGGAACGCAACAAAAAAGATTCAGGCAAAGTGAATTGTGCTCGGGAAAAGTGTGGCAAGCGATATGCGATTCCGCCAGCAGACAAAGCCCAGTAATTCCGCCCGTTCCGGGGAACTGGTGCCACTGCGTCTCGCCGACGGGCCGCAACTTCAAGCCGCGAATCATTCCATGGAAAAGCGTTTCGACGGCCCGCAAATCGCGCAGTGATTCCGAGGAGCAACCGAACGCTTCGACCACCCATTCGATCCCGCTCATGCCGGCTTCACCCCTATGTCTGAGGCTTCCCACATTCCGGGCAGAACTTGCTGCTGCGCGGGATCGACTTCCCGCACTCGTTGCAAAACTTTGTGGTCGCGGAAGCCGCGCCCGCAGCCGCCGGAACCGCACCGCCGCCGGGCGCTCCCGATGGCGTGGACTGCTTTATCGCGTCCATCATTGCCTGTCCCATGGCCACGCCCGCGCCGAGCCCCGCTCCCACGCCAACTCCCCCACCGCCCTCATTTCCGGCGGCGATCGGAATCGCCTGCGCCACCTGATACTGCGTGAACTTGCCCATGTCTCCCAGCACGTTCATGCTGATGCGCTGGTCGAGCACTTTTTGCAGTTCGTCGGGCAGCGAGAGATTCTCAACAACGAATGTATCCAGCGAAAGACCGTAATCCATAAACGCAGGCTCGAGTTGCTCGCTGATTTTCTCAGCCAGCGCGCCCTGATTGGCCGCCATGTCCAGAAACGGCACTTGGCTTTGCGCAAATGCGTCCGTCATCTTCGCGATGATCGTGTTCCGCAATTGCCCTTCGAGATCAGCAACGTGATAAATGTCTCGTGTCCCGCTAATCTTTGAATAAAACGTCTTCCCATCCGCAACGTGATAAGAATAAATTCCGAAGCCGCGCAGCCGTATCGCGCCGAACTCTTTGTCCCGGATCGTGATTGGATTTTGCGTGCCCCAGTGCTGGTCGGTCTGAATACGCGAAGAGAAAAAATACACGTCGCTCTTGAAGGGCGACTGAAATTGCTTGTCCCAGTTCTTTAGATACGTAAGAATTGGCAGCGTGTTCGTGTTCAGTGTGTACAGCCCCGGCCCAAACGCGTCCGCCACTTTGCCTTCATTCACGAACACCGCCAGCTGCGATTCGCGAACAGTGAGTTTTCCGCCATTCTGGATTTCGCGGTCCTGCATCGGATAGCGGTACGCCAGAATGCCGTCCTCCGGCTCCGTCCAATCAATAACGTCAATCCACTGTTTTGAAATAAAGTCGCGAAGACTCATCCGGTACCTCGATTCCACCGCGGCTATTGAACGCCCCGGCCACTCAATAGACGCGATGCTACGGTGCGTTTCCCGGCCTGTCAATCTCATTCGAAAAACGCCCTCTCACATTTATTGCGAATCGTTATTCGCCGAAACGAGGTACCTCCCTGTGCAAACCAGGACGACGAATGGGCGGCTGCCCCGAGCAGGGTTCCCTATTTTTTCTCGATGCGAAATCGGCCAGAAACTCCACCTGTTCCTTTTTGCTGAACCCACAAAACACGGAGCATAGCGGGCGGGCGATCCTTTGTGCCCGTCAAATCATGTCTGGAGCTACGACTTCATGAGCGCGATGACCCACGACGGGAGGACGCTGAAGATGTTGATGCCTGAGATGTTGACACTAATTGATGAGTACACGCGAGAGTGCCTCGCGACCTGCGTGGCCAGAAAGCTGGGAAAGGTATGAAGTCATTGAAGCGCTGTCCGACATGATACTGCTGCGGGGAGTTCCGAAGAACATTCGCTCGGACAATGCTCCAGAGTTCATTTCGGAAGAACTACGGAAATGGCTGGCCAAGGTGGGCACGGGGACGTTGTACATCGAACCCGGAAGTCCATGAGAGAACGGATACTGTGAAAGCTTCAACGGAAAGTTGCGAGACGAGTGTTTGAACGGAAGAATCTTCTATTCATTGAGGGAGGCGCAAGTGGTGATCGAGAATTGGCGAGTGCGTTAGAACACGCTGCGGCCGCATTCGGCGCGTTTAGGCCGAAGCGGAGGGAGTGGCAAGCGGTTTTCGGGCCTTGTCGGTGCGAGACGCAAGCGATCTGACATAAATATTAATCTTACTTTACCTATGACATTAATCTAGGTTAACATTGTGGGCGGCCATGAACTCAACGGCAATCGCTCTCTTGTGGCTGCTTCTATCTGCCACACCCCAGCCACCGGCACCTGGGAACATCTGTGGTGTAGTTCAAGACCAGACGGGGGCGGCGATAGGCAACGCAGCACTCGAATTGACATCCGAAGGCATTCGCGTTACTGCCCAATCCGATGCCTCTGGACAGTTTTGCTTTAATAGCGTCGAGCCCGGTGATTATCAGCTCACGACGCGGGCACGCGACTTCCGGTTGGACCGCCGGCGTGTGGCCGTTCAAGCGGAGAAGTCAGAACGGCTGACCATTGCGCTCAGCCTTGAAACTGTCACTCAGCAAGTCACAGTGGCGGAGGGAACTGCCGACACGAATTCAATTAACGTCGCGCAGACACAGGTCAACCAGGGGCTCATCCAAAATCTCCCAAGCGAAAGCGTGAATGCCCAACTGAGTTCAATTCTTACCTTGGCAACGCCCGGCGTCGCGGCCGATTCAAATGGAGTCTTCCATCCGCTTGGTGAACACGCGGAAACGTCCTTTAGCGTAGATGGGCAACCGATTTCCGATCAGCAGAGCCGTATTTTCTCCAACCAGATCTCCGCAAACACCCTTCAGAATATGACAACGCTTCAGGGTGCACCTCCAGCCGAGTTTGGGGACAAAACTAGTCTGATTGTTCAGGCTACAACGCGATCGGGGCTCAACGCCGGGAAATCCGGCACGCTCTCATTGGGGTACGGCTCATTCGACACACCTACAGCAAGCATCACCCTTGCGTCCGGTTCAAAAGCCTTTGGGAACTTTCTGGCTTTGGATGGGCTCAACAGCCATCGGTTCCTCGACACCCCGGAATTCGAGCCTCTTCACGCCAGAGGGAATGCCGAGAGTCTATTCGACCGCATTGACTGGCAGCCCAGCGAAGCCACCGCGTTTCACCTTAACCTCGCCGCCGCCCATTCTTGGTTCCAGGTCCCGAACACTTATGACCAGCAGTCGGCGGGGCAAGACCAACGCCAGCACATGACGAGTTTCAATGTTGCGCTGGCATTCTCCCGCGTGCTCAGCCCCTCGCTCCTGCTTACGGCGAATAGCTGGGTTCGCCAGGATCGCGTGAACTATTTTCCCTCGGCCAATCTCTTTTCTGATCAGCCAGCAACTTTGTCCCAATCCCGGAGGCTGACAAGCACGGGATTCCGAAGTGATTTGACCTATTCACGTGGGCAGCACTCGATGAAGGCCGGTGTTCAGTTTCAGGCTACCCCGCTTTCCGAGTTTTTCACGACCGGCCTAACCGATCCCGGATTCAATTCCCCGTGTTTGGACGCAAATGGAATCGCCGTTCCAAATCCCTCGCTCACCAATCCCAGCCAATGCGCTTCCGGAGGGTACGCGGAAAATAGTTCATATCAGCCTGCCCTTTTGCCGTATGACCTTAGTCGCGGCGGGACTCTTTTCATCTTTCGCGGAACGGCCACGATCTATGAGGGCAGCGCGTACGCTCAGGACAGCATCAAGCTCGCTCAACTAACCCTGAACCTTGGCTTGCGTTACGACAACTACGCTGGCCTCAGCAATGCTTACGGCGTTCAGCCCCGGACTGGCGTCGCGTACCAGGTCCGCGCTACAGGAACCGTGCTTCACTTCTCCTATGCGCGAGTCTTCCTGACGCCCTACAACGAAAATCTGGTCCTATCCAGCTCTACGGGGCCCGGTGGGTTGGGCAATGGCTCACTTGGAGCCACGGGCGTTCAGCCGCTCACCACGGCCCGACGCAATCAGTACAACGTAGGCATTGAGCAGCAATTCGGTCCAAGGTTCAACATTCAGGCCGAATATTTCTGGAAGTACACCCACGGCGCATACGATTTCAACACCATTTTGAACACCCCGCTGAATTTTCCCATTCAGTTCCGCGAATCAAAAATCGACGGCGCGATGGTTCGGGCGACTCTCAACAATTTTCATGGATTGAGCGCCTTCACGGTTTTCGGGCACTCTCGCTCCCGGTTGTTTAGTCCGGAGACTGGGGGCATCAACTTCGGCACGGCTTACGCACCCGTAGCCCGCCCAGACCACGATCAGGGATTCGAGCAAACCACCAATGTGCAGTATCAGTTCCTGCAAAGAAGCAGGCATGGCCTATGGTTTGGCTTCACATGGAGGTTTGATAGCGGACTGGTCGTAGTGAGCGTTCCAGACTACGCGACTGCGCTCACCTTGACGAGCGACCAGCAGCAGGAGATTGGATTGTACTGCGGCAACATGTTCGCATCGGTGGATCAACCCTTGCGGAGTTGCAGCTCACCCCATTACGGTGCGACCCTGATCCATATCGTGCCACCCGGCACCTACAATCCCGATACGAATCCATCCCGCATCACGCCGCGCAACCTCTTCGACTTCGCTGTCGGGACGGACAGTCTGTGGAAGAAAGACACTTACGCCCTCAGTGGAAAGATCAGCGTCGTGAACGCAACGAACAAGGCTGCTTTGTACAATTTCCTTTCGAGTTTTTCGGGCACGCACTTCGTCTCGCCCCGTGTCGTCCAAGGTGAATTGACTTTCCACTTTTAGCTCGCACTTGCGAAGCGGTACCGGTCAGCCTCTTGTCTGCGTTTCTCTTCCATTTTGTTGTACTTTGATCGGGGAAACCTGGCGACGAAACCTGGAAAGTGACGGGACGTTTTCCAGGTTCTCCAATCCGGGAACCCCACCCCGACAGACGGGAAGTTCTCTGACAGTCCCACTCAGCCCGATTGCTTCAACGGAAAACTCCCCAACTCCGCATCCCGCACACACGCGCTCCTTAAGAACCATGGCGGAACCGAAGTCAGAGCTGAACTCCCGATCGGACCAGGGGACATCGAGGGCCTCATTGAACTCCTCAGGCCATCAGGCGCAAAAATGGCGCAAATCATCGCCCGATTGGGCAAAGGCTTTGGTAATCCCGAAATCGCCATGAAGGAACTTACAGCCCTCAGAGACGCCGCGGTTGGAGCAGGTCAGTCGGCAACAGGCTTCTACATCAAGGCCGATTCAACCATCTGCCGCGTAGGGAAGAACTACCTGACGGTGGCAAAAGACGGGAAAGTCTTGAGCTACGTGAAGAACGCAACGCCTGGCGAGAGAGTTGCCCTAAGATATTCCCAGCTAGGAGGCAAGTAACGCCGTATGCAATTAGTCTTTGAATTTGGCTCAGATAAGGTTAGCACTGTCGTTGAAGCGATCCGACGCGCCGTCGGCGACGTCCCCTATGACATGACATGCCTTCCAGCATCGGGCACCGAGTACGTTCCGACGAACGATACACTGGAATCAGCCGAGACCAAACTTGCAAAGGGAGACATTTCCGCCTTTTCACTCCACCCTCGGGAAGGGATGGTACGCTACGCACTCATCCTGAAGCCATACTTTGACGGACAGTCACTGTCGCTATACCTTGGCACGGTCGAGTACACGGGGCGCAACTACGAGCCAATCTGGGATTCGCTTCTCGCCACGCAGGGTCTGGCCTTTGTGTGCCTCGGCCTTGAAGAAGGCATTGAACTCACGGACGACCAACTCACCTTGGAGACTTTTCCGTGGACGTCTTGGTCCCTAGTCATTGCGGCGTTGCGCGATCCCCCAGGCTCAGCGACATGGACTACGCGCGAGGGGCCAGCAAAGAATTCATTTGCTGGGTCTCGCGGAAACGGCGACAGATTTAATGAAGACGTTGACTCCTAGCCCCGAGTAAACTCGGATGTCCTAACGACCGAGGGCCAACGCAGACAGACCGCGCGTTTCCGCTAGTATTTATAGGCCACCATCTCACCAGGCTCCCCTTCGGCGACGCCCTCCACTGCACCTGGTACAACGACACCCTCCACTTCACCGGCAAAGAACGCGACCAGGAAACCGGCCTAGACAATTTCGGCGCCCGCTACAACTCCTCCAACTTCGACCGCTTCCTGTCCCCAGATCCTTCCGGCATGGAACTTGCTAACCCCCTTGATCCACAGCAGTTGAACTTCTATTCGTATGTTCGGAATAACCCGCTCACGTTCACTGACCCCTTTGGATTGGACTGCGCGTACCTAAACGACGCAGGGAACGGGATTGAGAGCGTCGACACTAATTCAAGCGGTAGCGAGTGCCAAGGAACGGGAGGCTACTGGGTCAGTGGCCGAGTCAACCAAGTGACTGTCAACGACAACGGCACCTACAACTTCGGCTATAGCGGAATAGGCCCAGATGGAAATCTCCAATCCATAACTTATAACAATTACGTCGCACCACTGCCGCCAGGCACACCCAACATTCCGCCGCAGTGTGGTTACGACCTCCGTTGCGACTCGCAAGGGAACATCTTGGGAATGGCTCGCAACATGGAGAGCGACAACGGAACAAACTTTCTCTTGGGAGGGCTCTACAGTCTGGGGCTAAAACTCGGAGCCGGGCTGGTCGGGGGACTCTTCGACGCTGGCGCGGACGACGCCACGACCATAATTTTTGGACACGGCGCACGGCATCTGGCTGGTACTGGTCTACAAGAGGCTGCGGTTGAAAAAGCCATAACAACACAAATCCAAAAGACCGTTGCCGGTTCAGCGGCCACAGGCGAATTTTGGGGGCAAGTTACAGTTGATGGGCAACAGGTTTTTTATAGGGCCTTTACCCTCCCCAATGGCACAATCAACGTGGGCACCTACACTGTGGGGGCACCATGAAAGACGCCTTTCGATCAAACGCGGAATCGGACTTCCGAAAGCCAACGGACGAGGAACGCTCGTTGCTAGAACACCTCCTCGAAGCAGAGTTCCCGGGTAGAGATGAACTCGCTCCGATGGTCCGTAGCCTCCTCGTGAGAACTATAGACGAGCATGGCGGTTTAGAACTCCGAAGCGAGATTAGCGGCGAAGCCCCTGTCGTCAAGCGCATCCCGGTCGAAGCCGAGGCGAAGGGCGACGACGGCTTTAGGGTTCATGCGTTGCTTCATGTTGTTGGCGGCAGGCCCGTCGAGCTGGAAATTTACAAGGACGACGGCTCAACAGTGAAGCGAATGCCGCTTGCATCGGCCTTTGAGTTGATCGTCCTTCCGCCCGTGCCGAGCAAGGTTCACTGACCGTCCAGCACCGGCTGATTAGATGAACGTGTCGGCTCCTAGCTCCGAGTAAACTCGGATGTCCTAACGACGGAGGGCCAACGCAGACAGACCGCGCGTTTCCGCTAGTATTTATAGGCCACGATCTCACCAGACTCCCAATTTCCCGCCAACCCCCTCCACCCATTCCACCACCCGCGTCTCAATTCGAATTACAATCATCAAGTACTGTAATTTATATTAATACTATTCCATGCTGCCTTTCTCGATGCTTCCTCTGAGCCTCGGAAAACCCAGGGACGATCTCTGACACGCTTGCTCAGCCTGATCGCTTCAGCCAAGACCTGCCCAACCACGCATCCCGTACACCCGCCCCTCCCCGCCAAGACAAACGCATTTCAAAAAGCGATAATACGTCTCACTCGGATGGAAGATTCCCGAGTGCGCTGAACTGCGCTCCTGAAAAGCTATGCCTCAAGCGTGGAAAACTTTTCAGCCGCAAATCATCCGGCGGCGGAGTGTGTGTTTGTGCAAAAGCCAGCCCTGACTTCCGCCTCGCCGCCACTACCAACAACAATCGCATGGACCTCTATTCCTACGACACCGCCGGCAATCTCCTCAATGACGGCACGCATCAATATTTCTATGACGCGGAGAACCATTTGATCCAGGTCGATGGCACGCCCGGCTACTGCTCAACGCTCACCGGCACCGCCGCTACCGCCTGCTACGGCTATGATTCCCTTGGCCGCCGCGGTCACCGCACCGGCGTACACACCGACAACTGCGACGGCACCGGCAAACGCGACTACGCCTACGACTTGTCCGATCGCTGGGTCCTCGAGGTCAACTCCAACCAGACCGCATGCACCAGCCAGATTTACGCCGGAGGCCGCCACCTCACCACCTATTACGACGGCAACGTAATGTTTGAACACACTGACTGGCTCGGTACGCTTCGCCGGGAAAATTCAATTCAGTATCCCACAACTGGTTACCACGACTGCACCAGCCTCCCCTTCGGCGACGCCCTCCACTGCACCTGGTACAACGACACCCTCCACTTCACCGGCAAAGAACGCGACCAGGAAACCGGCCTCGACTATTTCGGCGCCCGCTTCAACTCCTCCAACTTCGGCCGCTTCATGACGCCGGATTGGTCGGCCAAGCCGCAAGGAGTACCCTACGCTGTTCTTGACGACCCTCAATCGCTTAATCTCTACGCGTACGTGCGAAACAATCCTTTGAACCGGACTGACCCAAGTGGTCATTGCACGGCCGACGGAGAGAAGCATGGCTTCTGGTGGTGCGTGGGACATGCGCTCGGAATTAACGAAACCCAAAAAGAGTTCAACGCGAGGATAAACAACGAACGACAGTGGCTACTTTCTAACGCTGCGAGGAACGGGGACCAAACCAATGCTCTCAGGAACGCCTCCGCTGCCCAGGTCGATAACCTATATTGGCAATGGACTAAGTCTCTTGAGCAGGCGCGATGCGGTGGCTTTCTTAATTATTGCGAAAATGTGCTTGAGGCCAAAGACTATCAGCGTGCCTCAGATGGCTCTTTCGTTCCCTTGGTTAGACTGCACGGCGACTCGACAATCACCCAAGGCAATTCAGCCGGGTATCAGTATTGGAGCGGCAAGTCAACCCAAGAGATCATCGAATCCCTGAAACCAGGGGCTGAGAGCCCCCTGACAGTAAGACCAAATGGAACGATTTTGGACGGGAATACGCGGATCAAAATACTGGAAGAGCGAGGTATCGACATAAACAAACTTGAGAGAGTTATCATCGAAAAGGTTCCCCTGGACCCACTACCATGACTACCAAGGTCTTCTCTGAGTGGCTCATTGGCTTGGCGCTCCACGAAAGAGCGAGGTTTCTCATCCGGGTTGGCTCTCAGCTAACGATCTATGCCCGGGAATACAGTATATCGGGTTCCAACTCGGAGAATGATGCCTTAAACCACAAAAGATTACTTGGGATCAACGAGTTGCAGCACAAACTCCTGGGCCAGGCCGGCCTCTATCTGGATGGTGAGCACGATAAGATCTATCCAGACCATGTATTCAGCGAAATTGTGTTCCAAACAGCCGAACACTACGGAATTACAAGCGATCTCACTACCGCGATTCGATATGCTCAGCAGAAAACCCAGAAACCAGGGGCTGAGGCAGTCGAACAGAATCCTCAATCAACCACTGATATATCATGACACAGGTACTATCTACTCCTACGACGCACTGACCTTCATGTACGACTGCCCAGTTCAACACGCGCATTTTACCTACAAATTCACCGGCAAAGAACGTGACCAGGAAACCGGCCTCGACTACTTCGGCGCCCGCTTCAACTCCTCAAGCATGGGCCGCTTTATGTCTCCCGACGGACCGCTATTAGACCAAGAAGCGAGCGACCCTCAAAGTTGGAACCTATACAGCTACGTCCGTAGGGCGAGGGGGATTGGAACGTGCGAAGAAATTGGTCTTAAAGCGATACCAGCCGCGGCGCAGGCCTAAGGGCATGTCTAACGAAGTCGGCCGTGTCAAGAACGATTCGGAATCCTTTCTGACTCAAAATCCCGGGACGGACAGGACGATTTCTCAAACGCTTGCTCAGCCCGATCGCTTCAGCCAAGACCTCCCCAACCCCGCACTCGCACACACGCACCCGCCGCCAAGACAAACGCATTTCAAAAAGAGATAATACGTCTCACTCGGATGCGAAGCTCCCAAGCGCGCTGAACTGTGCTCCTGAAAAGCCATGCCTCAAGCGTGGAAAACTTTTCAGCCGCAACTCATCCGGCGGCGGAGTGTGTGTTTGTGCAAAAGCCAGTCCTGACTTCCCCCCCTCACCCCTCTTCGCACAAAGCTGCGCGCCTTCTGTTCGTGCTCTTCCTCCTCTCTCTTCCCCTGCTAAATCCCTGGGTCCGCGGCGACGGCGTCGGCTACTACTCCTTTGCCCGCGCTCCTCTCATCCAGCACAATCTCGATTTCACCGCCGACTACCGGCACGCCAACGAAAGTTTCCGCGAAAATCGCTTCGACAAAAACGGCCAGCCCCTCCCCGAATTTCGCACCCGCACCGGCCACCTCGAAAATCATTTCACCGTCGGCCCCGCAATGCTCTGGTCTCCTTTTTTGCTTCTTGCCCACGCCGCCGTTCTTCTCGCGCGCACGATGGGCTCCGCCATTCCCGCCGACGGCTTCTCCTGGCCCTACCGCATCGCCATGGCCCTCGCCACAGCAATCTACGGCTTTCTGGGCCTTCTGCTTTCCTTCCGCCTCGCCCGCAAATACGTCGAAGAGCGTTGGGCTTTCCTCGCCACTCTGGCCATTTGGTGGGCCAGCTCTCTTCCCGTTTATATGTATTTCAATCCCTCCTGGTCCCACGCCCATTCCGCGTTCGTCGTCGCCCTTTTCCTGTGGTACTGGGACAGGACGCGCGGCTCGCGCACCCTCATTCAGTGGACCTTGCTCGGCGCGATTTCCGGCTTGATGCTCGATGTCTATTACGCCAACTTGATGGTGCTCCTCATTCTCCCGTTCGAAGCATTGCACCAATACGCCGTCGCTTTTCGCTCGAGCACGCCAGCCCCGCCGCCCGCCCCGGATGTTCCTCGCGAATCAACCGCATTAGACGCTCCCGCAACTCCGTCCATCTCGCAACTCCTTGCGCGTCATTTCGTCTTTGCGATCACGCTCTTGCTCTGCCTCGCGCCCACATTTGTTGCTCACCGCATCATCTATGGCGGCGCCTTCAAAACAGGCTATCTCTCGGTTTCCTCTTGGAACTGGACCTCTCCGGTTCTTCTCTCCGTCCTTTTTTCTTCGGATCATGGACTTTTATCTTGGACGCCGATCCTTATATTCGCTCTCGTTGGCCTCTTCGCGTTCTGGCGAAGCGTACCTCGCGTCGGCTCTCTGTTTTTGATCGCCGCCCTCGCTTTTTATTATTTCATCGCTTCCTATCCCGATTGGGCCGGCATCTCTTCCTATGGAAACCGTTTCTTTGTCTCCCTCACTCCACTTTTTGTTCTGGGCCTCGCTGTCTTTCTCGAACGCTTCACACGCAACTTTCGCACGCGCCGCGCCGCGCTCGCTTCCGCATCCGTTTTTCTCGCCTGCTTTGTTTTGTGGAACGCCGGCCTGATGTTTCAGTGGGGTACCCATCTGATCCCCGCGCGCGGCCCCATTCCTTTTCCGCGGATGATTCGAAACCAGTTTCTAGTCGTTCCGCGCCAGATTTACTCCCAGCTCGAAATGTATTTCTTCCGCCGCAAAGCTCTCATGCAGCAAATCGAAAAGCGCGACGTGGAACAGTTGAAGACCAATCCTCCGCCTCCCTGAACCTTCTTCTCCGTGTCCGCCGCTTCCCAAATCGCTTCGTCCTTCTAACAAATTGCGGCGCGGAGCGTCGCGAGCGGCGTTTATCTCTGCTAATCTAATCGGGGGTCCATCGTGGAATTCTTGTGAGCGCTTGAGGGCTTTGAGAGCTCCCAAGTGTTCTCGAGATTTCCTGTGCTCCCATTCTAAACATTCGTTGGACAAACATTTTTTGGAGTTTCACGAAGAATCGATGGCTTCCGTCACCGCACCCGCTTCGCCGCTTCCCGCGCCGCACGCCGCGCCCGTAGTCGTGCGCATCGAGCCGCCGCGCGGCTGGCTTGATTTGCGGCTTGGCGAAGTGTGGGCTTACCGCGAGCTGCTTTATTTTTTCGTGTGGAGGGATGTAAAGGTCCGCTACAAGCAGACCGCGATCGGCGTGGCGTGGGTGGTGCTGCAGCCGCTGATGACCATGGGCGTTTTCACACTTTTTTTTGGGCGGCTGGCGAAGCTGCCATCGGACGGATTGCCTTATCCCGTTTTTTATTTCACTGCGCTGGTGCCCTGGACGTATTTCGCGACGGCGCTGCAATCGTGCACCGCGGTGGTGGTGGACAACCAGCGGGTGATCACGAAAGTGTTTTTTCCGCGGCTGGTGCTGCCGATTTCAGCGGTCATTTCCGGGCTGGTGGATTTCAGCATCGGCTGCATCGTGCTTGGAGTCGTGCTCGCGGTTTATCACATGCGGCCTGGAGTCGCCGCGCTGTGGCTGCCGGTGCTGGTTCTGCTGACGGTGCTGACGGCGCTGGGCGTGGGACTGTGGATGTCCGCGCTGAACGCGCTGTATCGCGACGTAAAATATGTGGTGCCGTTCCTGATGCAGTTCTGGATGTTCGCATCGCCGGTGGCGTACCCGTCGTCGCTGGTGCCAGTGCGGTGGCGCTGGCTGTACGGGCTGAACCCGATGGCGGGTGTGATTGACGGGTTTCGCTGGACTCTGACGGGGCACGGGCAGCCGCCGGGTCCGCTTTTGCTGGCGTCGACGGCGGCAGTGGTGCTGGTCCTGTTTGGCGGGCTCTTCTTCTTCCAGAAAATGGAAGGAGCGATAGCGGACCGGGTGTGAGGTGATTGGTACCCCCCCATACACCGGGTGTTTTGCCGAAAGAGTGCGCAAGAGATTGAAAAGACAGAGGATAACATTTTGTAGAGTGCAAAAGAGTGCGGAATAGTGTGAAAATAAAGGCGTTAGCCCGTTTGGTGGCCCGGGACGGGCCTTTGCGGAGCTCAGCGAGTTGCCAACAGGGATATGCCGGATTCAGCAAGGAAAACATGGCGTATGTTAGTAAGAAAGTGACGTCAAGTCAAGGGAAATGCAGCGAACGGTCGTTTTAGGCGGTTGAACGGTCGCGAAGCGCAGGGAACGGCGGAACATTGAAACTCGGAATGGGTTAAGGAAACGATGAGCAGAGCGGTGATACAGGCGGAAGGGCTGGGGAAAAGCTACAAGCGCGGGGTCGTCGTGGATCCCGGACTGCGGCATTTGCTCGACCGGTTCGTGAAGTCGCCCCTGGCGGCGCTTCGCAGGGAGAAAGAGGAGACGTTCTGGGCGTTGAAGGACGTTTCGTTGGAAGTGAATGAAGGCGAAGTACTTGGGCTGATCGGGCGAAACGGAGCGGGCAAGACGACCCTGCTGAAAGTACTTTCGCGGATCACAAAGCCGACGACGGGCTGGGCGGAGATTCACGGGAGGGTCGGGTCGCTGCTGGAAGTGGGGACGGGATTTCATCCCGAGTTGACGGGGCGGGAAAACACGTTCCTGAGCGGTGCCATTTTGGGAATGAGTAAGCGGGAGATCGAGCGGAAGTTCGATGAGATTGTGGCGTTCGCAGAACTGGAAAAGTTCATCGATACGGCGGTGAAACACTATTCGAGCGGGATGTACGTGCGGCTGGCATTTGCGGTTGCGGCGCATCTGGAGCCAGAGATTTTGCTGGTAGATGAGGTGCTCGCCGTCGGAGATATCAATTTCCAGAAGAAATGCCTCGGGAAGATGGGAGATGTTGCACGAGCGGGACGCACGGTGGTTCTGGTGAGCCATCAGCTGAATCAGATTCGCAGGCTGTGCCATCGTGTGATTTGGGTTGATGGCGGCGCAATTCGCCAAACCGGGCCCTCATTTGAGGTTGTCAGCGCGTATGAAAGGGCCATGGCTTCCGGAGGGCAAGAAAGCGAGAAACATAGTAACAGAGCTTCCACAAAGGGCCGGTTTGTTCGTTGGGAGATCGCAGGGAACGACCCTGAGAGCGCCAACTTGGTTACAGATTTAGGGCCGCTCACAGTTAGATTCTTCGTGCAAGTTTCCGAGAGGATTAAGAGGGGCGTGCATGGGGTGGCACTGTTTGACGCGGAGCGTCACTTGATATGGGCCCGGGCGGCGTCGGATTTGGACCTGGCACCGGGCCTGCACGTCTTGGACTATCGACTCCCGATGCTGCCACTCAAACCGGGAATCTACCAATGGCTGGTGAGCTTGTGGGAAGATTCAGAAATGCTCGAAATGTGGGAATGCACACCGGACATGAACATTGCTTCGGAAGGTCACCAGCATCATAGTGACCTTTGGAACGGGATTTTAAACCTTCCTTCCGATTTTTCGCATAGCGCGGCACAGGAGGTGAAGGTTGAGCGCTCCTCGAGTCTTTGATTTAGAGCACTACGAGAAACTGAATACAGCGCGGTCTACGGTGGTCGGGGATCTCTTGGGCGAAGTCGCGTCACAAGTCAAGCTTCAGACGGCGATCGACGTGGGAAGCGGGCTGGGTTACTTTTCGGCCTATCTCCATTCACTCGGACTGCAGGTGACTGCTGTTGACGGGCGCCGGGAGAACGTCGAGGAGGCTGGCCACCGAGTGCCTCAAGTAAAGTTTCATACGATCAACGCGGAGGATCATGCGCTGCGCGAACTAGGGCAATTCGACCTGGTGTTTTGTTTTGGCTTGCTCTATCACTTGGAGAATCCTTTTGTTGCTGCACGCCACCTTCACGCGCTAACGAGGAATTTGTTGCTCGTGGAGAGCGTTATTTTTCCCGGGTCAGAGCCCATTATGGCTCTAGTCGACGAGACCTCCAACGAAGACCAGGGTCTTAATCATTTGGCCTTTTATCCAACGGAGGCATGCCTCGTAAAACTGCTGTATCGGGTCGGCTTTCCGAACGTCTACCTGTTTTCTCGTATGCCTGAACACGAGCACTACCGATCTAGGCATAATGCGAGACAGGCGCGAACCATGCTTGCCGCCTCTCAATCGCCTCTACTAGCGTCTCTGCTGCAAGTCGCGCCAGAACCAAGCACCGAAATCCAGCCTTGGGACCCTCGTAGCGGCGTGGAGAAGGAAGCTTTGTTGCACAAGCTGCGCCGATTCGTAAGAAGGTCTTTATAGAATAAAGTAAATTCGCTGAAGCATCATATTGGCGGTAGCCTTCGGGTGAAGGAGGGCAGGATTGAGATTCGAACGCCGCTTGGTGCCGATCTATCTTCCTAAATGGGTGCATGAGTCGGTCGTGAGGGTAAAGCGTGCGTTCATCCCTGCGGCGCGGCCGACATCTCCGATCACCATTTTGGGCGAGCGAAACGTCGAGTGGGCATTTCTTAGTACTGAGATGCCGAACGGGCCTGGCGAGGCCCTGGAGTTCGGGTGCGAACAAGGGTACATGAGCTTGTTAGCAGCACAGAAGGGCTTCCGCGTGCTGGCGAACGACCTCCAGCGACAGGAGTTCACCTGGCAGCACCCTAATGTCACATTTTGCGAAGGGGATTTTCTAGGGCTTGAGCTTCCGCTCAATCATTTCGATCTCATCATCAATTGCTCTTCGGTGGAGCATGTCGGTGTGGCAGGCCGGTACGGGATCTCAACCGAACAACACGACGGCGATATCGAGGTGATGAAGCGATTCAGTGAAATCCTGAGGCCGAGCGGACTCCTGCTGATGACGGCACCGTGCGGACAGGATACGGTGCTGGAGCCATGGTGCCGGGTTTATGGTTCGCAACGGCTCCCTAAGCTTTTTGCACCGTTTGAGGTTGTTAAGGAGGTCTACTGGGTCAAGGATTCCGAGAATCGGTGGGTGTTTGCACCTCGCGGGGTTGCGCTCGCCTTTCAGGCGCGCAATGACGCCCGTTATGGACACTGGTGCGCCTATGCGCTCGGTTGTTTTGTCCTTCGCAAGAGTCCTACGGAAGCTGCACTGTGATCACTTTCTTTGCGACGGCGAAACCGTATCGAAGGCACGATGAGATTGTCCAGCGTAACGCGTTAAGGAGCTGGACGCTGGTGCGTCCCGACATAAATGCTTGAGAGAACAGCTCAGCAAATGACGATAAAGAGAGTCCTGATTACTGGCAGCAGCGGTTTGATTGGTTCCGAGGCGGTGGAGCATTTCGACCGTCTGGGGTGTGATGTAACGGGCGTGGATAACAATATGCGGCGGACATTTTTCGGTCCGGCGGGGGACACTGCCTGGAATTTGCAGCGTTTAAAAAGTGTAACCAGGCATTTCGCGCACGCGGACATCGACATTCGCGATCGTGCGGCGATCGAGGATTTGTTTCGACGAAACCGGTTCGACCTGATCGTTCACTGCGCGGCTCAGCCCTCGCACGATAAGGCTCGCGACATTCCGCTGCTGGATTTCGAGGTGAACGCGCTGGGTACCGTCAATTTGCTGGAAGCGACGAGGCAGCGCTGCCCAGAGGCGGCGTTCGTATTGATGAGTACGAACAAGGTTTACGGAGATGCGCCCAACGAGATCCCAATCAAAGAGATGGAAACGAGGTACGAGTATGCGCGGCCGGAGGATTTCGATGGGGTCAGCGAAAATTGCCGAATCGACCGGACGCTGCATTCGCTTTTCGGAGCATCAAAAGCATCGGCGGACCTGATGGCGCAGGAGTACGGCCGATATTTTCAGATGAATGTGGGTGTGTTCCGCGGCGGCTGTCTGACGGGCCCTTCGCACTCCGGCGTGGAGCTGCACGGCTTCCTTTCGTATTTGGTGAAGGTGGCCGTGACGCGGGGCCGTTACACGGTTTTCGGATACAAGGGCAAGCAGGTACGCGACAACATCCACAGTCACGATGTCGTCCGGGCGATTGAGGAATTCGCGGCGAACCCGAGACCCGGGGAGGTTTACAATTTGGGAGGCGGACGCGGCAACAGCATTTCGATGATTGAGGCGATCCGAAGAATCGAGGAACTCACCGGCCGCAAGCTGGACTGGCACTACGTGGATGAGCCGAGGCGAGGGGACCACATTTGCTATATTTCGAATCTGGCGAAATTCAAGAGCCATTATCCAAAATGGGATATCACTCGAGGGCTCGATAGGATTCTGGAGGAGATCGTCGAGTCGCAGACAGCGCGGCAGAAAGTATAAGCAGTCTGGCCAGTAGAAAATGATCACTTTTTTCACCACAGCGAAACCATTTGTCGGGCACGACGGGATCATTCAGCGCAACGCTCTCCAAAGCTGGAAACTGTTGCACCCCGACATTGAAGTGATCCTGTTCGGGGATGACGAAGGCGCAGCGGAGGTTTGCGCGGAGCTGGGCTTGATTCACGAACCGCAGGTGAAGCGGCATGAGAGCGGCGCGAAGTACCTGAACTATATGTTCGCGCGGGCTCAGGAAATAGCGCGGCATAACTATGTGTGCTTTTCGAATTGCGACATCGTACTGTTCAAGGATTTCCTGAAGGCGTTTGAAATTGCGCGCTCATGGAGCTTGAGTTTCCTCGCTGTGGGTCGAAGGTGGGACACGGACGTGACGGCCCCTATCGATTTTCAGGAAGAGGGTTGGGATCGGGATTTGCGCAGGCTGGCAGTTAGCACGGGGATACAGCAGGACGACCGCTGGATCGACTTTTTTCTATTCAATAGGGGCTTGTACGACTCCATGCCGGCACTTATCGTCGGCCATTGCTATTGGGATAACTGGATGGTTTGGATGGCCCTATCCGCCGCGAGCGTGCCGGTGATCGATGTCAGCCGGTACGTTACGGCGGTGCACCAGAATCATGGTTACAACCCGAGATTTGGCCGGAGTAAGGGAGGGCGCACAGACCCGCTATCCCAATGGAATCTCGAAGCAATCGGCGGCGCCAAGCACACAAGGACCATCCTAGGCGCAACTCATCGAGTCGACTCTGCTGGCCGGATCAAGCGAAACTTGTGGCATTATGTGCCGCTCCTGCGACTAAGGCAGATAGGCCGACCCTTGCTTTATGATCTCTGGCTACCTGCCTGGCACTTCGCCTTGGGCCTGACGAGGCCGGTACGCCACGCACTCGGGCTCAGATCCAAGGGAAATGGCTCCCGGTTCTGAAAGTCGTAAGTTTTGAGCTTGGACGCGCACTCTTAGTTTCGTTACCACTGAACGCCGGGATACAGACTCCCGATGCGCATACCGCGATACGCGTATTGTCCCGCAATTACCATTTTCCAGATTGTCTGCGGTGTGGAGCTCTGGGTAACTTCGAGGATTGTCCCGCTGCCAACGGCCAGAGAACCGTTGCTGGCTTCTGCGTATTCCAAATTGTTATTTTGGAGCACTTGTGCGTTGCCGCCAAAGAAGGAGTAGTCCTCCGCGTTCGGATGGATGAGAAATTGTGCGGTCATAGCGGTCTCGTCGATATTGAAGATGGGGACGGTGCTGTAGCAGGCGACGGTTTGACCGGCGCCGCAGCCCCCGCCGGCGCCATCGACGACGGCGCGATCATTGCCATTATCGAAGAGGGTCAGGCCAAAATTGCCGGTGGTATTCGAGGTTGTGAACGAAGGGCCATGCTGGGCGAAGAACCAGTCGTGCAGGTTGGTGTCGGGCGTGCCATCCGCATTCAGGAGGGCGAAATTGGCCGTGTCCTGCATGGTCGTATCGGTGGGAAGCACCGCGCCCAGCTTCCACAAAATGTCGCCAGCGCCAGCGCCGTTCGCGTAATCAATTTTGACAAGCCAATTCTGATGACGGATGGAAATGATGAGGTTGCCGTCGTCCTTGGAATAGAGGATGGCGTTGGTGTGGGTCCAGTCCGATTGTGAGAATGGCCGACGGTTAAGATCCAGATGGTTGAATTCATTCCAAGCCCACACGGGCTGGGGAGTGTGAGCGGGATTGTTGCCGCCGACATTTTCCATATCTCCGAGGTCAATGATCACGTCGCCGACTACAGGAAGGCCGGGAGGCTGCGTGCTGGCAATGACAATTAGATGTCCATTCGGCAGGATGACAAAATCGTGGTGCGTGCCGATCACGGTGACGTTGCATTCCGCGCAGGTTGCCGCAGCGAGAGCGGTGTTGAGCTGTGCTCCCGTCATTTGCCAAATGACGTTTCCCCCTAAATCGACTTCCTGCATCATGGAGTTAGCCCCGTCAGTAGGCCCGCCATTGAAATTGATGACGAAGTTTCCGTTCGGTTGTAGCTTGATCGGGTCTGCAAAGACGCCTGCAGACAAGACCGGACTGTAAGTCCAGATGACGTTTCCCGCTAAGTCAGTGGCCGCAAGCGGGGACAGGCCCGTCGAAGCCCCGAAGTTAATGAGGTCTAGCAGTTCGACGCCGGGCTGAGGAGTCATGCCCACAGTTGTGGTGGCGGTGATGTTGGGGGCGGTTCCAGCGGGAAGAGCGCCGGTGGTGAAAGTGAAGTCGGCGTCGTTGAAGCTGGTACCGTCGGCGAACTGGATGACGCCGCGCATGTGGTAGGGAGTGGACTGCTTCATGCCGGCGACGTAGAGAGGAGTGGAGAGGAGGCCGCCGAACTGGCCGGTGGGGACGGTCCAGGTGTTGAGGCCGTAATTTGTGTCGAGACCGAACTGGACGCTGACATTGGCGGGAGCGGCGGTGTTCACGGAATATTGAGCGACCTGGACGTTATTGGTGGGGGAGAAGGCGCCGGGAGCGACGACGTTGACGCTGGCGAAGGCGGACTTGGTGGGATCGGTCTTGCTGGTAGCAGTGACGGTGACGATGAGGCTCGGAGAGCCGGGCGGAGGAGTGTAAAGGCCGGTGGAGTCGATGGTACCGGGAGGGGCCAGCGCGCCGGGGCCGGAATTGAGGGAAGCGGCGAGAGAGAAGCTGACGCCGTTGGGATCACCCGTGGCGGTGAATTGCAGAGACTGCGCTACGCCGATGGCGGAAGCGGGCGGAGTGAGGGTGATGGCGATGGGATTGGCGGTGCCGGAAACGTTGATGACCTGAGGGGAGCTGGAGGCGTTGTCGGTGATGGTGATGGTTTCGGAGAGCGAGCCGGAATGGGCGGGAGCAAAGGTGACGGAAATGTTGCAAGTGCCCATGGGAGCGATGGAGCCGGAACAGGAATTGGAGTTGGTGAAATCGGCGGTGTTGGAGCCGCCGAAAGCGACGGAAGAGATAGCGAGGGCGGCGTTGCCGGAATTGGTGACGACGACCATCGTGGGAGCGCTGGTGGCGCCCTGGGAGATGGCCGTGAAGGTGACGGGGTTGGGGGCGATGGTGACGGCGGGAGTTTGCGGGGCCGAATAGTTGCTCGAGCAGCCGGCGACGAAGAGGAGCAGAGGAAGTACACAAAGAGCGAGCGAGCGAAACTCCAAGAGCCGAATTTTGGACACGCGAGTATTCCTTCGAGAGAGTTTAGGAGGAGCTGAGACCCCGAACATTTTTAACACGAAACGGGAGAAAAGTTGCTGGCTCTTTGTAGGTTGGGCGAATCGGCAAAGCGTGGCGGCCGAGGGCGTAGAGGAGCCCGTGCGGGCGGGAGGGACGGAATAAAACAACCAGTAGAGTACCTTACAATAAATACTCTTGCATTCCGGGCTGGATATGATTACTATTCGCCTACTTTCTAGTCGCGCTATTCTTACTGGCCATTAGCAAAACTTCAGAGAGCGGCAGAAAGGGCTTTTGCGGCTGTGCGCGGTTCGAACGCGACAGATCCGCTGAAGCGCGCGAACGTTGGCGAGCCCGACAGCCCCCTCGGGAATAACGCCGACATGGAGTCCAGCCCCATGTCCGTCATCCATGGAATGCCCTGCGCCGAGGCGGAGACTGCGGCGCCCACGATCACAACGGAATTCACGCTGAAGCTTTCACCCTTTGACCTGCCGCACTATCGCCGGTTGATTGCGGCGCGTGCGGAGACGATCCGGCGCGTGGTCGGAAGACTGAAAGATGTATTTCAGCTGTCCAGCGCGCTGGACGCCGGCTGCGGCGTGGGATTTTTCTCAAAAACGCTCGAGGAGTGTGGGCTGAATGTCTGTGGCTTCGATGGGCGCGAGGAAAATGTGATCGAGGCGCGGAAGCGTTTTCCGCGATTGCCCTTCGAAACGGCGGATATCGAGGATCCGAACATCCGTGAACTGGGACGATTTGATTTTGTGCTTTGCTGCGGATTGCTCTATCACCTGGAGAACCCGTTGAGAGCGTTGCGCAATTTGCGCGCGTTGACGGAAAAATGCTTGCTGCTCGAAAGCATGTGCATCCCTGGTGAGAAGCCGTCCATGCTGCTGCGGGAAGAGCCGCGTACCGAGGATCAGAGTTTGACGGACATGGCGTGCTACCCGAGCGAAGGCAGCATCGTGAAGATGCTGTACCGCGCCGGCTTTGCGGCGGTGTACCGGGTGATTCCGCTGCCGAGACATGACGATTATCGCGACACGCAAGACCATGCGCGGAAGCGAACGGTCTTGTTGGCGTCCAACGCCCCGGTGGATGTCGCGGGATTCCGGTTGTGTTCCGAACCGCGCGAAGCGCACGATCCGTGGGCCAAAGTTCCTCCCGCACGAGGGAACCTGGTTGAGCGCTTTAGTCAATTTGTGGCAAAGCCCGCGCGCAAGCAGTACCTTTCGCTGGCGTTTCGCGCGCGACGCGTGTTCCCCGAGATGCCCATTCCGCTGCGTCTCTCGTTTGGGGCGTGGTGGCTGGCGAAGAAAGGCGCACTCGATCGCGAGCTAATCTATAACAGTTTTGAAGAGACCGAAACGCGCTTCGTGGAGCGCCTGTTGCGGCCGGGGATGACCGTGCTCGACATCGGAGCGCACCACGGTTTATACACGTTGCTTGCCTCGAAACGAGTCGGCCGTAACGGGAAAGTGATTGCGTTTGAGCCTTCGCCCAGAGAATGCCGAAGGCTTGCTCAGCATGTGCGGGTAAATCGTTGCCGCAATACTGAGATTGAAGCCTGCGCACTGGGAGCCGAGAGCGGCGAAGCGGATCTCTACCAAGTAGATGGTTCGCTGGACTGGGGCAACAGCCTGCGGCCGCCCGCGCTGCCGGAGCCCACGCGGCGGCTGCGCGTGAAGGTAAAGACGCTGGATGACGTGCTTGCAGAACGCGGAATCACACAAGTGGATTTCATCAAATTGGATGCGGAAGGCGGCGAACTGGCAGTCCTGAAAGGGGCACGAAAGCTGCTGCAAACGGCGCCACGGCCCGCGATTCTCGCCGAAGTGGAAAATATTCGCACACGTCCGTGGGGGTATGCCGCCCGTGAAATCATGCAGCTTCTGGCAGAGTGGAATTATCGCTGGTTCGCACTGAGCGACGCCGGCACTCCCTATCCTGCATCGGCGGACACAGATGCCTGCGATGCGAACCATTTGGGGCTCCCCGACGAGCGCGTCGAAGAATTCCTAAACCTGGTGAGTGAATCGGGGGACCCTTGTTACCCACAGATGCGTTAAGAGGTCATCGACGCTCCGAGCGTCCGCGAGTGCTGCTATCCTTGCAACGGGGAGGACGTCTCTCGCTCGCCCCAGTCGCCCGCGAGACGACTGCCTCCCACAAAACCGTTTCGACGAAAATGCTTACCTTTTTCACGACTGCCAAGCCGTTTGTGGAGCACATCGGCGTCATCCAGCGAAATGCCTTGAGAAGCTGGAAGCTTCTTGATTCCGACGTGGAGATTATTTTGTTTGGTGACGATGTAGGCGCGGCTGATGTAGCGAGGGAGCTGGAGATTCGTCACGAATCCCATACCGAGAAAAATGAACTCGGCACGAACCGCGTCGACTACATGTTCCATCGCGCTGAGGAGATTGCACGCCATGACCTCCTCTGCTATGCGAACTGCGACATCATCTTCCTGCCGGACTTTCGCCAAGCCCTCAAACGAATGAAAAAGCAATATGCCCGATTTCTGCTGCTGGGCAGACGCTGGGACGCGAAAGTCAACGAGCCCATCGATTTTTCGGCCAAGGATTGGGCGGAGCAGATGCGCAGACGGGCATTTGAGAAAAATGAGCAACGGCCGCCGTGGTTCATAGATTATTTCGCTTTTTCCAAGGGGCTCTTTGGACCAGACCTTCCGCCTCTTCTGATCGGCCGCGCTGCCTGGGACAACTGGATGGTCTGGAAAGGAATTGAGTCCGGGAATCCAGTAATTGACGCATCTGCGGTCGTAGTCGCAATTCATCAGAACCACGATTATCTCCACCATCCGAAAGGCAAAGCAGGCGTTTACGACGGCGAGGAAGCCAAGTACAACTTTGAGTTGGCGGGCGGCTGGAAACATATGCGAATCATCTCGGATGCTCCGCTGCTTTTGTCGCAAGATCGCCTAAGGAACAATTGGAAGCGCTTCGGCAATATTCTCAAGCGAAACCCCACTCTGCCGTGGTATTCCGATTTTCTCGCCACAGTGTGGCATCCCATCTGGTTTTTCTTCTTGGACGTAACACGCCCGCTCAGGTCCGCTCTCGGGATACGCCGCAAGCGAGGAAACTGATTGGTTGCGTTGCGCTTGAGAACCTGACGTTGCCTTCCGCGCAAAACGGCGCCGAAAGGTGAGCCCGTGAAACCGCTGATTACAGCACTGATCGACACCTATAACCACGAGCGCTATATCGAGCAGGCCATTGAGAGCGTACTGGCGCAGGATTTTCCCGCTGAACAAATGGAAGTGCTGGTGGTGGACGATGGTTCGAGTGACCATACGGCCGAACGCGTCCGGAAATATGGCTCGCGGGTCCAATATTTCCTCAAACAGAATGGCGGACAAGGGTCGGCGGTGAATTTCGGCGTCCAGAAGGCTCACGGGGAATTCATAATTCTCCTTGACGCAGACGACTATTGGTTGCCAGAAAAGGTGCGGCGCGTTGTAGAGAGATTTGAAGCGAATCCCGAGGTGGGCATGATTCATCATCGCATGCGAGAGCTGGACGCCCGTACAGGCGAGCTTCGCGATGGCCATTTCTTGCCCCTAAGCGGCAACTTGGCAGCTACCACCGAAAAAATTCTCACCTTCCAGCCGACATCTATGTCCAGCCTCGCTTTTCGCAAGGCTACGTTGGAAAAGGTCTTGCCGATTCCAGAGGCCGTCACCATCCAAGCCGACGGATACATTCAAGCGCTCGCAGTATTTCTTGCGCCCGTGGTCGCCATCGATGAGCCTCTCGCGATGTACCGGTATCATGGCTCGAATCTCTATTTCCTATCGGAGGCAAAGGAAGACAGAGATAAGGATATGGAGAGGCGAAAGAGGCGGGCCGTGACGCTTCGCGCGCTCCTCAATGGAATGACAGACTGGTTCCGTTTGCAAGGTTATGATTTGGCTCAACAACCGGTTCGCGCGACCCTGAGCCGATGGACCACGCTGCTTGAGCGCGAGGAATTTGCCATCGCTCCGCCGGGACGCATCCGATTCTTCCGGCATCTACTCGCATCCAACCGGAGTCACTTCGGCGTGATGACCAGGCGTCTGCAGCTGATTAATTACTTCAACATGATGGGTTCGTTGGTCGTCGGTTATAAGCATTTTCACCGGCTGGATGAGTGGCGCGAAACCCTGACTCGTCGAATCCATACACGATGCGGCATTTGCTCTGCATCCCCGCCACATAGTACATAACCTGCCGTTGGTTTGTCTGCGAGTAGGCAACTGCGAAGAACTGAATTGTGCACAGTTGATTGTTTTTTCCGGAGCGGCTTATACAATGAAGAAGCATGCCGCGAGGATACTGTTGGCCTGAGGGTCAGTCGCTTTGGGGAGATTAGCGAAAAGAAAGAGCGCACATGAAACGCGCAGTCATCACGGGAATTACGGGGCAGGATGGATCGTACCTCGCAGAATTGTTGCTCTCGAAGGGGTATGAGGTTCACGGGATCATCCGGCGGGCGAGTACTTTTAACACGAAGCGCATCGACCATATCTATCAGGATCCGAATCAGCCGAGCACGCGGCTCTTTTTGCATCACGGTGATCTTTCCAGCACGGAATGGGTGATGAATCTGGTGTACAGCTTCGCGCCGGACGAGGTCTACCACCTGGCTGCGCAGAGCCACGTGCGGGTGAGCTTTGAAATGCCGGAATACACGGGCGACATCACGGGGCTCGGAACAATGCGATTGCTCGAAGCCATCCGACGGGCGGGAAGTAAGACGCGATTTTATCAAGCATCGAGTTCGGAGATGTTCGGGTCAGCGCCGCCGCCGCAAAGCGAGACGACCATTTTTCAGCCACGCAGTCCGTATGCCGCAGCGAAAGTGTACGCGTACTGGATGACGCGGATTTACCGCGAGGGTTACCAACTATTTGCCAGCAACGGAATTCTGTTCAATCACGAAAGCCCGCGGCGCGGCGAGACCTTCGTGACGCGAAAAATTACACGGGCGGTTGCAGCCATCGTCGCCGGCAAGCAAGATACTTTGTTTTTGGGCAATCTCGATGCGCGGCGGGACTGGGGCTATGCACCTGAATACGTGGAAGCGATTTGGAAAATGCTGCAGCAGGATACGGCCGAAGATATCGTCATCGGAACGGGGGAGGCGCATTCGGTGCGCGAGTTTGTGGAAGAGGCGTTTTCCTACGCGGGACTGGATTGGCGGAAGCACGTGAAGAGTTCGGAGCGGTACATGAGGCCGCTGGAAGTTGATTGCCTGATTGCCGACACGCGAAAAGCGCGAGAAAAGCTGAAATGGGAGACACGGATCGCGTTCAGCGAGCTGGTGGCGATTATGGTTGATGCCGATCTGGAAGCGGCGGGGCTCCGGCCGCTGGGGCGAGGAAAAGCGATACTCGAGAAAAAATTCAGCCACTGGAATCATTGGCACAACTCGGTGACGCGGGTGATGGAAGCGGTCGAGGGCCAAGCTTCACAGCATTGAGGAACCGGGAATGGGATTCTGGGAAAAACGGCGCGTAGTGCTGAGCGGCGGCAACGGATTCCTGGGATCCTTTGTCGTGGAGAAATTGCGCGCGGCGGGTTGCCGTGAAATCAGCACTCCACACAGCGCCGAGTACGACCTGCGCGAAAAATCGGAAGCACAGCGGCTCTATAAGGATGCGCGGCCGGATATTTTTATTCACCTCGCAGCGGTGGTCGGCGGGATCGGCGCGAACCGCGCAAACCCGGGAAGATTCTTCTACGACAACGCGGTGATGGGCATCAACGCCATCGAAGCCGGACGAATTGCCGGCGTGGAGAAGTTTGTTTGCGCGGGAACGATTTGTTCGTACCCGAAATTCACGCCGGTGCCGTTCCGGGAGGAGGATTTTTGGAACGGATATCCGGAAGAGACGAATGCGCCGTACGGGCTTGCGAAGAAGATATTGCTCGTGCAGTTGCAGGCTTATAGGCAGCAGTACGGTTTCAACGGTATTTACCTTACGCCCGTCAATCTGTACGGGCCGAGAGACAATTTCGATCTGGAAAGCTCGCACGTGATCCCGGCGCTGACCCGGAAATGCCTCGAGGCGAAGGAAACGCGGGCCGCAGAAATCACGGCTTGGGGAACGGGAAATGCGACGCGCGAATTTTTGTACGCGGAAGACGCCGCCGAAGCCATCGTGATCGCGGCGGAGAAATATGAGAAGCCGGAGCTCGTGAATTTGGGGTCGGGCGAAGAGATTAGCATACGCAAACTACTGGAATTGATTTGTTCCCTGACAGGATACGAAGGGACAGTCCGCTGGGACGCCACAAAACCGGACGGGCAGCCGAGGCGCTGCCTGGATACTTCGCGAGCGCTGGCGGAGTTTGGCTGGCGCGCGAAGACGCCTTTCCGAGATGGATTGCGAAAAACCATCGCATGGTTCGAGAGCGAAGCTAGGAAGACGGAGCGAATGCGAGCAGGCTGATTCGTGGCTGCAAATCCGATCCAGTGCGGACGTCTGCTCGGGTGTCAGCAAAGTTGTCGGCCTGTTCCTCAAGGGTGATGCTGGCCTCCGACCCTCCCCCTCCAATTTTGTAAGTGCAGATTCTAAAGGAGTTACAAGGAGAGATCCTGTAAGTGCGGATTGTGTGGGAGTTATAAGTGCTTTGTTTCCAGCAAATTCAGGCAGGCGCGTACATATTGATTATAATAGACTTACAGGGTATTTCCCTCGCAACTAAGCCTTTTAGAATGTGCAGATCCAAGGGTGGTTCGCAAGTACAGATTCTAAAAGGGTTGCTGGACAAAGCTCCTAGAAGTGCGGATTCTAATAGGCTTACGATAGCCAGCGCTTGCGCGTGAAAAAGAAAAAGGCGGCTTTTAGGCCGCCGCCAACAATTAATAGAGCTTCCCATGCAAATAATAGCTACTCGATAAGAGCTGGTCAAGAGATATTTGAGCGGAGATTGAAGGCTACGTCTGGAAAGATTTCTTGGATTGTGAGGCTGTGAGTTGGAGTGTAAAGTCGGTTGGTCAGTATGGCTTCGACCGATCTTTCCCTCTCATTAGACAAATACGCCGGGGCGCCACATGTCAGCGCTTCCGTTTCATCGGCTGCGCGAATTCCGGAACTCGATGGACTGCGTGGGCTTGCGATTCTGCTGGTAATCCTTTGCCATTATGTTGCAAACGCAGAGCATGGAGAACTCGGCTTCTGGCCTCGGCACGTGATCAGCGCATTCGCTGCGGGGTGGAGTGGAGTGGATCTGTTTTTCGTGCTTTCCGGCTTCTTGATTGGAGGAATACTGCTAGATGCGAGGGGCTCTCCAAAATACTTCCGCGCTTTTTACCTGCGAAGAGTGCATCGAATTCTGCCAATTTATTACCTGTGGATCTCCTTTTATTTAGTGCTCATTTGTGGAGCACTCTGGCTTACTCCCGGCCAATACACCATCACCAGACCAGAACTAACTCAAATCCCACTTCAAATATTTTTCCTCCAGAACGTGCACTACGGGATGCCCCATTTCACGTGGGTCTGGTTTGCGGTGACGTGGTCACTTGCAGTGGAGGAGCAATTTTATCTGGTGGCGCCACCACTGATCCGTTTCGTACCGCTTCGCAAGATCATTTACATTTTGATCGCAACAATTTGTCTTGCACCATTTCTTCGATTCATGTTGTTTCATTACTGGTTTCCTGGAACGCTTGCGGCGAATTTTTCGATGCCCTGCAGAGCCGACGGATTGGCTTGGGGAATTCTCCTAGCCGCGGCGTGGCGTCAAGAATGGTTTGCCGCACTCCTTGAGAAACATTTTTTGGTAGTGCGATGGGCCGTTCTGGGGTTGTTTCTCGGAGTGTGCGGATTGCTGTGGTGGCTGGCGCATCCAGTAAGCACCGTGACGGTGACGATTGGCTACAGTTGGCTGGCACTTTTCTACGGTGGGTTAATGATCCTCGTGCTATCACAAAAAGGCGCCTGGATCGCGGGAGCAATGCGCTGGAAGCCGCTCCAAAAACTGGGGACCATTTCGTATTGCGTATACATTATTCACAGTACGTTGAATCATTTGGCGCACGAAATTCTACTGCACGCTGACCCGGAAATCCAAGATGCCAAAGGAGTGGCGGTGACGCTGCTCGCGTTAATGCTCACGCTGGCGGTTGCCAGCCTGTCATGGCGTTATTTCGAAAAGCCACTTATTCGCCGCGGGCATAGCTATGAATACTGAGCCGGATTGTTCCGCCCATCCGAGGGCGGCGGCCAGGAAAGACGTCGAAGAGACCGGCGCGAACATATCGTAAACTAAATAGGGGAACCCGAGCGCCGGCACCAGCTTGCTTTGGAGAGATGCGGGCGAGCACGGGGCTAGATTTTGGGACTGAACCGCGGGGGCTGAGCTGCAGCGCGGCGCGGCAAGTCCGGATTTACGCATCGGAGCGGCAGAGAAATCACGGCAAGAGGCTAGCTCATCAGGAGAGGTCTAGCCGAGAATCGAAAGCGCTGATTGACGAAATTTCATGGATCGAGACCGTAAAAGTTGGAGTGTAAAGTAAGCTGGCTAGTATGACTCCGACCGATCTTTCCCTCTCAGGGCCAGCATCAAAGAAAGTGCCCGGCACGCCCCACCTCCAAACTTCAGTTTCATCGGCCATGCGAATTTCCGAACTTGATGGCTTGCGTGGATTAGCAATACTGATGGTTATTACTTGCCACTACGTTGGCAATGCCGAGCACAAGCAGTTGGGATTCTGGATTCACCATTTCCTGAGCGCGCTTACAGCCGGCTGGAGCGGAGTGGATTTATTTTTCGTGCTGTCGGGGTACTTGATTGGCGGGATACTTCTCGATGCACGTAATTCTTCCAGTTATTTTCATGCGTTCTACATGCGAAGGGTGCATCGGATTTTGCCGGTCTACTATCTTTGGATCACCATTTACGCCGGGTTGATCGCTCTGGGTCTATGGGTAATTCCGGGCCGATATGCGGTCTCAACTTGGGACTTCCGACAAGTTCTCGTGCAGATATTCTTCCTGCAGAATTTCCAATCTGGCGTTCCTCAGTTTCAATGGATATGGTTTGTTGTGACCTGGTCGCTTGCGGTGGAGGAACAGTTCTACCTGCTCGCTCCGCCCCTGATTCGTTTCGTATCGGTTCGTAAAGTCGTTTACATTCTAAGCGCGACGATCTGTCTTGCCCCGCTGCTCCGTTTCATGCTGTTTCGTTACTGGCTTCCAGGCACTTTCGCCTCACTTTCATGGATGCCTTGCAGGGCCGACGGGCTCGCATGGGGGATGCTGCTTGCGATAGCGTGGCGCGAAGAGTGGTTCGGAAGGTTCATAATGGACAATCAGCAGCTTCTAAAGCGCGTCGTTTTCGGACTGTTCTTAGGCGTGTGCGGATTGGTCTGGTGGCTAGCCCATCCGCCGAACGTAGTGACAGTGACGATTGGCTACAGCTGGCTTGGGATATTTTACTGTGTGCTCATACTTCTCGTTCTCTCGAACACGGGTGGATGCGTTGCTGGTGTGATGCGCTGGAAATTACTCCGTAAACTTGGGACGATATCCTATTGCGTATACATCATCCACGACGCTTTCAACCAATTAGCCCACCGAATACTGCTCCAGGCCACGCCGCAAGTTTACAATCCCAAAGGAGTGGCGGTGACTCTCCTTGCGTTATTGCTCACGCTGTCCGTTGCGAGCGTCTCCTGGAGTTATTTTGAGAAGCCACTCATCCGCCGTGGGCACCGCTACCAGTATTAAACCAAGTTGTTCGGCACTCCCAGGGGCGGCTCGGTAAAGACCTGGGAGGAGCCAGCGCCCGAGATGTCGTAGACTTAGCTGGGACATCCGAAGGCGCGCGAGCACCCGTTTTTGTGGAGATGCATGCGGGACGGCCGGCGCCTACTAGCAGATGGCAAAACCTTTTGTCAGCGTACTGATCGATACGTATAACCACGAACGCTTTATTGAGAAAGCGATTGCGAGCGTATTGGAGCAGGATTTTCCGGCATCGGAGCGCGAGATTCTGGTGGTGGACGACGGATCGACGGATGGAACGGCGGAGATCGTTCGAAAATTTGAGCCGCACCTGCGGCTGATCCGGAAAGCGAATGGAGGGCAGGCTTCGGCGTTTAATGCGGGGATTCCGGAGTGCACTGGGGAGATTGTCTCGTTTTTGGATGGGGATGATTGGTGGGCCTCGGGGAAGCTGAAGCGAGTGGCTGGTGAGATGGCTTCTGATTCCGCTCTCGGGTTGGTAGGGCACGGCATAGTGATTGCGCATCTGGATGGACTTCAACAGTACGATTCTCTAAATGAAGGTTTTCGTTTCAGCGCTGGCAATCTTCAGGGAGCTCGTTTGTTCCGATTGCGAAAGAGCTTTCTTGGAACGAGCCGCATGACGATACGCGCAGAGGTTCTCCGCAGGATTGGTGAGGTTCCGGAGGCCTTGCATGTCCAGGCGGATGAGTACCTTTTCACGCTAGCTGCCGTGCTCTCCTGGGTGAAGGTACTTCCTGAACCTTTGACCTTTTACCGCATGCATGAAGGGAACTTGTTCCAGGTTTCAAGCGACGATCCCAAGAAAACGGGCAGAAAACGGGCGGCACTCGCGCTATTGGCGAGTACCCTAACCGAGCAGCTCGAATTGTTACGTGTTGAAGCGCCAGCGAGACAAGCTATTACAGAAATTGTTCAGGCTGAAGCAGATCAGATGCGATTGATGGGGGGCGGCGGTTGGCCGTGGGAAACGCTGAAGACAGAATGGCGCCTCTATGACGCGATATATCCGGAAGCTTCGCGATGGCAACGATGGTTCAAGATGGGAACGCTCCTGCCGAGCCTTATGATGCCGCCGAAAACGTTCTATTGGACACGTCAGAAAATCGCAAAGAGCGAGGTTTACCTTCGTGCAAGAAAACGTTGGCTTCCTGCGGCTGAGTTGCCCCACGTCAAGACAGAGTGGCGATCCGGTGGGTGAGATGGGACCGGAGCTCAATGGCATTCAGGTCATTGAATGAGCCAAGAAAAGAGCTTTGTAAACAAGCGGACGCAGGGCAGGACGCACCACCAAGGTGAAGCGCTGCCTCATGGGGCATTGAGTTGAAGATCTTAATTGCGATTGGGGTTCCGCGGCAGAAAGAGGCGGGGGCGGCCGGTGTGGTGTTCAATCACGCGGAGGAGCTGGCGAAGCGGGGGCACAGCGTGGAGTGTTGGTTTTTGGAGGATGTGCTGAAGCGTCCGGCGCGGCCGAAGAGATTCGAGGCGCTGCTATTTGCGAGAGGTGTATCCAAGCGGATTCTGAAGGAACGAGATAGATTTGATGTGGTGAACCTGCACGCTCCCTGCGGATGCGCTTACGGGATTTCGCGGGCGCTCTTCAAACCAGCGGGGGCTCCGCCTTATGTGATGACCATGCAGGGGAGCGAGGAACGGTACGTCAGCGCGATGCGCATCGAGGAGCGCAAGGGCCGGGCGTGGCATTTCGGCTGGAAGAACCGGCTGTGGCATTGGCTATACCACCAAAAGATGTACGACTACTCGATCAAGACGGCCGATTATGGCGCGGTGGCCAATCGGGAGGGCTGGATTTGCTCGGAGCTGAAGTACAGGCGTGAACCTGGGCGGATTTGGTATGTGCCGAACGGGGTCGAGGAACGGTTTTTTATTACACGCGAATTTACGGAAAAGAAAGCTTGCGAGCTGCTGTTTGTGGGGACGTGGCTCGATCGCAAAGGCGTGTACTATCTGGCGGACGCGTTTGGATTGGCGGCGAGAAAAAATCCGGAAATACGGCTGACTGTGGCGGGCTGTTCCGTCACGGCGGAGAAGGTGAAGGAAATATTTACAGCTGACGTGCGCGAGCGCCTGAACGTCATTCCCTTTGTGAAGCGAGAAGATATTCTGGCGCTTTACGAGGCGCATGACATATTTGTTTTCCCATCGTTGGTGGAAGGAATGCCGCTGACGCTGCTGGAAGCGATGGCTACTGGCATGCCGGTGGTCACGGCGAATAATTCGGGGATGGCAGATGTGGTGGAAGACGAAGTGAACGGCTTGCTTGTGGCATCGGCCGACGCGGAAAGACTGGCTGAAGGCATTGAGCGACTGTGCAAATCGGCGGGGCTGCGGGAGAAGCTTGGCCTGGCGGGGCAAGAAACGATGCGGCGATACACGTGGGAGCGGGTGACGCAACAAATGGAACGGCTATTCCTGCGTGCAGCGCAGAATGGCAAGGATTAAGTGGAGATCGCAGCGATCCGGACACCTGGATTAGTTTGGAGAATCGGTTGAGATATGCGGTAGTGCAATTGCCGGGGGAGGCGGATCCGGCGGCGGATGCGCCGAAACACTCCGGGTGGTCGCGGCATTCCGTTTGTGCGTATCTGGGTTTGCGCCCCGCGCAAGCGCAACATACAGCAGCGGAACACGCAGCGCTCACAAAATGGGCTAGCGGGTGCAAGAGAGTGGTAGAGATCGGAGTTGCGGAAGGAGTTTCGGCGCTGGCGCTCCGCGAAGGCATGGCAGAGGAAGGGACGCTTTATTTGATCGATCCATTTCATTTGAGCCGGATTCGGGCGCTCAACTTCATTCGGCGTGTGGCGCGGAAGACGGTGGGTGGAAGCTCGCGGGGGAAGGTTGTGTGGATCGAGAAGTTCAGCCAGGATGCAGCGCGAGATTGGAAGGAACCCATCGATTTGCTGTTAATCGACGGAGATCATGCGGAAGCCGCCGTCGAGCGCGATTGGCAGGATTGGAGCCGGTTCGTGCGGCCGGGGGGAATGGTGATTTTTCACGATGCGAGGATTTTCGAGAATGGATGGACCACGTCGGAGTATGGGCCGGTAAAATTCGCCGTGAAGTTTTTTCGAAACGGCAAGGCGGCGGACTGGACGATTGCGGAAGAGCTTCACTCGATGATTGTCGTGCGGCGAAATCGTTAAATTTTCATTTGGAAACTGGCGACATTTAGAGACAGCATGATCACACTGGGGATCAACTATTCGCAGATGCATGATTCGTCGGCGTGCCTTGTGCGCGACGGAGAGCTGGTGTTTGCGGTGGCGGAAGAGCGGATCAGCCGGCTGAAACACGATGCGCGCTTCCCGGAGAACGCGATTCGGGCATGCCTGGAATTTGCGCGCGTCGAAGCAGCGCAGTTGGATGAAGTGTGCTTCGGGTGGCAGGTTGCTGGAGCGCCATTTCGGCACGATTTGAAGTGTTACGCTTCGGGACAAATGCCCGCGACGTATCTGAACGGGCTGAACTCGACGCTGCATTTTTTGAGCATGTGGCATCAGAAGAGCGGAGCGAAGCGCTTCTCGCAGATATTCGGAGCGACGAAGGCGCGGATGCGATTTGTGGATCACCATTTGGCGCATGCGTTGAGCGCTTACTCCTATTCGGGGTTTGAAGATGCGGCTGTGGTTGTGATGGATGGGCGCGGAGCGTGGGAAGCGACGTCGATCTGGCACGGGAAAGGCGGGCAGATCGAGCACGTTTTGACAATTCCGTTTCCAGACTCCATCGGATATTTCTACAGCGAATTCACGGAATATTTGGGATTTCACCGAAACAGCGATGAGTGGAAGGTGATGGGGCTCGCGCCTTACGGCAAGCCGGGAGTGGAATTGAGCGCGTTTATCGAGCCGGAAGCAGAGCCTTACAAGGTCCATGCGAGAAAACTGGTTGCGAAGGGAGCGGCGCCGTTTGCGGAAATGCTGCGGCGGTTCGGGCCGAGGCGAACTCCGGAGAGCGAGATCGAGGAGCGGCACAAGGACGTCGCGTATGCAGTGCAGGATGCTTGCGAAATCGCAATGATGAGCGTCGTAAAGATGGCGCTCGACAAAACAAAGAGCCGGAATCTTTGCATGGCGGGCGGAGTGGCGCTGAATTCGAAAGCTAACGGGAAGATTGCAGCATGCGGGCGGGTGGACAAGATTTTCGTGCAGCCGGCGGCCTCCGATGACGGCGTAGCGCTGGGAGCGGCGATTGCGCCGTATCTCGATCGCGGCGGACGTTTGCCGATGAAGGCGATGCGGCACGCGTACTTGGGGCCGGAGTTCGATGACCAGGCCATCGAAACTGCATTGCACACTTACAAATTGAAGCACACGCGGGTGGGCGATGCGGCTGTAATAGCCGCGGAACTGCTTGCAAAAGGAAAAATTCTCGGATGGTTCCAAGGCCGGATGGAATTCGGGCCGCGGGCGCTGGGGAGCCGGTCGATTTTGGCGGATCCGCGCGACCCGGAGATGAATGCAAAGGTCAACAGCGCGGTGAAATTTCGCG